>Ga0209075_1000079_pt1 | contig 77433 bp, 59 predicted proteins | sample Stecom2011_FD_187523 | JGI IMG/M metagenome (GOLD analysis project Ga0209075, IMG submission 187523) | Agricultural soil microbial communities from Utah to study Nitrogen management - Steer compost 2011 (SPAdes) (version 2) | ecosystem: Environmental > Terrestrial > Soil > Agricultural land... | reverse complement strand
CTTGCCACGGCCATTTTGCCCGGCGGTGCCAGCGCCGATCCACAAGCGGCCAACCGTGGTAGCGCGATGAAGATCAGCAAAACCGACGGGACCGTAGAATTTATCGCCAACGGTTTGCGCACCCCCAACGGCATTGGTTTTGGTGTGGATCAAAAACTGTTTATCGCCGACAACCAAGGCGACTGGTTACCTGCCAGTAAAATTGTCGAGCTAACCGAGGGGGCTTGGTACGGCTCGCGCTCGGTGGATTTTGCCGGCACCGCCAACTTACCAGAAACGCTACCGGTAGTGTGGCTACCGCAGGATGAAATCGGTAACTCTCCCAGCGAGCCGGCACCACTGAATCTTGGCCCCTATCAAAATCAAATGATTCACGGCGAGGTAACTCACGGCGGTATTAAGCGCGTTTTTGCCGAGCGGGTGAACGGCCGACTACAAGGCGCCGTGTTCCGTTTTACTCAAGGCTTAGAAGCCGGTATTAATCGCTTGGATTGGGCGCCCGATGGCTCGTTGATTGTCGGCGGCGTCGGCAACCCGGGCAACTGGAGCCACGCCGGTAAAGGTTGGTACGGTTTACAGCGACTTACTTACAACGGCGCCTCGACCTTTGAGATGCTCAGCGTCAGCGCCCGCAGCGACGGCTTTGAAATCACCTTTACCGAGCCGGTCGCCGAGAGCGCCAATGTCAGCGCCGATGATTTTGAGATAATTCAGTGGCGCTACCAGCCAACAGCCGAATACGGCGGCCCTAAAATCGACAAAGGCCCACTCAATGTTGCGGCATTTTCACTGTCGGATGATCGCACCCGCGCGCAATTTAAGCTCGACGGCTTAAAAGAAAATCACCTAGTGTACTTTCGTATTAAGCGTCCTTTTGTAAGCGCACAAAACCGTGAGTTATGGACCACGGAAGCGTGGTACACGTTAAATGCCATTCCCGCAGACAAACCCGTAACCATTAACCAGCACTACCAAGTTGCCCACAACAGCCTAACAATAGCTGAAAAAGCTGCCGGGTGGCGATTATTGTTTGACGGTAAAACATTGAGCAATTTACGCAATTACAACAGCGAGTCTTTGGGTAAACGCTGGACTATTGACGATAACGCCCTACACCTAGCAGGCCGTAATGCTGACGAAGACGGCTGGACCACACCCGATGGCGGCGACTTGGTATTAACCACCAATCCGGTCGAGAATTTTGAGCTATCGCTGCAGTGGAAGGTGGCTAAAAATGGCAACAGCGGCATTATTTATAATGTTAAAGAGCGCCCTGAACTTGAATACCCATTTTTAAGTGGCCCCGAATATCAATTGCTGGACAATACCGGTCACCCGGATGGTCAAATCGTTAAGCACCGCTCGGGCGACTTATACGACTTGATCAAAAGTCGATTTGTCAGCGTTAACCCTGCCGGCGAGTGGAACCGTACCCGTTTGGTGATTAACAACGGCCAACTCGAACACTGGCTAAATGGCTACCTAGTGGTCGAGACGCAGATGTTTAACAGCCAGTGGCAAGCCTTGATAGCGGCCAGTAAGTTTGGCGAGTGGCCCGAGTTTGGTAAAACTCCCGGCGGGCATATTGTGCTGCAAGATCACGGCGATAAGGTTTGGTTTAGAGATATTAAATTGCGCGAGCTGTAATTTTGCAGCCATAGCCCGGGCGAGCTTGGTAAAAACTCCACCAAGACATCCCGTATTCGATCACGTATTATGGCCTTTTTTAAGCGATAGACCTTATGCAAAGCTATGATGTTGTGATTATCGGTGCGGGAGCTGCGGGCTTAATGTGTGCCGCCTCGACCGCTGCCCGTGGCCGACGGGTAGCGCTGCTTGATCATGCCAACAAGGTGGGCAAAAAGATTTTGATGTCCGGCGGTGGGCGCTGTAACTTTACCAATTATTATATTGAGCCGGCCAACTACCTGTCAGCCAACTCGCACTTTTGCAAATCAGCACTGGCTCGTTTTAACCAGTGGGACTTTATTGCCCTAGTTGAAAAATACCAATTGGCCTACCATGAAAAAACCTTAGGTCAGTTGTTTTGCGATAACAAAGCTAAAGATATTCTTAATATTTTACTGGCCGAGTGCGAGCAATATGGCGTTGATATTGTCACTCAGTGCGATATCGAGGCGGTCGAGAAAATAGCGGCTAACGAATACCGCTATCAAATAGAGTCGAGCTTAGGCTCTTGGCGTTGCCAGTCATTGGTAATCGCTACCGGAGGCTTGTCCATTCCCACTATGGGAGCCACCGGCCTGGGTTACGATATCGCCAAGCAGTTTGGCTTAAGCATAAAACCGCGTGAAGCCGCCTTAGTGCCCTTTACCTTTAAAGGTGAGTTGTTGACGCTTGCGCAAGCTTTGGCCGGGGTGGCGTTGCCGATTAGCATCGAGTGCCGGCAACAGCGCTTTGCCGAGGCGTTATTGTTTACTCACAAGGGCATCAGCGGCCCGGCAGTATTACAAATATCCAACTATTGGTACCCCGGCGACAAGCTTATCATCGACCTTTTACCCAGCCAATCTCTTAGCGACTTGTTGCGACAATGGCGCGATAACGGCGAAAAGTCCGGTTTAACCAAGCTGTTGGGACAGCACTTACCAAAACGTTTTATTCAGGCATGGTTTGAATTTCAACAACTATCCATCTTGCTAGAGGCCAATGTTGCACAACTTAGCAATGCCGATATAGAGCGTATCAGTAACTGTTTACACGCTTGGCGCTGCACTCCCGCCGGCACCGAGGGTTACCGTACCGCCGAGGTTACCCGTGGTGGTGTTAGTACCGACGAGGTGTCATCCAAAACCTTTGAAGCAAAAAAAGCGCCGGGGTTGTATTTTATTGGCGAGGTATTAGACGTTACCGGTTGGCTCGGAGGCTTTAACTTTCAGTGGGCGTGGGCCAGCGGTTACTGCGCCGCTCAAGCGGTATAAAACCACTAACGCTCATTCCCGTTAAGGACGATGAGTGTTAGTGCGGTGATTTGTCAGGGCGCGCGTATTATTCATTAGCTCGCTCGATGCGCACAGGCACCGATTTAAAAGCCGGCGTTTGACTGCGTGGGTCGCGCTCGGTACCCACCAACACATTTGCCTCTGGGTAATAGGCTAATAAGCTCCCGGCGGGTAAATCGAACTCGTACACCTGTAAGCCGTCCATTCGGCCACTGGCCGAAATCAGCGAGACATAATCGCCCACGGCAAGCTTAAGCCGCTGTAAATCCTCTTGCCCCATCAACACACTCCAGCGGGTTGTGGTGCCACGGTAGCTGTCGGATTGCTCGTAGATAATCGAGTTAAATTGCCCCTCGCTGCGAATGCTGGCCAAACGATACGGATACTCTTGCGCGGTGCACACTTTAGGCAACTGATGTATCTGAAAGCCGGCTTTACCGTTGTAGGTATTAAAAACAGGGGTATGAAATATACGCCCGCCAATGGTGAACTCTTGCAGGCTTTGGTCGATGGCGGCGATCGCCTGCATACCGGGTATGGTGGCGGCAATGGCTGCACGCACGCGACTGTGCCGGGCAAAGGCTTTAAAACTGACGGGGCTATCGGGCAGTAAACGCTCGCCAAGCTCTGCAAGTATCGCTACCTCCGAGCGCACATTGCGCAAACGTTTAATACCGCCATCACTGAGCCGCACGTAATTAAACATCGACTCCTGGGTGGTGGATTCGGGTTCTTCATCGCGCGCCGCCACCGGTAAGATCAATGCCTCGCTGTGCTCCATCCCGCGCACATGGCCGCGGTTAAGTGTGGTGGTGAGGTACATTTTAAAGCCCACTTTATCAAGCGCCCGGCGGGCAAATCCGGCGTTAGGTGTAGCGCCGTATAAATTGCCTCCCAACATTAAAGCACAATCGATATCACCGGCATCGGCCGCCTCGAGGCAGGCCAACGTATCTAAGCCAAGGGTGGTCGGTAATTTTACACCCCACTCGCGCTCAATCGCGCTTAACACATCGGCGGCCAAAACAGGCTTTACGCCTATGGTGCCTATGCCCTGTACGTTGCTGTGCCCGCGCAAAGGTAACAAACCCGCCGAGGGTTTGCCCAACATGCCGCGCAGCAGCGCTAGATTGGCTATGGCCTCGACGTTGTCCACCCCATTTAAATGATGGGTTATGCCCATACCCCAAGCAAACACGGCGTGTTCGGCGCGGCGGTAATCGTCGGCAACCGCTTCAACCTCAGCTTGCGTTAAGCCGCACGCCCGCAGAATATCCGCCCAAGCGGTTTGCTCAATATCTTCACAATAAGCGGCAAAGTTATCTGTGTGGCGGTTTATAAAATCCAGATCGATTGCGCCGCTGGCCAGTAACGCTTTGGCAATGCCTTTTAACAACGCTAAGTCAGAGCCTATTTTTGGCTGCACATAACGCGATGCGATCCAGGTGCCTCCTGTGAGCATCGACTTAGGGCTTTTGGGCACCGAAAAACGCACCAGCCCCGGCTCTTTGGCGGGGTTAATAATAATTACTTGGCCGCCACGATCGCGGCAGTTTTTAAGCTGATGGACAAAACGCGGATGGTTAGACGCCGGGTTGGCGCCAATCACAAACACTAAGTCGGCGCCGCCTAGGTCCTCTAAGTTGATGGTCGCGGTGCCGCTGCCCAACACATTCGTCAAACCAACGCCGGTGGCCTGATGGCAATAGTAGGAGCAGTTATTAACATTGTTGGTGCCGTACAAACGCGCCAGCAACTGCAACACAAAACCCGCCTCATTAGAGGAGCGCCCCGAAGAGTAAAAAAAACTGCGCTGTGCCGGGGTAGCGCTAAAACGGCTGGCGGCCAAGTCGATCGCCTCGTGCCACGAGATAGGCCGATAACGATCCTCACCGGCGGCTTTAAACAGCGGCGTATCTAGGCGTCCTAAATGCTCCAGCTCGTGGTCATTTAGCTCGTTAAAATCGGCCAGAGTGTGGTCAAACAGCTCATTGGGAATGGGGGCTTGGATATCGGTCGATTGCGCTTGAATGCTTTTATTGCACACCGAGGGAAACTCGTCCAGCTCGTTGGTCATGCCGCCGCGCTGGCCACCCATACCAAGAGCACAGGCTTTACAAGCATTGTGACTTGTAAGCGCTTTGGCCGAATTTAACAAACCAATACGGCTCAGGGTTTTTAAGGTGTAGAGAACCTTTTTAGGGCCGCCGCCCACAATTTTGACTCGCTCTTGGCCGCCGGTGGTATTCATCTGGATTTGCTCGCTATTATAATTGCTTTGTCACAACCGAGTGTAGGGTGGATTCACACACTCGGCAATGGTCGTTACAGTTATTGTCGCCACTTAGGTTTTGACGATTTGTGCGTAAAGGGTTTTCTAACGCGGTATCGTCTTTAGCTCTCATGTTTAGCTCGGCTGCTGTGGTACAGTTAATGCTCGGTTTCGCAGGGATTTGCCATGGTTATCTTGTTTACCGCCTTAACAGCTGTATTGGCGCTTTTTACTTTGCTGCCACTGGCCCGCATCGACGCTTGGCCGGTGCGCGTATTGGATTTTCCTCGTTTGCAAATTGCCGTTTTGTGGGCACTGCAGATTATTGCCCTATGCTTATTTTTGGGCGTTAACACAACTGCGGCAATGATCTTACTCGCCATCGCGCTGGCCTGTTTTGCCTACCAGTTATGGTGGATTTTGCCCTACACAAAACTGTATCGCTGCGAGGTTAAAAGCTGTCAAGATATCGACCCGCAACACACCATCAGTCTTATTACCGCCAATGTGCTCACTCCCAACCGCAACGCCCAGGCGCTGATCAAACAAGTGCGGCAATTAGCACCGGATTTATTAATTACGCTGGAGTCGGACCAGTGGTGGCAAGATCAACTGGACTTGCTTAGCAACGATTACCCTTACACTCTAAAATGCCCACTGGATAATCTTTACGGTATGCATTTGTACTCTCGGTTAGCGCTGCAAGATGCCAAAATAGAGTTTTTAGTCGAGCGCGACAAACCCTCAATGCACGCGCAAGTGGTGCTGCGCTCGGGAGACATCATTGGCTGCCACTTCTTACATCCAGCCCCTCCCAGCCCCACAGAAAACAGCCAGTCGTCAGAGCGCGACGCCGAGCTGTTAGTGGTTGCCGCGAGTCTTAAAGACATCACTCGGCCGATTATCGTCACAGGGGATTTAAACGATGTGGCTTGGTCCCGCACCACTAAAACGTTTCGGCGTATTAGCCGTTTGCTCGATCCACGCATTGGCCGCGGTATGTTTAATACCTTTCATGCGCAATACCGGTTGCTGCGCTGGCCACTGGATCATGTGTTTCACTCAGACCACTTTAGCTTAGTAAGAATGCAGCGTTTAAAACCTTTTGGCTCAGATCACTTTGCGCTGTTTACTCAGCTTGCCTACACCCCGCAGCGCCAAGCACAACAAGACTGCCCTAGCGCAAGCGCCGCCGAGAAAGAGTTTGCCCACGACAAAATAGCGCAACAAAACACCAACCCAGAAAAAGTGCCAACAGCCAGTGACTAAATACACAGAGTCGTTCGTGTTAATGTCGCAAGCCTTGGAACTCGGCCGTCTCTTAGACGTCCAAAACAGTCACCACCATTACAGCAGGAATTTGTTATGACACAACCACAGCGATTTTTGGCGTTGCTGACTTTACTGTTTTTAAGCGCAACCAGCGCAGCGCAGTCGATGCCCAGTTTTCCGTTTATTACCGTTACCGGCGAGGCCGAGGTTAAAGTTGCACCCGACACAGTGACGCTTAACTTTCAGGTCATGGAGTTTAACAAAAGCGCCGAGCTTGCTATGGATACCGTTGCCAAGCGTGGCGCAGAGGTGGTTGAGCTGGCCAAAAAGAACGGTTTAACCCGCGAGCAAATAGAGTCTTACGCCATCGATAAACAAGTGCGCCGCAACCGTGACAACAGCAGCGGCAATATGGACATCATTGGCTACGAGGTAACCCAGCGTTTTACTTTAGACATTGATGGCCTAGACACCTACGAGGCCATGATGAACCAACTGATGCGCATGGATAACACCAGCGGTTTAAACGCCAGTTTTGATATCTCTAACAGGCAAGAGGTGATGACTTCGTTGGTTGCCCGCGCAGGCGCTGACGCCCGAGCCCGGGCCAACAACTTAGCCGCCTCCCTTGGCACTCAAGTAAAATCGGTTTACGCCATTACCGAAGATGCCGGCTTTGATCACTTTATGGCACGCTTTGGTGTTAGCACAGAACAGTACAAAAACTTTTCTATGGCGGCCGACCGGGCCGGTTCATTCGACCTATTTGCCCCCGAAACCATCACCCTCAATAAACGCATTAACGTTATTTTTAAAATCAAACCGTAACGTCAGCCGGTTATTTTTTACACCCAATTAATCACTCGGACTGTTTAGCAACACACAGCCCGAGTGAATTTTACCTACACCTTATTTTGCCGACCCATATTTCCGCTTATATACCCCAACAAAGGCCGCCGCTTAAGCGCTTAAATGCTGCGCATGAAAACGTAGGTGATCTTCGATAAAACTGGCGATAAAGTAATAGCTGTGATCGTAGCCTGGCTGCATCCGCAACGTCAGCGGATAACCGCTTTTATCGGCGGCGGCCTGCAGCGCCTCGGGCTTGAGCTGCTCGGTTAAAAAGTTATCGCCCTCGCCCTGATCCACAAGTGCTGGTATTGAACCGCCTTGCGCCATCAGTACACTGGCATCGTAGGCTTGCCACTGATCGCGGTTTTCACCTAAATAGGCACTAAATGCTTTTTCACCCCAAGGGCAATTGACCGGGTTGGCAATCGGGCTAAAAGCGCTAACACTGCGATAGCGTTGCGGATTTTTTAACGCCAAAACTAAAGCGCCGTGGCCACCCATGGAGTGGCCGCTAATGGCCCGCTGCGAGGTTACCGGAAAATGCTGTTCGATCAGATCGGGCAGCTCTTGCTGTACATAATCGTACATTTGGTAGTGCTCGGCCCACGGCGCTTGGGTGGCATTGACGTAAAAGCCGGCGCCCAAGCCTAAATCGTAAGCGCCGTCAGGATCGTCTGCTACCCCTTCGCCACGCGGGCTGGTGTCGGGGGCAACGATGGCGATACCCAGCTCTGCCGCGGCGCGAAACGCCGCGGCTTTTTGCATAAAGTTCTCATCGGTACAGGTTAATCCCGACAGCCAGTACAGCACCGGCACTTTGCTGCCATCGCTGGTCACCGGGGGCAAATAAATCGCAAAGCGCATAGCGCAATTTAACACCGCCGATGCGTGCGTGTACTGCTTGTGCCAACCGGCAAAACTTTTGTTACTGCTTAACAGTTCAAGGCTCATAAAACACCCATTATTTGTTAAAGTGAATCACACTGCGAATCGACTCGCCCGAGTGCATTAAATCAAACGCTTTATTAATATCCTCCAGGCCCATGGTGTGGGTAATAAAGTCATCCAGTTTAAATTTTCCGGCTAAATAGTCTTCGACAATACCGGGCAGCTCTGAGCGACCTTTAACACCGCCAAAGGCACTACCGCGCCATACGCGACCTGTCACCAACTGAAACGGACGGGTACTGATCTCTTGGCCGGCGCCAGCGACACCGATAATCACCGACTCGCCCCAGCCTTTGTGGCAACACTCCAGCGCCGAGCGCATCACGTCGACATTTCCGATACATTCAAACGAGAAGTCCACACCGCCATCGGTGAGCTCGACAACCACCTCTTGAATCGGTTTGTCGTAGTCTTTGGGGTTGATGCAATCGGTTGCGCCAAGTTGTTTTGCCAACTCAAACTTACGCTCGTTTAAATCGATGGCGATAATACGCCCAGCACCGGCCATAGTGGCCCCGATAATAACCGACAAGCCGATGCCGCCCAGGCCAAAAATAGCCACAGTATCGCCCTTGGCGACTTTGGCCGTGTTAAGTACCGCGCCCATACCTGTGGTAACACCGCACCCGAGCAAACAAACCTCTTCTAACGGTGCCGCTTTATTCACTTTGGCCAGCGAGATCTCTGGCAACACTGTGTACTCAGAAAACGTAGAGCAGCCCATGTAGTGGTAAATAGGTTGCCCGTCTATGGAAAAGCGCGTGGTGCCGTCGGGCATTAGGCCCTTACCCTGGGTTTCGCGAATCTTGCCACATAGGTTGGTCTTACCTGACAGGCAAAACTTACACTCGCCACACTCGGGGGTGTACAGCGGGATCACATGATCCCCCACCTGCAGGCCGGTTACGCCCTCGCCCACTTGCTCGACGATGCCGCCGCCTTCGTGGCCTAAAATTGCCGGCCAATTGCCCTCGGGGTCATCCCCCGACAAGGTAAAGGCGTCGGTATGACACACGCCGCTGGCGATCACTTTAATCAACACTTCGCCCGCCTGAGGCGGCATCACGTCGACAACTTCAATACTTAAGGGTTTGCCGGGGCCCCAGGCCACGGCGGCACGAGATTTGATCATAGAAGTCTCCTTTTACAGTTTTAACCAGTATAATTGCTAACCATATGTAAACAATCACCCTTTTTGGCAAAACTTTATTACCACAGGGTAACAATATAGCCCATCAACGCAGACATCAGAGGACCTTATGGCCGACTGGGAAGGTATTGACGAATTTGTCGCCGTCGCAGAAACAGGCAGTTTTACCCGCGCCGCAAAGCGTTTAGGCACCTCGGTGGCGCACGTTAGCCGGCGGGTTAAAGCCCGTGAAACTCGCACAGGCATACGCCTGCTGCAACGCACCACGCGCAAGGTCAGCCTCACCGAGGAGGGGCATGTATACCTGGCTCACTGCCGACAAATTCTAGACGCTTTAAAAGCCGCCGACACTGCGCTGGCTAAACTGCAGCACACCCCCACCGGCCATTTACGCTTAAGCGCGCCCGTGTCGTTTGGTGAAAAGTACTTGGCGCCGTTAATCTGTGCCTTTGCTCTAGATCAGCCAAAACTCACCATCGATTTAAACCTAAACAATCAACGGGTCGATCTGATTGATGAAAGTATTGATGTGGCAATCCGCATTGGTCCATTAGAAGATGCTCGCCTGATCGCCAAACCGCTGGCCGAGCGGCAGTTGATTATCTGCGCCTCGCCGAGCTATTTATCCCGCCACGGACAACCACACACCCCCGCCGAGCTGGCGCAACACAACTGTTTACTGGGCACCTTAGATTACTGGCGCATGAACATTGAAGGACGCGCCCACAGTTTGCTGGTTAGCGGCAGTTTGCGCTGTAACAACGGCCCCGCCTTACAAGAGGCGGCTTGTTTAGGGTTAGGGCTGGTGCAGCTGCCAGATTACTATGTCAAAGACAAACTCGCGCGGGGCACTCTGGTCGAGGTGCTCGCCAGTTACGCCCCCAAGCGCGAGGGAGTTTGGGCGCTGTACTCCACCAACCGTCGGCTTTCACCCAAAGTAAAACTACTGATTGCGCATTTAGAGCAGCATTTACCGCAGTCGCTGTTAGCGGTTTAACCTAGCGCGCCAGTTATAAACCACCCCAGCGCCACCTGGCACCGTGCGCAGCCATTACGGCTCGGCGCGGTACTGTTTGCAATCTTGATACAGCTCAAACTCACCCTGTGCGCCTAGGCTGTGCAGCATCGCAGCATCGCCTTTGCTCCAATACGACAGCACTGTATTCGCGTACTTAGCGCCAGAGGCGGTAGGCTGCAAGAGTAATTTATACGTTGTATGGCTGTGCGCGTCCGACAAGATGACCGTGTCTGGCTCTAACTCAACCCGCCGACCCTGATGGTCATAAACACCATAAAACACACTAAAGCGTTCACCAGCGGCGCACAGGTAATCTATCTTACGGTTTGTCTTAACCGATGGTAACGGCGACGCATCTGCGGCGGGCTCAGGCACCGCGGCCGCGCCCACGTGTGGCTCGGCTACCTCTGGCGGCGTAGCGCCCTGTTTAATCAAGGGCTCTCGCTCGTCGCTGTGATCTGCGCAGCTTGCCAATATGGCAGAACACAACAGTACCGCCGCCGCCCGAGCGGCCGCCAGTGGCACAAAACGAATCAAAGCTACTGTAAAACAGCCCATTGGTTCTCCTTCAGAGCAAAATTTAACTTTTAGCCTAGCTTAAATTTTCTACCGCTGTGAGATAATCATCCAGCCTGCCACTTTGAAGCTACCCCTACAGATCAATGCGGGGGTTATTAGCGGGTTATCGGCAACCAAGCGACGGTGAGTTAAGGCCAATTTACGCAACGGGTTTACAGAGCTAACCTCCACCTGTGCCAAGCCTTATGCATTGCGATCGTTACCAGTTGACATATACTATGACGAATTACAATAAGAAGAACCCCCTAAAACCTGACTTTAAATAAAGAAAGCCGCCCACACATGGATACTCATATTTTTAATATTCACGACGTCGTGTTGTTTATGACGATGATCGAGTGTGCACTGCTAGCGCTGTTCCAGTGGGCGTTACCCAGCACCACAAAACGGTTAGCCAGCGCGTTTCTGATTAGCTTTTTACTGATTACCGGCATTCAATCCCTGTGCGTTTTGGTGTTGTGGAACGATGCGGTGCACATAGGTCGGTTTTTTGACCTAAACATCGTCCCCTACCTATTGTGTTTTGCCGTGCTGGCTAAAGGGCCGGCATTATTCTTTTACGTTTTGTCATTAACACAGCACTCTTTTGCTTTAAAACGACAACATCTAGTGCATTTTATACCCATCGTAACCGCTTGGTTATGCCTTGCACTTTTTGCCATCGACAGCGACGATTTGCGCTGGCGCAGCGCCACCGCAACGGTGGTGTCTCAGGAGGTGGTCCGTTATTTTTGGCACGCCAGTAAGCTGATCCCTTTTCTTTATGGTGCCGCGGCGCTGGTTGTTATTAGTCGTTACTACAACAAGTTAAAAGAGCAGTACTCCTCTATACCCAGTAGCGAGCCAAGCTGGCTGTCGGTGCTCGCCATCAGCTTTACTCTGAGCTGGGCGTTTTCAATTTTTGTGCATATTGGCGCTCACTTTTTACCCACTGAGCTGGCCGATTGGCTGGGTATCTCCGAAAACTACCTGATCCTGATTCTGATCAACGGGCTATTTACCTACAGTTTGGCCTACGCGCACAACGTGCAAACCACCAAACCCGAGGTAGCTGCTAAAACACCGGTAGAGGATCGCCCCGACGAGGATTCTATCCAAAGAGTCAGAGCCGGTATGGAGCAACAGCAGTTGTTTCTCGAGCACACGTTAAATATTGAGGAGTTCTCAACCCGTATCGATTTGCCGGTACGGGATGTGTCGGGGGTGATCAACAAACACTTTGGCACTAACTTCTTTGAGTTTATGAACTCTTACCGGGTCGAGGAAGCAAAACGCTTACTGACTGACCCGGCCACCAAAGATATGACCATTTTGGATATTCTATTGCAGGCGGGCTTTAACAGTAAATCGGCTTTCCATCGCTTTTTTAAACGCCTAGTGGGTATGTCGCCCTCTGAGTTTCGCAAACAGGCAAGCCAAAGCGATACCGCCACAAGCGCATAGAGGCACCGTCTAACGCCCTACAAGCGGCGGCTACTCTCTGCCCAATCAAGAGGGCACAGGTCGCCCATTAAACGGTCACAGCCAACACTGGGCAGAGCTGTGTTATGCACCCTTTATTACGTCTCGATTAGCCGCAGCGCAGACAAAAAAAAGCCCCCTCAAAGAGGGGGCAAACACATGAAGGAGAGCCGGAAACATTCGCATATTGCCTAGCTCAAGCCGACGGCCACCTGACCTACCGTCGACTGAGTGCGCGTGAAAACCGGCCATGCCGGCTGCCCTTTCACACACACAAATACAGCTTGCCACTGCCCAATATTAGTTTCGTCCCACCTTTAAAAACTCCCCAAGATGGGAACTCCCACCCGCCGCAACAGTGCGCCGGCCTTTAGTCCATAAGGCCCGCGTCACTTTTACGGAGGAAAGTGGGAAGCTTAGTAAATTCAAAAACGCATTTATAACCGATTAATCGGCAGCCTCGGCCGCCTGCATGGCACGGCGACGAAAATTACTGGGCGACGTACCGACTAAACGATTAAAAAAGCGATGGAAAGACGATTTATTGTTAAACCCAGACGCCAGCAATACATCCGATATTGTCATCTGCGCCGCGCTCGGGTCGGACAAGATCCGCTTGGCCTCTGCAATCCGGTGTTGATTAATAAACTCAAAGAATCGCGTGCCTAAGTTGCGATTGATCGCCTGGGATACGGCGCGCACAGGAAAACCAATTTTATCGGAAAACTGATTGACATTGATACTCGGCTGCAAGTGTAGCTTGCTCACCGCAATTCCATGCTCAATAGCCTTTAGCAGCTCATCGGATACCAGCTGCTCATCGCTTTGGGTGGGTTCAGGCTCGATACTTATAAATCGCCCCGTATAGGTGAGGATAAAAAAGATCATGCCGTTCATCAGTAAAAAACGAATAAAATTGTGCGATGTGCCTATCGTGTCGGCAAACACACCGCCAACCAAATCGGCGCTAACCACCACCACAATCGACCAACCCCAGCTCAACAAAAAGCAAACACTTAACACCGCCATCCAGGTAATCTCGGAGACGGGTAATTGCGACATATGCTGTTTTACTCGGCGCCTATAAAAATACAGCTGCGCCATCGAGCACAGGGCGTAAATCACTGAAAGTGCACCCGAGCTATACCACAAAAGGCTCGCTAAAGTGCTGATACTGCTGCCGCCTAAACGCTGTTGTAAATCGGAGGACAACAATTGCGTAAACACTACCGCGCTAATCGCTATAACGGCCGGCAAAGCGTGAATTAAATGCAACGGCCGCAAAGGGGTATTGGTATACAGCAGGGAGCGAACATAAAGATAAAAAAGCGGGCCCCGGGCAAAGTGACTTAAACAAAAAGCCAAAGGCAGGATTTTTTCACGCACGTGCAGTGGCAGCGGGAAGTACTCATTCCACATAATAAGGTTGGTCATCATATCGATAACCACCACCACTAAAAAAGCCACCAATAAATAACTGGAGCGTTTATCCGAGGCCGGCTGTGCCCAGCGATAAGACGCTATGAGCAGCGCCTCAAAAATACTGATGATTAAAAATATATCGTGTACGTTAAAGATACGTGCATCCATAAAGATGTACTCATTATTGATTTTTATCGACATCGGCCCCGTCGCCAAAACAAGGGGGCAAAAGACTACAACAACAGCTGAGCTTTTGTTCATCAACGCTTTACACTAAATCAAGCTATGCCTAAACAAATTGTTGCTTTTCATTAGTATCATTTTTTAGCGTATTTACCGTCAGTCAAAACAGTGTGTTGGCAACACTGCCAGCGAGCAAATAGCCAACCATAAAAGCCCTTTTTATCGCCCTATTAGAGCCTGTTTTTAAAGGCCAAAATCCGACCGAGCCCATAGTGTACCATCGCAATAAGTAAACTCGTTATTTCTTATCGAGTGCTCTGGACGGCTCTTGAGTTGACCGTTATAGTATTATTTCACTCGCATCAATCGGGCAAAAAATGAAGCAAAAATTAAAACGCATCGTCGTCCTTGGAGGCGGCAGTGCCGGCTGGTTGACTGCCAGCATTATTGCCGCCGAACACTGCAGCGCCGACGCCAACGGTATCCAGTTAACCTTGGTCGAATCACCCGATGTACCAACCGTTGGCGTCGGTGAGGGAACCTGGCCAACCATGCGCGAAACATTGCGCCAGATTGGTATTTCTGAGCAAACGTTTTTCCGCCAATGCGAGGCATCGTTTAAACAAGGCACTCGATTTGTTGGTTGGGCTGATGGCAGCACAGACGATATTTACTACCACCCCTTTACTCTGCCAGAGGGTTATCTGGAGAGCAACTTGCACAACTATTGGCAACGACATTGCCATGACAGCTCTTACGCCGACGCTTTTACAACGCAATCGCACCTGTGCAAGCGTGATCTTGCTCCAAAACAACTCGCCACCCCAGATTATGCTGCAGTGGTCAACTACGGTTACCACTTCAACGTAGGTAAGTTCGGCGAGCTACTGCAAAGCCATGCCACCGAAAATCTCGGCGTAACCCATGTGCTGGATCATGTGATTGGCGTTAACAGTCATGACAACGGCGATATCCGCTCGCTCAGCACCCGCAACAATGGCGAGCTTGAAGCCGACCTGTTTATCGACTGCAGTGGCAGCGCCTCGATATTATTAGGCAAACACTTTGGTGTAGGCTGGCGTGATTGCCGCCCCTTTTTATTTAACGATCGCGCCGTCGCGACACAAGTGCCCTACCCCGACCCACAGGGGGCGATCGCCTCGACCACCATTTCTACCGCGCAACCTGACGGCTGGATATGGGACATTGGGCTGCCCACTCGCCGTGGCGTAGGACACGTTTACGCCAGCGAGTACACCACTGACGCACAAGCCGAACAGCAATTGCGGGCTTATCTTGCTCACGACTTAGGCCAGCAGGGCGCCGAGCAATTGTCGGTAAAAAAGCTTACCTTCGAGCCGGGTCATCGCAACTATTTTTGGCACCGTAACTGTGTCGCGGTGGGCATGTCGGCAGGTTTTGTCGAGCCCCTTGAGGCCTCGGCGCTAGTGCTGGTCGAGCTGGCCGCCGAGATGATTCGCGATGAACTGCCCACCAACCGCGCCATGATGGAGTTTGTTGCCAGCGAGTTTAACGAAAAATTTCTTTACCGCTGGCAACGGGTGATCGAGTTTTTAAAACTGCATTACGTTTTATCGCAGCGCGACAGTGAGTACTGGCAAGCCCATCGTCGGCCCGATTCGATCCCCGACAGCCTCGCTAAGCGACTGCTATTGTGGCGCCATCGTCCACCGTCTGAGTACGACTTCGACCGCAAAGGAGAGGTGTTCCCCTCGGCAAGTTACCAATATGTTTTGTACGGTATGGGCTTTCATACCGAGCCGCGCAGCACCACTAAACTGGCCGATCGCGATGAGCAGGTAGAACACTACCTCGCGGACAATAAACGCAAACTCCACCAATACCTTAACGGTCTACCCAGTAACCGGGCTTTGATTTCGCATCTACTGCGCTAAGCCACAGCTGAAGCGGCGAGCTATTATGCCGGCGACTTTGATACGCTGGCATTAACCTCGCTTCCACCAAAAGTTTACCAGCACATTAACCTCGGCCAGTGACTCCACATTATGCCACCACTGGTAAGGAATATAGATAGCGTCGCCCGGCTCTAACTCGGCAACTAACGCATGTTGTAACGCTTTTTTATAGCGTGGAAAACTCTCCATATCCGGCTGCGCAACATCGACTCTGCTGACTTCTCGTCCAGCGGGTGTTTTCGCCGCGCGAACTATGTACAGGTTTTCTTCCTGCTCTGGGGGAAACAAGGTAAAACGGCGGCGACCGGCCGTTACGCAGGCAATATTTTCATAATTATCGTTGTGGGTCGGTACTACGACCCGATTGCCGATCCAAATCTTGGGCATCACGGTCGGCGGCAGCGCATCCAGTACGCACTCGTTTTCAAGCCCGGGCAGGTAATCGGGCACCTCCATAGAGCCGATATAAAACGTTGGGCCGCCAGCGGTATTAGCTGGGTCTCCTAAAAAGTCCAGGGCATCGTCAAGATAACCGTTCATGCGCTGAAAATTAAACGCTTTAAAGTCAGCTCGATAAAAGATCCTGCCGCGCTCTTGAGGTTTGGCGAGCATGGCCTGCATTAGCACTTTCTGGTCATACTGCCGTAAATAGTCGCCCAGCCTGGCAAAGGAAGTTTGTGCAGCTTGAACCATGGGCCAGTGAGATACGGCGGAGCGAAACACTGCCGGTTGTTGGTGTGTGACACAATCAGCCAACGAATGTTTGTCGAGCCGGGATAGGGTGCGAATGGTGTTCGCTTGTGGGAAATTATTTTCCGCTTTCAACATCTGTCAGGCCCTCACGAGGATATGGCTGATGGGCAAAACCGTCGGATAAACTCCTCGTGCGAAGGCAGGCCTTCCACCTGTTGGGAGACTGATCTTTCAACGGCGGCTAAGAAATCGCTTAGCTCTTCCGGTGTCATTTCGTTCACAAAAGGGTGGTGGGCTTCTGGAGTAATCCCCTGTCCCATCATAATCTGCACCCAGGAGAAGTCGTTAAAAATCTCATGCTCTTTCTTAAAGGTCTTGCCCGACGTCTTAAACATATCGATGCGGTGCTGCAGCTCATCAGGAACGCTCATATTTCTACAGTGCCGCCAAAAAGGTGTGTCCTCTCTGCCTGAGACTTTGTAGTGAAGGATAATAAAGTCACGCACGCTTTCCATTTCTTGTCGGCTTTGATGGTTGAATTCATCCCGGGCATTGGAGGATATTTCGGCACCTTCGAATAGCCGCACCAAGCGTATAAGGTTTCTCTGGATAAAATAAATACTGGTTGACTCCAGAGGCTCGAGGAATCCGCCTGACAGCCCCATGGAGACACAATTTTTATGCCACTGTTTTTTCCGCATGCCCGCCTTGAAGCGGTTTATTCTGGGCTCTCTAATAGGCTCCTCAATACACCCCAGCAACTCATCCTGGGCCCTTTCATGGGACAGAAACTCACTGCTGTAAACCAGGCCGTTGCCCATGCGCGTCTGCAAGGGTATGCGCCAACGCCAGCCCGAGTCATGGGCGATTGAGCGAGTATAGGGCTTGGGGCTTTCCGTAGACCGTGTTTGCACGGCGATGGCGCTGTCACATAAAAGCCAATGGCTCCAATCGTCATAGCCGGTTTGCAAGGCGCCTTCTATAAGCAGCGCCCTGAATCCGGTGCAGTCGATGAATAAATCCCCCTCTATGACTTGACCGGACTTCAACGACAGTGAGCTGATCGAGCCATCTGCTGTAAGATTAACTGCCTCGATAAAATCGTCCATGTGAGTGACGCCGCGCTCGGTGCTAAAAGCCTGTAGCCATTTAGCGTATTTGGCCGCGTCAAAATGGTACGCGTAGACCAAGCGCTGGTTAGGCACGATCGCAAACTTCTCCTGACGGGCAGCGACTATTCCGGTGCAATATTTTTCGTAATCAGTAAAGTCGGTGGACTTGGTTGCCAGCCAGTAATGAAAAAAATTACAGGGCCAGAGATCGCGGCCCGGACGACTAAAGGGGTGGATGTATGAACTGCCGTCGCCTTTCCAGTTTTCAAACTCAATACCGACTTTGAAGGTGCCGTCAACGGCTTTCATGAACTCAGACTCGTCTATTCCCAGCATGCTGTTAAACGTTACCGCCATGGGAATGGTCGCTTCGCCGACACCGACGGTAGGTACGTCACTGGACTCAATGAGCGTAATGTCTGCACTCTTTGACAGGTGTTTTACCAAGAAGGCGGCGGAAGTCCATCCGGCCGTTCCCCCTCCGGCAATTACGATGCGGGTCTTTTTTGGGTTCATAAACCTTTACTCAAGCTGTAAAACCGATATGGGCAGTAAACACGAGCGCTCTTGTTTATTGGCCGGCATGGTCTGCTCGTCAGAGCTGTCTACCCGGGGCTATTGAGCATGATGGCGGGCCTTTCGGTCCACCAGATCTTGCAGTTTGGTTAGGGAGGCAACCGCCATGAAAATCGGCTCCAGCCAGCCTCTTTGGTGCAGCTCGCCCAATTGCTCCGGCGTCAGTTTTGCCAGTTTCGGTTCGTTTACAGTGTAAAACCCCATGAGTTGGCCGGCAGACCCATCCGCGAGGCGAATGTCCATATTAACCGACTCCAGAAGGTCAAGCTCGGTGAGCTTGTTGATAAACGCCCGATTATCGTCGTGGGATTGATGAATGGCCTCCAGGAGGCTGGATACGCGATCCAGGTAATCGGTTATGCCGCCATCGTCGCGAAACAGTCGTTGGCCCGACTCGTCACTGGTTACTTTTGGGTGGTCCAGGTCGATATGAAGCACTCTTTTCTTTTCATTCGATGAACTGTCGTTATAAAAACCGATTGAGAAGGGCAGTCGTTGCATCATGGAGGGTATGTAGGGTGCATCCCAAACCCCTTCCGTCAAAAACAGATTCTCATCTCTTTCCAGGCCGAGCAGTGCCACCGGAACAAAACTGCCATCGCTTTCCTGTTTTTGAAATACGATCGGGTAGTGCGACTGTATGGTTTTAAATTCTCGGGCGAAGGTGGGCGAACACATAACGTTATCACCCAGTTCAGCCGAGTATCTGTTATGGACTCGCAGGTCCTTATGATCGGTACTGTTTAAGAGAACATTGTTGGCCATAATCCGACTCTTTATTGATTTGTTAGCGGGGATAAAAAAAGGGACGCTACCAGGAGCGGCCCTTTTTCAGGATGGATACTTATTGACGATAAATCAATCTGTCCAGCCTTGTACCCTCCACTCTCCAGTCAAGAGAATGGAGGGTTCCCTTCTGGTTAGAAGGTGTACCGAGCACCGATGTTATAGCGCGCGTAACCCTCGTACCAGCCTGCGACCATGTTTTGGCTACGGCCGTAGTTACGGCCAGACTCTTCGGTCACGTTAATGCCTTCCATGAAGATTGACAGGTTGTCAGTCAGGTCGTAACTGACACTCAGGTCAATCTGGCTGTAATCGTCCACATACAGAGGACCACTGGAGCCGTCAATACCCCAGCCGGTGGCCGCCAGGAAGCTGTCACGCCAGTTGTAAGCGATCCGCGCCTGGAAGCCGTTCTTCTCGTAAAAACCGATCAGGTTGGCTGAATCACTCAAACCGGTCACGGGTGTTTGCGCAGTACCCACCGCCCGGTTGTCGTAGTCTGTATCCTGACTAACAGCGGTGTAGTTGGCAATTACGCCAAAACCGGTGTCCCAGAAGGTGTGCTGAATGTTGGCTTCCACACCGTCGATGGTGACTGAACGATCAGAGTTGAATTGCGTAGACACGCTTGCGGGAGCAAGAGGGTCTTCACCGGGAATACCTACGATGATAATTGCGCCATTGCCGTCGATGTAGGCAGTATCCGGGTCGGCGAAGTTGTCGACTATGTACTGACGAACTGCATCCGGGTCGTTGCGGTCAACACCTGCCTCAAAGGCGGCCTGGGCGCGAGGTCCTTCTGTCGGCATATAAGCGCCTGGAGGACCTACGCGAGTTGCGGTATCCGCACTAATGAAGTTGGACACCTCCTTACGGAAGTAACCCAGAGAGGCATAGCTGGCATCGTCGTAGTACCACTCAACCGAGATGTCGAAGTTATCCGACTCATAAGGTTTCAGGTTGGGATTACCCGCTGAGGCTTCGACCCCGAAAGCACGTACACCACCGTAGTTGGTACCGCGCAATGCCAGCCAATCCGGGCGCGCAATGCTCTGGCTGTAAGAGGCACGCACAGTGATTTCATCAGTGACATCCAAACGCAAGTCCAGCGAGGGCAGGAAGTTATCGTAGCTGCCGCTATCGCTGATGGTCGTGGCACTGCCGTCAGCGGTGGTCAAGTCGAACTCGTTGCTAGTCACCCAACGAATCGGGTTATAAGTAAACCCGGTGTAAGGTGCATCAACTTCGGTCTCCAGGTAGCGCACGCCAGCGTTAGCCGCGAATACCATGCCCGCAATATCAGTCTCGTAATTCACCTGCACGAAAGCACTGTTAGTGGTTTCTACGATTTGCTGGAAGGTATCGGGCGTGGCAGAGCAGTACCAGGTAGAGCCATCGGCACACTCGGCCAAGCCTTGACCGTCGTCATAGTTAGTGGCGACAAAGTCGCGCAGACCGTAAAAATCGGTCACAAAGCGCTGATCCATAATGGCGGTGTTGCTGCCGCCGAGGAAGTCCATTTGCTCCTGAGTTGTCTGACCAAAGGAACCAGAGAAGTACTTGAGGATGCTGTCCCGGGAGAAAATCTCATCGGGCAGGTCACCTGGATCACCCAGACCACCCCAGGATTCACGACCGTTATGGGAGTAGGCGGAGTTGAACTCTCCTTCGGTCCAGGCGTAACCGAAGTCAACATTCCACTCGTCATTGAACTCCCAGTTACCGTCAAGCTGTACTTGCTTGATTTTGTGCTCGGAGTGTGATTCGCGGAACCAGCTACCAGACGCTTGCAAGTCTTCTTGCAGAACGTCATAGCCGCCCTGGCTGTTCGTCAAGTCCAATACCAACGCTGGAACTTCGCCACTGCTATTTAGCGTGGTGCGGTCGCGACTAAAGGAGGTAACGGAAATGCCAGCACTGTTGCCGTAAGGGCCGTCGGGGCCAAGAACTGCTTCTGAGCTGTGGGCATCCAGGTTCAGGCGCAACTCGTCCAGGGGCTGCCACTCAATATTAAAGCCGATGGACTTATTTTCGGACTTGACTTTTTCAACACCAGAGCCAAAGGTCAGGTCGCCACCGTTGGCACTTTCAGAGTACAGTAGCGGTGTTTGCACAGCAGGGGAGTCATTGTCGGTAAAGATAGCGCTTTGGGGTGCGTTTGACAGAGCGAACCAGGCACCCAGGTCGTGATAGCTTGCTTCTATTTCCTGCGAACTGTAGGTGTAGTCCAGTGTGGCGGTCAGGTCGTCAGTGGGCGCAAACTGCAGGGTCAACTGCCCATTAATACGTTCACGGTCAGTTTCGCCAAAGGAGTAGCCGACTTGCTGTGGGATGCCGTATACGTCGTTATCGGCTGGCTGGTTTTGAACGTTGCCCATTCCCATGCCGCCCCAGGCCCAGTCAACGTGCTCTTCGCCGCCCCAGTCCATGTCCACACTACCGCGAATGCTACTCCAGCCGGCGCCGGTGATGGCGTTAGCGGAGCCGCTCTCGCGGTTTTGGTAGCTACCGGTTACTGCCACACCAAACTTACCGTCAGCGAAGGTGTCGCTGTAGATACCGGAAATCTCTGGGGTTAATTTGTCGTCGGAGGAAGAGTCATCCCAAACGCCTTTTATACCAACAGACGCTCTTGGTCCAGCTTCCAGGGGTTTAGGAGTGACTATATTGATGGTTGCACCCATACCGCCGGAGGGCACGTCAGCGCGGGAGGTTTTGTACACCTCTACGGCCTGTACGCCTTCAGAGGCCAGGTTCGCGAAGTCGAACGAGCGCGACCCAGAAGCGTAGGTGGCACCGATGGTGGCACCAGGCATCTGGCGACCGTTGAGAGTTACCAGGTTGAATTCGGGGCCCAGGCCACGAACGGTAACTTTGGAGCCTTCGCCGTTTTCACGGTTGATCGACACACCCGTAATACGCTGCAGAGATTCGGCCAGGTTGGTGTCGGGGAATTTACCGATGTCCTCGGCGGAGATGCCGTCAACCACACCGCTGCTCTCACGCTTCAGGTCCATGGAGCGTTCCAGACTGGCGCGGATGCCGGTAACAATCACTTCTTCCAACAAGGTTTCGTCTTGTTGTGCATTTGCGAAGCTTGCCATCCCAGCCAGCGTGCACGACGCGACTGCGGAGGCGATAAGGCGTCTTCTAAATTTATGTTTGGTCATCATGAAGCTGATCCTCAAAAACATTTATTTTTATGCCGGCCAACTTTATGTTGGCCCATCCCTAGCCAATATCGCGCAGTTACTACAAAAGCGTCGTCCCACTTTGACGGTGATCGATAACATGGTGAGTCTCACTTTGCTAAATGCAAAGCGGGACATACAAAATCTTTTATAATCAATGCGTTAGGTGGGGTTAGCATTATGCCTGAAAGGCTCCAAATAGCTCGTAAAACGCAGTCTAATTGGACTTTGATGGGTGGATTATGCACAGATACTGGCGTTTACTGGCCGATAAATGGTCGAGACGATCAGTTTAGCAACAACTTAACGATGTCCGGCACCATACAGAGACGGGTGCGGCGCACCGGTTAGAACCGCTTTTGCCACGGTACAAACACCGCACCAAAAGCGGCCGTCATTTATGCCTTTTTAACCAGCCCAACGATCAAGAGCAGTATTATCGCCCCGATGGTCGCGGTAACGATGGCACCAATTAAGCCTCCGGCAGCAATACCCAATAAAGAAAACATAAACCCGCCCAGTACCGCGCCGATGATACCGACAACGATATTGCCCAACAGGCCAAAACCACCACCTTTCATTAGCAGCCCCGCCAACCAGCCGGCAACGGCACCAATCAAGAGAAAAACGATCAAACCTGTAATATCCATAGCTTCACCTTTTTATAAAGAACAAAGAGTAACCACAAGCGCCCGTGCACAACCATTGCACGCGCCTTAATGAGGTATAGCACAACGGCGCTGTAAACCACCGCCGCAGGCGCAACAAAATCTATCGATGACGACCTCGGTTGACCACGGGCACAGATCACAAGAGTTAACTGGGTATTCAGGCAACATTAAGTTAGCCGCGTTACACTGTTACTTAGCCTACACAAATTAGGATCTAAAAAGTTTAGATCATGCAATTAGGCGTCGGAGGCCACTATGAAGCCCTTTAAAAGCACTGTGCAGCGCACCCTAGCGTGCATGCTACTGCTGTTTTCGTCGCTGCTAAGCGCCGAAACCGGCTATAGCAATGAAAAGCTGCAGCAATTACTCGCACCCATCGCCCTGTACCCAGACACTGTCCTCACCCACATACTGATCGCGAGCACTTACCCGCTAGAAGTAGTGCAAGCGGATCGCTGGGCCAAACAGCACCAAGGGTTAACCGCCGATGAGGCTGTCAATCGCGCCGAAAACGAGCCCTGGGACCCCAGTGTAAAAGCACTGCTGGCCTTTCCTAGCCTGCTTGACAGGCTAAGTGAGGACTTACTTTGGTCGCAAGAGCTTGGCGAGGCCTTTTTGGCCGATGAAGAGGGCACCCTAAACGCGGTGCAAGCGCTGCGCCAGCAGGCGTGGGATAACGGCAGTTTGCAAGATATGGAGCACCAAAAGGTGGTGCGCGTAAAAGAGCAGATCGTGATTCAGCCACTGCGCCGCGAGGTGGTGTACATCCCCTATTACGACACACTAACGGTCTACGGCTCGTGGCGCTGGCAGGCTTACCCACCGGTTTACTGGGCGCACCCCCCCAGGTACCGCAGTGGTTTTTACTGGGGATTTTCGGCCCCGGTGGGCGACTGGTTTTACTCCAGCGGTTTTTATTGGCCCAATCGCACGGTGGTGATCAACTTAAACCGTCCTTATTATTACGGCACGCACCGCCGTTACGGGTACCATCAGGATTACACCCAGCACTGGCGTCACGACCACAACCACCGTCGCAATGTGCGCTATCACCAGCCGCGGCATAATACTCGGGCTACGCCACAGCGCAGCCGCAACATCAGCGATCGTCAGCGCGAGCAGGTAACACGCCAGCTGCGCAGTCACCCCAGCCGAGTCAATAACTCGGGGGCCACACGGGTGAGCCCCACAGCGCAGCCGCGCAGCCAGCCCGACGGCACGCGCAGGCAGCCGGTCACCCGCAGCGATAACAGACCCTCGTCAACCACGCCGGTCGAGCGAGCCGCGCCCGATGTACAGCGCCAAGCGCCCAGCAACAGTAACAGCGCGCCCAGGACCATGCGCACAGCCCCAACGGCGCCAACCGTGCAGCCCAGACAGCGCAGGGCGCCGAGCTCTAACGTGGCGCCGCGCACAAGCGAGCGCCGCGCCATGCCTAGGACAAGCTCTGGCAGCACTCGCGCGGCACCTCAAAGACGTGCACCCAGCTCGGATAACCACCGCAGCAGAATTAGAAACTAAAGCGCTGTAAAAAACACGGCCAAACCCTAACGGGGTTTGGCCGTGTTTTGTTGTATTGAGTCTTACCAGAGACTTTGGCGCAAACGCCAGACGGTTAGTTTTTATTGCGTTGAATACGGATCACAAAACTCAAGTTACGGATACGGCGCATGATATTGGCCAGATGAATACGATTTTGCACCCCGATGCACAGATGAATCACGCTGTTGTGGGCGTCGCGCTCATTAACATGGATGTTTTCAATGTTACCGCCCTGCTCGGAGATGCGCGTTGCCAGCGTGGCGATGATGCCCCGCTCTGACTCCACTTCGACGCGAATATCCACCAAAAACTCACCCGACACCGTTGGCGCCCAGTTAACATGGCTTATTTTTTCGGGGTTATTGCGTATATCGGCCAGGTTATGACAGGTTTCTTGGTGAATAACCAAGCCCTTACCCGAGCTGATATGACCGATGATCGGATCGCCCGGGATAGGCCGGCAACAGCGGGCAAAGGTAATTAACACGCCGTCGGAGCTGTCGATGGTCAGCGGCGAGTAAATGCTGCCGCCGCGGGGGCTGATGTCGGCATCTGGCTGCAACAGCTTAGCCACGGCATAAGCAATGCGGTTGCCCAGGCCAATGTCTTCGTACAGGGCATCGATGGAGACAAGCCCGGTAGAGCTCAGCAGTTTATTCAGGTGTTGCTCGCTGAGATTATCGATATCCAAATCGATATCGGCCAGTGCGCGAGCCAGCATCCGCTTACCCAGCGCCATGGAGTGATGGTGGCGCTGATGCTTAAGAAAATGGCGTATTGAGCTGCGCGCTTTGCCTGATATGGCAAAGTTAAGCCAGTTGGGGTTTGGCTGAGCGCCAGAGGCGGTAATTATCGTAATTTTTTGGCCGCTCTCTAGCGGCTGAGACAAAGGCGCCAGGCGGCCATTGATACGACAAGCGACGCAAGAGTTGCCAATATCTGTGTGCACCGCGTAGGCAAAATCCACCGCGGTAGCCCCGTGGGGCAACTCGACGATTTTGCCTTTTGGTGTAAACACGTACACCTCGTCGGGGAACAGATCGATTTTTACGTTTTCGATAAACTCCAGCGAATCCCCTGCGCGGCGCTGCATCTCGAGCAAGCCTTGCACCCATTGGCGCGCGCGGTTGTGGCTGCCGCTAAGCGCATCGTCGCTACTGGACTTGTATAAAAAGTGTGCCGCGATGCCCGTATTGGCCATCTCGTCCATCTCTTTGGTGCGTATTTGCACCTCGATAGGCACCCCATGCATACCAACCAGCACCGTGTGCAAAGATTGGTAACCGTTGGCCTTAGGGATGGCGATGTAATCTTTAAACTCTCCGGCGACCGGTTTGTATTGGTTGTGAATCACCCCCAGCGCCCGATAACAGGCGCCGACGCTATCGACAATAATGCGAAACGCGTAAACGTCCATGATCTCTTTAAAAAACTTCTTTTTTTGCCGCATTTTTTGGTAAATGCTGTACAGATGTTTCTCGCGGCCAATCACCAAAGCGTTAACCTGCTCGCTTTTTAAACGCTTTTCAATCGCCTCTTGAATTTGCTCGACCAGCTCTTTGCGGTTACCCCGTGCGGTTTTAAGCGCCGCCTGCATCCGCGTAGCGCGCAGCGGATACATGGCGTAAAAGCCACGATCCTCAAATTCTAGGCGCAAATCGTTCATCCCCAAACGATGGGCAATAGGGGCATAAATCTCGAGGGTTTCTTTAGAAATCCGGCGTTTTTTATGGGGCGGCATGGCGCCCAAAGTGCGCATATTGTGTAGCCGGTCGGCCAATTTAACCAAAATAACCCGCAGGTCATCGGCCATCGCCAGCGCCATTTTTTGGAAGTTTTCGGCCTGTTTTTCGGCCTGGGATTCAAACTCGATCTGGGTCAGCTTACTGACACCGTCTACCAACTCTGCCACCGTATCGCCAAATTGCTTGGCGATGGCTTTTTTGGCAATTCCGGTATCTTCAATGACATCGTGCAGCATGGCCGCCATCAAGCTCTGATGGTCCATGTGCATACTGCTCAGGATATCAGCAACCGCCAGCGGGTGAGTAATGTAAGCCTCACCCGAGCGGCGCATCTGACCGTCGTGCGCCTGCTCGGCGTAATAGTAGGCGCGTTTAACCTGATCAATTTGCGAGGGTTCCAAGTAAGACGAAAGCCGGTGGCTCAGTGCCTCAATGGTTAACAACGTCATCCTCCCAAATTGGCGGGTATCCCGCGCGGTATTAATTGTGCGAGTCGAAATTATGTTGCTCTTCAGTGCGTACAGGGATCGGCTCGTCACGCTCAAGCAAAATGCTAGCGTCAATAAAGCCCTCTTCGATCTCGCGCAGAGCGATCACAGTAGGCTTGTCGTTCTCTTCGGGAACGTGGGGCTCTTTACCGCCCATCGCCAACTGACGCGCGCGTTTGCTGCTTACCATAACCAACTCAAAGCGGTTATCCACATGATCCAAGCAATCTTCAACAGTAATACGTGCCATAATTTTTCCGTCGATTTTTAATCTGAATATACGAGCGCCGATAGCGCGCTCGAGATAGAGTATTATGCGGTACAAACGCGCCAAGAGCCAGAGTTAGCGTGACGCGGAGGCACATTGTACACAAAACAAACAACGAAAGAAGCCGGTACCGCCCAATCGATTACGATTGCTCGGCCAACAGCTCGGTTAACAGCTCGCGATGGCGCTCGGCCTGAAACAGCTGGCACAAATGCTGGCTGGTAATCAGCGCCTGAAACTGTGCCAGCGCGGTGGTGAAGTCGTCGTTAATGATCAGGTAGTCGGCCTCGACGTAATGAGAGATCTCGTTAATCGCCTCTTCCATACGCGCGGCTATCACCTCGGGGTCATCCTGCCCCCGGCCGGTTAGGCGTTTGCGCAAACAGGCCAATGACGGCGGCAAAATAAACACACTGACGGTGCCGGGCATCAAACGGCGCACTTGCTCGGCGCCCTGCCAATCGATCTCCAAGATCACATCGATACCCGCATTAAGGGTTTGCTCGACCCACTGCTGGCTGGTGCCGTACAAATTGCCAAATACCCACGCATGCTCTAAAAACGCGCTCTCTTGCAGCATCGACTCAAACTGCTCGTGACTGGTAAAGTGGTAGTCAACACCGTCCTCTTCACCGGGGCGTTTCGCCCGCGTGGTATGGGATACCGAGACACACACCTCGGGGTTAGACTCTACCAGCGCGTTCACTAAGCTGGTTTTACCGGCGCCCGATGGAGCCGATACCGTATACAAGATGCCTTTACTCATAGTGTCTGATCCAAATATCTAACCCGGCGCCTGCGCGCTAAAAGCGTTATTATGGCACAAGCCCTGTGGCGCCGAACACTGCCCGCAACAGTTACGCAATAACGGAGTAAAAATGAGCCAAACCCTAAGTTTAAACGAGTGCGCAGCTCGTCTTGGTTGCAGTCGTAGTTTTGTCGACACCATGGTGAGCAAAGGCCGTTTACAACCAGACAAACAGGGCCGAATCGCGGCCACCGAGCTCGAGCAACTTGCCCAGCTGCTGAGTAAACTGCGCCACGGCGGCATCGCGGCCATGGTCAACGCGGCCGATCAAGAGCTATAACCCACTGGCGTTATTACCCAAATCGCACATTAACAATTTTTGCCAAAGTTTACTCACAGTTAGTCCATCGGCTGCGTTACTATTACCCCTCGCGCTCGCGCGCCCTTGTAGCACTTTCATTATTCAATTTCGCACAACAATAATAACGTCCGCCAAGCCTCAGTGTGCCCAGATCTTTATTGGGCAGAGCTAACGACGTGCCGGACAAAGCGAAGCAACAGGAGATAATCCATGGGAATTGCTGTTTTTGCGCTGTTTGTTGTCTGCGCCTGTTACGTGCAACTGAGAGGAAAAGTACGCCACGAAAAGTGGACCCGCCGGCTCACCGATCACTCCAATTTAATGGCACCACTTAACTGCTTGTTTTATCTCTTCTCGCGAGAGAAGAACACACCCTATATGGATGTCAGTCGGTTTCCCGAGCTGCAGGTGTTGCAAGATAACTGGCAGCTGATTCGCGACGAGGCGCTGGCACTTAACGACGCCGCCCACATCAAAGCGTCGAGTGATCTCGATGATCTGGGTTTTAACTCGTTTTTTCGTACCGGCTGGAAGCGTTTTTACCTCACTTGGTACGACGGCCCGGTTGAGTCGGCTGCACGGCTGTGCCCAAAAACCATCGAGCTGCTGCAAACAATACCGTCGGTTAAAGGCGCGATGTTTACCATGCTGCCCCCTGGCGCCACTTTAGTTAGGCACCGCGACCCCTATGCCGGCTCGCTGCGTTACCATTTAGGGCTGATTACCCCTAACGATGACAGATGCTTTATTGATGTCGATGGTGTGCAATACAGCTGGCGCGACGGCGAGCCGGTGATGTTTGATGAAACCTATATCCACTACGCCCAAAACACCACCGATGTAAATCGCATTGTGTTGTTCTTGGATATCAAACGGCCGGTAACCTTTGCCCCGGTGGATTGGATTAATCGCGCCTTCTCGCGCTTGGTGATGCCCGCCACGGCGACCAAAAATATGCCCGGCGACAAGGTCGGTTTTCTTAACCGAATTTTTGGCTCCGTGTATCAGATTCGTATTTTTGGCAAAAAACTAAAAGCGTTTAACAAACAATTGTACTACACCCTGCAATACGCATTGTACGTGCTGTTGATTTATGTGTTTTTCTTTGCCTAAAACATCCGCGCGGGCTCGGCCGGTTTAACCGCTCAACCGGCCGAGCACCCTAGTTGCTATTGCTGGGGCGCGTGCAGCTTGGCCCAATCACTGCCGGGCAAATCATTCACAAACGACTCGATCATGCCGCGCTTTTGCATAGTGACAAACACCCGTTTACCGTCTTTCCCGCCAAAGGTTAGGTTGGTGGGGTACTGCCCACTTAGGTTTACCTCGCGCAGCAGCTCGCCGGCTGGCGACAGCACGGCCACTTTACCGGCACCGTAGCGGGCGATGTATAAATTTCCTGCCACATCAACGCTCATGCCATCCATGCCAAAGTCAGCAAACTTATACATCAGCTGTTTATTGTCAATGCCGCCATCGGCCCGCACATCGTAGCGCCAAATATTTCGCTGCACGCTTTCATTGACGTACAACACGCGCCCATCGGGGCTCAACTCAATACCGTTAGTGGTGCCCATATCAGACTCTAACAAACTCACGCTAGCGTCTGTGTCGATGCGCCACAGCTGACCGCTGTTATCGGCCCAGTTGGGATCGCTGGCATACACAGCGCCTTGCTCGGCGAGCACGATATCGTTAGGCTGATGCATACGGTTATCGTGCGCTAACACAGTGACGCTTTTATCGGCCATCGAGACGTGTAAAATATTGTGGTTAACGTAATCGGCCAGCAACATATTACCCGCCGCGTCAAAACGGATCGCATTAGCAACGCTATCATTGTCTAACGTTATAAAAACGTTCGCGTTGTTTTTATCTGTAACTTGTCCAATTGTGCCCTGGCGCTCGAGATTAACAACGTACAAATTGCCCGCCCGATCCACCGCCGGGCCTTCGATGCCACTGGTAAATGTCTGCTCCGGCAACCAATCTTCTGTCTCGCCAAGCCGCTTGTTATCCGCCCCCGCTAACGGTGCAAGTAAGCAAATAACAATGGCATTAAAAAGCATTATGTTGTTCATGTCTTAAACCTTAACGGTGGGCGTAAACACTGTTTATGCGTGCAACAAATCAGCACCTTATAGCAACAACTGTAAGACAACCCGCGCCGGTGCCACAATCATCTCTTGCTCGATGTGTAGCGCTTGTTCAAGCTCTGTTATAGCTTGCGCGCGCTCGGGGGCAGTTAACGGTTTAACGCCTGATTCTGAACGCAACAACCGCAAACCCCATTGGGCCACCAAGTGTACCCTTTGGGTTATCGCCAAAAGATTCTCTGGGTCGTCTTGTTGCAGCAGGACCATTAAACGGTTGGCCTGTTGCTGCCAACTGCGCAATTGCGTTTCGGCTTGCTGCAGTGCGCTTTGCGCTTTGCGATCGTTTAGCCAGAGTTTTAAGTTTGCCGAAAATTGCTGCGTGGCGCGGCTCTCTGCTGGTAATGAATCGGCAAAGTGGTGTAATGAATCTCGCCGTGAATAACTGCCGTTCACGGATTTCTCGTGATGCCGATGATAATACTGCGCCGGCTCCAACGCGCTGCTTAGGCTCATGGCTAACGCCCGCTGGGGTTCGGGCAACAGGGTGGTTAACGCTGCGCGCTGCTGCGTTTGGTGCTGCAAGCCAACCACTTGCGCCGACCAGATCGAAACTCTATCCAAACGCTGATACATAAAATCGATATCGCGCAGAGCACGGCTTGACCACAGTCGCTCGGCCACAACAAATGCACGGGGCCATAGGCGCAGATCAATGCTGTGTTCATCGACCATCTCGGCCCATAAGGCGGCCTCACCGCCCAACAATAAATGCTGATTTTCTGGCGCGATAAGATCTTTTTTTAGCGCTGTGGGTAAACCTGTTCCGGCCCGTGTATCGCCGGCTATTAACTCGCCGCTTAAGGCATAAGGGGCGTTGCCCACCAGCACCGGTCCGGTTAAGTTGTCGCCTCTGATTTTTAAACGTGCCTGCACTGGCCCCATCCAAGTATCCAGGCTAAAACTCACCTGATCGTCTTGCCATAACAAGCCATCCACGCTGGCACGCGATTTACCGTTAAAGTCGATAAAACCGCGCAGCGCAGCGCCTTGCCCTAATACACTTAACGTGCCGGCCACATCACTGCCTCGTTTGCGTGGCATGGTAAAACGCCAACTGCGCCACGGCTCGCTTTGCGCTACTTTGGTGTTAATGGTTAACGCTTGCGGCTCGAGCATGACCCGATAGTGATAGGCCGAACTCTGTGGCTGGTCAAGATAAAACCCAGTTGATAATAGCGCCGCAAAACCCGCGTTTACCGCACGACCTAACGCATCGGGCCCCTGCCAACTTTGCACCACGGTACCTTTGGCTAAATCGCTGTGCAGCACCTCGTCCCAACCCACCATGGTGCGGTTAAACCGGCTAAGCATTGTGGCTAAACGGCTGTTAAAGTAAGTGTGCAAAGCGCCTGTATCGGGTAAATTATTTTGCGCCATAAAGGCTTGGATCGATTCGTTGTTTTGCCAGTGCTCTGGGTCCACCTCATCGCCGCCTATGTGCACATAAGCAAACGGAAACAACTGCGCCACCTCTTGCAAAATGGTGTTGGCAAAAGTGTACACCGCTGGGTTGGCAGGGTTGAGTAACGGCTTGTGCACGCCCCACCGATCTTCTGTTTTATAGGGTCCGGGGGCCGACATCAGCTCGGGGTAAGCCACGGCAATAGCACTGGCATGGCCAGGCATATCGATTTCGGGCAATACGTAAATACCGCGTTGGTGAGCATACTCAACCACCTGTTTTATTTCGTCGTGGGTGTAATATTTACCGTCCGAGGCGAGCTGGGTTAATTTGGGATAAGCCCGCGACTGAAACCGCCAGCCCTGATCATCGGTTAAATGCCAGTGCAGCACATTGAGCTTAGCCGCCGCCATGCCGTCGATCTGACGCTTAACCGTCGCCACAGATAAAAAGTGCCGGGCGGAGTCTATTAATAAACCACGCCAGACAAAACGCGGGGCGTCGTTAATGCTCAGCAACGGAAGCTGCACTGGGCCGCGCTCACCGGCCAGCTGCATCAAAGTGCTAATAGCGCGCAATACGCCCACGTCGCTGCCGGCCGAGATCACAACCCCTGTGTCGTTAACGGTTAACTGATAGGACTCATCGGCCCAAGCAAAGGTGTCATCGGCGTGGTTATCATCGGCGTCGGTTGGTTTTAGGTGCAGCGCAACAGTTAACCCTGACGCGTTTTTGTCGACTCCTTGGCGGTTAGACACGGCACGGTTAAACCGCTGCAGCGCCGCTTTTACCCGCGCCGTTGCCGCCTCTGGCCGAGCCAGTTGCAGCGGCGCGCTAAGGGTTAACACGCCCTCGGCCCGCTGCAATTGTTGTGGATAAGGCATGAGCGCCAAAGGCTCTTGCGAGGTCGCCAAAGCGGGCGCACCGCAAACCCACGCCAGCACTAAAAACGGCCAGCGTTTTATCAAGCTTAAAAACATGTGTCCACCTGCTCTAGCACTGTGTAAGCATCGTCGATCACATGGACGGTGCGCCATTTATCAAAGGTGAGACACGGGTGCGAAGTCGACAAAGCAATTATATCGCCTACTTTTAGATCCGCCTGCGGGTCAAACTCCATGCTGCTGTGCTGATCCATAATATGGTGCACACGCCAACCTGGGTCGGCGGTAAGCGGTGCTTGCCAGCCGGGTCGGTAATGCAAGCTCGGCTGTGGCAAGCCCGCATCAAACGCCACATCGCGTTTGCCCACGGTTAAAATCGCCTGCCCCGGCTCGGGGATCGACTGCACATAAACCCATACCTCTAAGGCCGATTGCAGCTCGCCACTGATACCGCAATTGTCGCCCAAACGCTGGCGCACTAACTGTTGCGCCTGTAGGTAAATACCTCGGTCGTGAATCAAGTAACAGCCCGGCCGTATTAACGGAATAAAACGCTGACTATCCACCTCAGAGAAAACATCACAGACGATGTCGTACCAAGCAGAGCCGGCCCCCGTTAAGATCGCTTTGTCGCGGCCAAACTGACCCCGCTGCATTAACAGCTCGGCGATGTTGCGCACTTTTAACAAGTGCTCGCGAACCTTAACGGCGGCATCGGCGCCGCCAATGACCCCTTCGTAAGTTTCTATTCCGGCGAGCGTTACATTTGGCTCGTCGGCAATCGCGCGGCACAGGGCCTCGACTTGCTCTTGGGTGCGACAACCACAGCGGCCCCCTTCTACACCGATCTCAATCAGCACATTAAGGGTCAGATTATGCTCGGCAAAAAAACGCCCCAACTGCTGCACGTTATCGGACGAGTCGACCAAGCAATAAAACTCAAAGGCCGCATCCTTTAGCAGCTTGGCGATCAGCGCCATATTGCCACGGCCGACCAGCTGGTTGGCCATTAACACCCGCTCGATGCCAGCGGCGCGTGCCACCGTGGCTTGCTGCGCTGTGGCCACCGAGGTGCCCCAAGCGCCAGCATCGCGCTGGAGCTGAAAAAACCTTGGTGCCATGGTGGTTTTGCCATGAGGCGCTAAGGCCACCCCACGGCTCGTGGCAAACTGCTGCATCCAATGCAGATTATTGTCCAGCCGCGATTGATAAATAACCGCTGCCGGCAAGCTCAGCGACTCGTGCAGCAAGTTTAACGGCACCTTTGTTTCGCGGTCACTGGCGCCACCTTTAGGCTGCACTGGGTGAAACACTGGGCTAACAAGAGAGTCACTCATAAAAGAACCTATTTAATCAAACCTTGATCTCGCATACCGAGAAGCGAAACAAAACAAAAGCGCTAACGTCCACCATGCACTTTAGCTGTCTTTATCGGCAAGGTCGCCACCGTTTGGCCAACCGATGGTAATAAATAACAATAGCGGCAGTCAATCTTTGATACTTACAAACAGCGCGGTTATACTTGGGCCCTATAAACGCTTAGCTCTGCGGCCCTGTAACGCCCGCAGAGCTTAACGGCTGGTGCCGTGACAACGTTTAATTATTTTAACGGGTGACGATAATACCCAGCCACGAGCCGGCTATAGCGGCCGTGCAAAACGGTTAAAGGTGAGAATATACTACGGATGAAACAGGCGTTAGCGGTCTTGGGTTTAGTCTGCCCTCTAAACCATCGGACTTGTCGTAGCGCGTTTTACACGATAAACAAAAATTAAAGGATGCCCAACGTGCCACATGAACCTGACATCGTCTCACGTATTAGTACCCTATTTGGTCAACTGCGCAGCGCCGAGCAAAAAATTGCTCGGGTTGTACTGGATGATATAAATTTTGCCGCGCACGCCAATATAACCGAACTGGCCGAGCGCGCCGAGGTAAGCGAGGCGACCATTACACGCTTTGCGCGCGCCGTAAACTGCACCAATGTGCGCGATTTAAAACTGCGTTTAGCGCAATCGCTAGCCGTGGGTCAGCGCTTTTACAGCGACACTAAAATAGAGCCCAGCTCAACCCACGGTGTTTACGAAGCCATAAAAACAGCACTCGAGCACAATGCCAGTCTGATAACCGAGCCGATCATACGCGGCGCCATCGAGCTGTTATCCCCGGCTAAACAAATTTTGATACTGGGTGTTGGCGGTGGCTCGACCATTATGGCGCAAGAGTTTCAATACCGTTTATTCCGTTTAGGGTTTAGCGCCACGGCCTACTCAGACCCAATGTTAATGCGCATGGCGGCAGCCTCGGTCGACAACACCCATGTGGTGGTTTGCCTATCGGTGGGCGGTTACAGCCCCGACGTACAAGACGCCATGAGCATTGCACAAAGTTACGGCGCTAAAACCCTGGGTATTACCACTAAAGACTCGCCCTTGGGTCAGAGTGTCGACCAGTTGATCCCCATCGAGCCGATGGAAACCGATTATATTTTTAAACCCAGCGCCTCGCGCTACGTCATGATGGCGGCCATTGATGTGGTTGCCACCGAGCTGGCGATTCGTCACAAACGCAAAAGCCGTGAATCACTCAGACGCATTAAGCACGCGCTGGATAAACACAAAAAAGGATTGGATCGCCTGCCACTGGGCGATTGATGCTATGCAGCCACACACCACAACCCGACAGAGACGCCTTTTAAGAAATGATTTTTGATACCGTTATTCGCGGCGTCCAAGTAGTTGATGGCAGCGGCGGCGCAATATACACCGCTGATGTTGCCCTCTTAAACGGCCGCATTCACGCCATTGCCAGCGACCTAAAAGGCCCAAGTCACAACCATATCGACGCCCGCGGCCTGCACCTGGCCCCAGGGTTTATTGACGTACACACCCACGATGATCTCAATGTTATCGATGCCCCAAGCATGCCGGCCAAAATCAGCCAGGGTGTGACCACGGTCATTGTCGGCAACTGTGGTATCAGCGCAAGCCCGGTGCGCTTAAACGACGCACCGCCCGACCCGCTAAACCTATTAGGGCAACAAACTGATTTTTGCTACCCGTTGTTTAGCACTTACGCGCGCAGCGTTATCAGTGCACGCCCCAGTGTGAATGTTGCTGCTCTGGTGGGCCACACGGCGATTCGCAACAACCATATGCGCGAGCTCGATCGCAGCGCCAGCGCCGCAGAGCTTGCCGCCATGTGCGCCGATCTACGCCAAGCGCTGGCCGACGGCGCCCTAGGTTTAAGCTCTGGCTTAGCGTACGCCAGCGCTAAACAATCAAGCACATCAGAGGTCACCGCCATGGTGGCCGAGCTAGGGCGCGCCGGCGGAATTTACGCCACTCACTTGCGCACCGAGTTTGACGGTATCCTCGAGGCCATGGATGAAGCTTTTATAACCTCAGCGCATGGCCGTGTACCGCTGGTAATCTCGCATTTAAAATGCGCCGGAAAAGGCAACTGGGGGCGCAGCGAGCAACTGTTAAACGCCCTAGAGCAAGCGTCTAAAAAGCAAACCGTTGCTTGCGACTGTTACCCCTATGCCGCCAGCTCCAGCACGTTAGATTTAGCACAAGTCACCGGCGAAACGGATATTTTTATCACTTGGTCAGATTCCGCACCGGAACAAGCCGGCCGCTATTTGCACCAAATCGCACAGCACTGGCAGTGCGACTTGCTCACCGCGGCGCAACGTCTACAACCGGCCGGGGCGGTGTATTACTGCATGGATGAGCAAGATGTGCGCAATATTTTACGCTACCCACGCACCATGATCGGCTCCGACGGTTTACCCAAAGATCCGCACCCACACCCGCGTTTGTGGGGAACCTTCCCCCGCGTGATTGGCCATTACAGCCGCGACACAGGGCTACTCAGCTTGCCCGAGGCGGTGCACAAAATGAGCGGTTTAAGCGCGCAGCAATTTCAACTTAAAGGTCGCGGCGAGATTTTACCCGGCAACTGGGCAGACCTAGTGCTGTTTGATTACCAACGCATACAAGACCGGGCGACTTATGCCTCGCCGAAGCAAAGCGCCAGCGGTATTGAACGTGTTTGGGTAAACGGGGTGCTGAGTTATTGCCCCGAGCAAGACACCCCCGGCCGCGCCGGACAATTTTTATTTCGCCAGCCGGTAACCGCTGGCGCTTTATCAACAAAGGAGAAACAGCGTGAGCATTAAACGATATGGCGCCGAGGGCAGCATCGGCACAGGTGGCCAGCAGCTGCCTTTTGCACAGGCCGCTGGCGCCGATGGCTGGCTTTATGTGTCGGGGCAAACCCCCATGGTTGACGGCGAGGTGGTCGAGGGCAGCATCGCCGAGCAATCTCAGCTGGCAATTGATAACTGTTTAAACATTATGCGCAACGCCGGCTACCAACGTGAACATGTGGTGCACCTTACGGTGATTTTAACCGATGCCCGTTACTTTCAGTCTTTTAACAAAGTGTTTAAAGAAAACTTTGGCGACCACCCACCCGCGCGCATTTGCTCGGTGTGTGATTTGGTGGTCGACTGCAAAGTCGAGGTAGGCGTAGTTTGCTACAAAAAACCTTAACCACGGGCGGTTGCAGCGCGCAGCACGAAGCACTGCAACCGGCCTAGCATTGATCATTATAATAAGCGACAACTGTGTGCAACCATTATGAACACCAGCCTCTTTTTAACAGCCCTTGGCATTTATATTTTGGCATTAATCGCGCTCAGCGTGTGGGTCTCTCGGCGCAATAAGAACGGCGAGGATTTTTTACTGGCCGGCCGCGGATTGCCAATATTTCTTACCATTGGCACCACCGTTGCCACCATGGTGGGCACCGGATCGTCCATGGGTGCGGTGGGTTTTGGTTACGCCAACGGCTGGGCCGGTACGCTTTACGGCATCGGCGGCGCCATTGGTATTTTATTATTGGGTTTATGGTTTGCCCCGGTACGCAAGTTACGTTTTATGACCATGAGCGAAGAGATCGCTTATTACGTGGGGGCTAATCGCTGGGTTAAAAATATTGTCGCTGGGTTAATTTTTATTGCCTGTATCGGCTGGCTGGGCGCGCATATTTTAGGCGGCGGTTTGTATCTTGCCTGGATCGCCGGCATCGACCTGCAATGGGCCAAAATTATAATCGCCGCCAGTTTTGCCATCTATGTGGTTATTGGCGGCTATCGCGCCGTGGTCTGGACCGACACACTACAAGCTATAATTTTATTTATTGGCTTTTTACTCATGGCCTACTTTGCTGTCGTACAGGTGGGCGACTGGGATGCTCTGATCAATGCTCAGCCAAAGGCCAACGTTTCATGGTCAACACTTGGAACCATCGGTTGGCTACACGGCGTATCGCTGGTGGCCGTAATTGCGGTAGGAGTATTGGCAACACCCTCGTTTCGCCAGCGTATTTACTCTGCCCGCAGCACCGGCTCGGTGCGCCAATCCTTTTACACCTCTGGCATTTTGTATTTAGGTTTTTCTTGTGTACCCGCGATTATCGGCATGAGCGCTTACGCACTCAATCCCGAGCTGGCCAACCGCAATTACGCTTTTCCTTTTTTAGCCCTAGAAGTATTACCTTTGTCCCTTGGCGTGTTGGTGTTGATCGCGGGTTTATCGGCCACTATGTCCAGCGCCAGCTCCGATGCCATTGCCGGCGTGTCGATTTTATTGCGCGATTTATTTAGCTTAGCCACTGGCCGTATGCCAGCACGGGATAAAGTCGTGGGTTACTCGCGGGTATCGCTGGTGTTGGTAATCGCCATCGCCTTGGTTTTTGCTTTGTTGTCTGACGATATCATTGCTTACATCACCACCATGATCGCCACCGTTATGGCTGGGCTTTTTGTCTGTGGTTTGCTGGGCCGATTTTGGCCACGCTTTAACTGGGCCGGGGCATTGGCGGCATTACTGACGGCGTCTATAACATCGCTGATCATTGCCAGCTTCTACGCCGAGTTTTGGGGCAACCCGGTTATTCCTGCGGTTTTAGCAGCGTTATTGGCCGGGGTTTTAGTCGCCTTAATAACCCCTGCCGACGCGCTCAACCAAGAGCAGGCCTTGGCGCAATTAGAGCACGAGCGCGAGCAAATGGAGTCCAGCTAATACGGCTGCGTTTGAGCTATTGCCAATACGGGCTTAGACTAAGGCTTAGTAGCAAGTGATGCACAGCTAGGAGAGCCCAATGAAACCGGTGGTCGCCATTAAACAACTTTACGACAGTGCCAGCAGCCAAGATGGGCTGCGCATTTTAGTGGACCGCCTTTGGCCGCGCGAGCGTAAACGCGAAGAGCTTGCCATCGACGACTGGTATCAAGACGCCGCCCCCTCAACCGGTTTACGCCAGTGCTGGCACCGCAGCGAGCTTACCCCCGAGGCTTTTGCCCATGCTTACCGCCACGAGCTGAGCAGCCACCCCGACAGGCTCACGCCATTGCTGCGTCACGCCCGCAACGGCACCCTAACGCTGCTAAGCGCCAGTCCCGACCCCTATACATCACACCTACCCATATTGCGGCAACAAATACTCGACGCTTTGGCCGAAGAGGATCGCCAGTGCCAAGACCAACCCAGCTCGCCCACCTGTTACGGCGAGACACCAAAACTGTAACGCCACTGTGCTGGCCACTGGCTGCCAGCCGAAAGAAACCGGCAAAAGGGTAAGAGTAAAGCCAAACAAGGGTGCGCTGCTAACCCCCTAACGGTTTCAAACGCAACAATTATTAAAACAGCGATTTTGTACCTGCTGCGTTAGCGGATTGCCGTTAAAAATGTTTTAACAACTCGGCATTGGTGGCAAACTTTTCTAATAACTCAACCAGTGTTTTTGCCCCCTCTAAGGGCTTTAAACCTGTTAGCGATCGGCGCAATGCTCGCACTTTGTCGATCTCTTTTGCATCGAGCAAAAGCTCCTCACGGCGCGTACTGCTTTTGGCAATGTCCAATGCCGGAAACACGCGATGGCTGGCAACCTCTCGGGATAATACCAACTCCATATTGCCAGTGCCTTTAAACTCCTCAAAGATCACCTGATCCATGCGGCTACCGGTGTCCACTAACACCGTGGCTAAAATAGTTAAAGAGCCGCCGTTCTCGATGTTTCTGGCAGCGCCAAACAGTTTTCTGGGTATCTCTAACGCGCGGGCGTCCACGCCACCCGACATGGTTTTACCACCGCCTCTTTGCTCGGCATTGTGCACACGGGCCAAGCGGGTTAAAGAGTCGATCACAATCATCACGTCCTGTCCCTCACCCGCTTGCTGACAGGCGCGATCCAATAGCTCATTAGCCACTTTCACATGCTGACTGTAACTTTGATCTGACGATGATGCGTGCACCTGGGCCGGCACGCTGCGTTTAAAATCCGTCACTTCCTCGGGCCGCTCGTCGATCAGCAGCGCGTACAGCTTTATCTCGGGGTAAGCCTTACCTACCGCTTGGCAAATATGCTTTAAAATTGTTGTTTTACCCGAACCCGGCGGCGCCACAATCAAACCTCGCTGCCCTTTTCCTATTGGCGTCATCATATCCATCGCCCGCACCGATAACTCGCTCGAGCCGGACTGCAACCGAATGCACTCCGAGGGGTGCACCGCCACACCATTTAAAAAACGCTTTTTCGGATCGCCGGGGTACAAGTCCTCGGCCTCCTCGGGTGCAGGGTTTACGTTTTTGGGTCGCTTGCTTTTTAACGATAATATTTTTCGGGTCATGGCATCCATTAGTTTACGGCATTAATGCGTGGTTTGATGAAGGTTATTGTAGACGGGTTTGGGATTATAAGCGGCGACTGGAATAAAAGCCGGTAATTAAAGCCATCTTGTTTCCCCTTTTAAAAGAAAACAGCAACAAACCAACGCCCGTTGATAAGAGCGAACCATAGCAGACTTACAGCCCGAAAACGCGAGACACTCGGCCAGAGAGATTGTCCAGCGCCTTAAAGGCATCGCAACGATCCATCTAGGGCAAAAAAACGGCGCTTTGGCAGCCTAAAGAGATACGGTGTTTTTGGGTCTAGGAGCGCTAACGGCCATAACGCCACAATCTATACGGCGTGATTTTTATCCACCACACCTCGTGTTAACAATAGGTTTATTTAACGCTCTGGGGCTTTACTCGCCCCGTCTCTGGGCTTGCATTGGCAGAGTTGCGGATACGTTTTTCTACCGCTACTTTAAGCGCAAAAACATAATGCAAATGAGAATAGTTTGTGTTTATAATGGCGGTTTTATCGTCAGCCTTCGAGATGCCTCATGAATACTAGTCGCAAAATACTCGCCGCCTTGCTGGTCAGCGGTGCCCCTTTGGCCATAGCCCAACAGTCTGATCAGGACACTGCAGCTACAAACAGCCCAGCCGAGATCGAAGAGGTGATGGTGATTGCCCCGCGCTCGCAGGTGGAGCTGGTGCCAGAGTACGCCGGTGGGCAGGTTGCACGCGGTGGCCGTGCTGGTTTGTTGGGTAATTTGGACTTTCTCGATGCGCCTTTTTCAGGCTCGTCTTATACCGCCGACTTAGCGGCGGCGCAGCAGGCTAAGAGTATTGGTGATGTTTTACAAAATGACCCAGTGGTGCGGGTCGCCAAAGGCTTTGGCAACTTTCAAGAGGTGTATATCCTGCGGGGTTTTCCGGTTTACTCTGACGATATTACCCTAAACGGTGTGTACGGGATTTTGCCACGGCAGTTTGTTGCCGCCGAGTTGGTTGAGCGGGTCGAGGTGTTCCGTGGCGCCAATGCTTTTTTAAATGGCGCGGCACCCGGTGGCAGTGGCGTGGGTGGCACCGTTAATTTAGTGCCCAAACGAGCACCTGCCGATGGTGTTAAACGGCTTACCGCGGGCTATGAGTCCGACAGCCAATACCAAGCGGCCCTTGATATTGGCCAGCGTTTTGGTCAGGACGAGGCGTGGGGGTTGCGGTTAAATGCCGTGCGCCGTGATGGTGACACCGCCGTTAACGATCAGCAGCGCGAGCTCAATGTATTTTCATTGGGCACAGATTACGCCGGTGATCGGTTTCGTTTTACCGCCGATCTCGGCTATCAAGACAATCATATCGACCGGCCTTTACCCCAAGTCACGCCATCGGGTGAGATTCCACAAGCGCCCGACAGCCGCGGTAACTTTGGCCAACCTTGGACTTACAGTGATGAAAAGCAAACCTTTGGAGTGGTCCGCGGCGAGTATGATGTAAGCGATGTTTTAAAGGTGTGGCTGGCCGGTGGCGCGCGCAGCGGTAAAGAGCAGAACCTACTGGCCAACCCCAGCGCCGATATTGAGGGCCACTTATCGTCCAGCCGTTTTGATAACACCCGTAAAGACGATGTGCTGTCATTTGATGGCGGCATGGAGTTTATTTTTAATAGCGCCACAACAGGCCACACATTAGTGCTCTCGGCCTCGAGTGTCGAGCTTGAATCCTACAACGCGTTTGCATTTTACCTGACGCCTTTTAGCTCGCACCTTTACGATCCCGTTGTAGCGCCAGCGCCGCAAACGGATATTTTTACAGGTGGCGATTTAAACAATCCACTGCTGACCGAGAAAACCCAAAATAAAAGCGTGGCACTTGCCTATACTGCCGCCTTGATGGACGATCGTCTGCTGGCCACCGTGGGCCTGCGGCGTCAAGATATTATCACCAACACCTTTGATTACGACAATGGCGCAGAGCTATCGGGCTATGAGGCCGCTAAAACAACGCCGGCCCTAGGCTTAGTCTGGAAGGCCACCGAGAGTTTGTCTTTTTACGGCAACTACGCCGAAAGTTTACAACCAGGCTCTATTGTACCGGCCATGAGTGGCGGCGAGATAATCACAAACGCCGGCGAGGTTATTGACCCATTAACCGGCGAGCAACTTGAACTGGGCATTAAGTACGATGCCGGCACTTTTGCCACGACGGTAAGTGCTTTTACCCTGCAAAGGGCTAACACTATTGTGGTGGATCAGCGTGTTAGCGCCTCTGGCCGGCAAGAAAATCAAGGCATCGAGCTCAGCGTGTTTGGTGAGCCCACCGATGGCGTTCGTATAATGGGTGGTGCTACCTATTTAACCTCAGAGCTGACCCGCACCCAAGCCGGTCTGCATCAGGGCAACAGGCCCATAGGCGTGCCGCAGCTGCAAGCTAACGTCAATATCGAGTGGGATCTACCAGCTACTGGCTTAACCCTTGAGACACGGCTGGCCTATACAGCTAGTCAATATGCCAACGAGGACAACAGTATAAAACTGGACAGCTGGCAGCGCTTTGATTTAGGTGCCCGTTACTCTACGATGCTCAATAGCCGTCCGGTGACGTTACGCGCACGCTTAGACAATGTGCTGGACGAGCAATACTGGGCCTCGACCGGTGGCTTCCCCGGCGCCAACTATTTAATTATGGGCAATCCGCGCACTGTGTCGCTGTCTGCCTCTATCGACTTTTAATGCGGTCTGTAATGCCATGAACACCAAGAACATTCTCGCTTGGAGCTGGGTTCACACCTGGTCCAGCCTGATATCCACTGCTTTTTTACTGATGCTTTGCGTCACCGGCTTACCGCTGATTTTTCACGATGAGATTGATGCGGCGCTTAACCCAGACGCTTGGGAGCCAGCCAACCCCGACGGCCAACATTTAGATTTAGATCAAATACTGGTGGTGTCACTGGAGAACCGTCCCGGCGAAGTGCCCATTTTTATGAGCTTTGATATTGACCGCCCGGTGGTTAATGTCACCACCGGCGCAAGTGCCGATGTTCCCAGCTCGAAAATGCACTTTGCCTCTTTCGATTTAACCAGCGGTCACTTGGTGCCACCTGCCGATGTCGGCGACACCGTAATGGAGTTCATCCTGCAGCTGCATAGCGATATGTTTTTAGCTTTGCCCGGTATGTTGTTTTTAGGCCTGATGGGTTTTATGGGTTTAGTCGCAGTGGTATCTGGCGTGGTTTTGTACGCACCTTTTATGCGCAGACAAGATTTTGGCGTGCTTCGCAAGCAAAGATCAAAACGGGTTAAATGGCTCGATTACCATAATTTTTTTGGCGTCGTGACCGTTGCTTGGGTATTGGTGGTTACCGCCACAGGGGTGATCAACACATTAGAAACACCTTTGATTGACGCTTGGAGAGATCGCGAGCTAGGGCACCTTATTGCAGAAAACAGCAATACCACTGTAGCCGAGCAACGCGCCAGTTTAGATGCTGCCGTAAAGCAAGCGGTGTTAGCCGCGCCCGATATGACGCTACAGTTTGTCGCGTTTCCCGGCAGCAGCTACTCTACCCCTGTGCATTATGCGATTTTTTTACATGGCGACACACCGCTAACAGAACACCTAATCACCCCGGTTTTGGTAGAGGCCAACAGCGGGCAAGTGGCGGGCTTAAAACAAATGCCTTGGTACACCAAAGCGCTGTCGTTATCTCGGCCGTTGCATTTTGGCGATTACGGCGGCTTAACGTTAAAAATCATCTGGGCAATATTAGACCTATTGTTAATCATCGTACTGTTGTCGGGCCTTTATTTGTGGTGGAAAAAACATCGCGTTAAAGCAACCGAAATAACCGTGTTTAAACCAGCCGCAAACAATACAACAAATTCAATAGTGGAGAGCCTTTAGTGACACGCCGAAGACGACGCAGCCTGACAGAGGTATATCAAGCACCCGTTGTTATTTTTACGTTAACGCTGCTCGGTTTGGTGGCCGCGCTGTTAACACAGGGTTTGATAAACTACCTAGCGGTAGTGGCCACTGGATCCTCTTTACTGGTCATTATTTGGATGTTCATTAAGCCTAGATCGAGTATTTAAAATACTGCATACCAAGCAACAGCTAAAAGAGCGCCACAGCATTAGCATCTAACTTGCAGCAAGCGCATCGCGGTCGATTACAACCCTTTAGGGCACCTCTATTAATTAAGAATTGCCTCTCGGCAGCGACTCCATGTGCTGCTCTATCTCCTGCGCCCTTGCAGTCGTGCGCGAGTCCAAAACGTTCAGCCGTTAGGCGCTCTTTGCAGGCAATGGCCGTAGCCCTTGGCAAAAAGAGCAACGACGCGGATGGGCGTTTATCGCCACTGGACATCTATCTTGCGCAGCCGCTAGTCGACCGCGCGCATTAATTGAGCTTTAGCGGTGTTAATACTTTGCCAGCAAGCACGGCGCAAAGCTGAGTAACTTTTATCTATTATTGCCAACTCGGGTGTTTGCAACAATTGCTCTAACTCGGTATCGGCGGCGAGCCTTTGGTTGATTAACTCGGCGGTTTGATCGCTCGAGAATGCAGCCGCTAACCGCTCCAGCAGTTGCTCGCCGGTTTTTCGGTCGACATCGGGCACCGAGGGTAAATCACCACTGGTGCGAATCGCTTGCTCGGTTTCTTTGGTCAGTATATCGCGCGCTTGGGCGATGCTGGTAAACAGCTTGCGCGCTGATGGCTCGTCGACAAACTCGGCGCTATAACGGTAATGGTCGGCGCTCTCTAGCAGAGCTACGTGCAGGTCGTTAAGCGCTACTTGTAAATCGTTACGCAATACACTCATGGATTAGCATCCTTATCTGACTTAATGATCAGCCGATTTTTTTGTGCTGATGGGCCCTGGCACTAACACCTCTAGCGCTTGGGACAATACGCTAAAGTGGGCCGGGGTGTGGGTCACCGGCTCGCCGTCGGCGTGGATCGCCATGCTTTTACGCCCTGTTGCTATTTCTATTTGCTCTGCCTGAACATTAAACACGCGCTTATGTTGGTGCTGGCGGCCATCGCGCAGCAATGGCGCCAGGGTGAGCAGCTCCCACAGAGTTTGCGGCCGCAAGCTGTACAGCGACAACTTGCCATCGTCGATGTGGGTTTTATCGTCGATCACATTGCCACCGCCGTAATAGCGTCCGTTGCCAATGGCCATTTGGATGGAGCGTTGACGGTAGCGCACACCATCGGCCGAGATCTTAGCTTTAAACTGTTTCACCCTCGCCAAGGCAGCCATTAATGCTTTTAGGTAGCTCAACACGCCCCATTGTTTTTTTACTTCGTCGGTAAGCTCTTCGGTTACTTTCACCCCAAGCCCTAGGTGGGCGACATTAAAAAAGTAATGGCCATTGACCACGCCCAGATCGATGCGCTGGCACCGGCCTAAAGCTATCGTCTCAAAGGCCTCGGACAAATCGTCGCTGACCCCCAGCGAGCGGGCAAGATCATTGGCAGTACCCAAGGGCAATAGGCCAAGGGGTAAAGCACACTCGTGCAACGTGCTGGCCATAGAGCTGATGGTACCGTCGCCACCGCCGATGATGACTAAATCTATCTGAGCCTTACGCTGCAGCACCGCTTGGCGGCTTTCATCGGGGCTTTGGGAGTTAAGCCGCTCGACATGAATACCGGCCTGTTGTAACCGCTCCAGCCCGGCATCCAATTGTGCCTCGGCGCCCTGGCGAGCCTTGGGGTTTATAATTAAGAGGGCGTTGCGTGTTGGCCTGTTGTGCATAGTGTTTTATTGCTCGTCTTCATTAATACGGCGGAACATTGCCTCGAGTAAACTGTAACAGCCAAAGGCGATCAGCCCTATGGCGACAAACCCCAAAAGCCAGGCGTTATCGCGCAGGGCACTGAGGGCGTCGGCAATGCCTTTAACCTCAGAGCTGCGCGCAATAAGTGCCGAGCGGGCGAGAATTGCACCCATTAAAATCAGTACCGCACCGCGCGCCAGCAAGCCAATGCGGCACAAAGGCCGCAGCCAAAAAACCTGCGAGGGTGGCAAGCGCATGTATTTCTCGTAACCTACCTTCCAGCTTTTAACTATGTGCGCCACACCGGCCACAGCCATGCCGACGCCAACAGCAGCCAATAGCCATAAACCCGGATCGGACGATAGCCAGGTGGGTTGCGAGCTGCTGTCCTCGGAGCCGAACCAAACCAGCTTTACCGTAAACCACGCTAACGCTCCATGGGTAATTGCGCTGATCAATAAGCCCGCGCGCACGCCTAAACCTTTAAGCGAGGTGCCGTGATGATCGGTATCGCGCAGCGCTTGGGCGCAGCGCCAAATAACGTAACCCACGAGCCCGGCAATTAATAATATCAGTAAAAATTGGCCAAAGGGCTGTTTCGCAATCTCGCGCACGGCACCGCGACTGTCGGTGGTTTTACCGCCCAGATCAGCCGCCGCCAACACCGCCAGCGAGCCTACGGTTAAATACACTAACCCCCGGGCGGTGTAGCCCATGCGCGCAAGCACACCGATGGTAGAGGGCACACTCATGTACAGTCCTTTATTTTGCAATCAATTAAACACTTCACTGTTAACAGTGAAGTTACTGGCCCGTGCCGGATAGCGGCGCGGGGGTATCGGGATCTTGCTCTATTTGACCATGACGTTGCAACCAGCGGGCCAGTAGCCAACAGGTTAACGCCCAGCCTGCGCCTGCGGTCCAGCCGGCTAAAACATCGGTAGGCCAATGCACACCTAGGTAGACCCGGCTAACACCCACCAACAAAGTAAGGGATAAAGCCACCAGTAAGTAATAAGCCTTTAAGCGGCGGCGCCTTTCGGCCATCGCCAGCAGCGCCCCTAGGGTTAAGTAGCAAGAGGCCGACACCATCGAGTGACCACTGGGAAAGCTGCTGGTGTAAACCACCGCGCCGTGGGGCACTAGATCGGGTCGGTCCCGCTGGTAAGAGTCTTTTAGCAAGGAATTGACCCCTAACGACCCAAGCGCCGCCACCATAACCACTAGCGCCAAGCGTTTGCGCTGCGACAGTGCCAAATAACCCATAACGATTAAGGTCAACAATGTCAGCACAATATTGCCACCTAACGCGGTAATATCACGGCCCATCTCTTCAACCCAGCCCGGCCCTATAGGGTCTGTGACATCGTCTGCGGTGCGCATCATCAACAATATCCGGCGGTCCACCTCGTGGGTGTCACCGTCGGTCACCTCGTCGGCGATCTCGGCAAATATCCACACCGATGCCAGCAATGCAAACACCACGCACAAAACCGATAACTCGCGGCTCCCAAACCAAGTAAAAATTCGATTTAATCCCATTATGCCACCAAGGTGTTATTTGCTGTGTTGTTGAGACGTTAATGTATAGCAAAAACAACGCCATTACTGCAGGCCGTAAGACATCAGGGCAATAGCCGTTGGGCGCTCTGTAAATAAAGCCGTTATGGCGGTAGAGTTTGCAAAACACGACCCCCGCGCTGCCTTTTTAACTGTCAGAGCAACGGGGGCTAAAAGAAGGGATTGCCAAAAAGCACAGGCGCACGGCAGCGCGCCTGCGGGGTTAATCGTGCTGGAGCGCGGTGATTGGATCGAGCCGCGAGGCTTTAATGGCCGGGTAAATACCAAACACCAAACCCGTAGCCGTACAAAACAACACGGCCACCACCACAGCGTTTAACGACCAAGCCACCGGCCAGCCAGCAAAGGTCGAGATCACCGCCGCTAAACTAAAGCCCAACACAATGCCGAGCAGGCCGCCAATGCCGGCGATACTGACGCTCTCGATGATAAATTGATCGCGGACGTTTTTTTCAGTGGCGCCAACGGCGCGCAGCAAACCGATTTCGTTGGTGCGCTCCAGCACAGTGGCCAGCATAATATTCATAATGCCAATACCGCCGACCAACAGCGAGATGCCGGCGACACAAGACATAATAATATTAAAGATTCGCTGGGTTTGTTCGTGTTGGTTAAGCAGCTCGGCGGGCACCACTATATTATAATCCTGCTCTTGCCCATGACGCCGGTTAAGTAAATGATCGAGGTTTTTAGCCGCCACCTGGGGGCTTACATCTGGGCTTAGCTCGATTCTAAAGGCGTCTATCTCAGAGGCCATGTTGCGAAACTCAAAACGTTTAAGGGCACTTTGTAAAGGCATATAAATGCGGTTGTTCTCGCCCGACAGTTGCACCCCCTGAAAGTTATCTTTGCTTAGGTTTTTACTGTTAAGAACACCCACCACCTCGAGCCACAGATGGTTGATTTTAATTTTTTGCCCCACCGCATCACCCCGGGGAAACAACTGGTTAGCCACGGCTGTACCTATTACCACCACTTGGCGGTAATAGCGGTTGTCGTCCTCTGTGAGCCAGCGGCCGCGGCTGACTTGCAAACTGCCCAACTCACTTAAACTGGGTGTTACCCCTAGTACTTCACTGTCGCTATCGGCGTAGCGGCTAAACAGCGCATAGACCTCGATTTTTTTCTCGGCGCTGTAATTAAGGGCAAAAGGTAAGGTTTCCATACTGGCGCGCACATCTTGCAGCGACAAACCCACCGAGTGTTTACGCACATCGCGCAAGCGCTCACCGTAGATGCCTTTCTCTTCAACCAACACATTGCGCAAACCCATCGACTCGATCAATTGCAGGGCTTCTTTTTCGGCGCCCTCACCCACACTGACCATCGCGATCACAGCGCCGACGCCAAAGATCATGCCAAGCAAGGTTAAAAAGGTTCGCAAGCGATGAAACCACAGCTGCTCTAGCGCCTCTAAAAAACTTTCTTTTAATTTTTTCACAGTATTTTCCCCGCCGGCTTTAACAGCGCCACTTGATCACCTGGGGCGATTCCTTCAGTGACCTCTGTTTGGGTAAGACTGCGCAAACCGGTTTTAATGCTGTGGCGTTTAAACCCACCGCGCGCTTTGACATACACCCAAGTGCCTAGTTTGTCTTTAAACACCGCTTGGTTAGGGATGCTGAGGGTGTTGTCTTTGTGGGCCACGTTAACCTTGCCCTCAAGCTTTTGCCCCGGCCGCATAAAACTTGGGTCCGATTCATCCAGCGCCACTGTTACCTCAAAATATTTAGTCGGACTGCGCGTGTCGCGCGGCGCGGCAATATTGCCCAACGCCACCACTTTGCCGCTCAGCGGACGATCGGCGTATGCATCCAAGAGGATGTCGGCCTGCTGGCCAATGGCCACCCCGGCGGCCTCGGTCTCTAGCACATACAGACGCGCTTGTAATTTTTTTAAACTGGGGATCGAACCTAATTTAGAGCCTGGCCAAAGCGTTTGGCCGGCGCGGACTTTTTCACCGCGCCAGTTTTTTGCGTGTATTAAAATACCATCCACTGGCGCCAGCACCTCGAGATGCTGCAGTGCGCCCTGGCGCAGGGTTATTTGATCTTGATAGTTTTTCCCCTCCAGACCCAGCAGTTGCAGCTGTGCCTCGCCTTGGGTTTTTTGTGAGTCTTGGCGCCAATCAAGGTAGATTTGTTGCGCGGCCAAATAATCTTTGCTGAGCAACTGATCGATGATTTCATTTTTTGAATAGACGGTTAAATCGTCAACGCTAAAGCGCTCTACCATGGCTTTCTCTTGCGCCACTTCCCCCGCTTGGCGGACAATAGAAAACTGACCCTGCACCAAACCCCTTGAGGTAACATCTTGCGAGAGTGTGTTTTTACTTAGCTCAAGCTCGGCCCGCTGTTTTTCCAGCTCGTGCTCGGTGCCATCAAAGCGGGCTACTACTTCGCCCGCGCTCACTTGGCTGTTTTCCTCTTTCATCCACGCCAAGGTTAAACGACCTCGGTTGCCCGAGGGGGCGTTGATGGTTTCCTCTTCGGCCGAGATCAGCTCGCCCTTGGCCGGCACCGAATAGTGAAATGGTTTGGCCGTAACGGTCATGGTGAGGGTGGTCGCCTCATCGCTGGAGGAACACGCCGACAGCGCCAAGCTGAGCACAAGGGCCATGGCTGTAAGCGCCGCCGCGCGATTTTTTTTGCTGACTATTACTGTCTTCACAACATCACCTCATCACCGTCTGCCAAACCCTGGGTGATAATCGCCTCGCCCGCTTGCCGCGCACTGACGGTAACCTCTTGTTCGCGCTCACCGGTCAGGCTTTTTATGCGCACATAGGATTTATCGCCACGGTATATCAATGCGTGTTGCGGCAATGCCACAGCCTCTGGCTCGATTCTTTGCACTATGGACAATCGCGCTGCCATCCCCGGGCGCATAGCGTTGGTGTCTGGGTTATCGATGCGCACCACGGCATCGAACACTTTGCTTGGCTCGCGACGGGATTTTAACCGCACGATACGGCCCAGAGAATCTATTTGACCGCTAAAGGTTTGCTCGGGCACAGCGTCCAGCTTGATCTCGACCCGGTCCCCCACTTTTACTTTATGGGCGTGTTGCTCCTCGATTGTGGTTTCGATTACCAAACTGTCGAGATCTGGCAGCTCGATGACTTTTCTAATTAATGAAAACTGATCGCCCTCGGCGGGTTTATCACCCTCGTTGTTGGGTTTGTAAACAACAATGCCAGAGCGTGGCGCCTTGACCTCCATCGCAGCAATGGCGTGTTGTTGCTCGCTGACCTCGGAGGTTAACCGCGATACCTCGGTCTCGGTAATTTCTCGGTCTACCGCCATTTGGCTGATACGATTGTCGCGGCGGAAATCCACCATGGCGAAATTTAGCTCGGCAATTTGTCGGTCGATACGCAGTTTTTCAACCTCGAGGCGGGCCATTAGATCATCCACGTTACTGGATTTTAAGGTGGCTTTTTCCAGCTCCATTTTTGCCTCGGCCACGTCCAGCTCTAGCTGCTCGCGCTCTTGTTTACTGTCCAGCGTTTGGCTTTGCAGCCGCTGTTGCTCGGTCGCCAGAGCGTTTTCTAAATCCCGCAAACGCGAGTGCTGCTGCTGGGCATCAAAAGCCATAATACGCTCGCCCTGCTGCACCCAGGTGCCCTCTGCAATCAGATACGACAATTTATATTGCCAAGTGTATTTTACCCTGGGGGGGCCGATTTCAATGGTGCTTGCTGCCGCCAGCTCGCCCGTGGTTTTTATGGCCAGTGGTATGGCCGTTGTTTTTACTGTTAGAGTTGGCGCATCGCTGTCGCCGCAGGCGCTTAGCAGTAACATCAGGGCCACAGGAAAAAGCCTTTGCCACATTGTCATTGGGTGTCCTCCAAGCTAACAAAGACACTCATACCGGGCAGTAAACCCTGCACAGCATCGTCGTCAAAGTGGATATCAATTTCAATATAGCCAGATTCACCCCAGTGGTTTTTTGGCTCGGCCTGTTTGCCGATCCGCTCGATCACACCCTTTAGGCTTAACTCGGGTCGCGCATCAAAGCCGATGGTGACCCGCGCGCCGTCATTGACCCGCGCTATGTCCACCTCGTTAAGCCAAGCGCGCACGTGTAAGTCGTCGGTCGAGGGGATCTCTAACACATTAAAACCGCGCTCCACCGAGCCGCCCTCGCGAACTTTTTCTCGCGTCCAAGGGTGATCGACGTACATAGCCGTTCCCGGGCGGGTGCTGTATTGGGTCATACGATCGAGCATTAATTGCACCCGGTGCAGTTCATGTTTGGCGCCGGCAATTTCAATTTGGCTGCGTTTTTTTTCGGCGGTTACGTCTTGCGTTTTCACCGCTAAAGCTTTGCCGGCTTCAATCTCACCGTTAATCGCTTGGGTCAGCGCCAATTGATATTGCTCGTACTGCAACTGGCTTAACAGCTCACTGGGGATGCCGGCATTGAGCTTGGCTTTTTTTAGCGTTAGCTGCGCTACATCGTAATTGTGCTGCGCCTCGCGCAGCTGTAAGTCCTGTATCAAGTCGCTGCGTTGCGCCTCGGCTGTAACGCGGCGCAAGCCGGCCTCCAGTTGCTCTAAGTTGGCGGCAACGCTGGTCGAGTCGTACTGCACCACGGCATCTCCTGGCGCGACCCGTGTGCCCTCTTCAACCATCCAGGCAATTTGCACCACCCATTCATTCGCCTCGGGCGCCACCAATACCTGAGAGTTACGCGCCGCCACCTCGCCGCTTAACAATAAAGGCTCGGCCCACGCCGGCAGGCTTAGCAGTGCCAATATCAAGCTATACAGTGCGGGGCGCATTGACTTCTACCTTTTCTATTTTGCCATCGCGCATATGAATTACTTTTTGCGCGTACTCGGCGATCTCGGGCTCGTGGGTGACTAAAATAATGGTTTGCCCGGCGCGGTGTAGCTCGGTGAACAACTCCATGATCTCTACCGAGGTTTTACTGTCGAGGTTACCGGTGGGCTCGTCAGCAAAGATAATTTTGGGTCGGTTTACCAGCGCCCGGGCAATGGCCACGCGCTGGCGCTGGCCACCGGATAACTCGTTGGGCACGTGGTCTAGACGATCCTCGAGGTTGACCCGCGCCAACATTTGCCGGGCGCGTTGGCGGGCCTCGGCGGGGTCTGTGTCGGAGTACTTTAACGGCAACATGACGTTGCGCACGATATTAAGCCGCGGCAACAGGTGGAACGATTGAAACACAAAGCCGATATCGCGGTTGCGCACTGCGGCCAGATCATCGTCGGTCATGCTGCTGACCTCTCGTCCACCTAAACGATAGCGGCCTGAGCTGGGTTGATCGAGGCAGCCGAGAATGTTCATTAAGGTGGATTTGCCCGAGCCCGACGGCCCCATAATGGCAATAAACTCGTTTTCGCAGATGGTAAAGCTGACGCCCTGCAGCGCTGCCACAGAGATTTCTCCGCTGCGGTACTCTTTACGTAAGTCTTCCAGCTCGATAATGATTTGATTCAATGCATTGGTCCTGTTGCCCGTGCCTCTTGCACCCTATTATTAAATGGCGTACTGCTGTATCGGTGCTGGCGGCCAGACTCCCTTTTGTACAATGTCGTTTGCTTCATCGCAAGAAAGGAAGTGCAAAGAGTGTATACATAAGTAACCGTGGCTCGCGCAAGCGGCAATTGTTACCGCTTCAGTCGGCGGTTATACTAACGGTTTTACTGCTTTATTACCTGTGATGAATTTATGGTCTATCTACGGCTTTTATGCGCCACTGCCCTAATCTGCCTTAGCACCGGTTGCGGCCAACAGGGCCCGCTGTATTTGCCCGCTGAGGACCCCGCACCGGCGGCGTCAACACCGGCCAACTAGCCCAAGAGAGAAGTCTATGTCTTTTTTTACCCAGCGCAGCGCCGAGCTGTACGCCGAAGATGTTCGTTTACGCGATATCGCCGAGCAATACGGCACCCCCGCTTATGTTTATAGCCGCGCCGCTTTTACCCAGCATTATTTAGCTTACGCTCAAGCGCTGGGACAGCACCCAGGGATGATCTGCTATGCGGTAAAAGCCAGCTCTAATATCGCCCTATTAAATTTACTGGCGCGTTTGGGCGCCGGTTTTGACATAGTCTCGGGCGGTGAGCTGGAGCGCGTGTTAACCGCCGGTGGCGATCCAAAACGCATTGTGTTCTCGGGCGTGGGTAAAACCGCCGGTGAGATGAGCAAAGCGTTGGCGGTGGGCATCCATTGCTTTAACGTCGAGTCTGAGGCCGAGCTCGAGCTGCTCAACCAGGTGGCGGGTGAGCAAAATCAGATCGCGCGTATCTCGGTGCGGGTTAACCCCGATGTGGACGCCAAAACTCACCCCTACATCTCTACAGGCCTTAAAGAAAACAAATTTGGTATTGATATTAACCGCGCACCGGCGGTGTACCGACGGGCCGCCGAGTTGGCCAACATTGACATCCAGGGCATCGATTGCCATATCGGCTCGCAGCTGACCGAGCTGGAGCCCTTTTTAGACGCCCTCGACCGTTTGTTATTGTTGGTGGACGCGCTCGCCGAAGACGGCATCCAGATCAACCACCTAGATTTAGGCGGCGGTTTAGGCGTCACTTACCGCGATGAGAAACCGCCCGAAGTATCCACTTATATGCAGGCCATTAAAGCCAAGGTGGGCGATCGCAATCTGGCATTAATGTTTGAGCCAGGCCGCTCTATTGCCGCCAACGCCGGCGTTATGCTGACCCAAGTGCTGTATTTAAAGCCCACCGACACCCATAACTTTGCCATTATCGACGCCGCCATGAACGATAATATCCGCCCTGCGCTGTATCAAGCGTGGCAGGATATTCGCCCGCTGGCCCCCTCCAGCGCCGAGGTTAAACGCTGGGACTTGGTCGGGCCTGTGTGCGAAACGGGCGACTTTTTAGGTAAAGACCGCGATTTAGCGCTGGCCCCTGGCGATTATTTAGCAATGATGTCCGCCGGCGCCTATGGTTTTACCATGAGCTCAAACTACAACTCGCGCACGCGGGCAGTAGAGCTTTTAGTAGACGGCGATCAAGTCCATGTGATTCGCGAGCGCGAGCGCTTTGTCGACATGATTCGCGGCGAGCACCTCCTCGAGCAATAGTGCGACAAGCAAAGACGAGCCAACTACGATAAAATGGCTCGTCTTTTAAACAAAGTAACTGATCTGTATGCGATTGCGGTTTACTAAAATGCACTGTCTTGGCGACGATTTTGTTGTTATTGACGGCATCAGCCAGAAGGTTCGCCTTAGCGCCGACAAGGTGCGAACGCTGGCCGACCGCAGTTTTGGTATCGGCTGCAATAAACTGCTGCTGGTAGAGGTGCCCAGCAATCCCGAGGTGGATTTTAGCTATCGCATCTTTAACGCCGATGGCGCCGAGATCAGCAGCGACAGCAGTGGCGCACGCTGTTTTGCCCGCTTTGTGCGCGACCGACGCCTAACCGGTAAAAACGTCATTCGGGCACAAACCGCCTCGGGCATTGCACAGCTAAGCGTCGATGAGCAAGACAACGTCAGTGTCGATATGGGCGTGCCGCGGCTGCAACCTGCCGACATTCCTTTTAAGGCCGATAATCGCGCCGTGGTCTACCCCTTGACCGTGGGCGATCACCAGATCAGCATCTCGGTGGTTTCTATGGGCAGCCCACACGCGGTTTATGTGGTGGACGCCGTCGATACCGCCGAAGTGACCCGTTTGGGCCCCCTGATTGAATCCCACCCACGCTTTCCTCAGCGCGTTAACGCCAGCTTTATGCAAGTGGTAAACTCCCAAGCCATCAAACTGCGGCTCTACCAGCGCACTACCGATGCGGCCCTGGGCCACGACGCCAATGCTTGCGCCGCTGTGGTGGCCGGCCGTTTAAGGGGTATTTTAGAGCAACAGGTCGAGGTCGATCTGCCCGGCGGGCAGCTAAGCATACACTGGGCCGGAGAGGGTCAGCCGGTTATTTTAACCGGCCCCGCGAGCAACGTATTTCACGGACAGGTCAAGATTTAATATGACGGACAAAAGCAATATACCGCCAATGGCAAGCGCCTCTGATGTGGTGCGTTATTTAATGGCACACCCAACCTTTTTCTCAGATCACCCGGCACTGCTGGCCGAGATTGAGCTGCCCCACGACAGTGGCACTGCCATCTCGCTGGTGGAGCGCCAAGTGGCCGTACTGCGCGATCGCAATATGGATATGCGCCACCGACTCAGCCATTTGCTGGACAATGCCCGCGACAACGATCGCCTGTTTGATAAAACCAAACGCTTGATCTTAGAGTTGCTCGAGGGCCAAGATCTGGGTGATATTATCGATGCGCTGCACTACAGCTTTGACAACGAATTTAACATTCACTTTACCCGCACCCTATTGTTTGGCGATGCCGAGGCCATCGGCGGCTCGCAAGCGCGGGTGGTAAGCCCTAAAGAGGCACAAGATAACATCAGTGTGCTATTAAAAAGTAACCGCTCGTTTTGCGGCAAACTAGGCGACAAAGAAAAAGCGTATCTGTTTGGCGATGATGCCGCGCAGGTTGGCTCGGCGGCCACCGTGGCGCTCAACAATGGTCAAACTTTTGGTCTGTTAGCGATCGGCAACCGCGACCCTAAATACTACCGCTCGAGCATGGGCACCTTATTTTTAGCGTATATCGCCGAGGTATTAAACCGCTTACTGCCGCCGCACATGCCACAATAATAACTGTTTCACGCGCACCGCCGCGACTATGAGCGGTTGCGCACTTTAAGAGAAGGCTTATGCCAAAAGCACTGCCGCTACAAACCGAGGTAGACGCTTTTACGCAGTATTTGCGAATCGAGAAACAACTTTCGGCTCGCACCTTAGAGGCCTACCAACGGGACTTACTTAAACTGCAGCGCTACGCCCAGCAGCGCCAGCTCACTCATCTAAACGCTATTAACCACCAAGAGATCCGGCTTTTGCTCGCCCAGCAACATCGCGGCGGCAGCGGCGGTAAAACCTTGGCGCGCTGGCTGTCGGCGCTGCGCAGTTTTTTCCGTTTTGCCATTAAACGCGGCTGGCTTGAGGCAAATCCAGCCGAGGGTTTGCAGGCGCCTAAGTCACCGAAAAAATTACCCAACACATTGGATGTCGACCAAGCCAGTCAATTTGTGCAGCTACAAGGGGATGACTTTATCAGCCTGCGCGACGGCGCTATGGTCGAGCTGATGTACTCATCGGGTTTGCGTCTGGCCGAGCTGGTGGGCTGCGATATCAAGGATATAGATTTGGCCGAGGCCAGCGTACGGGTAACCGGTAAAGGCAATAAACAGCGCGAGCTGCCGGTGGGGCGTTTTGCCATCGCGGCCATTAAACGCTACTTAACCGTGCGCGGGCTGCACGCACACAGCACCGAGGCGGCCCTGTTTGTCAGTCAGCGGGGCAACCGTATTAGCCATCGCAGCGTGCAAGCACGGCTGGAACAAATCAGTTTACGCCAAGGCATGGGCCAGCCGGTACACCCGCATATGCTACGCCACTCGTTTGCCAGCCATATGCTCGAGTCCAGCTCGGATTTACGTTTGGTGCAAGAGCTATTGGGCCACGCCAATATCTCCACGACTCAGGTCTACACCCACCTGGATTTTCAACATTTAGCTAAAGTCTATGACAGCGCCCACCCCCGCGCCCAACGGCGGCGCCACAAAGACGATGACAAGGATTAACGACACAAGCAGGTAATAAAAAAAGCGCGGCTAAGCCGCGCTAAATAATACAAGGAGAGCCTATGCTTAACGGTCACACTCACCGCAATACATGCACCCTTTTAGACTAGCCAGCAACACCCCCCATTACAATGCCCTGCATACGTATACAACCGCGTGCTGGCGGTGAATACGTATGCAACGGGACCCAAGCAAAGCCGCACCGGCTTAACAGTTGCGTAATAGTGAGCCAGCCGTTTTTCACCATGGCCGGCGTGGTAACTTGCGAATTTAAAACCACAATGTGCCTTTGGTGTGCTTACCGGCACCAGCTGTTATAAAACCACCGGCTCACGCAACCGTAAACTTACCCAGCGTCAAGATCGATGATCGTTGCACTCACCGGAGCCAGTGTCAGAGATTTACCCAGAGTTATGGATTTGTTGGCAATAATATCCACACCTTTATTTGATCCTGACAACAGGTCAGAAAACCGATCTAGCTTTAGCTCACGCGTCTGATCGCTGTGATTAATAATGGTCATCACCTGCGAGTCGTCAGCAATATTAAAATACACATAGACGCCATCTTCGGGAGCGTAATGAACTAAGCGCCCTTCGGTAATGGCCGCGTTATTTTTACGCCAGTTTAATAATGTGCGTAAAAAATCTTGTGCGCGCTTTGCGTCTTTACTCAGCCCCTTAGTGGTAAAAGCATCTATTTTGTCATCGGCCCAACCGCCGGGGAAATCTGTGCGAATAATGCCATGATCTTCGGTGCCTGGGTTGGTCATTAAAATTTCTGTACCATAGTAAATTTGTGGGATGCCTCGGGTGGTTAACAGGTACACCATTGCCTGCCGCCAGCGATCATAGTTTTCATCCAACTGGGTATAAATTCGACTCATGTCGTGGTTGTCAGCAAACACGACTAAGTTGTCTGGGTTGGGGTATAAGAAATCGTTGCTAAGGGCCTCGTACAGCTCAACCATTGTCTCGGGCTCACCCGGCTGCTGTGTCAGAGAGTTTATTAAAGCCACTTGTAAAGGAAAATCCATTAAGCTTGGCAGCTGAGGTTGGTAACCATCGGGGTTGTGCTTACCCGTCTGCCAATAAGAGACCACGGCGGGATTATTAGACCACTCCTCACCAACGATATTGATGTTGGGGTATTCACTGATCATCCGTTTACCCCACGCAACTAAAAAGTGTTTATCGGGGTATGAGTAAGTATCCACCCGCACACCACTTAAGCCGGCATATTCGATCCACCACACACTGTTTTGAATCAAGTACTCAGCCATAAACTCATTGCGCTGATTTAAATCTGGCATGGTTGGCACGAACCAACCATCAGTAAATTGCCGAGTATCGCTGGGGGCTGCGTGCGGATCGCGCAACGTGGTGCGCCGATGAGTGGTGGGTGAGAACTGGCCGGCAAAGTTAATCCAGTCGGTAAAAGGTACATCATCCATCCACCAGTGCTCTGAGCCACAGTGATTAAGCACCATATCCATAATAAGCCCCACCCCCTGCTGACGCGCTTGTTGCGACAACTCTCGGTAAAGTGAGTTGCTGCCAAAACGTGGATCAACCCGATAAAAATCTGTGGTGGCGTAACCGTGGTAAGAATATTCTGGCTGAGCATTTTCTAACACTGGGTTGAGCCACAACTGGGTAAAACCCATTTCACTGATGTAATCGAGATGATTCATAACACCGGCTAAGTCACCGCCATGACGACCACCAGGCGCGTCGCGGTTAAGGCCTTCTGCTAGACTGGCAACACTGTCGTTACTGGGGTTACCATTAGCAAAACGATCAGGGGTGATCAGGTAAATAACATCTTTAGCAGAAAAACCTTGGCGCTTAGCCGAGTCGTCGACCCGAGCTTGCAGCGAATACGGCCAGCGGGTGGTCAATGTTTCGCCCTGGTAAAATTCTAGTGTCATTTCGCCGACAGCGGCATCGGGGTCGATACGTAAATCAATAAATAAATAATTAGGGCTATCGGCTTTATGTACATTAATGACACTAACCCCAGGATGGTCGAGTTTAGGCTGCAGTTGACCGATATTCTTGCCGTGCACCAAAAGCTGCAACTTGGCACTGTCCATACCTACCCACCACGAGGGCGGCTCGACTCTATCGATGCTATTAGCAAAAGCCAACAGCGGCATTAGTACTGTTAATACAAGCCAATATTTCATGCTATTACCTATTGTTTAAACAAAAAAATGCCGGCACTGTTTTATACAGAGCCGGCAAAGATTACCACATAAGGAGATAAAACATTACGCGCTAGAGATTAAAACGAGTAGTTAACACCTGCAAATATTTGCCGCCCATAATAGTTAACATTACCGGTTTGCGCCGACTCACCAAAATAAGTCAAAGACGGTTCGTCGGTTAAGTTACTGATTTGGAAATTAACACTTAAACCACTATCAAACGAGTAAGACGCCTGATAGTTCAGTATGGTCTCTTCCGCGTAATAGACGTTTTGTGGGTCCTCGGCCATCACTTCTTCGTTAACAAACGCATCGCGGTAGTTAACGGATAAGCGTGTCGAGAAACCTTCGTAATCATAAAACAAGGTTCCAGTAAACACGTTAGGTGCAAGCCCAGGCAGGGTTGCTTCCCAACCAACGGCGCCGCTAGAGATGGTGTTTTCCACTTCACTTTCTGTATATGAGTAACTACCGGTAAAGCCCAAACCAGACAATGCACCCGGTAAAAAATCGAAAGCTTGGTTATAACCTAATTCAATACCGCGAATGTAACCGCCTTTGTCGTTGTTAACCGCCGTTTGATACTCACCATTGGCAAACGCTTCACCGGTCGTCGGATCGGTAGGTACTAAGATGCCGTTATCGGCAAAAGGATAATTATAGATGGTGGAGTCTTCGATAAACGATTCGATATCTTTATAGAACAGCGCTGCAAATACGTTGCCGCTAGTATCCTCAAAGTAATGCTCGTAAGACAAGTCATACTGAGTGGCGTAAAACGGGTCCAGGAATGGGCTAGTATTACCCCACATATTAAACTTGCCGTCAGAGACCCAAGAGCCACCGCCCGACTTCAGCTTTTGCAATGGCACACGGCCCATGACTTTAGCCGCACCAAAACGTAGGTAATCGTTTTCAGTTAGGTGGTAATTTAAATTGATAGACGGTAAATAATCAGTAAACTTTTTACCGCGTACTACAGGTAGGTAATCGTTGTTTATTACGCCTTTACCATCAACAATATCTGGCCCTGAACCCAATTCGGCGCCCTGCAATTGTTGTAAACCCGAACTGCTCTGATCGGTTTCAACAATTCGCACACCCACATTACCCGTTAACATTTTACCCATAAGCTCGGTGTTGATGTTGGCTTGAATATAACCGGCCAAAACATCTTCATACACTTCGCCCGACTGAATCAAGGTCCAGTCATGGTTCCAGTCTTTAATGGGGGTTGGCGTGATGCCGTGCTCGGCTAAGACAGCCATTGCATCGACCATTAAGAAGCTTGGAAAGTTGGCAAACTCACTGGCAAAGTTAACCACGCTGGCGGTGCTATCGTTAAGACCTAGAGCCGGCTGATCTGGTGTGGCGCTACTGTTTAAGCCAAAGTCATTGCCGTACTCAAACACACTGCGGTCAGCGCTGTAGGTACGCTCAGAATAGCGCACACCAAATTCAAACGATGAAAATAACGAGCTGTCAGAAATATCGTATTGTATATCCGCTTTAAAGGCATCCAACACATCGGTGTTTTCATAGGGGTAAACACCGACCTTAGCCAAACCCATTTTATTTAGATTGGTGTAGTCAGAGGCGTTCGAGTAACTGATATCTGGAACATTTTGGCCATGCAGTAAATAACTAACCGACAAATCACGCTCTGGCATTAAAGTGGCCGCGCTCATGTCTTCAAACGGCATACTCCAAGTGACTGAGTTGGTAAAAGTTTGATCAGCTTCCGAACGCGAGATATCTAACGCAACCGTCCAAGGGCCATCACGCCACTCGGCATTAATGCCACCAGATATAGACTCACGGTAACGAGACTCATCATCGTTTGTGGTTTGCACCGCAAAGTAATCGTTATCGGGCCAAGGAGTAATAGTGGCTCCGGTAATAGCACCATTCGGCTGAATCGCCAAATTTGTAAGCTCACCGTTGGCTAAGGTTTTTACCCTAAAACCACGGGCAAACGCTTCTGAATCAAAGGTGGTGTAAAACACATCGCCTTTTAAAGTGAAATTTTCACTGGGCTCCCATTGAATAGTAGCAGCATAACCATCGCGAACCTCCTCGCCACCGCGCTGCTGCATCTCAAAGCCTTCACTCACTGAGTTATCTTGGCCGTCGCTGTTTACATCCCACGAGTCAGTGTAAGCAAAACCCGCAAATTGCGTGTTGACATAGGGCGCCGTCATGCGCGAATAGCCTAACGCAACACCGACGGTATCGTCGGAAAACTTGCCTTGATACGCAGCACTAAAACGGTAACCGTAATCATCGGCACCTACCGCTTCGTCGGCTCGATCATTATAGCTACCGCGCAAATTGACATTAAACTTGTGCGCTTCGGTGTTATCCAGCGGACTGGCCGTTTGCATTTCTACAGTGCCGGCTACACCGCCTTCGATTAAAGAAGCTTTTGGTGACTTGTAAACTTTTGCACCAGAGATTAAATCTGAAGGGTATTGATCAAACTCTACTTGACGAGAGCCACTGGTGGCCGTTTGCTCGCGTCCGTTTAAAGTGGTTTGAACAAAATCACCGGTTAAGCCACGAATATTGATCTTACCGGCTTGACCGCCGGCGCGCAGTAAAGTAACACCCGGCAGACGAGCCAAGGCATCACCAATTGAGGTGTCGGGTAAAATGCCCAACTCATCGGCCGAGATGGCCTCAACGATCGTATCGGCATCACGCTTTTCTTCGACAGAGCTGGCAACACTGACGCGGAAGCCCTTAACAACGACCTCCTCTAGCAGCTCATCGGCCACCGCGGCATCTTGCTGGGCGTACACCATTTGTGAGCCAGCCAATAAGGTTAACGACGATAACATCGCCAAAAACGGATTGAATTGCTTTTTAATCATGTGATCACCCTAGGCCGAAGCCTTTTTATTAATTTTATGTAGCGTAAAGTGCCATTTGCATTGATATTAGTCAGTCATTACTAAGCAGGCAATGCATTGCATACGTATTCAATCGCCCTCACATAAATTGATGCAATAGCACAGATTAAAACGCTTATTAATGATTAATTACGGCAAAGTAAGCATCAAAGGCCGGCAACACCAAAACCTCAGCTTGCTTCACCCCAGAAAATCCATGCCCCATTAACGGATCAAGTACGCCATTTTCGTTTAACTCTGAAGGTAAAGTAGCGCGCGTGTCCTCGGCAGATAAATTAAATACAGCTAACAGTGTTTGCTCGGCCGTTTGACGGCTAAAAGCTAAAACGTTTTTACCTAAATCGTAAAACTGAATATCACCCCATAACAAGGCGGGCTGCTGTTTACGCCACTGGGTAAAGTTGCGATAAGCATTAAGTACTGAATCTTTACTGGGATCCTGCACCGATACCGCGCGTATCAGATGCTCCTGCGGTACCGGCAACCAAGGGACTGCCGCGGTAAAACCGCCATTAACGCCATCGCTCCACGGCATTGGCGTGCGGCAACCGTCGCGACCTTTAAAGCGCGGCCAAAAAGTAATCCCGTAAGGGTCTTGCAGCTGGTGCTGCTCAATGCTTGCCTCGGTTAGTCCTAACTCTTCACCTTGATAACTGCAAATACTGCCACGCAGTGAAAACAGCATAGCGTTAAGTACTTTAGCCAGTTGAGCCGATTGATTATCGCCCCCCCAGCGGCTTACCACCCGAGCGACATCGTGATTACCGATAGCCCAGCAGGGCCAACCTTCACCCAAACCCTGCTCTAGAGTTTCTACAGTTTGACGAATATAAGCGGCCGAAAACTCATCGGATAACAACTCAAAACTATACGCCATATGCAGGCGTTTATTGCCTTGGGTATATTCGGCCATGGTGGCCAATGAATCTTCTGATGAAATTTCACCCAGAGTTACTGCGCCTGGGTAACGGTCCATCAGACTGCGAATCTCTTCCATAAAGCCCAGGTTTTCGGGACGAGTGTTATCGAAGATATGGCGCTGAAACGCGTAAGGGTTGTCCTCACTAAAGCCTCGGCCTTTACGCTCGACAGCAGGTTTAGCGGGGTTGTCACGCAACTGCTTATCGTGAAAACAAAAGTTAATTGCATCCAGCCGTAAACCATCGACTCCGCGCTTTAACCAAAATTCTACCTCAGACAAAATTTGTTCGCGTACTTGGGGGTTATGAAAGTTGAGATCTGGCTGACTTTTTAAAAAGTTATGCAGGTAATACTGCTCGCGGCGCGGTTCCCACTCCCAAGCGCTACCGCCAAAAATAGCCAACCAATTATTGGGTGGGGTGCCATCCTCGCTCGGATCGGCCCATACGTACCAATCGGCTTTGGCGTTATCTTTTGACTCGCGGCTTTGCTGAAACCAAGCGTGCTGATCGGAGGTATGGCTAAGCACCTGATCGATAATCAGCTTAATGCCCCGCTGATGCGCCTCGGCAATTAGGCGATCAATATCGTCAAGGTTGCCAAACAGCGGGTCGACATCGCGGTAGTCGCTAATGTCGTAACCAAAGTCCTTCATGGGCGAGCGAAAAAACGGCGACACCCAGATCGCATCCACCCCCAAGCTGGCAATATAATCCAGTTTGTCGATAATGCCGACGATGTCACCCACACCATCGCCATTACTGTCCATCAAAGAACGTGGGTAAACCTGATAAATAATGGCGCCGCGCCACCAAGGGGAGTTTTGCATGATATTTCCTAAAGAGTGTTTGCCCGTTCGGCAGTTGTCGAGTTTTCGGCAGTCGTTATTGTCGTTTGTTTGAAAAGACTAATTCACCCAACCAAAGCCACGCAAGACGCTGCATTCGTATGCATCGCAAAAAGCCCATGAATACGTATACATTTGGTTGCCGCCCCCTTTGGGCTCGATTATCTTGAGTATTAATCGCCCAGCTTTACGCACTCAGCATTGTTCTGCAGGGCTAAAATAATGGTAAGAGAGACGCAACATGACCTTTGGCAAATTACTACTTCCGTGTTTGATTGGCGCTATTGCACTGAGCAGTTTAAACGCCTGCAATGAAACCCCCAGCCGCGTAAAACTAAACGACACCATAGCCCCCGGCGCCCCCGGCGCGCCACCCACCTGGGCCTACTCGGGCAAAACCGGTATAGGCACCAGCTACGAGCAATATCTGGAGGGCGAGTACAGCGATCAAGCCGCCACTGGGGCTGTATCTAAGGTATGGTTTTCGCTTGCCAACGGTATTGTCACCGAGACCATGTACGGCCTGATCCATGAAGCACAATTAAAAGATATGCAGTTTGTGATTAGCGGCCCTGGGTTTGTCGACCTTGAGCAGGAGTCTACCCACAGCCGTATTGAGTACTTGCACACAGACGAGCAAGGCCGACCTTTGTCGCTCGCGTATAAAATTACCAATACGGCTAAAAACGGTCTATACCAAATTGAAAAACACATCGTCACCGACCCCGAACAGCAAACTCTATTGCAACGGGTCATCTTTACCGCTCTGGCCGATAACATCACTGCGCACTTAGTGGTCAACCCACACATTGGCAACACCGGTACCGGCGATAGCGCCCATGGCGAGGGGCAATACTGGTACGCCAGCGAAGGCGGCACCAGCATGGTGCTGACCACCCCAACGCCAGTGCGTGGCTCGGTGGGGTTTGTCGGTGCGTCCGATTTATTAACCGATCTGGCCGACGGCCAACAGGATCACTTTTACTCAAGCACCGGCGCTACCCCCGGTAACGTCAGTATTGCCCTTACCCTGCCCACCCTTAACAATAGCAGCGCCCAGTGGGACTTTGCTTTGGGCTTTGGCAGCAGCGATAGCGCTGCGCGGGCCCAAGCAGACGCTTCACTTAAACGCGGCTTTGAGCAAGTACTGGCCGACTATAACGGCGAGGGCGACGCCATTGGCTGGCAGGATTACATTGCCAGCCTTGACGGCTTACCCAGCCTTAGCACCAGCGCCACCGATGGCGGCCAACTCGCCTACGCCAGTGCTTTAGTGCTTAAAGCACAAGAGGATAAAACCCACGCCGGCGCGCTGATTGCCTCTTTATCCAACCCTTGGGGCGATGTGGTTGCAGCCGATAAACCCGCCACCGGCTATAAAGCAGTGTGGCCGCGAGATTTTTACCAAGTGGCGATGGCTTTTTTGGCGCTGGGCGACACCCAGACACCAGAGGTGGCGTTTCACTATTTAAAAAAGGTACAAGTTGGCCCACAAACCCCAGGCTATAACGGCACCCCCGGCTGGTTTTTACAAAAAACCCACGTTGATGGCACGCTGGAGTGGTTTGCAGTACAACTGGATCAAACCGCTATGCCCATTATGCTGGGCTGGCGCCTGTGGCAAGAGGGGGTTTTAAGCGATACCGAAGCGCGCCAGTGGTATACCGATATGCTGCGCCCAGCGGCTGACTTTTTAGCCGATGGCGGCGACATCTCTCTTGACTGGAACCGCGCCACCATTCATCCACCCTTTACCCAACAAGAGCGCTGGGAGGAGCAAGAAGGCCATTCACCTTCTACCACCGCCGCGGTTATTGCCGGATTGGTAAGCGCTGCCGAACTGGCCGAACTGGCCGGTGAGCCGGAACGCGCGCAACACTATTTAAGCCGCGCTGACGAGTATGTTGCCAAACTTAAGCCTCGCACTTTTACCAACAGCGGTGCGCTGGCCGATTATGGCTCCGATGGACGCTACTTTTTACGTATTAACCGCAATGAGAACCCCAACGACAAGGGCGCCCTAATGGAGCGCAACGGCCAGAGCGCGCTCAACGAAAGCGAGATTGTTGACCCCGGCTTTTTAGAGTTGGTGCGCTATGGCGTGTTGGCGTCCACCGACCCTGCGGTACGCGACTCTCTAGCCGAGATCGACAGCCCCCAGCTGCCAGACTACCTGCGGGTTAAATACGACTTTACCATTAACGGCCAGAGCTTTTCAGGCTGGCGCCGTTACGGTGGTGACGGCTACGGCGAGCGCATCACCGATGGTGCCGGTTACGCGGTGGGCGGTATCAAACACTCCGCGCAACGCGGCCGAGTATGGCCCTTTTTAAGTGGCGAGCGCGGCCATTACGAACTGGCCTATGCCTTAGCTAACAATAACGATAGTGCCATTACAGCTTTAAACAACACTTACGCCGGTGCGCTTGAGGCCTTTGCCAACGAGGGGCTAATGCTCCCCGAGCAAGTTTGGGACGGGGTGGGCGATAACAGCACCTATCAGTACGCCAAAGGCCAAGGCACCAACTCAGCCACGCCACTGGCTTGGACCCACGCCGAGTACATTAAGTTGTTGCGCTCACTCAACGACCGCAAGGTGTGGGATCATTACCCCAGTGTCGAGGCGCGCTACCGCGGCCAATAGCATTTAACCGGCTTTATCACGATTAGGGGCGCCGATGCGCCCCAACCATATTAATAACAACAAACCATGAGGCTCTTATGTCCCAAGCCGCCAAGTCCCGTCCAGAACTAAGTTTCTGGCAAATCTGGAATATGTGCTTTGGTTTTATCGGTATCCAATTTGGCTTTGCATTACAAAATGCCAATGTCAGCCGAATTTTTCAGACCTTAGGGGCCGAGATCGATGCGCTACCGATTTTATGGGTAGCCGCGCCTATTACCGGGCTGCTGGTACAGCCCATTGTCGGTTATTTTTCCGACAAGACCTGGAACCGTTTAGGCCGGCGGCGACCCTACTTTTTAGTCGGCGCTCTGCTGACCAGTGGCGCGCTGTTTGTCATGCCGCACTCGCCCACCCTGTGGATGGCCGCCGGTATGCTATGGATTATGGATGCCTCGATTAATATCTCGATGGAGCCGTTTCGTGCTTTTGTCGGTGATATGCTACCCCAGCGTCAGCGCACCTTGGGGTTTGTGATGCAGGCGTTTTTTATCGGCGTCGGCTCTGTGGTGGCATCGTCCCTGCCGTGGTTAATGACCAATATATGGGGCGTGAGTAACACCGCCGCCCCCGGTGTAGTGCCCGACTCGGTAGTCCTCTCGTTCACCCTGGGCGGCGTGATACTACTGCTGGCCATGGGTTGGACAATTTTTACCACCCGCGAGTACTCCCCCGAACAACTGGCCGCTTTTAATGCCCACGAGGGTCAGCTTGAGTCTCCAGCCGATCTTATTCACCGGCCTGCAGCACACTACCTAACAGGGGGGGTTGCTTGGTGTGCCGGTGGCCTACTGAGCGCAGGGTTTATTTACGCTCTACAGCTAAAAGCCGAGCTGTATATTCTGGCTGGTGGTTGTGCAGGTTTTGGCCTGTTGCAATTGCTGGCCGGCTGGCTCCAAAACAGCGGCAAGACCCAACACGGCGTATATCAGGTTACCCACGATTTGTTTCATATGCCGCGCACCATGATGCAGTTGGCTGTGGTGCAGTTTTTCTCGTGGTTTGCACTATTTGCCATGTGGATCTACATCACCCCCGCAATTACCAGCTTTCACTTTGGCGCCACCGACACCAGCGGCGCACTGTATAACGAGGGGGCCGACTGGTCTGGGGTATTGCTGGGCTCTTACAATGGCTTTGCCATGCTGGCGGCATTTATCATCCCCTTAATGACCCGCAAACTGGGCCGTAAACTCACCCACGCTATTAACTTGCTATTGGGCGCCGCTGGCTTTATCTCGTTTGTATTGATCCGCGACCCCAGCTGGCTACTGCTGTCGATGGTGGGTGTGGGCTGCGCTTGGGCTTCGATCATCTCTATGCCCTACGCGATTTTATCCTGCGCCTTGCCGGGTCATAAAATGGGTGTGTACATGGGGATTTTTAACTTCTTTATTGTCATCCCGCAAATTTTAGCGGCCAGCCTGCTGGGTTTGTTGGTCGGGGTGATGTTTAAGGGCAACAGTATTTACGCGCTGGTACTGGGAGGGGTATGTTTTATTTTAGCGGCCGGTTTTACCCTGCTGGTGGATGACGAGGACACCTAAGCCCGCCGCAGGTTGATCTGGGCTATTTACCCAAACAATAGAAGTGAGGTGTGCGGTGAACATTATCCTTTACCGCCACATGAGCCGCGCACAATTAATTCGGCCGGAATCAAAAACGACTCCAGTTTCTCGCCATCGAGTTGCTTTAACAAACCATCTACCAGCAGCTCACCGGCAAGCTTGGTATTTTGTTGCACAGTAGACAGCGGCGGATGGGTATAAGCGGCCATTGGGATATCGTCAAAGCCCATTATGGCAACGTCGCTGGGAACTTTTAGCTTCAACTCCTCTAACGCCTTCATGGCGCCAATAGCAATTAAATCACTGGCACCAAATATGGCATCAAAGGGTAAGCCCCGCTGATGCAGCTGCAAGGCGGCTTGGTAGCCGGCCTCTTCTGAGGTTGCGGCGTCTATTTGCAGCGCCGGGTTTACCGCAATACCGGCCTCGCTCAGCGCTTGGCAGTAACCTTGGTAGCGGCTTTTAAACTCGGGGCTGCCCTCTGACACCCCGCCGACAAAAGCAATATCGCTGCGTCCTAAGCCGATTAAGTGCTCTACCGCTTTGCGCGCGCTGTTAAAGTTATCACAGCCAATCGACACACCAGGCTGACCGGGCAGCACTGGCCCCCAAGTAATATAATGAGCGTTTTGCTCGTCCAGATGATTCAGTTTTTTAACGTAGGTGGTGTAGTCACCATAACCTAAAAAGATAATACCATCGGCGCGGTTAGCGTCTTCGTAATCGGCGTGCCAATCTTCGCTAAACTGCTGAAACGATACCAGTAAATCGTAATTGCGCTCGGCGGTAGCACTGATAATGCTGGCCACCATCGAGACAAAGAAGGGGTTGATCAAAGAGTCGCCAGAGCCGTGGTCTTCATTCAGCAACAACGCCACAGTGCGGGTTTTTTGCGAGCGCAAATTACGCGCGTTTTTATCCACCTTGTAATTCAGCTCGCGGGCAATTTCCTGTATCCGCCGGCGGGTTTCGGGGTTTACCAAGGGGCTGTCTCGCAGCGCCCGCGAAACCGTCGCCTGCGATACTCCAGCGCGATAAGCAATATCAAACGAGGTGGGTTTACGAGCGCTCATTGGGACTCTCTTTCAGTGTTATCGTTATAAATACCAGAGTCAGATACTAGCGTATATAGGCCTCGGCAACCACAAGGGGCGCGCTCTGGGCTTAACCGCGCTCGTCTAAACGGCGTTTAAACTCGGTCATAATCACCTCGTACAGCTCTTGCCCTAAGTACTTATCTTCTACCGCCGAGTCGATTGATGGGTTGTCGTTTACCTCGATGATCGAGACATCTTGCCCATTTTGTTTTAAATCGACCCCGTAAAAGCCATTGCCTATAAGCTTGCAGGCCGCCACCGCTGCCTTTAACACTGCTTTTGGCACCTCGAAAGTGCCCATGGCATCAAAGCGACCCGAGGCCGTACCTTTGCTGGAGTGGTGGTAAATTTGCCAGTGATTTTTGGCCATAAAGTAACGACAGGCGAAAATCGGCTGACCTGCCAATACGCCTATGCGCCAGTCAAACTCGGTGTACAGATAACGCTGTGCCAACAATAAGGCACTGCCTTGAAACATCTCTTTCATTACCGCGACCAGCTCTTCGTGACTGGCGGCTTTTTTAACCCCCACCGAAAACGAACCATCGGGTATTTTTACCACCACCGGCAGACCTAGTTCATCGATCAGCTCTTGTTCGCGGCCAATATCTGTGCGGCTTAAAATACGCGTCGGCGGCATTGGTAACTTATGGGTTTTTAACAACTGGGTTAAATAAACTTTATTGGTACAGCGCAAGATAGAGTCGGGATCGTCTATAACCACTAAACCTTCGGCCTGAGCGCGGCGGGCAAAGCGATAAGTAAAATGATTGACTGAAGTGGTGGCACGAATAAACAGAGCGTCAAACTCACCGATCCGATTAATATCTCCCCGACCAATAATCTCGGCCATAATGCCCTGTTTTGCGGCGGCTTTAATAAAGCGTTTAATGGCCGTCGAGTTACTTGGCGGCATGGGCTCTTGGCTATCGAGCAAGATGGCTAAATCGTACTTATACTCTTTACGGGCGCGGGGTTTGCGCCAAATCAGCCGGCTGAACTTGTCCAGTGAATCGGCAAACAGGGTTTGCTCGGCCTCTTGCAGCTGCCCTAACGACACTGTCTCGAGTGACTGCACCTTCCAGCCGCTTTTACGTTTAAAGCGCACCCGTAAAATGGGTGCCACTATCTGCTCGAACAAAGCCCGCGCTAAGTCGGCCAGCACTGGCACATTGGTTTTGCCAAAGCACACCAACAGCGAGACCGTATCGTCGTCCCCGGCGACGGCGTTAAGTTTTTCGTCTATCTTTACATGCAGCGCCAACACCTCTTGCCACTGCCGGCTGGATAAATCACGTAACGTTTTTACCGAGGGTAACACCTTGTGACCACGGGCCTCGGCCAACAGTGAGCAGTAATAGCCCGTCGAGAGGTAGTCGTATTGGCGGCACAGGTTAATGACGCGACAACGTTGTTGAGTATCGGCGTCGGCCAAGTAATCGCTGGCCAGCACCACATCGGCCGAGGGGTAAAGGCCCGCCCAGTCGGAGGTTTTCTCAACAATGATTTTCAATTCTGTCATAAGTTGCCTGGTCACCTTATTAAAGAGCGCAAAAAAACATCACGCAGCGCAGCAAGTGTGGCAAAATCGAGGCAATTGGCAAGTATTATTTTGCCTTACACCTGTAAAGGTTTAGCCACGCTAAGTCTGGTATCGAGACCATTATGAACAGCTCTGTCCGCATCGCACACATGTCCGACCTAGACGCTCTTGTGCGGCTTGAGAACTCGAGCTTTAAGGGCGATAAAATCAGCCGACGCAGTTTTCGGCATTTTCTTGATACCGAGCAAAACCAGATTTTAGTCATCGATCAACCGGTGCAGGCATACCTGTTACTTTTGTTTCGTCGCGGCACCTCACTGGCACGTATTTACTCGCTTGCGGTTGCCCCCCAAGCCCGTGGCCGCGGGCTTGCCCGCACCCTTATGCAGGCCGCTGAAAGCTATGCACGCCAACGCAACGCTTTGTTTTTACGCTTAGAAGTTGCCGACACCAACGAGGCCGCTATTGGCTTGTATCGCTCACTGGGGTTTCGCCCGATAAAACATTTGGCCAGCTACTACGAAGACGGCGCCGATGCGCTGCAACTGGAAAAACGACTCGAACGCAGTAAGCTGATTGATGCCAAAGTAAACTTTTACCCACAGACTACAGACTTTACCTGTGGCCCGGCTGCCGCCATTATGGCCATGCAAGCGGCCCGACCGGGCAGCCGTTTTAATCGCATCGACGAGATTAACCTCTGGCGCGAGGCCACCACTGTGTATATGACTCGCGGTCACGGCGGTTGCTCCCCTCACGGGCTTGCTCTGTCGTTAAACAAACGCGGATTTGAGGTGCGCTTATTGCTGTCTGGCAATCAAGCGGCGTTTGTCGACAGTGTCCGCGGCGAGCATAAAAAACAATTGCTGCAACTAATCCACACAGACAATGTTGAGCGTTTACAACAAGCGGGCATTCCAAGCGAGGTCTGTGTTATTAACTCTGGCGTGTTAAAGCAAGAAATCGACGCTGGCTATACCGTGTTATTGTTGATCAGTACATGGCAGTTAAACCGCAACAAAGCACCCCACTGGGTTTGGTTATCGGCCATGGACGAGCACTTTGCCTATTTACACGATCCAGATGTGGACGCTGCCGAGCACCGCAGTGCACTGGACAACGCCTACCTGCCTTTAGCTCTGGAGCAATTTAACCGTATCTTAGGTTACGGTAAAAAAGCTTACCGCGCGGCGGTATTATTGCGCGAGCGGTGTTGATGCTAGCCGCAATAGAATTTGTAAAAACGATGCGACGGCTACCTGATTTTGTAAATTGAACAACCGTTTTTTACCCATTTTCCTCACAAATCGCTAACAACACCTTTACCCCCACGCTGGGTTATAGCCATTGCAACTGCAGCGGTGTTTGATTATTACGATCGATGCTTGAGGATTGTTTGGATCGATATTTGCACATACCCTCAAGAAGAACATCACTCCCGCTTTGCCGATGCGATGTTCAATCACCTACACCTGACCCTAGGAGCTTGTTATGAACAAAATGCAACTTGAAGGACAATGGTTAAAATTAAAAGGCTCTGCCCAAGAGCAGTGGGGCAAGCTTACCAACGACGATATCGAACGCGTACTGGGCAAGCGCGACAAATTGGTCGGCACAGTAAAAGAGCGCTACGGCATCACCCGACAAGAGGCCGAGCAACAAGTGGATGAGTGGTCAGCTAAGCACATGCAATAAGCGCAACAGCAGCCCTCACCGATTAATAACACCTGTGGGGGCTGGCCAACCCAACAGCCCTAAACATTCCTGCAATAAGCTCACACCGGTGTTTTTAACGGCGCAGGTTTTGAAACTGCGACAACTCCCATGGCCGCATGGCCAGTAAGGTGCCAATGTGGGTTCTTTGCTTGAGGGGTAACTTGGCGTCCACGCGATTTAGCTCCTCAGCCTCCACTGTGATTTGCTCGAGGCGTCGCTGTAGGTGCTGGATCGAGGCTTTCGAGTAAGAGCCACGCAGATAAAAGCGAAAACTTTCCGGCTCGGAAAAGCTGCCCTGCAAAAATTTACTGATGACATCGCGAGTGATAAATTGCTCTAACGGACCTCCGGGAATCCAACGCAAATTACGCGATACCAACACCTTGTATTTATTGCCCGGCAGCAGCTGCAACAGCTTTAACCGATCGAGCCTTGCCAACAATTGCACACACTCGTGTTCGCTAATACGGTAATGTTCAATAATCTCATCAAAGCTCCAGCCATCACGCACGCATACCGCCACCAAACACAAACTGGGGCAATCCACCAAGTGTTGCTCTTGCTCTGGGCTCAGCTGAGTCACTTTGGCTTCGGCCGAATCGCTCAGCAAAAAAAAGTCATGCAAGGTTAGCTGTAACACGGCGCAAATATCCTCTAACCGCGCCAAGCTTAAGCTGCACTGTGAGAACATGCGTTTAACGTTCGCCTCGCTCATTGCAAGAGCACCGGCAAGTTCACGATAGGTGATACCCCGCTCGCGTAATAAGGCTTTAAGGGTGTCGCAGATTGTTGGTATTTGGCTCAAAGTCTATTATTCCTAAACCACGAGGACAGATTACCGCTACATTAACAGAATCGGTTTACTTAAAATAGCCTGCGGTTACTATGGCTACAGCTGGCAACAACCCGCCAGCTCAGCAAGTTACACAGTACAAAATGGATACAACCCAATGGAGATAACAATGAGTAAACTAACCAAGCAAGTAAGCCTATTAGCCCTGTTAACCTTAAGCGCCCTGCCCAGTTATGCGGCATCGCAAAATGCCAGTAAAGCCGGCGAGCATTCGGCACTGGCCGTTGGGCACTCAACCGTGGCAGGCGCACAGATGGTTAGCGCAGCCGTTGCCACGCCTTTGCTGGTGGCTGATGAGATCGGCAAGGCCGCCGGTAAAACAGGACAAAAAATGATGCAGTTTGCCCTTGATGACAAACCGTTAAAAATCTCTGACGAGACCATTATTGCCGATCCTGCGCCACGGCAACAAATGCAAAAGCGCAACGATCAAGGAGAGACCTAACATGAAAAAGCTTACCGCATTGCTACTGATCATAAGTGCTGCGGTACTGCCTACCCGCCTTTGGGCGGGTAGTGCCAGCGCCGAGGACAACCTGTTTCCAGCCGAGGACATTATAGTTTTTGCTAAATCGGTAGAGCATTACGCTGCAGAGCGTGGCGCCCGAGCGTTTATTATCGGACGTGTCGGCCGCCCCGAAAAGTCGCTCCCCGAGGGCATCCGTTTTACCCACACCGCTGTGGCTATTTACTCCAGCATTACCCTAGAGGACGGCAGCACTCGCACAGGCTATGCAATACACAACCTCTATCAGAAATCTGAGCAAGTCAACCAAAGCGAGCTGTTGGTTGATTACCCAGTGGATTTTTTTTGGCCCGCCAATGCTTTAAAAGCCGGCATTATCATCCCAACGTCTGACTTGCAGCAGCAGCTGATTAGTTTATACGCCGACAACAAACAGCACTCGCTACACGTCTCGCGCTACTCGGCTATTGCTAATCCGTTTAACTCCCGCTACCAAAACTGCACCGAGCATACGTTGGACGTTATAAATTCCGCCATCTATGACACGGTAGATAAAGCGCAACTAAAGGCTAATGCTCAAGCTCACTTTACACCGACGGTGATCAAAGAGAGTCGCTTTAAGATTTTATTGGGAAGCCTACTGATGAAAGATATATCCCGCGATGATCACTCGGGGGCTATCGCCACCGCAACCTTTAGCTCTATCGGCCAATACTTAAGTGACAACGGTTTAGTGAAAGAGGCTGTTATCTTATCTGGCGATGGGCATAGCCAAGCGTTGCTATAAGATAAGATGTCAGCCCATTACAACCTGGCCATTACGGCTAGGTTGTAATGGTTTGCTAATAGGCCAGATTAAAGCAATCTAATGCGGCACTTAATGGGGTTGCAGTAAGGCATCACAACTTAGTGCCCTCTAAAATCACGTCCGGTATTTTAACCGGCATAATTAAAGCTCGCACCAAAGCAATACCGAGCCAAACCTTGCAAAAATTTTGCCTCGCTCAAGCAAAAACCCCCAGTACAAAGACTGGGGATTTTTGGTTGATTTATATTCTCGCTTTAAAAACTTTGCGCCAATGCTTAATCGACAAACCTGGACAACAGGTGAATGTAAGCCACTTGGTAATCGTTGTGATTTTCTGTTACCGCCCAGGAGTTAACCGGCCAACTGGTATTAAAATCAAGGTAAGATTTTGCCGCCGGTTGGGCCGCCGGAGGTGATAGTGGCGCCACACCACAAGCCGCATTTTGGCTGGTACTGCCACAGCTATTAGGGCAACAAGAATCCCAACTGTAACTGGGGTTGGGGCCACCGACTAAAAACCCCGGCGCTGGCCCATAATTGGATCCACTGACAGAGTCCCAGTTGACGCTGCCGTCTGCAAACCAACTGTGATAAAAACTATCGACCGAATCCGCGGCGCCAAACTCGCTCATATTGGACAAGTACACTTTGCCTAACGGATTGACCCCGTGCAGATAATTAATATACCCCAACGCTGCTTGCTCACTGTTATGCTTATCAGTGCCGGGTAAATTAAAGGTTACAAAATTATAAAATGTCATGCCCTTTTGTGCCATGGTTCGGTTGCTGCCCCAGGTAAAATCTTTTGCCTCGAGATACGCACGATATGGCCCACGATTGTTATTAACAGCGGGCCAATTATCTGAACCCTTCATGGCATTTTTATAACTTGTGTTGATGCTCTCGGCCACCGACGCAGTTGCGCTGGGCAAACTTGCGTAATACAAAGAGACGTACATCGAGCGCTGCTCCCAAGGCGACGCCCAGCCAATGGGTTTGGTGTGATTGTCCACATAATCTCGATAGCGCGTGTCTTTGCTCGCCGCGTATAAATAAATAGCCGCTTGGCGCTTTTTCTCGGCTCGACCGGCATCATTAACTTCTTGTTCACCAGCGGCTACCTTGCCGCTGTTGTAAAACACTTTGTGTGGGTTTTCATCGGCCCACTGCCAGGCCTGTTGGCCGCGCTGCAGTAACTCGGCGGCATAGTCTTTTAACTCGGGCCGGTCGATCTCAGCAAACACTTTAGCGCCAAACGAAAATGCCGCCGCAGCCGATAAGCTGGCGGCCGTAGTGGCGGGGCCGTAACTGCTGGCGCCTTTAGCTGCCGATGGCGGGCTGCCGCCTGCCAAGCCTTGCACGGACAGTACCGAGCCATCGTTTTGTTGCATTTTTATCAACCAATCCATGCCCCATTTAACGTCGTCAAGAATGTCGGGTAAGCCATTACCGGATTCCGGAATATTAAAATCATCCGTCCATATCTGGGGTTTACTACTATAGGCGTGCAACAGCTCGCGCAAATAATCGGCATGCCAATTAGTGTATTTATTGTAATCGCCGGCATCGTACCAACCGCCGCTTAGGTCACGCTCGGTGGTGGCGTCGTGTGTCGCGCTAAAAAGCCGTGCCTGTTTATCTTGCCCAGCTCCAATGTGGCTGGCGCCATCGACCCAGCCGGGCTCGGCATAGGGTGTTTGTTTGGCAAAACCTGCGCGCTGATAAAAGAAGGTACGCATCGCTTGGCGCAACACGGGGCGGTAGATGTTGTCATCGATATCAAACTCTACCGAGCGCACCGCTTGGGCGCGATCAAGAACATAGTAACGCCCCGGTGTGGTGACTGAGGTAAAATCAAACCACCACACCTGATCCCCAGAGACCACATGGGTGGCGCCGTTGCTCCATTGCTGCGGTGCAGCGCTTATAACCACGCTGCCGTCCACAGCATTAATCAATGCCAATTGCGCGCTCGGGGTATAGTTAAGCTCGCTATCAAAACCCTTTTTTGGGTTGCGCAGCACGGCGATTTTCTTTGCCTTGGGTAAATAACCAAATTGGTCCACCACAATGCACTTAACCGTCGGTATTGCATCTAAATTTTGCGAGCCTGACGGATCGGTATCCACACCACAGGCTTTACCTGCTACTGGGTTTGTGGCTGTGCTGCTTGAGCTAGCAGAGACTTCACTGCTGGCGGATGTGCTGCTAGAGCTGACAGAGGATTCACTGCTTACGGGTGTGCTGCTAGATAATGAGCTGGACACCGACGATGGGGCATCATCGGATCCGCCCGAACCTCCACCACAGGCCGTGGCGAGCAACGCCGCCAATAGCACACTTAATGTTGAGTATCGCATACAGGTACCTTTTTATTGTTTTATTTAAATATTCGTTTTAGCATGGCG
>Ga0209075_1000077_pt1 | contig 77951 bp, 70 predicted proteins | sample Stecom2011_FD_187523 | JGI IMG/M metagenome (GOLD analysis project Ga0209075, IMG submission 187523) | Agricultural soil microbial communities from Utah to study Nitrogen management - Steer compost 2011 (SPAdes) (version 2) | ecosystem: Environmental > Terrestrial > Soil > Agricultural land... | reverse complement strand
GAAAAAACCTGCCGCACCTCCACCGATTATGGCAATTGTCATATTACTAATTTTATGCAAAAGTAATATATCTATTACATATATTATCTTTCACATTTACTTTTTCTTAATGTATTTCTTGTAGTTTTTAATCACTTTCCCAAACTCTTTATCTTTTTTTCGCTTCTCTTCGATGGTTGATTCAAAATGTGCTTTTTTGCGCTCCATTTTCAAATAGTTTTCATATGATTTTTTGTCTATCTCTCCATTTTAGCTGCTTCAATTACCGAACAACTGGATTATTAACAAGAATTCCAGCAGTTTAAAGTACAATTAATTCTCATGGATAGAGGACATTGAGTTTCAATAGAAAAAACCGTCCCATGGTGTATGAGACGGACAGATCTTAAGATATCAGAACAGGACGGTTCTCGTAATTATAAGCTCTTCTTTTTTTCAAGTGGCAAATTACTGGGACTGTTTAACGCCAAATTATCTGGCATGGTCAGCTCTTCTCTAAGTTTTACATTCTGTTCAGGTAGTGCGCGGAACATTGTAGTCTTGTATCCGTTATAGGATATCTTCATCAGTTTATTCACACTGTAATAATTGGGAAATGTAAATTCACCTTTTTCATTGGCAGTGGTTCCGGCGATTAGCACAGAATCGGGTAGGGAGTAGATAGCCACTTTAGCATTCTTTACTGGATTATTGTATGTGTCGGTTACTGTACCCTTAATTTGGGCGCTGATAGGGATTATCATCCCAGCTAAAAACATTGTAAAAAGAATTTTTTTCATCACCTTGATTTTTAAATTGTTCAATAATATGACGCAGGCAATCAATTTTTGGTTACATCAATAGTGAATAGTCTTATTTTTTTAACAATATTTTTGATTATGCTATTCTAATATAATAACTAGTGAATAATGACATCGTTCTCCTGCTCATATTTAGAGCGTTCTTCAAGAACGTAATTTTAAACTGTTGCTTTTGCGAATAAAATTATTTTCTAATTGTTGTGTTTAAATTTTACTGTTTGTTTTTAACAGTAATGCTAAGATTGAGTAAATGTAACGTATACGATTGTGGGCAACAAACCCCGCCTTTACTTATACATGATGTTATGCTCTTTTATTCTTTAATATTTTGACAATTCAACTATAAATGATTTCAGCTAAATTCCAGTCATATCCATTAAAATTAGTTGTATTGTTGAATTGAATAACAACCATGTCCATGTCTTTGTAGTATTTTGCAATGCTTTGGTAACCAGGAAGGAGGCCAGTATGTTCGTAAACGTAAATTGAAGAATAAATTTCCTGTTCACCTTTATCAAACACAGAACCATCGTTTAATGCCCTCAAGAATATGCCCACGTCTTCTGCTGTAGCCAGCATTAAGCCAGTATTTTCATACTTGAAATCGGTTTCAACACCTACATAATAGCCGCTCATTACTTCGTCTATGTTTACTTCACTAATCGAACCAAAAGTGTGTTCTAGTCCAAGAGTAACCAATATTCTCTCCTTGATATATTGTTGTCGGGGATAGCCTAAAGTTTTATCAATAAGGTCCTCAATCAACATATAATTGGTATTTGAATAACCATAATCTTCACCTGGTTCAAAATCATAATGTCATTCTATTTCAGAGCATTGCAGTCAGTTTGTCAAATTGCTCACAGCGAGGCGCTGACAGGTCAAAGAATTATCGTAAGTCGAGAAACAATATTAAAATCATAGAATAAGAAAAATGCATCGAAATCACTAGTTATGATTCTATAAGTATGTAAACCATTAAAATATCTCAAAGTAATAAAAAAACAGAAAATTTTATTAACTTTGGTTTTTCATATTTTAGATTGATAAAACACATTTACAACTTTCAAATTTATTATTATGATAATTGGAATACCAAAAGAAATTATGCAAGGCGAGGCCCGTGTTGCAGCTACACCCGAGACAGTTGAGAAATTTAGAAAAGCAGGATTAACTATTTTAGTTGAATCGGGGGCTGGAGAAAAATCGCATTACTACGATACACAGTATAAAGAGAAAGGTGCCGAGCTGGTATATGATCCTGAAGATATTTATATGAGAGCCGACCTGATACTTAAAGTAAAGGAGCCGTTATTTAATACGGATAAAGGAAAACATGAAGTAGACATGATGCACGAAGGACAGCATCTTATAACATTTATTCACCCGGCATCTCCTGTAAATCATGATATGGTGAGAAATCTTGCCCAAGCAGGTGTTACTAGCCTCACGCTAGATGGTATTCCACGTATATCGCGAGCGCAAAATATGGATGCTCTAACATCGATGAGCACCTGTGCAGGGTATAAAGGTATTATTATGGCGGCCAATGATCTTACATTTTTTATGCCTCAGATGTTTACTGCCGTTGGTATGCTAAAGCCGGCAAATGTATTGGTTGTTGGAGTAGGTGTTGCAGGTTTGCAAGCATTGGCAACTGCAAAAAGATTAGGAGCGGTAACTTATGCAATGGACATACGCCCGGATGCAATTGAGCAATCGAAAAGTTTAGGAGCTAAAGTAATTGAAACAGGTATTCCAGCAGAAATAGCAGTTGGCAAAGGTGGTTATGCAAAGAAGCTCTCTGACGAATGGATTTTAAAGGAGCGTGAAGAAATAAGTAAGGTTATAAAAAATATGGATGTAATCTTTTTAAGTGCCTTGGTTCCCGGAAAGATTGCACCAATACTTATTACAGAAGACATGGTTAAAGAGATGAAGAACGGATCTGTAATAGTTGACGTATCTATTGATCAGGGAGGAAACTGCGAAATAACTACCCCTGGGGTAAAAGAGGTGAAACATAATATCACAATAAATGGTATAAAAAACATTCCCGGTTTGATACCTACAAGTTCAACATGGATGTTTGCTAATAATGTTTTCAATTTGGTTTCCTATCTTTTAAAAGATGGAGAAATTGAACTTGATATGGAAGACGATATTACAAAATCGATATTGGTGACTCACAAAAATGTAATAGTTCATGAGGGAGCACGCGAGGCAATGGGAATTTAAATTTTGGTAGTATGAATCCGATTATATTAGTAGTAATTTTTATTGTAACTTCTTTGGTGGGTTACTTTATAATAAAAAATGTTCCAAGTCTTTTGCATACCCCACTTATGTCGGGGATGAACGCACTGTCTGGGATTACTATACTGGGAGCAATTGCTGCAGTTGGATTGGCCTTCACAGCTGAAAATAACTCACACATGATATTAGGCCAGATAATTGGTGGAATTGCAATAATGGCAGCTACAGTAAACGTTGTTGGAGGTTTTGGTGTAACTCACAGAATGCTTAAGATGTTTGATAAAAAAAAGAAAAAAATCTGAATCATGAGCGAAACGTTATATTATATTTTTTGTGTAATACTATCTATTGCAGTATTAACAGGGATATCTTTGATGAGTAAAGTGAAGACTGCCGTTGCAGGCAACCTATTAAGTGCTTTTAGTATACTATTGGGTATTGTTATAACACTATATTACAAGGAGATATTTTCGGTATGGACAATTTTCACATTTATGCTGATAGGCGTATTGGTAGGAAGTGCACTTGCCAGGGGAGTTAAAATGATTCAGATGCCTCAGTTGGTTGCTTTGTTAAATGGAGTAGGGGGCTTGGCTTCTACATTGATAGGAGTTTTATCGTTATTAGGAATTGGAATTATTGTTAGTCGGTATAGGGTATTTGTAAATGTAACATCGGTGCTTGCAATTACAGTGGGACTCGTTACTCTGTTTGGTAGTATTGTGGCAGCAGCAAAGCTTCATAAATTACTACCACAAAAGCCTGTAAAATGGAAAAATCATTCGGTGATACTCAACACGCTGCTAATTATAATGATAGGTGTTATTTCTACTTCTGTATTTTTGAGTGACAATTCAACTATACTTTATATTGTGTTAGTATTAAGCATAATTGTAAGTTCGGTATTTGGATATGCTTTTGCCATTCGTGTGGGTGGAGCGGATATGCCTATTACAATTTCACTGTTAAACTCGCTAAGTGGTGTGGCAGGTGCTATTGCTGGTATGGCTGTGAACGACCTTCTGCTTGTTTCGGTGGGTGGTATAGTTGGTGCATCGGGACTTTTTCTTACGCAGATAATGTGTAAATCTATGAACAGGAGTCTTATGGATATATTGCTAGGTAAGACATCATCTGTGGGTAGCCCTAAGGTTGTTAAAAATGCTGTTTTTGTTGAGTCTGTTTTTGAAGATTTAAACGAAACACCTGAGAATTATGCTACGGTTGAAGAGCAAGGTGAATTATCTTATAATGAAACCCACGAGAACAGAGATAAAAGTGAGATTCTAAAAATAGCTAAATCTGTAATCATTGTTCCTGGTTATGGTATGGCACTGGCACAAGCACAACACCTGGTTAAACAGTTGGCAGATAAGATGGAAGTCAATGGAGCAGAAGTTAAATTTGCAATACATCCTGTTGCTGGCAGAATGCCCGGACATATGAATGTACTTTTAGCAGAAGCTGACGTACCTTATGAGAAACTGTTTGAGATGGATGATGTTAATGACACATTCTCTGAAACAGATGTAGTTATTGTTATTGGTGCCAATGATGTTATAAATCCGGCTGCTAGAGATGCTAAGGATACTCCCATTTATGGTATGCCTGTTTTAAATGTAGATAAGGCAAGAGAGATATTTATTTGCAATTATGATTTGCAGCCCGGTTATGCTGGGGTGGATAATCCGTTATACAACAGAACAGAAGGTGTATATATGTTGCTGGGAGACGCAAAGGAGTCGCTTAACGAGCTATTAGATAGATTAAATTGATAGCTCATCAAATTAAAGAAATAATTCTATAATATAGACCTATTATTTTTGTAGTATGGATTAATTTATTTTTCTTTGTTTAAATCATTTTAAAGATTCACTAGATTCTATAAAAACAAATTAGGTTAGGACTATCAAATACTTTGAACATCAGTTTATAATGGAAAATTTTAAGAAAGAGGGCGAAATTCAAATAGAATTGAGTGATGAAGTTGCGCAGGGTACTTATTCGAATCTTGCAGTTATTTCTCATTCTTCGGCTGAGTTTGTAATTGACTTTATTCGTATAGTGCCTGGGGTGGCTAAAGCTAAGGTTAAATCGAGAATTATACTAACACCAGAGCACGCTAAGAGGCTTTTGAATGCTTTGAATGATAATATCGATAAGTTTGAACAACATAACGGAAAAATAAAAGTACAAAACAATCCTGGATTTCTACCCCCGATGGGTGGTATGGGGCAGGCTTGAATAACTAGTTAAACAATCTATTCATATGGATATTCTTTTAAACGCAGCAACAGTGAATTGGGCCAGAGGACAATTCGCTCTAACAGCGAGTTATCACTGGATTTTTATCCCGCTGACAATCGGACTAGCTCTCATCATGGCAATCATGGAGAGTATTTATGTGAGAACAGGAGATGAGAAATGGAAAAATATCTCAAGGTTTTGGCAAAAGATTTTCGGGATAAATTTTGCTATTGGTATTGCAACCGGAATAATTCTGGAGTTTCAGTTTGGAACAAATTGGTCTAACTATAGTTGGTTTGTAGGTGATATATTTGGAGCTCCGTTAGCTATTGAAGGTATTTTGGCATTCTTTCTTGAAGCCACATTTGTAACTATAATGTTTTTTGGATGGAATAGGGTATCGAAAGGTGTTCATCTTCTATCTACATGGATGGTGTTTTTAGGAGCAGTACTTTCGGCACTATGGATTTTGGTGGCAAATGCTTGGATGCAATATCCTGTAGGGATGGAGTTTAATCCTGATACAGTTAGAAACGAGATGGTAGATTTTTGGGCTGTAGCACTTTCGCCCGTAGCAATTAATAAGTTTCTTCATACTGTATTGGCATGTTTTGCTGTGGGTTCATCATTTGTGGTGGGAGTATCGTCGTGGTACCTTCTTAAAAAACGACATATTGACTTCGCTCTTAAAAGCATTAAAATTGGTTCGATTGTAGGTATAATCTCTTTTCTTATGCTTGCATATACCGGTGACGGATCGGCATATGAGGTAGCACAAAAGCAACCAATGAAATTGGCAGCTATGGAGGGTCTTTATGAGGGTACTGAAGGTGCAGGATTAGTTGCAATAGGTATGCTTAACCCTGCCAAGAAGGCTTACAACGACAATGTTGATCCTTATATATTTAAAATAGAGATACCCAAACTTCTTTCGTTATTGGGATATAGAGACTTAAATGCATTTGTGCCGGGTGTTAAAGATATTGTAGATGGGGGTTACACACTTCCCGATGGTTCGACAGCTCTCTCTTTTGAGGAGAGACAAGCAAGAGGTAAATTAGCTATTCAGGCTCTTGCCGACTATCAAGAGGCTAAACAAAAGGAAAAAGAGGCTGTTTTGGCAGGTGATAATGCAACTGCATCTAAACTTTCTGCTGATGCTGCTAATTATGAAAATGTTTTGAGAGATAATTATGCACACTTTGGATATGGTTATCTTGAAACAGGTGAAGATATAATTCCTCATGTACCTCTTACATTTTATACTTTCCATATTATGGTTATGATTGGTATGTATTTTATACTCTTTTTTATGGTAATTATATACTTCCTTTACAAAAAGAGCCTACATAAAACAAAATGGTTATTATATGTGGCACTTTGGAGTATTCCTCTAACATACATTTCGGGCCAGGCTGGATGGATTGTTGCTGAAATGGGCCGACAGCCTTGGACAATTCAAGATATACTTCCTGTAAATGTTGCCGTATCGGGTGTATCAACAGGGCATATAATAACTACGTTCTTTTTATTTGCTGCTATTTTTACTGCACTGCTTATTGCATTGATAACTATAATGGTGAAACAAATTAAAAAAGGACCTGAGCCGCTTGATTTTGATGTTAAATTGAAAAATGATTAATGGAATGATTACTTACGAATTTCTACAACAATATTGGTGGATCATAATGTCGCTCTTGGGAGGATTATTAGTATTCTTAATGTTTGTTCAGGGTGGCCAAACTATGCTTGGATCGCTTGCTAAAAAAGAGGAAGAAAAAAAGCTGGTGGTTAATATATTGGGGCGTAAATGGGAATATACTTTTACGACTTTAGTTGTATTTGGTGGGGCATTTTTTGCTGCATTTCCACTATTTTATTCAACTAGCTTTGGTGGTGCATATTGGGCATGGATGATTATGCTTTTTAGCTTTGTTATGCAGGCTGTTTCATATGAGTTTCAATCGAAACCAGGAAATATATTTGGAGCCCGCACTTATAGGGTATTTTTATTCCTTAATGGTTTAATTGGAACAATTTTACTAGGGGTAGTTGTTTCTAGCTTCTTCACTGGCTCTATGTTTACAGTTGGTAAGGGTAATATTGCTATTTTAGGGGGAACAGGGAACGTGATTAGCCAATGGCAAAGTCCTTTACTGGGACTTGAACTGTTGGCTGACTTTAGAAATTTATCACTTGGTCTTGCTGTCTTCTTCCTTACAAGAACATTAGCTAGCCTCTTCTTTATTAACAGACTTAATCATGATGATCTGGAGAAAAGATCTCATAAGTTTGTTCTCTACAACGGTATTCCATTTGTAATTTTCTTTTTGATATTTCTTATCTGGACACTTTTTGCAGAAGGATATGCTATTAACCCGGTTACAGATGATATATACTTGGAGAAGATGAAGTATCTGAATAATTTTATTGAAATGCCTTTAGTTGGTATTCTCTTTGCTTTGGGTGTTGTTGCTGTGCTATATGGAATAGTGAAGTCTGTAATAGATATTAAATTTAAAAATGGTATATGGTTTAGCGGTGCGGGCACAGTAGTAACTGTAATGATGTTACTGGTAAACGCAGGGCTCAATAATACTGCTTATTATCCATCATCTTACGACTTACAGAGTTCTCTTACAATTTTCAACTCTTCATCTAGTTATTTTACACTCTCTGTAATGGCTGTTGTTTCTCTTTTAGTTCCTGTAGTTTTAGGATACATAATTTATGCGTGGAGATCACTGGAAAAGAAGAAGCTGGGAACTGATGAGGTGAATAAAGATGGACACGTCTATTGACATTGAAATGCAGTTAGGTGAAATCTTCTAGTATTTTTCTTCAATCCCGATTAAAAGTGTAAATTTGTACTTCTATATTAATATATTTCTCTATGGAGAAGCTGATAGGAAGATTAAATTTTATACTGCTATTACTGATATCAATTGTATTTATATCTTGTAATAATAGTGAGGCTAGCAAATACAGGGTTGAGAATGAAGTTGAATTCGATACAATTAGCATTGTTAAACGTCATCATATTGAAGGTGACGCTAACAACCCTTATTGTGATATAAAGATAGAATTTGTATATCCCAAAAGTAGTCAAGAGGGAGAAATAAAAACCATTCAACAGTTTTTTGTAAAAAGTATGTTCGGAATTCCGTTTGAGGAACTTGAACCTGAGCAAGCAATTGATGCATACATAAGTAATTACTTTAATAATTACTCTAAAGATGCCAGCACGTACAGAGAAACTGTAACAGACATGAATGAGTTAAACTCTCTTATTCAGGGCATAGATGTTCATGATAGTGAGCATGCCATGAATGATATGTTTTACTCTTATTTCGAAAGTTTATCAGACTCAATTACATTTAACCAATATGATATTATATCTTTTCAGGTTAAACAGTCGAATAGCAAGGGTGAACCCAGCTCTTTTTATGTATCATACAGAAATTATGTGATGAATCTGAAAACTGGTAACCAGATACTTGAAGGGGATATATTTATTGCCGGCTACGATTATGCAATGCAGAATATGATTATAGATGCACTAATTGAACAAAATGACGTAGAATCTTTAGAAGAATTAGAAGATATAGGTTTTTTTGGTGTAAGGGAGATTATTCCGAATAAAAACTTTTTGATTGATGATAAAGGAATTACTTATTCATTTAACAAAGGTGAATACTCTGCATATCAATTAGATGCACCTCAAGTGTTTCTCCCATATAATATTATCCGTCCGCTTCTTAGAGAAAATACAATTATCAGTAAACTTGCCAATTTGTAGTGAAAATAATAGAAACATATTTCCCGAACCTCACAGAACAACAGAAAAAGCAATTAGAACAACTGCAGTATCTTTATACCGACTGGAATGATAAAATTAATGTCATCTCCAGAAAAGATATAGGTAACCTGTATCTGCACCATGTTTTACATTCAATTGCAATTGCTAAATATATTCATTTTACATCAGGAAGTATGGTGATGGATGTTGGCACGGGCGGAGGCTTCCCCGGAATACCATTAGCAATACTTTTTCCGGAAGTAGAGTTTCTACTGTTGGATAGTATTGGTAAAAAGATAAAAGTTGCCGATAATATTGCTGAAACAATTGGACTTAACAATGTTGAAGTAATACACTCGAGGGTTGAAAATGAGAAACGTAAATTTCATTTTATAGTTAGCCGTGCAGTTATGCCTTTACCAAATCTTGTGAGGTTGTCAAGAAAAAACATTTCGAAAGATCAAATAAACTCGATCCCAAATGGCATAATCTGTTTAAAGGGTGGAGATCTTACATCGGAGATTGAACCATTCAAAAAAATTGCTGATCAGGTTCCTCTCACAAACTATTTTAATGAACCATTCTTTGAAACTAAAAAGTTGGTATATATCCCGATAAACTAAACTAATTATGGAAATAAAAACATTTGAATTCAATCCATTGGGTGTTAACTGTTATGTGATCTCGGATGAAACCGGTGAGTGCGTAATTATTGATGCTGCATGTTATTATCCAGATGAAAAAGCTTTGCTAATAAACTATATTATAGAGAATGACTTGGTAGTTAAGCACCTGTTGAATACTCATTTACATTTTGATCATATTTTTGGAGTAAATGATCTTTCATCTTATTTTGGGTTGATTCTAGAATCTCACGATGGAGATGAAATTCTGCTAGATAATGTAAAAGCTCAAATGAAATTATTTGGTATACCAGATAATGATGAAGAATATGTACCTGAAATAGGTAAAACATTACATGAAGGTGATGAGATTTATTTTGGTAATCAGACTCTAAAGGTCTTACATATTCCGGGGCACTCCCCAGGTAGCATAGTTTTCTATAATATGTCTAAAGGCAATGTTTTTAGTGGTGATGTTCTTTTTAGGGGAAGCATTGGCCGTACAGATCTTATTGGAGGTAATTTTGAAGATTTGGTGGATGGAATTAAAACTAAGTTGTTTATAATGCCAGATGAGACAAGGGTTTATCCAGGACACGGACCTACAACTACTATTGGATATGAAAAAAAGAATAACCCATTTGTAGGTACTGATAGATAGACAATTAATTGGAGATAAGAAATAGAACAAATAGGAAAATATATATAGTTCATTATGATTAAATTGGAACAATTTAAAAACCGACATATTGGTGTAAATGAAGTTGAAAAACAGAAGATGCTTGAAACATTAGGTCTTTCTAATATCGATGAGTTGATTAGTCAGACTATACCCTCAAATATTCGCTTAACAGAATCTCTATCTTTGCCTGATGCTTTATCAGAACAGGAGTATGCGGAAGAGATTTCGAATATAGCATCGAAAAATAAAGTGTTTGCATCATATATTGGTATGGGATGGTATGATACAGTTACCCCTGCTGCTATTTACAGAAATGTGTTCGAAAATCCAGTTTGGTATACTTCATATACCCCTTATCAGGCTGAAATTTCTCAAGGTCGACTTGAAGCTCTTCTTAATTTTCAAACTATCATAAGTGATCTTACTGCACTGCCATTGGCAAATAGTTCGTTACTCGACGAAGCTAGTTCGGCAGCTGAAGCAGCCACTATGATGTATGGGCTTAGAAGTCGCGATCAGGTTAAAAATGGTGTTGAAACACTATTTGTAGATCATAATATATTTCCACAAACTCTTTCTGTTCTTAAAACACGCATGAGATATGTTGGGATAGAGGTTGTTGTGGGTGATTATAAAACAATATCTTTTGAGGATTCGTTTTTTGGTGCAATTATTCAATATCCAAATGGCGATGGCAGTGTGGAAGATTATCGCGGTTTTGTAGAAAAAGCACATGAAGCTGGATGTAAAGTTGCTGTTGCAACAGATTTAATGGCACTAGCTTTACTTACTCCTCCTGGAGAATGGGGTGCAGATATTGCTTTTGGTAGCAGTCAGAGATTTGGTGTTCCAATGTTTTATGGTGGACCATCTGCAGCATTTTTTGCTACAAAAGATGAATATAAAAGATCGATGCCCGGACGTATAATAGGTATTTCGAAAGATGCATATGGAAAAGAGGCATATCGTATGGCTCTGCAGACAAGGGAACAACATATTAAACGTGAAAAAGCAACATCTAATATCTGTACAGCCCAAGCATTATTAGCTACAATGGCTTCATTTTATGGTGTATATCATGGTCCAAATGGGTTGAAGAAGATTGCTCGTAGAATTCACTCAGTGGCGTCATATGTTAATGAGGAACTTAAAAAAATGGGCTTCAAACAGTTAAATGACAATTTTTTTGATACACTGAAGTTTAAACTTCCTGAAGGAATTAGTACAAATGATGTAAGAGGTAATGCCGAGCTGAGGTCGGTAAACCTTCGCTATTTCGAAAAAGGAGAAATAGGAATTAGCATAGATGAAACAACAAACAAATTTCGTTTGCATGAGTTACTTGCTGTTTTTGCCATGACAGTTGGTAGTACTAAGGATTATATGATTGATGAACTTCAGGAAAAAACAAATTTAAAAGATTTTCAACAAAGAAAGTCTGATTTCCTTACTCATCCAACATTCAACAGCTATCACACTGAAACTGAACTGATGCGCTACATAAAACGTCTTGAACGTAAGGATATTTCACTTGCACACTCGATGATTTCACTGGGTTCGTGTACGATGAAATTGAATGCAGCATCTGAATTGCTACCTCTTGGTATGGCAAACTTACAAAGGATACATCCTTTTGCGCCAGAAGATCAGACTGAAGGTTACAAGCAGATAATTGATGAACTGGAAGAGATGCTTGCTGAGATTACAGGTTTTAGTGCAACTAGTCTGCAACCTAATTCGGGAGCAAATGGCGAATATGCAGGTTTAATTACTATTGCCAGTTATCTTGAGAGCAAAGGTGAAGGACATCGTAATATTGTTCTTATTCCAGCCTCTGCACATGGAACTAACCCGGCAAGTGCTGTACAGGCAGGATTTAAGCCTGTAACGGTAGCCTCAGATGCAAAGGGTAACGTTGACATGGAGGATCTTAAATTAAAGATTGAAAAATATAAAGACGATCTTGCCGCATTTATGATAACTTACCCTTCAACACATGGTATTTTTGAAGCTGGTATAGTTGATATGTGTAATTTAATACATGATGCGGGTGGTCAGGTATATATGGATGGTGCAAATATGAATGCTCAAGTGGGACACACTAATCCGGGTAAGATTGGAGCCGATGTTTGCCATCTTAATTTGCATAAAACATTTGCGATACCGCATGGTGGAGGTGGTCCAGGTGTTGGGCCAATTTGTGTTGCAGAGCACCTTGCCCCATACCTGCCAGGGCATCCGGTGTCAATGGCAAATGATAAAAACAGTGTTTCGGCTGCAGCTTATGGAAGCGCGGGTGTACTTGAAATAACCTATGCATATATTAGAATGATGGGTGAAGTTGGACTAAAAGAGGCAACAGAGATAGCAATTTTGAGTGCAAATTATCTTGCAGAAAAACTTGATGATTCTTTTGGAATTCTATATAGAGGTGCGCAAGGTAGAGTGGGACACGAACTTATATTAGATTGTAGGGGTTTGAAAGATGTATCGGGTATTACTGAAACAGATATTGCAAAAAGACTTATAGATTATGGCTATCATGCTCCTACATTATCATTCCCTGTACATGGGACTCTTATGGTTGAACCAACCGAAAGTGAGAGTTTGGATGAACTGAATCGCTTTGTGGATACGATGATTCAGATACATGAGGAGATTATTGAAGTTTCTAGAGGTGAATTTACTCTAGAAGACAATGTTCTTGTTAATGCTCCACATCCTGAATATGAGATAGTTGCAGATGAATGGAAGCATAGTTACCCACGTAGCAAAGCTGCTTATCCGCTTCAGTTTGTAAAAGAGAATAAATTCTGGGTAAATGTTGCACGCGTTGATAATGCGTATGGCGACAGAAACTTGATTCCTACTCTGCAATAATTAATAGAGCTCGGGGATTTCTCCCTGCTCAAATATTACTAGTTGAGAGTTTGTGACGTCACGTTTAAATGAGTTTATAATATCTTGATTCACCTCGGTTAGCAGTACTTTAACACGGTTTTCCATAACATCGGGATATGCTCCAGCAAAATGGGTTAAAACCAAATGATCGTTGGGTATCGAATTGTTTACTAAAAACTCATCAATACTATCCATTACTCTGAGCATCTCTTTATATGAGTAACGAACGGATTCTAGTTTAAAATTATCAGTTTCAAGAGCTTCTTTTAGAAGCTCTTTTACATTCTCGGTGTTACTAGTTACGGCAATAACAAAAATACCGTTGTTATCGATAAATGAGCCCCCATAATAATCGGGATAAAGATCTGGATCTGATTCTCTTTCAATCCAATCTTCGCTGAAATGGTTCATTAGCTTATCATGTAACACTAATGAAAATTGGTTGTTCTGTTTAATAGAATTTACTTCACTAGTGCTGTCTCCTGTTGTATTACTGGTATCGTTTCTCTTTTGTTGGTTACACGAAAGTAAGCTTACAACTAATAGAGATATAAGAATGTAGTTTGTAGACTTCAACATATCAATTTCATTTAGATTAAAGCTATAACAGTTTTATTAAACCTTTTGTTTATATATTTAATTTTATCTGTTTTGATACTTAGATCTGTATATTTATGTATTTTTGCCATACTAAACTGTATAACTAAGATTTGAATTATGCGAAAGAGTAACTTTAAAAGTGTATTAATAGTCTTATTTATCATTCTTATTGGGTGTGATAAAGGAGATTCTTTTGATAATGCTGCTCGTTTGCGTATCAAGCTCACGGATGCAGGATCGCTGGTTATTAAGGAGATGCATGTAGATATTAGAGAGATATCACTTTTTATAACTGATTCTGTAAATACCAATGATGAATGGATTTCATTAGAGTTTACAGGTGGTGAGTATAATTTGCTTAAACTGATGAATGGAAAAAGTGTTCAACTTATAGATCAATACTTCCCTTCGGATGTGAAAATAGAAAAGATGAGACTTCTGTTTGGTAATAATAATCGAATTATCACAAACACAGATAGTCTTATTCAATTACAAAAAGTACCTGAAATTGCTGATGGATTGGAATTTGAAATAAACAATGTGGAGCTAATGCCTAATGTAATTTCATATATTATAATTGATATTAATGCTGCATTATCGGTAACAGAATCTAATGGCAACTGGTTCTTGAATCCTGCTGCCAGAGCGTTTCAAGAGAATTGGGGAAGCTCAATAAGTGGATATGTAGCTCCTCTAGAAGCAAATCCCAGTATTGCTATTGTGAACGAAAAAAACGTCTTTTTTACAATTCCTGAACCGGATGGCATGTTTAAATTTATTGGACTAGAGGAGGGGCCATGGGAAATTCATATTATGCCACACCCTGAAAGTATGTATAAGGATACTATTTTTACTGATACTTTAGCTGCAGGTGAAAATAAAGTGCTTACACCTAAACCTATTAGACTTCAATTTGTAACACCAGAGGAGTAATATTTAATTTATTTTCACACCTAGAGCAATACAATGATAGCCTTCTTTGTTATCTTTGCATTAAGTATATAAATTTTGATTATTAAGAACAATAATAAACAAACAACAATCAACTCAGATGAAAAGATTCCATTTCGCGTTATTTTTAGCTGGTATGCTGGTATTAGGTGCTTCTTGTAAACCTAAACAGAGTGCTTATAAACAAGTATACGAAGCAGCAAAAGAGAGAGAGATTCAACAATCTGCATCACAACCTACCACTGTGGTTAAAGATGCCAGCCCACTACCCCCGGTAGAGGTGTCGGTAAGAAAAGAAAAAGTGGAGCCGGTTTATTCTACCGATGCAGCGGGATTAAAAAGATTTAACGTGGTAATTGCATCACTTAGTGTTAAGATAAATGCTGAATCACTTAAAAGTCGTATGGAAAACGAAGGCCATAAGGTTATTCTTGCTGAAAATGAACAGGGTATGTATAGAGTAATTGTTGCTAGCTATGATGATAAGAATCAAGCGGCTGCAAAACGTGAAGAGATATATAGGACATATTCAGCTAAGGGTGACACTGAGTACCTTAGAAGAAATTATGGGGTTCCTTTCAATGATCTTTGGATTTTGGAAAGAGAATTTTAATTCGATTTCAAAAAAAGTTGAATAAATATACACCTTAAGTTTTAGGGAGAAAAAGCTGTCCATTAAAGTTAATGAGACAGCTTTTTTAATAGATGAAGTTATGAAAGTTCAATTTCTTGGAACTGGTACATCCACAGGAGTACCACAAATTGGCTGCAGATGCGAAGTTTGCAATTCAAATGATTTTAGAGACAAACGATTAAGATCGTCTGTGAGAATAGAAGTGGATGGAAAAGTATTATTAATAGATTGTACACCCGATTTCAGACAGCAGATGATGAATATTCCTTTTGTGAAAATTGATGGTATTCTTTTTACACATGAGCATTATGACCATGTAGGAGGAATTGATGATTTGCGCCCATTTTCGAGTTTCGGTCCTGTTGAACTATATATGGAACACCATCTGGAGCAAGCAGTAAGAGAACGTATGCCATATTGTTTTGCTACACTAAAATATAAAGGAGTTCCTGATTTAAGGGTTAAAAAGATTAATGATAAGAGTAAATTTCTTGTTGAGGATATCTCTATAACCCCAATTCGTGTAATGCATTTCAAACTTCCAATTTTAGGGTTTAGAATTTATGACTTTGCTTACCTTACAGATGTAAAGTCGATTCCAGAAGATCAGATAAGCAAGCTACGTAACCTGGATACTCTGGTTATTAGTGCTCTTCGCAGAAAAGAACATATTTCGCATCAAACTCTTGAGGATGCTTTGAGAGTATCAGATAAATTAAATCCTAAGAAAGCCTACTTTTCGCACATGAGTCATGAAATGGGACTTCATGCTGAAATTGAAAAGGAATTGCCTCCAAATAGATATTTTGCATACGATGGATTAGAGATTGAGGTTTTTTAACCATACAGGATGCATCGTTTAGGTATAAAATTCATCTTAATAGTATAAATTATCTATTGATTCGTATATTTGTGATGCTTAATTCATAAGTATCGAGTGAATTAAACTATTTATCACTAAATTAGTCAGAATTAGAGATAGATAAAATATTTAAAACAACAATAAAAAAAGGGAGAGACTATGAAAACTAAAAAAATTCTACTCACGGTTTTATTGGTCACTATGCCTCTGCTAATTTTTGCCCAGGAGTGGGATGATATTTATGCAGATCCTTCCCGCAACGAAACTGTAACAATAAGAAAGAAAAATGACCTTGAGCCACAGAAGAAAAAAGTGGTTATTGTACAGGGAGATGTATCAAACATGGAAGTTGTGGCTAATGATAGAGACCTAGACGAATACAATCGCCGTGGCAATACAAATGAGTCGTTGCAAAATGATAGTGATAATCAATTAAATGATTATGACGAGTATGAGTATACCGACAGAATTGTTCGTTTCCACGACCCCGAATCGAGTATCAGAATTACTGGTGCAGATGAGGTGATTATATATGTGGGTGACAACATATATGAAGGTTATAACAATAGAGGTTGGAACAACAGTTTTTATTATGGTTCGGGATGGGGGTCTTTTTACCCTTGGTACGATCCTTGGTATTACGGTGGTTGGTACAGCCCATGGTCTTACAGTAGATGGTATGACCCATGGTATTATGGATATGGTGGTTGGTATGGAGGCTGGAGCAGATGGAACAGTCCTTGGTATTACAGCCGTTGGCATTCTCCTTGGTATTATGGATATGGAGGCATGTATGACCCTTGGTACTATGGTGGATATTACGGTTACGGCGGCGGTTATAGCCATGGTTTTTACGATGGGTATTACAGTAGCCTAACAAATAACCGTTCTGGCAGAAGTTCTGGAACTTATCGTACTAGCTCAGCAAACAGAACAGCTAGCAGTGCAGCACTATCTGGAAGAACTACTACATCTGGAAGAACTACTTCAAGTGGAACTAGAAGTGCTTTAACTGGAAGAACTTCAACCTCAAATACACGTAATGCGATTTCAGGCAGAAGTACAACAACTACTCCTAGAACAAGAATTATAGATAATACTGGCAGAACATACGATTCAAGAACAGGTAGAATTATTGAACGTACAGGAACAACTACAAGATCTCGTTCAATAAATAACACTACACAGCCAAATCGTTCGGGAAGCAGTTCTACTTATCAAAGAAGTACTACAACTACTCCATCAAGAAATAGTTCAATAAATCAGAGAAGTAGCACACCAAGTAGAAATATTACTACTCCTACAAGGACTACAACTACAAACAGAAGTTCAACTTTCTCTACACCAAGTAGAAGTTCATCAAGCTCAAGCGGTTCAGTTGGAAGTAGCAGCAGAAGCTCTAGCTCAAGCAGTAGTGGACGCTCAAGTAGTGGAAGAAGATAATACTTATACAGATTATTTAATATTTAATTATATGAAAAAAATCACATACTTACTTGCCTTTATGCTTACGCTCTCAATGACATTAGTTGCACAAGGAGAGGTAGATGCCTTAAGATTTTCAAGAGAAGATCTATATGGTACCGCTCGGGCAATGTCTATGGGAGGAGCATTTGGTGCATTGGGGGGTGATATGACGGGTGTTAGCATAAATCCTGCAGGTATAGCTGTTTACAGAAGCTCGGAGGTTGTGGGAACACTTAATTTATCGAGAGTGGGTTCATCCGTAGGTGACTATGATGCTAACAAAACTAGATTCGAGTTAGATAATCTAGGATTTGTAGGTTACTTCCCTCTAAGAAACGATGTAACACCTTTAATCAATTTTGGATTTTCATTTAATAAGCTGAAATCATTCGATAAAAATATTGATGCAGTTGGCTCTCCGGCTAGCTCAATGATAGAATATATTGCAGATAGAAGCGCTGGTGTTAATCCAACTAGTTTGGAAATGGGAGATAATCTTCCAGATCCTTTTGAGTCGCAACCATGGTTATCGGTTCTGGGATTTAATTCTTATCTTATTAATGACCATCAGGATAACCAGGGTTATTATTATACTCCACTGAACACAGGAAATGCTCTTATTGGAAATGAGATAAAGACTCGTGAAAGGGGTTATATCGATAATTATGATTTCACAGTTGGAACAACAATAAATAATGTATTAAACCTGGGTCTTTCATTGTCGATAAAGGATATTTCTTATAGTGTGACATCTGACTATTGGGAAGATTACGCTGATGGGAATTATAGGTTAACTAACTGGATTACAGCGAGTGGGGCAGGGGTTAGCGCTAAATTTGGTGCAATATACCGACCAGTTCATGAGATTAGAATTGGTTTTGCTTATCATACTCCTACTTATTATGCTTTAAATGAAACTTTTGAAGCTGAACTTGAGGACGATATGGGAGCTTACGTAACTGAGCCAAACTACGAGCCCGGAACAACATACTCAAAACGTTTTTCTAACGAATATGATCTGAGATCTCCCGGCAAAATTGTTGCTAGTGCTGCAACGGTTTTAGGTGGTAGATTTATTGCAAGCATCGACTATGAATTGGTCAATTACAGCAAAATGAAATTGAAGTCTCCACAAAATTCTTTTGCCAATGACAACTGGTATGAATTTGATAACGATTATATTTCCACTGATTTTAACAGTGTATCAACTGTAAAGATTGGTACTGAATATAGATTTTCACCAAAGTTTTACGGTAGATTAGGCTATGCATGGATGCAGAATCCTTATGATGTAGATTTCAAGGAAGCAGGTAACGCAGCTGTGGCTGGTTCAAATACAATACATAGAATTGAGGGTGATGCAAATTATTTCACTGGGGGGCTAGGTTATAGATTTAATCAGAATTTCTTTTTAGATTTTGCTTTGGTTTACAAAACACAGACCGATGATTTGTATCCTTTCCCCAACTTATATTCCAATAGTGGAGGGACACCTGTTATTGATGCAAATCCTTTTGAGCTCAACAACAATTCATTCAGAGGGTTAGTTACATTAGGTTATAAGTTTTAAATAATTATTCTATTCAATTTATATGGCCGGGAATTAGTTCCCGGCTTTCTTTTTATTATTTACAGCAAAATGAATTAACTTTGTAAAATAATTAGAACACATATATAAATATTTTCAACTATGACTCAAGAAAAGGGTTATTTATTTAATGGCAACAGAAAAAAAGTAACTACCAGCAAATTGCTCGAAATGAAACAGGCTGGTGAAAAAATATCTATGTTAACCGCATACGACTATTCAATGGCAACAGTGATTGATAGGGCAGGTATGGATATTATTCTTGTTGGTGATTCTGCATCTAACGTGATGGTTGGAAATAATACAACACTTCCAATGACCGTAGATCAGATGATTTATCATGGTAAATCTGTTATGAACGGTGTAGAAAAAGCGTTGGTTGTTGTGGACATGCCTTTTGGAAGTTATCACGCTAGTCCGGCCGAAGCTGTTAATAATGCAGTTAAGATAATGAGAGAAACAGAAGCAGACTGCCTTAAATTAGAGGGCGGAATTGAAATCATTGAATCGGTAAAAGCTATTCTAGCTGCTGGTATTCCAATAATGGGGCATCTTGGACTTATGCCACAGTCGATAAATAAATATGGCTCTTTTGGTTTGAGAGCTAAGGATGATGCTGAGGCACAAAAACTTATTGAAGATGCTAAGTTACTTGAAGAGGTTGGTTGTTGCTCAGTAGTTATTGAAAAGATTCCTGCAGAGCTAGCTGCGAAAGTAACTAATGAGCTAACAATTCCAACAATCGGAATAGGAGCTGGACCATTTGTTGATGGACAAGTTTTGGTGATGCATGACATGCTGGGGCTTAATAAAGGCTTCTCGCCTAAATTCCTTCGTCGCTACGCCAATTTATACGATATTATAACTGAGGCTGTACAAAGCTATATTAACGACGTTAAATCGTCTGATTTTCCTTCAAGTGATGAAAGTTATTAGTTAGTAAGAATTTTATTATTTTAGTTTTCTTGATATAACAACTTTTGATTCATAATCACGAAACTAAAGGTCTTTATAGTTAGGAATTTCAGTTAAGTATTCAAATGATTGTTTTTTGTAGTCCATTTTACAACAATAATGGCTAATACCGTTTGAAACAACAATGTATTGCACCTTAAGAACTGTATTATAACGAACTACTTGATCAAATACATCTTGAGTAATTGAGACATTTGACTCTTTATATTCTATAATCATCAAAGGATCAAGTTGATGGTTATATACTACGGTATCACATCTTCGGATTTGGGAATTTAGTTTAATACCTGCTTCATTTGCCATAAGTGAAGTAGGATATTCTTTATCACTTATAAGCCAATTAACAAAATGTTGACGCACCCATTCCTCTGGTGTAAGCGCAACATATTTACGACGCAGAGAATCGTAAATCTCCATTATGGAACCATTTTTTCTTATTTTTGCATCGTATGATGGCAAGTTTAACGAGTACATATTGTATCTTTGTTTGCAAGGTGAGCTGTAATAGCAACAAAAATAGATCTTTTTTATGAGAACGAAACAGGAAATTGTGGAGAATTGGCTGCCACGTTATACCAAAAGAGCATTAGAGAATTTTACAAAATATATTTTACTTACCAACTTTCAAAAGTATGTAGAAATATTTGCAGATCATTTTGATGTGCCTATAGTAGGTGCAGATGCCAATATGCCAAATGCTTCATCAAACGGTATAACAATTATAAACTTTGGAATGGGGAGTGCAAATGCAGCAACAGTGATGGATTTACTAAGTGCTGTATCTCCAACAGCTGTACTTTTTCTCGGAAAATGTGGAGGACTAAAAGCATCAAGTGATTTAGGTGATTATATTTTGCCAATTGCAGGCATTAGGGGTGAAGGCACATCAAACGATTATTTTCCACCTGAAGTACCATCGCTTCCTGCTTTCAATATACTGAGGGCTGTTTCCTCTAATATAAGAGACTTTGGACGTGACTACTGGACTGGCACTGTATACACTACCAATCGTCGTGTATGGGAATATGATGATGAGTTCAAGAGCTACTTAAGGCTTATAAGAGTGTTAGCTGTGGATATGGAAACTGCAACTCTTTTTACTTGTGGATTTGCAAATCATATTTCAACTGGAGCTCTTCTTTTAGTATCTGATCAACCTCTTATTTCTACAGGTGTAAAAACTGAAGAAAGTGATAAATTAGTTACCGAGAAGTTTGTTGAGGAACACGTTAAGATTGGTATTAAATCTCTTTCTTCAATTATAAATAACAGTTCAACCATAAAACACCTAAGATTCGATTGGTAATAGTTTATGGCAGCAAAATCTACTAAATCCGACTTCGATAGCATTCGCACTGATATTTTAAACAAAAGGTTCTTGCCCGTTTATCTTTTTATGGGTGAAGAATCTTACTTTATAGATGAACTAACTGATATAATTATTGATAATGTTCTTACTGAAAGTGAAAAGGATTTTAATTTACTCACATTCTATGGAATTGATTCTGATGTAAACGAAATAATTGCTGCTGCACGCCGTTTTCCTATGATGGCTGAATATCAATTAATCATAGTAAAAGAGGCACAGAATCTAGATAAATTTGAACTATTGGATTCATATTTAAAAAATCCATCTTCTAAAACCATTCTAGTCTTGAGTTACAAGCATGGTACTGTTGATAGACGAAAGGCTGTAATAAAAAAAATTGCAAATCTAGGTGTTGTATTTGAATCTAAAAAGTTGTATGATAATCAAATTCCAGGATTTATAACTTCATATCTTAAAGGAAAAGAAATTGGAATAGATGTAAAGTCGGCCCATATGCTTGCAGAGTTTGTGGGTAATGATATTAGTAAGCTTATTCCAGAGTTACAAAAGCTAGAGGTGTCTCTACCTGATCCCCCTTCTCAGAGACGTATTACAGCTGATTTAATAGAGAAAAACGTAGGAATAAGTAAGGAGTATAATAATTTTGAGTTAATAAATGCCATTGCAGCGAAAGATATATATGCTGCGAATAGAATAGTTAATTACTTAAGCAAGAATTCAAAAAACAATCCAATAATGAGTACAATAGCAGTTCTATTCAATTACTTCAGTAATCTACTAGAATGCTTTTGGCTGACTAGGAAAGATGAACAGAGTGTAATGAACGCTCTGAATTTAAGATCTAGTTTTTTTGCTAGAGATTATATGAATGGATTGAGAAATTACAATGCAAATAAAGTAATAAATATTATTTCAGAACTCAGAACAGTAGATTCTCGCTCAAAAGGTGTAGACAACATTTCTGCTACTCAGGGAGAGTTATTAAAAGAACTGATTTATAAGATACTCCACTAGAGTAATAATCATTCTCAGGCTTCCTTAAACTGCTTAAACAATCAATTGTTGAGCCAATTAATAATTTTATCACTCATAGGACTTTCTTTTGGCATAACCACATCCACCAAATGTCCTTCTTCATCAACCATAAACTTTTGAAAGTTCCATGTAACTTTTTGATCTATTTTTCCATTTTCTGACTTGTTTGTCAACCATTTATACAAGGGCGACTGGTCTTTTCCTTTGACACTTATCTTATCCATCATTGGAAATGTAACTCCATAGTTTATTGAGCAAAATTCCATAATCTCACTATTAGTGCCAGGTTCTTGGCCCATAAAATTATTTGCAGGGAAACCAATTACCACAAAATCCTTATTTTTGTACTTATCGTAAAGTGCTTGAAGATCCTCATATTGTGGTGTTAAACCGCATTTTGATGCCACATTAACTACTAGTACCTTTTTTCCTTTAAGCGTAGCTAAATCAAACTCTTTTCCGTTAATATCTTTCACTACAAAATCGTGTAGTGTCTTTAAAGTATGCATATTGTTGTTATTTTGTTCCTTATTAGTATTTTGTCCATTACATTGAATAGAAATCATTATTAACAGTAAAAACAGCGAGTATCTAATAATTTGTTTCATTTGATTTAATATAATAAATACATATTGGTTCTATATTTTAATGTCTCTACACTTAAACAGAATCAAGAGGTAATCTGTTCACCAAAATATATTGTATTCTAAGAGAGTTAACTATAAACTGAAAAATATTTGATACCTAATCTAATAAAACAGATAATAAATTACTTATGTATAATTTGCTTTTGTGAATATTATCTAATATTTATTCAAAAGAATCAATCAAATGTTTACATATGTACAATACAACAGCGCTCAAATGTAAACTATTTGAAGCGTTACAAATGTATATTGTATATTTGTGTACAAAACTATCATACATTATATTTTGTAAATATGCTCATTAACATTTATGCAAGTGATATATATACAGTGATTAAAACAATATGTAACAGCAACATATTCTTATTATATTTAGTATTAAATTATATTTAATCAATTAGACCAGATCAATGTCAGGTTAATGGTTAAAATAAATGATTTCTTCAAATATATACATCTAAATATCAACATAATATACTTAATATATAAATATTTAATTTACATCGGATTCTTTATGATTACAATTGTTTATGTGTATTTGTTTACACAAGTAAAATATTTAAATACAAATGTATCCTACATTTCTAAACTACGTTGGTTTTCATTTGTAAATAATATGTATTACATTTGTGTTTGCACTTTTAAAATGATTAACAATTACATAAGTATAACTATTCCTAAAACTAAATGATATGAAAGACCGAATACGGCTTATCATGGAAAAAGAGAACCTTACTCCTGCAAAATTTGCTGACAGATTAGAGATTAATAGAGCGGTTATATCTCATATATTAAATGGAAGAAATAATCCTAGTCTTGATGTTGTAACAAAAATTTTAGAGTTAATGGATTTTATAAATCCTGAATGGCTAATTAAAGGAAGTGGTAATATGTACAAAAACGATGTTGATATAGAATCAAGCCGAAAAGAACCGGACTTATTTCTTCAAGAGCACGAAAATTACGACCAAAGGACAGAGAAACTTGTGCAGAGCCAGGGTTTGGACTTTAAGGAGACTATAAATGAACATCAAACTTCTGATAATAAAGATCTTGGATCAGAGAGAAAGTGTGTTAGAAAAATCACTCAAATAATTATTTATTACAACGACAACACTTTTGAGAAGTTTACTCCCTAAAATGAGACTTTGTTTCTAATAATAAATGAATAATATTAAAAAAATGAAAACTGTACATTAAATGTTGTCCTATTTAATATCTTTGATTTATAGATAAATACTCAAGTCACATCAATATTACTTGAATTTGCTTATATGTAAAAAAAGATCTTAATATGCCCGAACCAATTTCTGCACCTAAGCCAACGTTACGATTAATAGATGCAATAGTATTGATTATTGGAATTGTTGTAGGTGCAGGAATATATAGGGCACCATCGGTAGTAGCATCTAACACACCTACAGAGTATTGGTTTTTGGGAGTTTGGGTATTAGGTGGAATTATTTCAATAGTTGGAGTCCTATGTTATTCAGAATTGAGTTCATCATTTCCAAATGCAGGTGGCGACTATCATTTTCTAAAATTGGCTTTTGGTAAAAGATTTTCCTTCTTATATGCTTGGTCGCGTATTACGGTGACTCAAACTGGTTCAATTGCCATACTAGCTTACATTGCCGGAGATTACCTAAATCAACTCTTTCCAATTGGAGAATTCTCATCTACTTATTATGCGCTTATTATTATCATTGTACTTTCTCTATTCAATATTTCAGGGATACAATTTGGTACAGGATTACAAAAGCTTTTAATTTCTCTGCTGTTTATAGGAATACTTATAATAGTATTAACAGGTTTACTGGCTGATTCATCTGCTAACATCTCTACCAGTGAAAATCAATCAATATTTAACTCTTCGTCTGCAGCATCTATAAGTCTTGCCTTAATATTTGTATTACTAACCTTTGGAGGCTGGAACGAAGCTGCTTATGTCTCTTCTGAGTTAAAGAGTGGAAGCAGAAAAATGACCTTTGTTTTAATAGCAAGTATACTAATTATAACTTCACTATATTTATTAATAAATATATCTTTTCTACGAGTTTTAGGTTTGGAAGGTATAGCTAATTCAGAAGCTGTAGGAGTTGATATGATGAGTGCAACCCTTGGTGATAGAGGAGTTGTTTTGATAGGTCTTCTGGTTACCATATCTGCGTTAACCTCCTTAAATACAACTATCTTTACCGGAGCTAGATCGAATTATGCGTTAGGTAAAGATTTTAAAACATTATCATTTTTAGGTAAATGGAATGGAAAAAAATCAGCACCCATTAACTCATTAATATTACAGGGAATTATAGCCATCATTTTAGTAATATTTGGTGCGTTCGCAAGAAATGGTTTTGAATCTATGGTAGATTTCACAGCACCAGTTTTCTGGTTCTTTTTCCTTTTTACAGGTATTAGTCTTTTTATGCTTCGTAAAAAATATCCTGATGTTAAAAGACCATTTAAAGTGCCTTTTTATCCACTCACACCAATTCTTTTTTTAGGTTTCTGCGGTTACATGCTCTATTCAAGTTTAATTTATACGGGAATAGGCTCGCTAGTAAGTGCTGCAGTCTTATTAGCAGGTTGGTTATTCTCTTTGCTATTCAGCAGTAAGAAAAGACCAGAAAAGAGTAAAATAATTTGATTTATTTTAAACTATATAAAGCAATCATCTGTTTATCAATAGTATTATCATTAAGGCATAAGCCATATAACATTATAAAAGCATTAAATATGAATCAGTTTAATTTCACTTTAATTCTGTTATTCCTAATAGGCAGTTTACATTTAAATGCACAACAGGTCGTTTTGGATGTACCTTATGTGCCAACTCCTCAGAAAGTTGTAGATGGAATGTTGAAATTGGCAGACGTGAAAAAAGGTGATGTAGTGTATGATTTGGGATGTGGTGATGGACGTATTGTTATAACAGCAGCAAAAGAATATGGTGCCACAGGAATTGGGGTTGACTTAAATCCGGATAGAATAGAGGAAGCAAACGCAAATGCAGAAGAAGCTAAAGTAGAAGGTAAAGTAACATTCCACGAAGGAGATCTCTTTAAATTCGACTTTAGTAAAGCCGATGTTTTAACGTTATACCTGCTACCCGACGTTAATCTGAAGCTAAGACCTAAAATTCAATCTGAAATGAAGCCAGGTAGCCGCATAGTTTCACATGCCTTTGATATGGGTGATTGGGAGCCAGATAAAAAGATTAAAGTAGACGGAAAAACTATATATCTCTGGATTATACCCGAGAAACAATAAAAATTATCCACTCAATCACACAAGATTGCTGAACTAAAAATATTGATGTACTTTTGTATTCAATAATGAATATTGCAAAATGATGAAGGTACACGATTTTATAGTTCAATCTAATGAAATTCTAAACGTCCGGAATAATTTAATTAAAGTCTCACCAGCAAAAAAAGAAGCCTTACCAGAGATGTTTCCGGGACAGTTTGTTCAGATCTTGGTTGATAATTCTCCTGAGGTATTCTTAAGGAGACCTATTTCTATAAATTTTATTCACAAAAAAAAGAATGAGATATGGCTGTTGATACAGCGTGTAGGAGAAGGTACCCGTAAAATTTGCAAACTTAAACCAGGAGAAATAATCAATCTTATCTATCCTCTGGGGAACTCATTTACAATACCAAGTAAGAAAGGGAACTATTTACTTATAGGTGGTGGTGTTGGAACTGCTCCTATGCTATTCTTGGGTAAAAAGATGAAAGATAATGGGATAAAACCCGACTTTCTGCTAGGAGGAAGATCTGCCTCAGATATTCTTCAGCAAGCTGACTTCGAGAAATATGGAACACTATACTGTACAACAGAAGATGGTACCTTAGGTGAGCAAGGATATGTTATTGACCATTCGATACTCAAGGATAAAAAGTACGACTATATTTTTACATGTGGACCAAAGCCAATGATGGTTGCAGTTGCTCAATATGCAAATAATAATGAAATTGAGTGTGAGGTATCTCTCGAAAACCTTATGGCATGTGGTTTTGGTGCATGCTTATGCTGTACAGAGAAAACAGTAAGAGGAAATGTATGTAGTTGCACAGAAGGACCGGTATTCAATATTAAGGAATTGACATGGCTAGATTAAATGTAGAAATAGGAGATTTAAAACTGAAAAATCCAGTTACAACTGCATCGGGAACTTTCGGTTACGGAACAGAATACAAAGATTTTATCGATTTAGGAAGGCTTGGGGGTATATTTGTAAAAGGTACAACCGTTGAGCCACGACAGGGTAACAATTATCCCAGAATGGCTGAAACACCTTCAGGAATGCTTAATTCAGTTGGGCTTCAGAACAAAGGTGTCGACTATTTTGTGGAGCATCTTTATCCAATTATAAAAGAGTATGACACAAATATAATTGTAAATGTATCAGGCTCAACTTTAGAAGACTATATTTTATGCTCAGAAAAACTTGCCAACCTAGATAAGATGCCAGCAATTGAACTGAATATATCTTGCCCAAATGTAAAAGAGGGAGGTATGGCCTTTGGTGTTTCTTGTGAATCAGCAGCCAATGTAACTCGTGCTGTTAGAAAGGTATTCCCAAAAACACTTATAGTAAAACTATCTCCAAACGTAACTAATATTGCGGATATAGCCAGAGCAGTTGAAAATGAAGGCGCAGACTCTGTATCGCTTGTAAACACCTTTTTAGGAATGGCTATAGATATAGATAAAAGAAAACCAAAACTCTCAACAGTCACAGGAGGACTCTCTGGTCCATGTATTAAGCCTATTGCAGTTAGAATGGTTTGGGAAGTATTCAATGCAGTAAAAATTCCTATAATCGGAATGGGTGGAATAAGCAATTGGCAAGATGCTATCGAATTTATTCTTGCAGGTGCTCGCGCAATTCAAGTTGGGACCTATAATTTCATTGATCCTACAGTATCTGTAAAAATTGTAGAAGGTATTAACGAGTATCTCGATAGACATAACATCGAGTCTGTTGATGACTTGGTAGGTCAAATACTCTAATTGATTACTATTTTGCTAATTAGAATAATATCTGATTTATATTCAACAATAATAGTATCATTTTGTAATATTTACCAGCTTTATTTTTGACAAAAAGGAAATATATATTACCTTTGTTAGTCAAAAAATAAAGAAAAGTTTCTGAATGAGCACACAGGTTATGCCAAATTTATACATCCCTCAAGATTATAAGCCTCTTTTAAGTCTAGAACAAACTGAGCTAGGAATTAAAAACATCAAAGATTTTTTTCAAATTAATCTTTCGTCCGAACTTAGATTACGAAGAGTAACTGCACCACTATTTGTTGAGAGTGGTACTGGAATAAACGACGATTTAAATGGAATAGAGCGGCCTGTTCGTTTCCCCATAAAAGATCTTGGTGATAAAAGTGCAGAAATTGTACATTCGTTAGCCAAATGGAAACGCTTAACACTTGCCGACTACGAAATTGAAAAAGGATTTGGTATTTATACAGATATGAATGCAATTCGTGCTGATGAAGAGCTCGATAACACTCATTCGTTATATGTAGATCAATGGGATTGGGAATTGGTAATTGGTGAAAATGACCGAACTATTTCATACCTAAAACAAATAGTAAAGCGCATATATGCCGCAATGCTTCGTACAGAATACTTGGTTTACGAACTTTTTCCTATTATAAAGCCACAACTACCCGGAGAAATTACATTCATTCATGCCGAAGAACTTTTACAGAGATACCCCGGAATGAATGATAAACAAAGAGAAGATGCGATCACCAAAGAGTTTGGTGCTGTATTTGTTATGGGCATAGGCTCCCCACTTTCAAACGGCTTGCCCCACGATGGACGTGCCCCAGACTATGACGACTGGAGCAGTATAAACGAAGAAGGTTTTAACGGACTAAATGGAGACCTTCTAGTTTGGAATCCTGTTTTAAATAAAGCAGTTGAACTCTCATCAATGGGAATTAGGGTAAACTCTGAATCGCTGTTAAGACAAATAAAGTCGCTTGGTCAGGAACAACGTCTGTCTCTTTACTTTCACAAACGACTAGTTAATAACGAATTACCACTTTCAATTGGTGGAGGTATAGGACAGTCACGTCTGTGTATGTTCTACTTACGCAAAGCACATATAGGTGAAATTCAATCTAGTATTTGGCCACTAGAAATGAAAGAGAAAGCCAAAAAAAATGGAATATTTCTAATTTGAGTCATAGTATACCCTAAAATAATTTTATTATTCATATTTAGCCTATCGTTGAAAATTTTTATCTTTAAGAATATTATATCATGGAAGTTAAGATTGAAGAAGGATGGAAATCTCAATTAATTAACGAGTTTGATAAACCATATTTTAAAGAATTAGTACAATTTGTAAAAGAAGAATATAGATCAAAAACTATATATCCTCCTGCAAAACTGATATTCAATGCTTTCAACAGCACCCCTTTTAATAATGTAAAAGTTGTAATTGTAGGGCAAGATCCATACCATCAACCCCATCAAGCGCACGGTTTATGCTTCTCGGTAAACGATGGAATAAAAATTCCACCATCATTGGTAAATATTTATAAAGAGATCAATTTTGACTTAGGTACTCCTATAGCCACCTCTGGTAATCTAGAGCGATGGGCTAAGCAAGGTGTTTTGCTTCTCAATGCTACACTAACAGTTAGCGCCGGACTGGCCGGATCGCATCAGGGAAAGGGATGGGAGCAATTTACTGATAGAGTTATAGAATCACTTTCCAGAAATGGTAATAATTTAGTATTTATGCTATGGGGATCTTATGCACAAAAGAAAGGTGCATCTATAGACCAAACTAAACACCTAGTACTTACATCACCACATCCATCACCTCTCTCGGCATACAGAGGTTTTTTCGGGAATAAACATTTCAGCAGAGCAAATGAATATCTTGTATTAAAAGGAAAAAGCCCCATAGAGTGGTAATACCAAAACTATAGGACTTAATATATAATTGTATATAACAGAACGATTTATTTAAAGAAATCGCCTAAATAATATAAATTTCAATTTATCCAACACTACCTTCTAATGAAATCTGAAGTAGTTTTTGAGCTTCAACAGCAAACTCCATAGGTAGCTTGTTTACCACCTCTTTCACATATCCATTAACAATCAGACCAATAGCCTCTTCTTCACCCAATCCTCGTTGGTTACAATAGAATATCTGATCTTCACTAATCTTTGAGGTAGTTGCCTCATGTTCTAACACTGCAGAAGGATGTTGTATATCTGTATATGGGAATGTATGTGCACCGCAATGATCTGTAAGCAATAAGCTATCACATTGAGAGTGGTTTCTTGCATTCTCTGCTTTCTTTGTAACTTTCACTAATCCTCTGTAGCTGTTCTGGCTACTACCTGCAGAAATACCTTTAGACACAATTCTACTACGAGTATTTTTACCAATATGTATCATTTTGGTACCAGTGTCTGCTTGCTGTAAGTTATTAGTAACAGCAACTGAGTAAAACTCACCTACCGAATTATCACCTGCCAAAATACAAGAAGGATATTTCCATGTAATTGCCGAACCAGTTTCTACCTGTGTCCACGAAATTTTAGAATTTACACCCTTACAAATACCACGTTTAGTAACGAAGTTATAAACACCACCAACACCATTTTTATCGCCGGGATACCAGTTCTGCACTGTTGAGTATTTAACTTCGGCATTATCCAAAGCTACAATCTCAACTATTGCTGCGTGAAGTTGATTCTCATCTCTCATGGGAGCTGTACAGCCTTCAAGATAACTTACATAAGAGCTATCATCTGCTACAATCAGAGTACGTTCAAATTGCCCCGTGTTAGCAGTATTAATACGGAAATAAGTAGATAATTCCATTGGACATCTTACACCCTTAGGGATATATACGAACGAGCCATCACTAAAAACTGCCGAGTTTAAAGCTCCAAAGAAATTATCTTTATAAGGAACAACAGTTCCAAGATATTTTTTTACTAAGTCGGGATGATGTTTAACAGCTTCACTAAAAGAGCAGAAAATAATTCCCTTTTCGGCAAGAACTTCTTTAAATGTAGTTTTAATAGAAACACTATCCATAACCGCATCCACAGCTACTCCAGTAAGCATCTTTTGCTCTTCCAATGGAATACCGAGTCTTTCAAAAGTTTTCAATAACTCGGGATCAACCTCATCAAGACTTTCAAGCGTCTTCTTTTTAGATGGATCGGCATAGTATATCATATCCTGATAATCGATAGGAGGAATGTTTAAATGGGCCCAATCGGGCATCTCCATTGTCATCCAATGACGATAAGACTTAAGACGAAACTCAAGCAACCACTCGGGTTCTTCTTTTTGTTTCGATATATGGCGAATAACATCTTCATCTAACCCTTTATCAATCACATATGTCTCCACATCAGTGGTAAAACCATATTTGTAATCTTGTGAGGTTACTTCAGATAATATTTGATCTTGATCTAACTCTTGCATAATTTAATCTATTTAAAAAAGGTTCGCATGACAAATACTAACAACCATTCGATAGCTTTTGTTTATACAAATATACTGCTTTTTCTTAAATTACTTAATCCTGCTTTATTATACTGTTTAGTTATAAAGTTTTAATTAGTTAAATAACAGCAATATCAAATTCAAAACTACAAATTTTGATACTCCTTTTAAGCCTGTCAATTGAACAAATCAATTACATTTAATGTTAAAAGGTAGAATTACAAATAAAATACAATTAAATATGAAAAAAGTAATATTGCTTTCAATAGCTTTAATAGCTAGCTTTGGCTTAATGGCACAGGCTCAATATAAGGTAGATCCTGCCCACACATCAATAAACTTTAAGGTTAAGCATAATGGAATAACCTTTGTAAATGGAAAGTTCGAAAAATTCGACGGAGGCATTATTGGAGATATAAATAATCTCGAGCAATCAAGAGTATTCTTTAACGTTGATGTAACAAGTATCAACACTAGTGTTGTTATGCGCGATGACCATTTGCGAAGTGCCGATTTCTTTGATGTTGAAAAATTTCCTACTATGACTTTCGAAAGTACTAGTATAGAGAAAGTAGATGGAGATAAATACAAACTAAACGGAAAGCTAAAGATAAAAGATGTTACTAAAGATGTTACATTTGATGTTAAATATGGTGGTATAGTAAAAGGAGATGATGGATCAGAAGTCATTGGCTTTACAGCAAAAAACAGCATAAACAGAGTCGATTATAATGTATCTTATGATCCCGATGCAGCTGTAATTGGCAAGGATGTGCATATTGTACTTTATCTTGAATTTAAGAAGGAATAATTTAAATTCAATTATAATATATTAGCCTAACACTGTTTGGGAATTAAAAAAAGAAAGTCGGTGATATTCCGACTTTCTTTTCTTTCTATTCGCCTAACAATAGAAATATATTTATATCAGTTATCTGAAAAATATCTTGTAATAATACCATCAGGTATAACTATATTATTAAGTTCACTATAAGGTACAGCCACATCAATAACCCCCATAGAGTATGGAGCAATCTCATACTGGTTATAAGAGTAATGAATTGCGCTGTCGCTTAACCAAAAGTTGTTGTTAGGCACAATATCTTCAATAGTAAAAAAACCTCTCATCAATAAAGAATCCGGAACTTCGGCATCATACTGCTTCATTAAGCTCTGTACTATTTTATCTTTCAATCTCTTATAATAATCAGGAACAAACAAATCCTCCTCTGATACAGTCACAAGTTGATTCAGGTCGATATTAGTATAAATGATGTTATAAGAACCATGTGCTCCCCCCTCATAATCACTGTATTCAACAGCATAACTTAAAATCGAATCATTTTGGAATAAGATTTTATTATTTGTATTCATATAATACCAGTACCATGAAGGAGTTTTCCCATCTAAACGCGCTTTATCTTCGTAGTAAAGATTAGACAAAGATTTATATCTCTCGCTATAATCACTTATGTATTGATCCATTGCCTCTTGCGGAGTCATAGAGTCATACAACATATCACCAAAGAATGTTCCTTTAAAAATTTGTTCAAGTCTTGCCAGACTCTCTGCATCGCGAAATTTTACAGGATAAACAAAAGAGACATTAACATCTGCAAATGGTAGAGTTGTATCATTCTCAACCAGAAGGGGAATATGCTGTTTAACAACTATGCTATCATATTCAATAAGCGAAGATTTACCACCTCTTCTGTTACCTTCACAAGAAACAAATATAGAAGTAGTAACTAACACTAATAGAGCTATGTTATAAAGACTGTTTGTTCTCATTATTTTACTTTGTATTATGCAATATTACTTCTTAATAGGTTATAACCACTCACAAAAATAAAGGTTTACTACTGAACCAACTGTTTAATAGCACCTAGTTCAGGGTAGAAATATACCTTTATTGGCTGTTTGTTATTCTCAAACATTCTTTTAACTAGTACATCTTTAGTTCCAAACTGAACCACATCAGCCTCTATATTCTTAACGACTCTGTTTTTGAACTCAATTGTAAGATCTGCCTTAGCAGGAATATTATATACTACACCTTCATTCAACTTAGCCTCTAAACGCTGTAATTCCTTTTCCGATAATTGTAATTCTACTTTAGGAGTCTTATTTATAAGGGATAAATAAATAGGTTCACCAGCAAGATTATCGACATCCACAGCACCTAATTTCTCTGAGAATCTAGCAATAACTTGTTTATCAATATTATTAGATTCTGGTATCACAACCACTGTTTTTGTGAAATACTCAGTTTTTAAAGTACCCGCAAACAATTCAGTCAGAGCTTTTTCCTGTCTGTCAATTTCACCCATAACAACATTATAAGCATTACCATCGGGTGGCATGCTTTCGGCTTCTCCAGCCAATATATCACTGCGACTTCTTCTCAAATCAAAAATTTGTCGTGCCACAAGTTCAGCCTGTTTTGCTGTTGAACCAGCCATAAGAGTCTCTTGAGAAAGATATCTGCGTGGGTTATCAGAGGGTGAAACACCTGTGGGTACGGAAATCTCGGCACTCTTCTCAATTTCCTGCTCTGCATTAATAGATACAATTAGTCCATCCTCTCTCAGAAAAACAAAAGGCTCAACACTCTTAGATCTGAACGCAACCATAAATGAGTTGTTTTTATCCGGAATACCTTTATTTACAACATTAATATCCTCAAGAGAATATTCAACTCTGTTTTCAATTACAGGGTTATCAACTGCAAGATATCTTTGTGCAAAAGTGTAAAAATCGCCTCTCTGAAAAGTACTTTTTTTAATGGTTAAGGTTATCTCAAAAGAAGTAATCGGGAGTGAATAAACCACTCCATAATCGTTGGCTTTAATTGCATTAACCCTAACAGTCTTCTGTGCCGATGCACATGAAGAAATTATAAGTAGCAACGTAAGGATATAGCTTTTTACTCTCATTTCATTAAATGTTTTTCTAATTAATATGCCGATTTAAACTGTTCTAAGAATCTAATATCGTTTTCTGAGAACATTCTTAAATCTTTTACCTGATATTTTAGGTTTGTAATACGCTCAATACCCATTCCAAGTGCATAACCGGAGTAAATCTTACTATCTATACCACAATTATCCAGCACATTAGGATCTACCATACCACATCCAAGAATCTCTACCCATCCAGTATGCTTACAAAATGGGCAACCTTTACCACCACAAATATTACAAGAAATATCCATTTCGGCACTAGGCTCTGTAAATGGAAAATATGATGGACGCAATCTAATCTTAGTTTCTTCTCCAAACATTTCTCTGGCAAAGAAAAGCAACGCTTGCTTCAGATCGGCAAACGATACATCCTTATCAACATAAAGAGCTTCAACCTGATGAAAAAAACAGTGAGCTCTATAAGATATAGCCTCATTTCTGTAAACTCTTCCGGGGCAAATTATACGAATTGGAGGTTGAGTATTTTCCATCACCCTAGTCTGTACAGAAGACGTGTGAGTGCGGAGTAAAATCTGAGGATCGTTTTGTATAAAGAATGTATCCTGCATATCCCTGGCCGGATGATCATCTGCAAAATTCAGAGATGAAAAAACATGCCAATCATCCTCCACTTCAGGCCCTTCGGCTATCGAAAATCCAAGTCTTTTAAATATATCGTTTATCTCTTCCTTAACAATTGAAATAGGGTGTCTGGTGCCTAGTGAAACAGGATATGCAGTTCTAGTTAAATCTATACTTAAATCTTCCAAATCGTTGCTTTCAAACTGCTCTTTAAGCTCCTTGATTTTATCTGTAGCTCTCTGTTTCAGTTCATTGATCCTCACACCAACTTCGCGCTTTTGTTCTGCAGGAATAGTTCTAAACTGCTCCATTAACGAAGGTATTACACCTTTTTTACTTAAGAATTTAAGTCGCAGTGCTTCAAGTTCATCACTGCTAGTGGCTTTTAGTTCCTCAACTTCCGTAAGAAGAGCTTCAATCTTATCAATCATAATACTGTCAATACTTTCAATTCTATATAGGCACAAAAATACACTTTTTATTACGAATTTCTCGGTTTTATCATGAAAGATTTATTATGTTTGTTATAGCTATAAAAGAAAGATGTTAGAAAAAGTTAGAGAGTTTATACATAAAGAGAATCTAATTCCGAATAATACCAAGGTTATTGTTGGCTTAAGTGGCGGTATGGATTCGATGGTACTATTAGATATTCTCATATTATTGGGTTACCGTTGCACGGCAGCACATTGCAATTTTCACCTGCGTGGTGAGGAATCTGATCGTGATGAGAATTTTGTAAAAAAGTGGTGCAAAAGCATAGATATACCTTTTACCTCTATTAATTTCGACACAAAGCAGTATGCAGTAGACCGCAAAATATCAATTGAGATGGCGGCCAGAGAATTGCGTTACAATTGGTTTGAGACTCTTCGCAGACATCATCATGCCAATTTTATTGCTGTTGCACATCACAAAGACGATTCTGTAGAAACGGTTTTGCTCAATCTGATTCGTGGCACCGGAATAAAAGGGCTCACCGGCATTTCACCAAAGAATGGATATATTGTAAGACCTTTGCTTGGTATTTCACGTTCCGAAATAGAAAAATATATTTCAGAACGAGATATACCATATGTAACCGACAGTACAAATAACGAAGATTTATATCTACGCAATGCTTTAAGACTAAACGTATTACCCATACTTGAAAAATTAAACCCTTCGGTTAAAGATACAATATATCGCACCTCTAAAAATGTAACAGAGGCCGAAAAGGTTTACTCAGATTCAATTCAGAAAGCCATAAAGAAAGCCTTCAATGACAATAAAATAGATATTAATGTGCTTAAGCATACCGCTTCTCCTAGGTCAGTTTTATTTGAACTTCTCACCCCTTATAACTTTACTCCTTCGACAATTGAAGATATATCAGAAAGTATAAATTCTATTTCAGGAAAAATATTCTTCTCAGAAAGAGGATCTTATTCAGAAAATAAGAAGTACAGATTAATAAAAGACAGAAACTTTTTTCTTTTCGAAGAAGTCAAAGAGAAGTGCGAAGAAGATGAGACATATTCAATTGAAGAAGGAATTAGAGAAATTAATTCTCCTATAAATCTAAAAATAAAAGAATTAAGAGCTCCAGTAGAAATTAAATATAACCGTCACTTTCTTTACGTTGATGCTGAGAAAATTAAATATCCACTCAAACTACGTAAATGGAGAACCGGTGATTGGTTTATTCCATTTGGGATGAGAGGGAGAAAAAAACTAAGTGACTATTTTACAGATCGCAAATTTAGTTTAAAAGATAAAGATGATGCGTGGATTCTTACTTCATCTGAAGATATCGTATGGATAGTGGGTGAAAGAAATGATGACAGATTCAGAATTACTGAGGACACAAAAAAAATCATTATAATTGAATATGTTCGTTAAATAAAAAAATAAATGAACATAATCTATTTTTTCTCTGTTTCAATGCAACGTTTTCTCCTATTCTGCATCTAACTATAAAGAGTTAGATAATATAAGTATAATAGACAAAAATAAAATATATAATATGAATAATACAGTTAAAGATATAATAATGGTGAGTGCACTTGCAAGCGTTGCCTATTATGTTTCAAGATGCTATCGTCAGAAAAAACAAAAACAAAGAGAGTTGCGCGAAACATTGCACTTCCAGCTATTCTAAAATTACCATTACAGATAATTTGATATGCGCTATTTTTTGTACCTTTGCATTTCTAATTGGTACACATAAAAAGCGTATAAATTTCTATGCTCACACTTAAATTAATAAACGAAAATACCGAAGAGGTTATAAAACATCTTGCCACAAAACGATTTGATGCAAAAGATGTTATAGGTCAGGTTATTGAACTTGATGAAATTAGAAGAAAAAGCCAGACCGAATTAGATAATATTCTATCTGAGGTTAATTCTATATCTAAAACTATTGGCTCTTTAATGAAAGAGGGCAAGAAAGAGGAAGCTTCTGTTGCAAAAGAAAAGGTTTCTGCACTTAAAGAGACTGCCAAGCAGACAGAGGTTACACTTAAAGAGTGTGAATTAAAAATAGAGAATCTACTAGTTACAATACCCAACCTCCCTCACGAAAGTGTACCAGAAGGTAAAGGAGCCGAGGATAATGTAATAGACAGAAATGGAGGAGAAATACCTTCTCTTCACGAAAATGCTATGCCGCACTGGGATTTAGCTAAGAAATACAACCTCATTGATTTTGAGCTTGGAGTGAAAATTACAGGAGCTGGTTTTCCAGTGTATAAAGGCAAAGGGGCAAGGCTTCAGCGCGCACTTATCAACTTTTTCCTCGACAATGCACGCGATGCAGGTTTTGAAGAGGTGCAACCACCATACGTAGTAAATAGCGATTCAGGTTTTGGTACAGGACAACTACCCGATAAGGAGGGGCAAATGTATCATATCGGGGTTGACGATCTATACCTAATTCCAACAGCCGAAGTGCCAGTTACAAATATGTATCGCGATGTTATACTTGAAGAGAAAGACCTTCCGGTAAAGAACACTGCATATTCTGCTTGCTTCCGTCGTGAGGCCGGTTCATATGGAAAAGATGTACGTGGACTAAACCGTCTTCACCAGTTCGATAAGGTAGAGATAGTATGTATCGATAAACCTGAAAACTCGTATGAGAGACTAGACGAGATGGTTAATTATGTGCAAACTTTGGTAGAAAAGCTAGAACTCCCATGGAGAATACTTCGTTTGTGTGGTGGCGACATGAGCTTTACATCTGCTCTGACATTCGATTTTGAGGTTTACTCTGCTGCACAAGAGCGTTGGCTTGAAGTAAGCTCTGTATCTAACTTCGAAAACTATCAGGCAAATAGGCTAAAATGCCGTTACAGAAACGAAAATCGCAAAACTCAACTATGCCACACATTAAATGGTAGTGCACTTGCTTTACCTCGAATAATGGCTGCACTCCTCGAAAACAATCAGACTGAAGAAGGAATTAGAATTCCAGAAGTATTAGTTCCATATTGTGGATTCGATATAATTGATTAACTTGCTTACACACAACATATCAGGTTGATATTGCAAATCTAAAAAAAACTACTATTATAAAATATTTCATTTACTGAGGTAGGCTCTAATAAGGGTTTACCTCAATTGTTTTTGGTGTGTACCTATTTTGTTTTTGGAATTTATCTAAATTTTTTTTTTGCTTATACCTATATTGCTTTTAATCCAGACTTCAGACCTACCAGGTTCGGACCAACTCCTAATACTCCTTATAATTAAACAGAGTTGATTAGGAATTTGTAAGGATTTGGTAGAGACATAATAGTAGGATAGCAAAAACATCTATTTACCAATCATTTTTATTAGTTGAAGTAAAGCAAGATTTGCTGTTCTTTCAATATTCTGTTTTCTACTTCTACCCACATTGTATTTTAGAGATAATATTTCTTCGTTATACTTAGTTGCAATCCAAACTGTGCCAACAGGTTCACCTTTTTGCCCACCATTTGGTCCCATATAACCCGAAACTGCAATACTGCAGTTGCTATTTAATGCAACAGCCACATTTGTTGCCATCTGCTCTACAACATCTTTACTTACAACACCATACAATTCAATTGTGTTAATATCTACACTTAATAATTGCTCTTTAACAGAGTTTGCATAAGATACTATACTCCCAGTAAAAAACTTTGAAGCATTCGGAACAAGGGTTACTTTGTGTGCAACATGACCTCCTGTACAACTCTCAGCTGTAGAGAGTGTTAAGCCTTTCTTTTGCAGCTTGCCACTCAATATCTCCTCAGGTAACTTGCTGCCTTTTGATACATAATACTCCTTAACTATATGTTTGAGTTTACGCATTTGAAGTTTCATTTCTTTTAAATGCTCTTCACCCCAAACCGAAAGTCTTAATATTATATATCCTAACGAAGGGAGGTAGGCGAGAGAAAATCCCGAAGGCAAAAGAAGTTCAAAATCTGCAAGCTTAGATGCTAATTCAGATTCTGTTATACCTGTTAATATGCAAGAGCGACTCACATATTCATTTACATGAAAACGTTTTTCTAACAATGGAATAATATCTTTATCCATTGCAGTTTTCATTTCAAATGGCACACCAGGCATAGAAACAAGTAGCTTTTCATCTTTTTCGAACCAAAGTATTGGTGCAGTTCCTTCTCTGTTTTGAATGATATTGCTATTTGCTGGAACATAAGCCTGTTTATGGGTTAGTTTATTTAATTGAAGATTGCGCTTTAAGAAAATTGACTCAATATTTTTCAAAACTTCATCATTCAGTTCGAGAGCAGTATGAAAATATTGACAAAGAGTGTGTTTGGTAATATCATCATTGGTGGGCCCAATACCTCCGGTAAGCAATAAGATATCGGCTCTTTCGAAACCCACATCAATGGCTTTAATAATATATTCTGAACAATCTCCCACAGATGATATCGCAACAATCTCAAAACCGTGTTGAGTGAGTTGGTTGGCAATCCATGTGGCATTGGTATCTATAACCTGTCCTATAAGTAGCTCATCTCCTATAGTTATAATTTCAACCTTCATATAAACTGCTAGTTAAGTAAGAATAATTGCAAAGTAACTAGATAATTTTGATTTTAAATATATATATATGCATTTTACTGTTAAAAAAGAGATCTAATATTTTTTTAATCTGATAGATTGACTTATCTTTGCACTCTGAAATTTGCCAATAATAAAAAAGAGGTATATAATGAAAAAAGAGATTCATCCCGAAAATTATCGCCCGGTAGTTTTTAAAGATATGTCTAACGAAGAGATATTTATATCTCGTTCTACAGTAAATGCTAGAGAAACTATTGAAATTGATGGTGTGACATACCCATTAGTTAAACTTGAGATTACAAGCTCGTCTCATCCATTTTACACTGGTAAACAAAAACTGGTGGATACAGCCGGACGTGTAGATAAGTTTATGAGTCGTTACGGAAATCGTAACAAGAACAAATAAACCGGACAAAAGGTATTTTGAATTTAGCGGTGGTCTTTACAGATCACCGCTATTTGTTTTATACAATTTATGAATTTAGAGCAAATTTGACTATTTTTGTCTTCCTAAGACTTAAAACTCAATATTTAGAATATATTGAACAGTGAAGTCTAAATCTTTTTGTAAAGATAATAAGGATAAAATGAAAAAAATCATCCTAATAATAGTACCTCTGTTTCTTATACTTTTTACACAAACTACTAATGCACAGGTACAACTACATGATAGTGCAAGAATAAGCTTACTCACAGCTTCGCCATGGCATGGCGCAGTTTATGCTTTGTTTGGACATACGGCAATTAGAGTGCAAGATGACTCTGTTGGCGTTGACGATGTTTTTAATTATGGCTACTTCGATTCTTCTCAACCCAATTTCATGTATAATTTTGTAAGAGGTAAAACCGATTATGTACTTGGTGTTACTACTTTTAATGAATTTATATATGAATATGATTATAAGGGACAGGAAGTAACCGAACAGTTATTAAATTTAACTGTTAGCGAAAAACAACAACTTTTTAATGCTCTATATATTAATGCCCTTCCGGAAAATATGCGCTATCGATATAATTATTTTTATGATAATTGTGCAACACGTCCGCGAGATATGATAGAGGAATATTCTAATGGTACAATAATCTATCAACCTACAAGCTCATCGCAAACATTTCGCGATTTATTACATGAATGTTTAAACGATCATAAATGGACAAAGTTTGGAGTTGATCTTATGATTGGAAGTGATGCCGACAAAGAGATAGATGTCAGAGAAAAAATGTTTTTGCCTTCCTATCTTATGAAATCTTTTGATGGTGCAAGTATGGTAGTGAGCGATTCTTTGAGCCACCCTCTAGTAGCAAAATCTGAAATAATCTTAGATCTTAATTATGAGCGAAATAGCCCTGGCGAACAGACTATATTCACTCCCTTTTTAGTTGCGTTCGCGCTTTTGTTGCTATCAATTATTATTAGTCTTATACAAGCTGCAAACCTTAACAGGGTAAGACCTGCAAAGATTTACGACACTCTGCTTTTTGGAGTTGCGGGTATGGGTGGTTTAGTACTATTTACTCTGATGTATTTTTCTGAACATCCTGCCACAAACCCTAATTGGAATTTTGCATGGTTAAATATCTTTGCTCTTTTTGCAGCAATTTTATTTTGGGTTAAATCGGCAAAGAAAATCGTTTATTCATACCATTTCATTAACTTTGTGGTCATAACTCTTTTTATACTGTTATGGTGGCTAATACCACAGCAGCTTCCTATTGCAACAATACCATTCTCATTAAGTTTACTGGTGCGATCGGGTACAAATATGTTTATGCTTAGGAAAAAGAAAATAAAAAATAAACATTTCAGATCGAGCAGATATATGAAAGCGGGTTGGGGACAGTAATAAAAAGGAATTAAATACAGAAAATGATTAGAGTAATATCTTCAATAGTCGCTTTTTTATCAATTACAGCGCTCTATTCACAAAATCCCTCAGGAGAGGTACCAAAGCTGGTTGTTGGAATAACAATTGATCAGTTAAGAGGCGATTATTTAGAGATGTTTAAAGGAACTTTTGGCAACAAGGGTTTTAATCGACTGTTAAATAGCGGGTTGGTGTACAACAATGTTAATTACGATTTTCCGGATCTAGACCGGGCATCTACCATAGCAACCATATTTACAGGTGCTAACCCTTCTTATCATGGGATAGCCGCAGAAAAGAAATACTTAATCAATCAAAACCTTGAAGTATCGTCATTTATTGATGATAACTTTATGGGTAATTTTACGAATGAAAGGGTTTCTCCCCTTGCAATAAAGGTTTCTACAATTGCAGATGAACTAAAAATTGCATCAGGTGGACAGTCGGATATTTTTGCTTTTGCTCCCGATGTATCTCAGGCTCTTGCATCAGGAGGACATGCAGCAAGTGGTGCATATTGGATTGAAGACGAAGATGCTAAATGGGCAACTACAACATTCTACAAAACACGTCAACCGGTTGTTGATCAGCATAACCGTAGCCAACAATCGCTAACTTATACTATAAACAGTGAATCATGGAGACCAGCATTAGATGTAGAAAAATATAACGCTTTTCCTTACACTAAAAACAGATATAATTTTCAGCATTTCTTTACCAACAACAAAAAAGATAATGTAAGGAAATTTAAGGAGTCGCCTTTAATTAATAAAGAGGTTAACGACATTGCAATAAAAGTTCTGGAGACAAATTCACTCGGAACACGTATGAATCCCGATTTTTTAGCACTTACCTTTTATGCCGGTAACTACTCCGAAGCGCTAGATAAAAATTACTCAGTAGAGATTCAGGATACATACCACAGACTTGATAAAGAACTGGCTAGACTGCTAGATGCAATTGATGCATCGGTTGGACTGGAAAACACACTAATATTTGTTGTTTCTACAGGTTATTTTATTGAGTATGAAGTTATTCCAGAAGGAATGGTTACGTCTGGTGGAATTTTTTATCCCGATAGAAGTCAGGCTCTACTTAATATGTATTTAATGGCTACCTACGGAAGGCAGCAATGGATAAAGAAATATTATAACAGACAATTCTTTTTCGACAGGAAATTATTGGAGGATAACAAAATAGACCTAAGCGAGTTTCAGAGTAACGCTGCAGAGTTTCTTGTACAGTCGGCAGGTATTCAAGATGTAATCACTTCACATCAAATACTTCACGGTGCATATAACAACACAGTTCAATACTATAGAAATGGTTACGTTAAAGGTATTTCGGGAGACCTTATCCTTGAACTACAACCCGGATGGAATATAAAAGAACCAGATAGCAACAACACACAAAGGGTAAATAATAATGCTATAGCTTCGCCGGTAATATTTTTTGGTAGAGATATTCAACCACAAAAAGTTAATCGCACTATTAAAGCTACAGATATTGCACCTAGTGTTTCTTACAGACTCCGAATTCGTGCACCCAATGCAGCTGATGGAGAAATACTTGAGGAATTGTTTTAATTAAAAGAAACACACAAATATTCAAAACAATATTTTATGCTTAATTTTAAGGATGTTAGACTTACATCTTTGTTTGTTAAGTTGAGCTAAATACAACAAAAAGAAAAAATATAATTATATAACAATGGGATTAAATAATATTATATCAAAATTGTTTGGTAATAAAGCACAGAGAGACCTGAACGAGGTTAATCCTACCGTGAAAAAGGTTAAGGAGGCTTATACCGAAATTGAAAAACTGACTAATGATGAACTTCGTGTTAGAACAAAAGAGTTGGAAAAACAGATCTCTGATTATGTTGCTGTTGAAAAGGAGCAGATAAGTCAGTTAAAAGCTGATATGGAGAACGTTGAGCTAGATAAGAGGGAAGATATATGGAGTCAGATTGATAAGATTGAAAAAGATATAACTGAAAAATATGAGCAGATTCTAGGAGACTTGCTACCGGTGGCTTTCTCTATTATGAAAGATACAGCACGACGATTCACAGAAAATGAAGAGATTGTGGTTACTGCAACCGACTTCGATCGTGACTTAGCTGCTAAACATGACTTTGTGCATATTGATGGAGAAAAAGCTATCTACAAGAAACGATGGCTTGCTGGCGGTAATGAAGTTAGCTGGGATATGATTCATTATGATGTACAACTTTTTGGTGGTGTTGTGCTACATAGAGGTAAGATTGCTGAGATGGCAACAGGTGAGGGTAAGACTTTGGTAGCTACGCTGCCGGTATTTCTTAATGCTCTTACTCACGAAGGTGTGCATATTGTAACAGTGAATGATTACCTGGCAAAACGTGACTCTGAATGGATGGGACCTATGTACATGTTTCATGGTCTGTCAGTTGACTGTATAGATAGGCATGAGCCAAACTCTGAATCGAGACGAAAAGCTTATGAGGCTGATATAACATTTGGAACTAATAACGAATTTGGTTTTGATTATTTACGTGACAACATGGCCGTCTCTCCTAAAGATTTGGTTCAACGTAAGCATAACTTTGCAATAGTTGATGAGGTTGACTCGGTTTTAATTGATGATGCTCGTACTCCTTTAATTATTTCAGGACCGGTGCCAAAAGGAGACGATCAGCTTTATGATCAGTTTCGTCCGCGTGTTGAATTGATTGTTAAAGCACAACGAGATCTTACCACTAGCCTTTTGGCTGAAGCAAAAACAAAAATGGCTTCTTCAGACCCTAAGGTACAAGAAGAGGGTTCACTTTTGTTATTCCGTTCGTATAAAGGTATGCCCAAATATAAACCACTTATAAAATATTTAAGTGAGCAGGGCATTAGGGCTTCGATGCTGAAAACAGAGGCTTTTTATATGCAAGAGCAGAGTCGAAATATGCATGTAGCTACCGACCCTCTTTATTTTGTAATTGATGAAAAACAGCATAGTATAGATCTTACCGATAAAGGTATTGACTTGCTGACGGGGAATTCTGACGACCCTGATTTTTTTATTCTGCCGGATATTGCTTCTCAACTGTCTGAGTTAGAAAATACTGATTTAAATGATGAGGAAAAAGCGACTAAAAAAGATGAACTTCTTCAGAGCTATGCAATTAAATCTGAGCGTGTTCACACAATAAACCAATTACTTAAGGCCTATACTTTATTTGAAAAAGATGATGAATATGTTGTGATTGACAATAAGGTGAAGATTGTTGATGAACAAACTGGTCGTGTTATGGAAGGAAGACGTTATTCCGATGGACTACACCAGGCAATTGAAGCAAAAGAAAGGGTAAAGGTTGAAGCTGCAACTCAGACATTTGCAACAATTACTCTTCAGAACTTCTTTAGGATGTATAGTAAGCTTGCAGGTATGACAGGTACGGCTGAAACCGAAGCAGGAGAATTCTGGGATATTTATAAGCTTGATGTTGTGGTTATTCCCACAAATAGACCTATAGTACGCGACGACCAAAACGACCGTATTTACAAAACAAAGCGCGAAAAGTATAATGCTGTTATTGTAGAGATTGAAGATTTAGTATCGAAAGGGCGTCCGGTTCTTGTTGGTACCACTTCTGTTGAAATTTCTGAATTACTAAGCAGAATGCTTACGCTACGCAAGATAAAGCATAATGTTTTGAATGCCAAGCTGCACCAAAGAGAAGCGGATATTGTTGCAAATGCCGGTCAAAGTGGTGTTGTAACAATTGCTACTAATATGGCTGGTAGGGGTACCGACATTAAGCTACCTCCTGAAGTGAAAAAAGCGGGTGGTTTAGCAATTATTGGTACCGAACGACATGAATCGCGTCGTGTTGACCGTCAGCTGCGAGGTAGAGCAGGAAGACAGGGAGATCCTGGTTCATCTGTATTCTATGTATCACTTGAAGATGATCTTATGAGGCTGTTTGCTACTGAGAAAATAGCAGGGCTGATGGATAGAATGGGATTTGAAGAAGGTGATGTGCTTGAGCATAGCATGTTAAGCAAATCTGTTGAACGTGCTCAAAAGAAAGTAGAAGAGAATAACTTCGGTATTCGTAAGAGACTACTTGAATATGACGACGTTATGAACTCTCAGCGTGAAGTTATCTACAAACGTCGTAAACATGCCCTTATGGGAGAACGTATCGACAATGATGTTGCTAACATGATTTCCGACACATCAAAAAATATCGTGGAGATGTATGAGGATGATTATGAAAACATGAAACTTGAGCTTCTTCGTGTTATGGCATTAGAGATTCCTTTTAAAGAAGAGGATATGAAGAAATTGCGAACTAACGACATGATTGAGGCAGTAAAAGGAAAAGCATTTGAGACATTTAAACGTAAAACAGATCGTCTGGCAGAGATAGCTCAACCTGTGATAACTCAGGTATATGAGAAACAGGGAGCAATGTATGAGAACATATTAATTCCTATTACCGATGGAAAGAGAGTTTATAATATATCTTGCAATTTGAAGGAGGCGTATGAAACAGGCTCTAAAACGCTTGTAAGAGCTTTCGAAAAATCTATTTTATTACATACTATTGACGAGGACTGGAAAGAGCATTTACGTGAAATGGATGAACTGCGTCATTCAGTTCAAACAGCCAGTTATGAGCAAAAAGATCCGCTTCTGATTTATAAGCTAGAGTCGTTTAACCTCTTTGGAACAATGATAAATGAGATAAACTCTAAATCAGTTTCGATATTAATGAGAGGACAAATTCCGGTGCAGGATCCATCATCCGTAAGACAGGCTGCTCCAGAACAAAAAACCGATTATAGTAAATATAAAACTCAAAAAGATGAATCGGGCGGATTAGCTCCAGCTGAAGGTAGTAACGCCGATCCTAATGTTCAACAGCGTCAGAAACAAAAACTTGAACCTATTAGAGTTGAGAAAAAGGTTGGTAGAAACGAACCTTGCCCATGTGGAAGTGGTAAAAAGTTCAAGAATTGTCACGGTCAATAAAATGATTTAAAAATTTAAGACAGGCGCTAATTTAGTGCCTGTTTTTTTTGTTAAAATCAAAGAAAAGTAGTACTTTAGTCTAATTAAAGTGAGAGTAGCACCAAATAGCTACTCTATTGAATTATAACTACATACAAAGATAATTTTTCTAACGAAAAATCACAATTTAAATATGGTTGATCAGGAAGACAGAATCATCAAGATTAATATCGAAGATGAAATGAAATCATCGTACATCGATTACTCGATGTCAGTAATTGTTTCACGTGCTTTGCCGGATGTGCGCGATGGCTTTAAGCCGGTGCACAGAAGAATACTATTTGGAATGTCGGGTTTGAACAATACTCACGATAAACCACATAAAAAATCTGCTAGAATTGTTGGTGAGGTATTAGGTAAGTATCACCCTCATGGCGATTCTTCTGTATATAATGCTATGGTAAGGCTGGCTCAACAATGGAGTATGAGATATATACTTGTTGATGGTCAGGGTAATATGGGTAGTGTTGACGGAGATAGCCCCGCAGCCATGCGTTACACCGAAGCAAGGTTAAATAGACTTGCAGAAGAGATGTTGCGCGACATTGAAAAAGAAACTGTTGATTATCAACAAAACTTCGACGATACTCTGGACGAACCAACAGTTCTTCCAACAAGAATTCCTAACCTACTGATGAATGGCTCTTCGGGAATTGCTGTGGGTATGGCAACTAATATGGCTCCACACAACCTTACAGAATGTATCAACGGAATTATAGCTTATATCGATAACAGAGATATTGATATAAAAGGATTAATGGAACATATAAAAGCACCCGATTTCCCAACAGGATCTTACATCTATGGTTACAAAGGTGTTGAAGATGCTTTTGAGACAGGAAGAGGTAGAATTGTAATGCGTGGGAAGGCTGAGATAGAATCGAATGGATCTCATGATAAAATTATAATTTCTGAAATACCATACCTAGTTAATAAAGCAGGGCTTATTAAACATATTGCCGACCTGGTTACGGAAAAAAGAATTGATGGAATATCAAACATAAATGATGAATCAGACAGACGGGGTATGCGTATTGTTGTGGACATTAAGCGCGATGGAAATGCAAATGTTATTCTAAATAAACTTTATAAGCTTTCTGCTCTTGAATCATCTTTTAGTGTTAATAATATTGCACTTGTAAATGGTAGACCTGTTTTACTTAATCTTAAACAACTAATTGAGCATTTTGTAGATCACCGTCACGTTGTTGTAACTCGAAGAACTAAATATGAGCTACGCAAAGCTGAGGAAAGAGCCCATATTCTTGAAGGATTGATTATTGCTTCAGATAATATTGACGAGGTAATTGCAATAATAAGAGGGTCGTCTAATCCTCAAGCTGCAATTCAGGGCTTGATTGAAAGATTTGAACTATCTGAAATACAGGCTCGTGCAATTGTTGAGATGAGATTGAGACAATTAACTGGTCTTGAGCAGGATAAACTGCGTGGTGAGTATGATGACATTCAAAAACTTATTGCCCGCTTAAATGAAATACTAAATAATGAAGATGTATTGATGGGCGTTATAAAGGATGAATTACTCGAGATTAAGGAAAAATATGGTGATGAGCGTCGCTCTGAAATCATTTTTGCGGCTGAGGATATGAATCCTGAGGACTTCTATTCAGATGATGATATGGTTATTACTATATCTCATATGGGTTATATTAAACGTACCCCACTAGCAGAATTCCATACTCAGAACAGAGGCGGGGTGGGAGCAAGAGGAACTGAAACTCGTGAAGAGGATTTTGTTGAATATATATATCCTGCAACTATGCACAATTATATGCTTCTGTTTACTCAAAAAGGTAAATGTTATTGGTTGCATGTTTATGAACTTCCTGAAGGCTCTAAGAATTCAAAAGGAAGGGCTATTCAGAACTTGCTGAATATCGACCCAGATGATTCAGTTACTGCATTTGTGCGAGTGGATAATTTAACTGACACAGAATATATTAATTCTAAATATTTAGTTTTCTGTACCGAAAAAGGTGTTATTAAGAAAACATCTCTTGAAGCTTATTCTAGACCTAGACAAAATGGTGTTAACGCAATAACTATAAGAGAAGACGATCAGGTTATTTCTGTTAGATTAACCGACGGTAAACAACATATCATCTTAGCAAATAAAAATGGACGTGCGATAAGATTTGACGAAAATGATGTTAGACCAATGGGACGCACAGCCACTGGTGTTAGAGGTATGACTTTGGATGAGGATGGAGAAGACAAAGTAATAGGAATGATTTGTATGACACCGGAATCTGAAGATACAATACTTGTGGTTTCAGAACAGGGTTACGGTAAAAGAACTTTGTTAAATGACGAGGATGGTGAACCTGTATATCGTATCACACGCAGGGGGGGTAAAGGTGTTAAGACATTAAATATTACTGATAAAACTGGTAAACTTATAGCTATCAAAAGTGTTACAGATGAGAATGATTTAATGATTATTAACAAGTCTGGTATTACTATTAGAATGAAAATTTCCGACCTTCGTATTATGGGACGTGCTACTCAGGGTGTTCGTCTTATTAACTTAGAAAAACGAAATGATGTAATCGCATCGGTTTGTAAAGTTGATTCGGCAGATGAAGAGATCGAAAATTTTATTATAGAAGAAGATGATTCGAATATCGATTTATCGTTACCAGATGACGGAATTGAAGAGATTGAAAGCATTGATTAAACTTTTTCTATAATATTAGTCTTAACAGATAGAAACAATATATCTAGATATATTACATAAACACAAAAATATGAACATAATGAGAAAAATCCTATTCCTTACTATGATTGCTGTTTTTTCCGCAGGATCTATTTTTGCGCAAAGCTCAGCCCTTAGAGATGCAAAAAGATCATTAGGAAGAAATGATCTTAATGAAGCTAGAACATTAATAAAGCAGGCATCAGAGCATGCTGATACTTCAAGTGACCCTGAAACATGGAAAATTATGGGTGATATTGGCAACAAAGCCTTTGATAATGAAAGAACTAAAGCTATGTTAGGCCAGAATGCAAATGATAAAGTCATGTATGACGGATTAATGGAATCTTATCAACCTTATCTAAAATCGGACTCTCTGGCTGAACTTCCAGACAACAGAGGACGTATTAGAAATAGAGTACGTAAAGATATTTCGTCTATTCTTAGAGCTAACCATCCTTTTTACATAAATGGAGGCGTTTATTACAATGAACAGAATGATTTTGCTAAAGCAGCTGACTTCTTTGAAGTTTATTGGAACATTCCAACATTACCGATGTTTAAAGATGATAATGAAGCTTTTGTTATAGATAGTACATATCAGACAATTAAATACTATGCTATTATAACAGCTATTCAGGCTCAACAACATGAAAGAGCATTAAAAATGCTTGAAAGAGCTGCTAATGAACCATTTATTGAAAATAGTGCATATCAGGAAAGTGATATATATGAATTAATGGCAAGTGAGTATATCAATTTGGACGACTCTGTTAAATATATAGAAACTCTTCATTTAGGAGCAGAAAAATTTCCAGAGAGTAAATATTTTATACCTAACTTGGTTAATGTATTTATACGCAATGGAGAGACAGATGAAGCACTTGCATATTTAGATCAAGCAATTTTAAATGACCCAACTAACGCTTGTGATTTAAATAGTGTAAAAGGGGCACTTTTATCAGAACAAGGAGATTACGAAAGTGCAGAAGCTGAATATAATAAAGCTCTAGTACAAGATCCTAATTGCGAAAGAGCACTGGAGGCATTGGCTGTTAATTTTATTCTTCAAGCTCAAAATCTGAAAGATGAAACTATGAACCTGACAGATAGACAACAACAGCTACAGAATGATAAGAAAACTGTAGAAATGTATCAAAAATCACTAGCTCCATTAGAAAAATTCAGAGAACTACTAGTTGAAAGAGAAGCTAGCGATTCTGAAATTCAATCGGCATTGCTTAAACTTAGAAATGTATATTATAATTTAAGTAATATGGGTGTTGATAAATCTGCAGAACTTGAAGAAATTGAAGCTGTATTGGATTTGAACTAAATTGTATAAAAAAAGATAGAGAAGGGTGATACTTAATTGTGTCACTCTTTTTTTGTTTTGATATTAAGAGACATCTATTAAACATAATAGTTATTATAGGACTTTTGCTTACTTAAAATTCATGGAGATAAATTCATTCATTTTTATTACTTTTGTACTCGTATAGACTTAAGAGTAATAAATAAAGATACTAAAAATATCTGGTTATAAATATTATTCTGAAATTATTCAATTAATCACTCATGACAAATAATCAACGATACAACCAACGTGGTGTTTCTGCTACAAAGGAGGATGTGCATAACGCAATAAAAAATATAGACAAAGGTCTATATCCAAATGCTTTCTGTAAAATAATACCAGACTATTTAGGTAATGATTCGGAATATTGTAATATAATGCATGCTGATGGCGCTGGAACTAAATCTTCCCTAGCATACGTTTATTGGCGCGAAACTGGTGATTTGTCTGTCTGGAAAGGAATTGCACAAGATGCATTGATAATGAATGTAGATGATCTTTTATGTGTAGGTGCAACTGATAATATTTTAGTGTCATCGACCATCGGTAGAAATAAGAATTTAATACCTGGTGAAGTTATTTCTACAATAATAAACAGCACAAACGAATTATGTGAGGAGTTGTCTGAACTAGGTGTAAATCTATATCCAACAGGCGGTGAAACAGCTGATGTTGGTGATATTGTCAGAACAATAATTGTTGATAGCACAGTTACATGCAGAATGAAAAGATCGGATGTGATTGATAATGCAAATATTCAGGCGGGTGATGTTATTGTAGGACTTTCTTCTTCCGGTAAGGCTAGTTACGAAAAATACTACAATGGAGGTATGGGAAGCAACGGACTTACGTCTGCAAGACATGATGTATTCGATAATTATCTTGCACAAAAGTATCCTGAAAGTTACGATAATTCGATACCTAATGATTTAATATATTCGGGAGGTATGAAACTTACTGATGAAATAGAGAATTTAGGTATTGATGCTGGGAAACTGGTTTTATCTCCAACTCGTACATATGCTCCTATTATATTAAATATAATAAAAAATTTAAAGGGAAAGATTAATGGAATGGTACATTGCTCTGGTGGTGCGCAAACAAAGATTTTGCATTTTCTTGGAGATGGACTTAACGTTGTGAAAAACAACCTATTCCCTACTCCACCCCTGTTTGAATTAATTCAGAATCAATCTAATACGGGTTGGGATGAGATGTATAAGGTTTTTAATATGGGCCACAGGATGGAGTTATATTTACCCGAAAAGTATGCAAATGAAGTGATTGACATTTCTCGCTCCTTTAATGTAGATGCACAGTTAATTGGATATGTAGAAAAATCAGATAATAGAGGTTTAGTAATCGAAAGTAAATACGGTAAATATTTCTACAAATAGCTTCAAGTAATATCAAATTATTTTAATTAATAAAACAACACAATAAACTACAAATAAACTCTTTATGTCAGAGAATCAAACATTATTAGATAAATTACAGCATCTTGTAACCCGATTTCAAGAAGTGGGTACATTGATAACAGACCCTGAAGTTATTTCGGATATGGATAGGTATGTGAAACTGAACAAAGAGTACAGCGAACTAGAGAAGATTGTAGGGGTGCGTAATGAGTATAAATCTGCATTAGACTCTATTGCAGAAGCTAAAAACATACTTGAAAATGAATCGGACTCTGATTTAAGACAATTGGCAAATGAAGAAATCTCTATAAATAGTGCCATAATTCCTGAATTGGAAGAAAAAATAAAACTATTGCTAATACCTACGGATCCTGAAGATGCAAAGAATGTAATAATGGAAATTAGAGCAGGAACAGGTGGTGATGAAGCTTCTATTTTCGCCGGTGACCTATATAAAATGTACGTAAAATACTGCGAAAGTAAAGGTTGGAAAACAGAAATAACTAGTTTAACAGAGGGTACTTCTGGAGGATATAAAGAAATTATATTTACTGTTACAGGGAATGATGTGTATGGTACTCTTAAATATGAGTCGGGAGTTCACAGAGTACAAAGGGTACCTCAAACAGAAACTCAAGGACGCGTACATACTTCAGCTGCAACTGTTGCAGTTCTTCCGGAAGCAGAGGAGTTTGATTTAGAATTAAATCCTGCAGATATTGATTTTCACACAGCACGATCGAGCGGTGCTGGAGGTCAGAATGTAAATAAAGTAGAGACAAAGGTTCAGTTAACGCATAAGCCTTCTGGTATTGTTGTTATATGTCAACAGGCTCGTTCGCAATTGCAAAACAGAGAACTTGCAATGCAGATGTTACGTTCGAAATTATATGATATAGAGCTTTCTAAAAGGCAAGGTGACATTGCATCAAGAAGAAAAACTATGGTATCAACAGGTGATAGATCGGCCAAAATACGTACTTACAACTATCCACAGGGGCGTATAACTGATCACCGTATAAACTATACTATATATAACCTTTCTGGATTTATGGATGGAGATATTCAATCTGTAATTGATAACTTAATGGTGAGTGAAAACGCCGAAAGGATGAAAGAGGCAGAATTGTAAATAAGTAGCAGGATATATTTGATTTTATAAGTAAAATGAACAAAGAACAGATTTTTGAACAGATTAAAAAAAAGGAGTCATTTCTATGCGTTGGTCTAGATACAGACATTAAAAAAATACCTGAGCATTTACATGACTACGAGGATCCGATCTATGAATTTAATAAAGCAATAATCGATGCCACACAGCAATACTGCATTGCTTTTAAACCAAATTTAGCGTTTTATGAAACTGAAGGAGTGGATGGATGGAAATCATTTGAAAAAACTGTTGCATACATTAAACAGAGATACCCTGAACAATTTGTAATAGCCGATGCAAAGCGAGGTGATATTGGTAATACAAGTGAAATGTATGCACGCTCATTTTTCGGTGGATTAAAGTTAGACGCAGTAACAGTAGCTCCATATATGGGAGAAGATAGTGTAAAGCCATTTCTAATATATCCTAATAAATGGGTTATATTACTAGCATTGACAAGTAATAAAGGATCGGCTGATTTTCAATTGGTTAAAGATGAATATGGAGAAAGGCTTTTTGAGAAAGTACTTCGAATATCACAATCTTGGGCTAACGATAATGAGATGATGTATGTTGTAGGGGCTACTCAAGGTGAACTTTTTAAAGATGTAAGAAAGATAGTACCAAATCATTTCTTACTAGTACCTGGTGTTGGTGCACAGGGAGGCTCACTTGAGGAGGTGTGTAAAAATGGCATGAATAGCAATTGTGGGTTGTTAGTAAATTCTTCTAGAGGAATAATTTATGTTGATAACAGTGAAAGTTATGCACGTTTTGCAGGTGATGAAGCTAAAAAATTGCAATTAGAAATGAAAGAAATGCTGAGAAAGTATCTTAAATAAAAAATGTACTTTGCATTATAAACATTAACATTCAAATTTTAGTTATAGAATGCATAAAAACAGTTATAAAAAAAAGTTTTAATAAAATGAATATAAATATATCACCAAACCAATTGAATGAAAAAGTTATTAGAATAGTTGCTTTTCTGGTTATAATAGCCACCTTGGTCACATTAGCGTTCAACTGGATATTCATGGCAATATTTCTAACTCTAGATTTTGCACTTAGGTCATTTACAAAAATTACTTCTCCACTAGCATATATTGCGAAAAGAGTTTCTAAATTATTTAAATTAAAACCAAAACCCATATTTGCTCCTCCTAAGAAGTTTGCTGCTACATTAGGTTTTATTTTTTCTCTTTTGATTGCAATATTTTTATACTTTAATTTACTCATACCCGCTTATTTAATTGGATTCATATTAATTTTATGCGCTACACTTGAATCTGCATTTAATATTTGTTTGGGTTGCTATGTATATAACTGGATTGTAGCACCTTTTAGCAAGACGAATAAAGTTTGATAAAATCAATCTAAATGAGAAGAGAAAATTAAAATGAAACGCAAAATTATTAATGATCCTGTATTCGGATTTATCAATATAAATAATGATTTCCTATATAATCTAATACAACATCCCTACCTCCAAAGATTGAATCGTATCAGACAACTTGGACTTGCAGCATTTGTATACCCGGGAGCACAGCATACTAGATTTCATCATTCAATTGGGGCTATGTCTTTGATGAATGAGGCATTGAGAACACTTAAAGAAAAAGGACATGATATAACTCAAAATGAGTTAGATGGAGCAATGGCTGCAATTTTGATGCATGATATAGGACATGGACCATTTTCACATGTTTTGGAAAATACACTAGTAAAGAATATACATCATGAAGAAATTTCCCTATTGATGATGTATCAAATGAATGAAGAGTTTGACGGAGCACTGCAAAAAGCAATAGATATTTTTACTGACAATCATCCCAAAAGATTCCTTCACCAACTAGTTAGTAGCCAGTTAGACGTAGATCGACTTGATTATTTACGACGTGATAGTTTTTTTACTGGTGTGGTTGAAGGAAATATTGGATCGGCAAGAATTATAAAAATGTTAGATGTAAAAGACGATAGGTTGGTGGTTGAGTCTAAAGGGATTAATTCTATTGAGAACTTTTTAATGTCGAGAAGACTAATGTATTGGCAAGTTTATCTACACAAGACAGCTATGGCAGCCGAGAAAATGTTGGTGAATACATTAACTCGTGCTAAGGAATTATCTAATGCTGGAGAAAAATTATTTGCCTCCCCTGCCCTAGCCTATTTCTTAAATACTGAAACAAAATTGGACGACTTTAAAAATAACGGCATAGCATTACAGCATTTTGCTAACCTTGATGATAATGACATTTGGTCTGCACTTAAAGTTTGGGCATCACATGAAGATAAAGTGTTATCTATTCTAAGTGAGGGAATGGTAAATAGAAAGCTTTTTAAAATTGAAATTACAGATAGCAGGATACTTGATGAGAATATTGAGAAAGTACTTGAAAATTTCATAAACAAATTTGGCATAAATAAAACTGAAGCATCTTATTTTATTTCATCTGATGTTTTTACTACAGATATGTACAGTGAAAAAGATGATAGTATTGATATTTTGTATAAAAATGGACGCATAAAAGATATTTCTGAAGCATCTGATATGCTTAATATTGACCTTCTTTCAAAAAAGGTCGTAAAACATTATTTTGCTTACCTACGAACTTAAATATCATCTTTAGCAGTAGGTACAATAAACCACACTACAATTGCACCTATTAACCCAAGAGAAAGTATCAGTATTCTGAGCGGTATTATTTTTATAATTATAAATGAAGATATGCAAACCATTGTCCACATAAATACAATTATCCCTATCTTCCCTTTCCTGGTAACCCCTTGACGTTTATTGTAATACCTAATTCTAGGGCCTAGTATTCTATTATTCAGCAACCAGTTATATAGTTTTTTGGAACTCTTTGCATACAGATAAGCTGATAGAAGCGCAAATGGAGTTGTTGGTAGCCCTGGCAGTATAATTCCTAGAATAGCAAGTGCAAATGACAAAGTGCCACCAATAATATACAAAACTCGCGCTATACGACTTTTTTTTAAAGCAATGTCATTTTTCTCTATTGAAACTGTGATTTCTCTTATTTCATCCATTGAAAATAGTATATTAAAATTAAGCAGTACAAAGTTAATTAAATAATCACACCATTCAATTTTGGGCATTCATCAAATTCTGTTATCTTTGCAGAGTTGTTAAGGTTATAAAAAACTGCGATTTAGCATATGAATTCTATACAAACAGATAAAAAAAAGATTCGCCTTCTATTCGTTTGCCTTGGTAATATTTGTCGCTCACCGGCTGCCGAGGGTATAATGAAAAGAATTGTGGATAAAAATGAATTACAGGATATCATTGAAGTTGATTCCGCTGGCACTTCTGGTTGGCATGAAGGTGATTTACCTGATGAGCGTATGAGAGTGCATGGTGATGCAAGAGGGTATGACTTTTCAAGTAAAGCAAGAAAATTCAGGAAAACTGATTTTGATCAATTCGACTATATTATAGTTATGGATGATGACAACTATAATAATGTGAAATCATTAGCGAGCAGTAGCGAGCAAGTCAAGAAAATTAGAATGATGACTGAGTTCCTTGTTCAAAATGCACATCACAAATATATACCTGATCCCTACTATGGAGATAGTTCTGGATTTGAATTAGTTCTTGATTTACTGGAAGATGCAAACGAAGGTTTACTTCAAGCTATTAAGAAAAAATATTCGCTTTAGTATCTAGATAGGTGCAATAGCATTTTAATGCTAAATATAATTTATTATTAGCAGCTTAGTAATAAAAGTAAAAAAAGACGGTTGAATAATACAACCGTCTTTTTTTGATGTCTTAATGTGTAACCTTTGGATCAAGTGTTCCAGCTAATTCTATCATTTCTTCAACTTGACTTAGCGAAGGTAAACGTCTTACTAGCTTTTTTTCTTCGTTTACTTCGCCGATCTTTGAATAAAGATTTTCGGCATTTCTATTTCGAAGTTCTTTAACTGTGTCTACTCCAGCAGCTTCTAGTAGTTCGGCAAACTGAGGCCCTACTCCAGCAATTCTAAATAAATCTGCATGATTTACCCATTTCAGAATTTCTTTTTCGCTGATGCCAGTTTCTTTGGCTAATGAAGAACGCCCACTTTTAGTTGCACCTAGTTCTAACAATTTATCTACAGCAGATATTCCAACTGCTCTTAGTTTTTCACCGTAAACAGGTCCAATTCCCTCAACATCCTCAATTTTGTATCCCATAAGTAAATATTTTTTTAATATTAAATAAATGAATTAAGCTGATATTTATAACTTTTCCAATAATAATCAATATATCTATCTTTATGTGAATTTGTAAAAAAATAAACCTTTTATTGTGGAAAAAATACCTATCTGGTTAAACTACGTATAGAGAACTGATCGACTCGTTGTTACACACTCTCATAATTGCATCAGCAAACATATCGGCAACTGAAAGAACTTTTACTTTCTCCGACTTCTTAGAATAAGGTATACTATCTGTGAAGATTATTTCACTTAAATCAGAATGATCAACTCTTTCAGAAGCAGGATCGGACATCACAGCATGACTGGCAATTGCTCTAACAGAGTTTGCTCCTTCTGCCTTGAGGAGGTTAGCAGCCTTTGTTATTGTCCCTGCAGTGTCTACTATATCATCAATTAAAAGAACATCCATTCCTTTTACGTCTCCAATTATTTGCATATCAGATATCTCATTAGCTTTCTTTCTGATTTTATAACAGATAACCATTGGACAGCCAATAAATTTAGAATAGGCACTCGCACGTTTTGTACCTCCCACATCTGGTGTTGCTATTACCATATTTTTAGTATCGAGTTGCTTAATGTACTCCAAAAAAACTGCAGATGCATATAAGTGATCAACTGGTACATCAAAAAATCCTTGAATCTGATCAGCATGTAAATCCATAGTAATAAGCCTGTTGATTCCAGCTGCAGACAGCATATCTGCTATTAATTTTGCTCCAATGCTTACACGAGGTTTATCTTTTCTATCCTGGCGTGCCCATCCAAAATATGGAATAACAGCAACAATTGATTTTGCTGACGCACGTTTCGCTGCATCAACCATCAATAAGAGTTCCATCAGATTATCTGAATTAGGAAAAGTAGATTGTATCAGAAATACCTGTTTACCACGAATTGATTCTTCATATGAAACGGCAAATTCTCCGTCAGCAAAATGTTCAATTATCATATTACCTAATGGGCAATCAAGGCTGTTACAGACTTTCTCAGCAAAGTATCGTGATTTGCTACCTGAAAAGATTTTAAATGGTCTATCCTGCATTCTTTTTTATTTTTTGATAACCAGCAAGTTTTACTTCTGCGTTATAGTTATAAGTAAGTTTTGTTTGACACTGCAAAAGTACAAAAACTAAATTTCAATAAATAATATTTCTTGCTATTAAAACTATATATTATCTTAAGTATTGTAAGCCTATCTTATTCTTTTAGAGGCCTAGATTAATCTAAATATATTTCCAGAATGCGCACCTATCTTAATTCTTATTAATTGGTTTTCAGAAAATTCTATTTCCTTATCATTGTTATCAAGCAAAGGTATTAATTTACTCTTACTACTAACTTCTTTATTTAGAAATGTATATGCATGTTCCGGAATGTGTAATGCACATTCCTTATCCAGTCTATCAAAGTTCACAATAATTAACAATACATCATCAGCAAAACCACGTAAAAAAGCAAATAAGCGGGTTGAATCAAAATTCTGATTATCATAATTAGACTGCATTAGATCATAAAACAAGCCTTGTGAAATTGCTTTTTCCTCATTACACATTGTAATAAGTTTAGAGTAAAATAAACTTAGTTGTCTCTCATTACTATTAAGTAGTTCGTGGTTCCATTTACCATCGTTATTCCATCTTCTTAAGGTATCAACTGACCAGTAATCGAATATTGAAGTCCTTCCATTCTTGCCACTATAACCCTCTTCATCCATACCTCTCTCACCAAACTCTTGGCCAGAATATATCATGACCGGATTCTTATTCACACAGCAGGAGAGAATCATTGCAGCTTTTCCTTTTAATCCATCTTTTAGAAAGTAGTCTGAAGCAATTCTTTGCTCATCATGATTCTCCATAAAATTAAGCATCTTATTCTGAATATCTCCAACATTATTTAATGTAAAAGAGATATCAGATGATGGTCTGTAGCCACATGACACGTCACGTAAGACATCATAAAGTCCAACTTTATCATATAAATAGTCGAAACAGTTTCTCTCGAGAAAATTGCGATACTGTGAAGGATTATATATCTCAGCTATGAATACAATATCGGGGTATTTAGCTTTAATTTGGGGAATACTCCATTTCCAAAACTCTATTGGCACCATCTCTGCCATATCACATCTAAAACCATCCACCTGCTTGTCGGCCCAATAAAGTAGAATATCTTTCATCTTTTTCCATGTATTGGGAATTGGATTAAAATATGATGTATTACCGTTTTGATAATCTATTCCATAGTTTAACTTAACAGTTTCATACCAATCATACTGAGTTGGTTTGTTAGTAAAACAATCGTTACCTGTAACTTTAGCAGGGAATTCGGCATAAATAAAGTTTACTTTTTTCTCAGATGATAGCTGAATATCAAGTGCTTGACTAGGGAGGTAATAAAAGTTGTTTTGTGGTGAGAAGGCCTTACTTTTATCATCATCCTCTCCAAAATCTCTCACAGATGCCGGCCTGCTTACTGATTTATAATTTCTTGCAACATGATTAGGCACATTATCAATTATAGCTTTTAAACCAGCCTTGTGTGTTCTAGAAATCAACTCTTCGAACTCATTCATTCTCATTGATACATCTTCTGCAAGATCTGGATCTACATCATAATAATCTCTTATTGCATATGGCGAGCCAGCTTTTCCCTTTATTATCTCAGGATACTCTTGCGGAATACCATATGACGTATAATCAGTAGTCGAAGCATGTGCTATTACACCAATGTACCAAATATGTGTATAACCACTATTCTTAAGTTTAACTAATAATTCAAATGTAATATCATTAAATTTGCCCGAACCATTTTCTTCTAATGATCCATTTTTAATATTTGATTTTGAATTGTTTCCGAACAATCTTGGTAATAATTGATAAATAAAAATTTTCTTTTCCATAGTATTGTGGTTTAAGATGAATAATTAATTCTTTTTCTTAACAATTCTAACTTTTGTTGAACTTTCTCGGTACGCTTATAATGTTTATGGCATTTATCGACTATCCCCCAAGAGTCATTTTGACTCATCTTTACAGCTGTTTGATGATAGCCAATTTCAGAAATTGTAGCCATATTATTCAGATCAAACATCTTATATTTTTCAATTCCTTTTACCTCAATTAAAATATCACACAGACTTTTATCTATTAAACTATTTGCATTAGACATTAAATTAAAAGTTCTATCCATCACCGTGCGAATATTGTCTTTTTGGGCAGGAGGAATCATAGCAGATACATTTACACCGATAATAAACCTACATTTTTTTCTTATTACAGAAACTGGGAAGTTTTTTAATACACCTCCGTCAACATAAGGATTGCCGTTTATATATTGAGGATTGAATATTACCGGAACAGAACAAGAGGCTACAACTGCATCAATTAAATCATCTCCTTCAGAAAAAGTTTCTATACGAGCTTTATTCCAATCGGTTGTAACTACATAAAATGGAATTTTCAACCCTTCAAAACTTTTGGCTCTAAGGTTTTTCTTTAAGAATTCATGAAGACCGGTACTTTTTAGAAAACCAGTTTTAGGAATTGAAAATTCAACAAATTCTTTAAATTCTTTCTTTTTAAATAATTCAATAATTTCATCAGGTTGAAAGCCATCTGCATATAAAACACCTGCTAAAGCACCTGCACTAGTGCCAGCTATGATATCCGGTTTTAGTCCACATTTTTCTAACATCTTTAATGATCCCAAATGGGCAAAACCTTTAGCACCGCCCCCACTCAGTGCGTATCCTAAAAAATTATCATAGCTTTTACCAAAAAGTGCCATCCTTAGAGATTATATTAACTGAATTTTAATACCACAAATATGCCAATTTTCTTTGATTTTATCAATCAATACTTTCAGAATCTCACACTAATTTACAAAATCCAACTTATATTTTTTTAACCTGCTCATAATCTTGTTTAAGTTCTCTAATTGTTTTTTTTAATACAGGATGAATTATTTCCGGAGCAATTTCAAATAAAGGCTTCAACACGAAAATTCGTTCGTGAAATTTAGGATGCGGTATAATTAGATTTTCACTATTTACAATCAAATTTTCAGCAAGAATAAGGTCAATATCAATAATTCTATCATTGTATACAGAATCTTTGCTTTTCTCTAACCTTCCTAGGTTATATTCAATACTTTGAGTAATTGAGAATACCTCATCTACATCAAGATCAGTCCTCACTTCGCATACAGCATTAACAAAATTATGCTCAGATATGAAACCTACAGGAGCAGAATAAAAAAAAGCAGATTTAGAAGAAATTCTTCCAATCTGCTTCTCAATACTATTATATGCTTGTTCAATATTTCTTTCTCTCTCACCTAAGTTAGAGCCCAAAGCTAAAAACAGCGAGTACTCACTATTGTTATTCTGTTTCATATAAACAGACTTTCAAAAATAAACAAAAATGATAAAAGCTTAAGTGGCAAATATATCAATCAATAATCAACATTGCATCACCATAGGCTCCAAACCGATAACCCTCTTTTATAGCAGTTTCATAAACATCCATAATCCTATCATAACCTCCAAAAGCACATGTCATCATTAATAATGTTGAATATGGAAGATGAAAATTAGTAATAAGACTATTTGTTAAAGTAAAATCATATGGAGGGAAAATAAATTTATTAGTCCATCCCTCTCTTGGTTTCAAGTGGCCATCGGTACTAACTGTTGTTTCAATTGCACGAAGCACCGAAGTACCTACGGCGCAAATTTTTTGTCCCTCATCGTGTGCTTTATTCACACTATTGCACAACTCATCAGTTATTATTATCTGTTCTGACTCCATTTTATGCTTCGAAAGATCTTCAACATCAATCAAACGATAAGCACCAAGACCATTATGCAAAGTTAGATATCCATAATTTACATCTTTTAGTTGCATTCGCTTCATAAGTTCACGACTAAAATGTAGTCCCGCTGCCGGAACAACCACTGCTCCTTCTTTTAACGCAAAAATATTTTGATATCTTTCAACGTCTTCAGGCTCTGCTTCTCTCTCAAGATATTCAGGTATTGGCGTTTCACCTATCTGAAATAACTGTTCCTTGAACTCTTCGTACGGACCGTCGTATAAAAATCTAAGAGTTCTACCTCGTGAAGTTGTGTTGTCAATTACCTCAGCAACGAGTTCTTCATTTTCTCCAAAATAAAGTTTATTGCCAATACGAATTTTCCTGGCAGGATTTACTAAGACATCCCATAAATGCTGCTCAGGGTTTAATTCCCTAAGTAAAAAAACTTCAATCTTAGCACCTGTTTTCTCTTTATTTCCATAAAGCTTCGCAGGAAAAACTTTTGTGTTATTAAAAACAAAGAAGTCATTCTTATCAAAATAATCCAACACATCCTTAAACACCTTATGTTCGATCTCTTCAGAGTTCTTATGAACAACAAGTAGCCGAGATTCATCGCGATGATGCGTTGGGTATTTCGCGATAAGCTCCTCTGGCAAATTAAATTTAAATTGCGAAAGTTTCATACGTTAAAAAAAATCCTGTATCAATTATTATATTATATTCTTTTCTAAAAATTGGTCGATATCATCCATGTTAAGACAATTATCCAAACCAACATCCCCCACTCTAGTGCGTACTAACCCGGTTAAATGTGCACCAGAATTTAGAGCTTTGCCTATATCCCTAGCTAATGCCCTAATATAAGTACCCTTGCTGCACACTACCCGAATGGATATGTCTGGTATATTACATGAAATCAGTTCGATACTATCTATAACCAATTTTTTGGGTTTTAGTTCAATATCTTCATTCTTTCGTGCATATTCATATGCTCTTTTACCATCTACTTTTACAGCAGAAAAAATAGGAGGTATCTGCTCAATTGAGCCAATGAACCTCTTCAACACACTCTCAACCAGTTCTTTTGTAATATGACTAATGGGATATTCAGCATCAACTTCTGTTTCAAGGTCAAATGATGCAGTTGTTGCACCAAGCCTTATATCAGCAACATACTCTTTTGTGTGTTTTTGTAACTCTTCTATCAACTTAGTCTTTTTTCCCGTACAAATTGTTACAACCCCTGTTGCCAAAGGATCCAACGTTCCCGCATGGCCTACCTTTAGCTTTTTAATGTTCAGTTTTCTACACAGTTTTGCTCTGAAAACATTTACTACACGAAAAGAAGTCCAGTGAAGCGGTTTATTAATATGTAATATCTCACCCTCTATAAAATTCATTTATTATTCAGTTATCAATTATTGTAAACAGAATCAAAAGTATATCAGGCTAAAACAGAAAATAATATTGTAGCCAAGCCTATTACTGCACAGTATATTGCAAAGTATATTAGTTTTCCTTTTTTTACTATATTAATCATCCATTTACATGCTAAACAGCCTGCAATAAAAGCAGAAATAAAACCAGCAATCAATGCAGCTGTAGAAATTGATCCTGCCACCTCAACTCCTTGAGTAAATTTTATCAAATCGAGTAAGGCTTCTCCTAAAATTGGAGGTATTACCATTAAGAATGAGAATTGCGCAAGAGTTGATTTATTATTTCCCAACAACAAACCTGTTGCTATAGTTGTACCCGAACGTGATAATCCTGGTATTACTGCTACTGCTTGTGAGAGACCTATAATAAAAGCATCACGTTTACCAATTTTATTCTTTTGTCGTGGTTTAATGTAGTATGTTAAAGTAAGCATCGAAGCAGTTATTAATAACATAATACCTACAACAAGAACTCCAGAGCTAAAAATTGACTCTACATGGTCTTTAAAAAACAAGCCAACTATAGCAATTGGAATCATCGATATAAGTATGTTGAAAACATACTTTGTTTCATCGTTTAATTCAAATTTAAAGAGTCCTTTTATCACCCATGAAACCTCTTTCCACAATATTACCAAAGTGCTAAATACTGTAGCTACATGCACCATTACAGTAAACATTAGATTATCCTCAGCTTCTATTCCAAACAAGGTTGAACCAATCGCTAAATGCCCACTGCTGCTTACCGGAAGATACTCTGTTAAACCTTGTATTATTCCCAATACAATTGCTTCGAGAATAGTCATTAAATTAAAGTTTAAAGTGATTTCTTGTTAAAGTCCCGATTTCTCCTTATTATCCTTCACAGGATATAATATACCAATAATCATCAGAACAAAGCCAATGAGGCACACTATCGGTGCTATTTTTATACGTCTTGCACTAAAAATATCAGGTTCAAATCCACTTTCTAATGTTGTGGAAGGCCCAGTCATTAATACAAATCCAAGTATTATAATAACCACTGCCACTGCACAAATAATCAGATTTTTTTTACTTAAAGCTATATTCTTTTGAGACATATTTTGATTTTAATATTTTATACATAATAGAGTTGATCAGACCTCATTCTAATATATCTATTCACAGCAAAAGCAGTTGCTATCGTAGTTATTATTACGCCCAACAGTATAACTGCAGCAAATATTATAATGATATCTGAATTAGAAATAATTGGCTGTAACTCTGCGTATTCACTACTGAAATATGAAAGCAATAAAAATATGATTATATCAGCAATGATTCCAGCAATTATACCTGTAAATATATTATTCACAACAAAAGGTTTTCTTATAAATGCTGAAGTAGCCCCAACCAATTTCATTGTATTAATTATAAATCTCTTTGAGTACACACTCAATCTTATTGTATTACGAATGAGAGTAAACGATATAAACAATAATATAACAGCCAAAACTAATAATATAGTCATCACTTTCGACAAATTATCGTTAATCAAATCTATCGCTTCTTGTTGATATAGTAAATCTGTTACATTGTTATCGCTTCTTATAATTCCTTTTATAAGTTCTATACTATCGTTATTTGCATATTCCGAATGCAAAAATATCTCTATACAATCTTGAGTAGGGTTATAACCAAGTAATTCTTCAGGATCTTCTCCTAAATCTTTTATTAGTTGCTCTTTAGCCTCCTGTTTACTAATATATCTCGATGACTTAACAAAAGGTTGAGCATCCAGGCTCTTGCGCACAGCACTAATCTCTGAATCAGTAACGCTTGAAGATAGCATTACATTAAAACTCATATTCTCTTTAACATATTGAGAAAGCCCATTACCCATAAAAACTATAAGCAGAGTAATACCCAACAATACCAGTACCAACGAGATACTTATTGTAGAAGTTATCTTGGCGTTTAAAAACCTTGCAGTGGATACTTTTTTCTTTACAGACATAGAGTTGTGGAGATAATATACCTTTTCCAAATAAGTTGCAAAGTAATAAAAATTATCCCACTTAAAGGGCCTAAATTAGAAATATTATAGAAAAAAAATAGTATTGTATATTTTATATACCCACTACTAATCTTTGTTCACTCCAGTTTATTATTTTAGCCCTTTTGGTAAATTTTTATTCAAATAACAGAAATATTCATGATGCACCTAAATGCAAAATAAAACAAATGAAGTCCCTTCAAACAAAATGATAGATGTACAAATTATAATTACTTTTTGGGTTTTAACCCCATTTCTTTAGCTTTATCCATCAAAAACTTATAAGCAGCATCATGTTCGTTTGGAATTATTCCATCTAGGATAGCGTCCTTAATTGCTAATTTTAATAGACCAACTTCACGTCCTTGTGGCAATTCAAAAATCTCCATTATATAATTCCCATCAATAGGAGGCTGAAAATTTCTTACACGGTCTTTTTCCTCAATCTCTTTCAACTTTCTTCTAACTATCTTGAAATTGTTGACAAACCGTTTAACCTTCACCTGGTTTTTTGATGTAATATCAGCTTCACAAAGCGTCATCAAATCATCTATATCATCACCGGCATCAAAAAGAAGCCTACGTATTGCCGAATCGGTAACCTCTTCCTCAACTAGCTGCATTGGGCGCATATGAAGCGATACCATCTTTTGAGAAAACTTCATTTTCTCGTTAAGTGGAAGTTTCATACGTCTGAAAATCTTAGGCACCATTTTTTCACCAATATAATTATGGTTGTGAAAAGTCCAGCCCAACTTCGGATCCCATCTTTTTGTTAAAGGTTTAGCTATATCATGAAGTAACGCCGACCATCTCAACCAAAGATCATTGGTCTTCAATGCAATATTATCTAAAACTACTAGTGTATGATAAAAATTATCCTTATGCCCTACTCCGTCCTTCGTTTCGGCACCTTTTAGAGCAGTTAGTTCAGGAAATATTATCTCTAACAAACCTGTTTTATCAAGTATTGTAAACCCAATAGAAGGTTTAGGAGATAAAATAATCTTATTCAATTCATCTGTCACACGCTCCATCGAAACAATTTTAATGCGCTCTTTATTTCTTTCAATTGCATCAAAGGTTTCATGATAAATATCAAAACCCAATTGAGAAGCAAATCTAACAGCTCTCATCATTCTAAGTGGGTCATCGCTAAATGTAATATCCGGATCAAGAGGAGTACGAATTATCAAATCATCAAGGTCTTGTATTCCATTAAAAGGATCAATCAGCTCACCAAAGCGATCACTGTTCAAACAAAACGCCATAGCATTAATAGTAAAATCTCTTCTTTTCTGATCATCCTCCAAAGTACCTTCCTCGATAGCCGGTTTACGCGAATCTACGTTATATGATTCTTTCCTTGCACCAACAAATTCTACTTCAAACCCCTTGTATTTTATTTGTGCAGTGCCAAAATTTTTAAAAATTGTAATATCTTTTTTACTTCCAAGTTTTTTTGCCACTAATTTTGCAAGATCAATGCCACTACCCACTGCAACAACATCTATATCATTTGAAGTACGATATAGAAAAAAATCACGAACAAATCCTCCAATCAGATAACACTCCAGATTCAGTTCATCTGCAGCCTCAGAAATTATTCTAAATATATCTTTGTTTAAGTGCAGTAGTATCTCTTCCTGAGATAAATACATAATAAGCTATAATTTAAAAAGGCCTATTTATGGCCATTGTACTGTTACTAATTGCAAAATTACAATAATTGAACATTAAAACGACTTTTTATGATAGATATATTTTGTAAGTTTGTACACAACAATTTACTATTTAAACAATGCGTTTATTTGTTCAAACCACATTTTTAATGCTATTCTTGCTCATAATTTTCTCTTGCTCAGGGAGAGGAAGAGGTGCAGCTTATTATTTAGTCGAAGCAGAAGAAGCATATAACGCAGGCAATTATTCACTAGCTAAACTAAAGATAGATAGCATTAAAGCTCTTTTTCCTAAATCATTCAACGAAATTAATTCAGGTTTTCAGCTAATGCAACAGGTGCGAATGGCCGAAAATAAAAGGAATATAGCTTTTTGCGACTCAATGCTACGTGTTAATTACAACGAGCTAAATGAAATGCTTACAAAGTTTGATTATGTTCGTGACGATCGTTATCAGGAATTTGGAGAGTACCATCCTAAGGCATATCCACATAAAAATTCACTAAACAATAATGGTCTCCGTTCAATAGTGAGTGAAAAAGGAGATCTATTTATTGAGAGTGTACTATCCGGAACACATATTAAACACAACCAAATAAGAGTAAGCTCAAATGACGGAAGTTTTGCCGAAACGCTAGTCGTTACTGCCGATGGATTAAATTATCGTTTCAGCACTTTAGAGAAAACATACGAAATAGTTAGATACGGAAGTAACGACGAAAATAGTGTTTCTCAGTATATATATTCATATCGAGATAAACCTATAACACTTCATTTCATTGGTAATCGAACAATAACAACAAACCTTACACAAGGAGCTAAAAATGCTGTTAGTCAATCATATGAACTATCCAACCTCCTTAAAAGTATAGAACAACTTAAACACGAAAAAGAAAAAAGTGAAGTTCTAATACGATATCTTGAAAGTAGGAAAGAATAAAAAATATACATATCTTTGTCGTCAGAAAAGTTGGTGTTATCTGTTCCATTTATGGCTTCGGAACAGATAATGAAAAGGGAATCAGGTGTAAATCCTGAACAGACCCGCTGCTGTAAGCTCCGCTTACGTGCTGAACAAATACCTTTTGCCACTGAATTAATACTCTACTCCACAGATTGGAGATGTCAAATCAGACTTTAAGAGTAAATTTGGGAAGGCGTTCAGTTCGAGGAGTAAGTCAGAAGACCTGCCAGCAATTCATAAAAGTTACATGGCTTTCGGGGAATAAAGCATGAATACGACACGCTTATAACACTCTGTTTCAGGACTTTTTTAAACGTGCTATCGTTGCTTCATTTATTCCACCGAGTAAATAATTCGGTGTATGTTCTATAATTTACAGTTTAGGTTTTGTTTCACTCTTGCAATTCTTATTGTAGGATGCAACTCTATTTATGCACAATACAAAACCGATAGTTTACAACATTTGCCTGAGGTAGTTATTACCGATAAACCAGGCGACAGAGAACTACGCTCTACCACTCCAATGCAAACCCTTTCAAGAGAATCTCTTCAAAACCTAAATGCTTTACAACTATCAGATGCTTTAAAGCACCTTTCGGGAGTAACAATAAAAGACTACGGAGGAATTGGCGGACTAAAAACTATTTCTGTGAGAGGCCTTGGAGCTACTCATACAGGAGTTAATTATAACGGCATTGCAATCACAGACGTACAAACAGGGCAAATTGATGTAGGTCGTTTCTCACTCGACAATATCGAAAATATAACTCTTCATAGTGGCCAGAGCGATCAAATATTTATGCCAGCACGAGCATTCTCAAGCGCTTCATATTTAAATATAAACACAATCAAACCTCAATTTAAGACAAACGAAAAGCCCATAAATGGAAGGTTATCAATAAAAACCGGATCATTAGGTCTTTTTAATCCCTCAATTACCACTAATCTGAAGTTATCTGATAAACTAATTGCAACCGTTAGTGGAGAATGGCTGTCGGCACATGGAAAATACCCATACACACTTCATTATGGCGAAGCCGGTATTGATAGTTCATCTGTCGAAAAAAGAGAAAACAGCGATGTTCAGAATCTAAGATTAGAAGCGGCCCTATTTGCAGAAATATCAAAATTTACAAAAGGTGATATCAGAGTATATTACTATGAATCAGAGAGAGGATTACCCGGAGCAACAATATTCTACAACATCAAAAACTTTTCAAAACAACGCTTATGGGACAAAACCTTTTTCACCCAAGCCCACCTCGAGCATGAAATATCTTCAAGATTAACCATACAAGCAGATGCAAAATACAACAAAGGACATTTACGCTATCTCGATCCCAGCTATCCTGGAGAGACAGGTATGGTTGAAGATATATTTAACCAAAACGAAACATACGCTTCAATCTCTGCGCTTTATAAACCCCTGCAAAACCTATCAATCACTTTAGCTAGCGATATCACTTCAGCTACTATGTCATCAGAAAGAGAATCATTTGCCACCCCTACACGTTTAACATCTCAATCTGCAATAGCAGCTAAATGGGTAAGCGAACAATTTCTTACAACCGCTAGCCTGCTATATACTAAAACTTTAGAGTCTGCCAAAATTGGTAATCCTGCAGACAACAGATCTAAGCTCTCACCACACCTTAGCCTATCATACAAACCCTTTATAGATATAGACTTAAGATTAAGAACCTTTTATAAAAACAGCTTCCGCCTGCCTACATTTAACGATCTTTACTACCCATTGGTAGGACTCCGCAACTTGAAACCTGAAAGTACCAATCAGTTCAATTTAGGAGCAACATACAGCACTCAAACAAGAAATAAATCATTATTCCTAATGCTTATGCTAGATGCATATCACAACAGAATAAACAACAAAATAGTAGCTTATCCAAGCGGCAACCTTCATCAATGGACAATGATGAATTTAGGAGAGGTGCATATCAATGGAGTAGATATATCATCTGAGAGTATTTATCAGATATCACAAAAGTTAAACTTCCTGCTTGGCGTATCCTATACATATCAAAGTGCGTTAGATAAAACAGATTCAGAGAAAATCTCTTACAATCATCAAATCCCTTACACCCCTCGCCACTCAGGCTCAGTAAGAACAATATTAGACTTATCCACAATAAAGTTTTCATACAACCTGCTTTGGTCCGGCCACAGGTTCACTAATGGCTTTAATATCAATGAATACAGATTAAAAAGATATACCGATCATTCGGCATCGGTTTCAAAAGATTTTAAGTCTAGCAGAAACATATATACTGTTAGTCTTGAAGCACTCAATATATTAAACAAAAACTACGAGATTATAAAGAACTACCCCATGGCGGGACGTACAATAAGAGTAAACTTAATAATGAATTTTTAATAATAATGAAAATGAAAAAACTATTCTTCTTTCTTTCTACAATTGTAGCACTTATGATGATTTCTTGTTCAGATGAGACCTCATCAATTGATGTTGATCATCCAAAAGATGAAAAAACAGTATTAATACTAAATGAAGGTGGATTCAATCAAAACAATAGTACATTAGCCATGTACGATATATCAAAAGGGTCTATCAGAAGAAATCACTTCAATTTGGCAAATGATAGAGGATTAGGATCCGTAGGCAATGACATGATCCTTTACGGTTCAAAACTATACATCGTTATGAATTTATCCGGAACAATAGAGGTTGTAGAACCATCAACTGGAAAATCCATTAAACAAATCTCAATGAAAACAGAGGCCGGTACTAATAAACAACCTCGTCAGATAACATCACACAATGGTAAAGTTTATGTAACCTCTATTGAGGATGACACTGTTGTACGAATAGACACTACAACACTTAATGTTGAAGCTACCGTAACAGTTGGAATGGATCCAGAAGGAATTATTGCTGATAACGGTAAGTTATATGTTGCCAATTCAGGAGGATGGAGTGGCTTTGATAAAACAATTTCAGTAATTGATTTATCGAGTTTCGAAGTAATAAAAGAAATTGAAGTAGGAGTAAATCCTGTTAATTTAGACGTAGATAAGAATGGAAACATCTATATATCTGCACTTGGAAACTACAGCGATACTCCTGCAGTATTTCAAAAATTCGATCCCATTACAGAAACAGTAACAACAATAGAAGCAATATCTAATCCTAGTAAGTTTCTAGTTCACAACAACAAAGCCTACATTGTACAAGGCTCGTATGGGAACCCTTATAGTGTGCTAGTATACGATTGCATTACCGAAACTATTATAACAAACAATTTCATAACCGACGACACACAAATAGAAATAATTCACTCATTATCAATTGATAAGAAAACAGACGATTTGTTTATTATGGAATCAGACTACATTATACCCGGTTCTGTGTACTGTTTTGATAAACAAGGTAAATTTAAATACAGTATAAATGCAGTTGGATTAAATCCAAACACAGTTATTGTATTATAAAAAAACTCCAAACAACTTAATGTTCGGAGTCTCTACTTATTATTTATTATTTTATCAAAAGGCATTCCAAGTGATTGGCGTGCCTTTTACTTTCTTTTAAGATAAAAGATTTCACTTTCATCTTTTGAATCTCTTACAATCTGAATCAACTCAAAACCTTCCTTGCTAAGCATATTAATTACATCCATCATACCATTAAAAGATACAACTCTCCTCCTCTCGTCTGTAATCTGAGGCGTTCTTCCACCTTGCCCCCAATCTACTCTCACGGTTATCTTAGAGCTTAACAGCGGACCCGAATCAGACCATATCCTAATATAATCTGCATCTACCTCACTAATAGGTGTTTCATTTACATACTGAGCTTGAGCAAAAGAAAAATATCCAATTGACAATGCTAGCAGAAGAAATAGTTTTAGTTTCATAATTTCAGTTTTAATTAAATATCTATTTTCACTATTCTAATCCAGTTTTAATACCGCTAAAAAGGCTTTCTGCGGAACTTCTACATTTCCCACTTGCTTCATACGCTTCTTACCCTCTTTCTGCTTTTCTAGTAGTTTTCTCTTACGAGAGATATCACCACCATAACATTTTGCAGTAACATCCTTACGAACAGCCTTTACAGTTTCACGGGCAATGATCTTAGCACCAATAGCAGCCTGAATAGCAATATCAAATTGCTGACGAGGAATAAGCTCTTTCAGCTTCTCACACATGCGTCTACCAAAAGACTGAGCGTTATCAATATGAGTAAGAGTAGACAATGCATCAACCGGTTCGCCATTTAATAAAACATCCAAGCGAACCAATTTTGATGGTCTAAAATCATGCATCTGATAGTCAAAAGAAGCATAACCTTTAGATATACTTTTAAGTTTATCGTAGAAGTCAATCACAATCTCACCTAGCGGTATGTCGTAGATAATTTCAATTCTGTTTCCAGAAATATAATTTTGCTTTATAAGTTCACCTCGCTTACCCAAACAAAGAGTCATAATGGGACCGATATATTCAGTAAATGTAATAACCGATGCACGAATATAAGGTTCTTCTATATAATCTATCAAAGTTATATCAGGCAAACCACCAGGGTTATGCACCTGCTTCATGTTGCCTTTTTTATCATAAACCTTATATGAAACGTTTGGAACAGTTGTTATCACGTCCATATTAAACTCACGTTCAAGTCGCTCCTGAACAATCTCCATGTGCAACAAACCCAGAAAACCGCACCTAAACCCAAATCCAAGTGCAACAGAAGATTCAGGCTGAAAAGTTAACGAGGCATCGTTTAGCTGCAATTTTTCGAGTGAAGAACGCAAATCTTCAAAATCTTCACTCTCAATTGGATAAACACCTGCAAAGACCATAGGTTTAACCTCCTCAAACCCTTCAATAGCCTTCGGAGCAGGACGTTTTAAATGAGTGATAGTATCACCTACCTTTACCTCTTTAGAGGTTTTAATACCAGAAATTATATAGCCTACATCACCACAAAAAACCTCTGACCGGGGTTCCATTCCCAAACGTAGTATGCCAATCTCATCAGCATCATACTCCTTTCCGGTATTTATAAACTTAACAGAATCACCTTTTTTAATTGATCCATTCACTATTTTAAAATAGGCAATAATACCTCGAAAAGAATTAAATACCGAATCAAAAATTAAAGCTTGAAGAGGTGCTTCAGGGTCGCCCACAGGGGCTGGAACATGCTCAATAATTGCACTCAATATCTCTTCTATTCCTACCCCAGTCTTTCCACTGGCACGTATAATCTCCTCTCTGGGAGTACCTAAAAGATCCACAATCTGGTCCTCTACCTCATCAGGCATAGCACTATCCAGGTCTATTTTATTAATCACCGGAATAATCTCCAGGTCATGTTCAATAGCCATATAAACATTTGAGATAGTTTGTGCTTGAATTCCCTGAGCAGCATCAACAATCAATAATGCTCCCTCGCAGGCAGCAATTGAACGCGACACCTCGTAAGAGAAATCCACGTGTCCCGGGGTATCAATAAGATTCAGTATATATTTTTCACCCTTATATTCATAGTCCATCTGAATGGCGTGACTCTTTATGGTAATTCCACGTTCACGCTCCAGATCCATATTGTCTAGAACCTGCGACTGTAAATCTTTCCCTTCCACAGTCTTTGTAAACTCCAGAAGTCTATCAGCCAAGGTACTTTTGCCATGATCTATATGAGCTATGATACAAAAGTTTCGTATTCTATTCATTTATTATATTTATAACCTAATTATAATTCAAGATGTTTACTTTTCACAAGTAATTAAAAATCTGCATTATTTGGTGTTCTTGGAAACGGTATAACGTCACGAATATTTGTCATTCCAGTTACAAACAACATCAAACGTTCAAATCCAAGTCCAAATCCAGCGTGCGGAGCAGTACCAAATTTACGTGTTTCAAGATACCACCAAATAGGATCGGTATTCATTTTTATAGTTTTCACATGATCCATCAGCTTATCAAAATCCGATTCACGCTCTGAGCCACCTATAATTTCACCAATCTTGGGGAAAAGCACATCCATTGCACGAACGGTTTTTCCATCCTCGTTATGCTTCATGTAAAACGATTTTATCTCCTTCGGATAATCTGTCATTATCACCGGACGCTTAAAATGTTTCTCTACAAGATATCGTTCATGTTCGGATTGAAGATCAGCACCCCAATAAACAGGGAACTCAAATTTCTGACCCGACTCCTCAAGAATCTTAACCCCTTCGGTATATGTTAGTCTAACAAACTCATTATCCACAACAAATCGCATACGATCAACCAGCTCCTCATCATACATTTTTGCAAGGAATTCAATATCTTCTTTGCAATGCTCAAGAGCATAGCTAATAAGATATTTCAGAAAATCCTCTGCCAAATCCATGTTGTCGTTGTTATCATAAAATGCAACCTCTGGCTCAATCATCCAAAACTCAGCAAGGTGACGCGGAGTATTAGAATTCTCGGCACGAAAAGTAGGTCCAAATGTATATATAGCACCAAGCGCCATTGCACCCAGCTCACCTTCAAGTTGTCCCGAAACGGTTAAGTTAGTCTGTTTACCGAAGAAATCTTCAGAAAAATCTATTTTCCCCTCTTCTGTTTTAGGCGGATTACTTAAATCAAGCGCAGTTACTTCAAACATCGAGCCTGCACCTTCAGCATCCGATGCTGTAATAATAGGAGTATGAAAATAGTAGAAACCTCTATCGTTAAAATATTTGTGTATAGCATACGACATATGATGACGCATTCTAAATATTGCTCCAAATGTATTTGTACGAGGACGAAGGTGTGCAATTTCTCTTAAAAACTCCAACGAGTGCCCCTTTTTTTGTAATGGATAAGTGGCTGGATCTGCTCCACCATAAATCTCAACCTCTGTTGCCTGTATCTCAACATTTTGCCCTTTACCTTGCGATTCAACAAGCTTACCATTTACATTAATACATGCACCGGTTGTTATTGGCTTAAGAAACTCTTCACCAAACTGCGCTACATCAATAACAATCTGTATGTTATGTATTGTAGACCCGTCGTTAAGAGCAACAAATCCCACATTCTTATTACCTCTGCGGGTGCGTACCCACCCTTTTACATTTATCTCTTCTCCAAAACTTTTGAGCTTTAAAGCTTCCGAAATTTTAAATCTCTTAATCTGTTTCATAATCCAACACCATAATCTCACTCAAAAGATTTGGTTGTATATAATTAATATTCTAAATTTTTATTTTTTTATTACTTAATCAAATGCACCCATACGAAGCATATTCACTTCCTGTTCTGATAAATAGCGCCATTTTCCACGAGAAAGCTTTTTCTTAGTCAAACCAGCAAAGTAAACCCTATCAAGTTTAATTACCCTATAACCAAGTTTTTCAAAAATGCGTCTTACAATTCTATTCTTTCCTGAGTGAATCTCAATACCTACCTGAGTTAAATCTTCCTCAGTAACATAGCTAATTGCATCAGCATGTATCTCACCATCTTCAAGTTCAATACCATCTGCAATAGCCTGCATATGTTCCATTGCAACAGGTTTATCCAACCATACCTGGTATATCTTTCTCTTCTCGTATTTAGGATGTGTTAATTTGGATGCCAAATCACCATCATTGGTAAGCAATAGCACACCTGTTGTAGCCCTATCAAGCCGGCCCACTGGGTATATTCTTTCCGAAGCAGCACTTTTTACCAGCTCCATTACAGTCTTACGGTTTTCCGGATCATCGGTTGTAGTAACAAACCCTTTGGGTTTATTTAAAAGAACATACACTTTACTCTCAAGCTGTACTGGTTGTTTGTGAAACATAACAGAATCAGCACGAGTTATTTTTGTACCCAGCTCCTTAATTACTTCTCCATTAACACTTACGACACCAGCAAGAATAAACTCATCTGCTTCTCTACGTGAGCAAATACCAGCATTTGCAAGATATTTATTTAAGCGTATTGGAGCATTAGGATCAGCATTTTCCTTGTATTTAACCTGCTTAAATGGTTTTTTCTTTTTAAGAGTTTTGCCACCCTGAGTAGTTTTGTAACCTGAGCCCTGAGATTGATTATTACCCCAGCTTCTGTTACTTCCATAACCACCACCCTGGCCACGTGGTTGAGATTGAGCACGCTCTCCAACTCTAGGGCGTCTTTTTCTTACACCCCCTTCATTGTTTCCGTTTCCAGATGAGTCTCTTTGTGGTCTGTCTTGTCTGTTTTGATTATATGGCCTGTCAGAGTTATAAGACCTGTCTGAGTTATAAGATCTGTCTGAGTTATAAGACCTGTCTGAGTTGTAAGATCTGTCAGATCTGCCATAATTGCTTTGTCTGTCTGAGTTTTGTGGTCTATCAGAATTAAACGATCGGTCAGACCTTTCCGAATTATAACCATCTCTTTGTGTTCTGGATGAGTGTCTCTCATTTCCCGCGCTGTAAAAACTTTTCTTCGGGCGCGATTCTTCGTTGTTTGTTGTCATTGTTGCATTTACTTTTTTGTTTTAATAATCAAACCTCACGGTTTTCTAATTTTGCTAAAACACATATCGGTCATAAAGTATTCTATAACCGACTTTCAATTTTCCTAGTAATTACGGTACATTAATGTTATGAGTTTATATTCCTGTGTATGATTGAGGTGTTATTGCCTTAAGTTCTTCTTTCACCCTATCGCTCACATTTAATCCATTAATAAATTCAGCTATACTATCC
>Ga0209075_1000076_pt1 | contig 78794 bp, 67 predicted proteins | sample Stecom2011_FD_187523 | JGI IMG/M metagenome (GOLD analysis project Ga0209075, IMG submission 187523) | Agricultural soil microbial communities from Utah to study Nitrogen management - Steer compost 2011 (SPAdes) (version 2) | ecosystem: Environmental > Terrestrial > Soil > Agricultural land... | reverse complement strand
CCTCCGAAAGTAGAATTCGAACAAATAAAAGGCTTTGCCACAAGTATGGGAAAACTCATGCTCAACGGGCAAACTGCTGATGCGATTAATACGGCAAAGTCTAATATTAAATATTTAAAGGAATTGTTTTAGGAAGTAGCACGCGTTTTTTAGAGGAACATTGCTTGTACCTTATAGATATTTTCAACCTTTTAGCCTTTGGTAGCTCACCCCACGAAAAATATTCATATCCCGATACTATTTCAATAATCTTTATTGATATTAGAATGAGGATATTACAACTTGTCCGTTTCCGATGTAAGAGGACGATTTGCAAATGTCGTTGAACGTGCGGCGATAGGCGAGGGATTGAAATTATTTGAATTTCATTGATAAATCAATGAAATTCCAAGCTTATAATACTGTTTACTTTGTAGATTAACCAAAAGTTTTACTGTTATCAATAAAAAACGAAAAAGTGAAAAAACAGACATTAACCCTCATAGGTAGTGGCTCTTTAGGAAGCATTATTGGCAACGCTGTTTCTCAAGAGTTAAGTGAGGAATATGAAATTTTAGGTGTTTTAAGCCGAAGGGTAGAAAATGCCAAAAAGTTGGCCGAAGCAATAGGGTGTAAGGCATACCAATCTTTAGACGAGGCTCTAGACGATAAACCCGATTATATCGTTGAGGCTGCCACAGCAGAGGTGTTTAAAGAAGTGGGAGAGGAAATCTTAGCGAATGGAATTAGTATGATTCCTCTATCGGTAGGTGCGCTTGCCGACACAAAGTTTTATAATCAGGTAGAAAAAACAGCATTGGAAAATGAAAGTCGTATTCACATCCCGACGGGAGCCGTAGGTGGACTCGATGTTTTGCGTGGGGCAATATCGATGGAAGATGTTGAGGTGCGTATAACCACAGAGAAATCGCCAGAATCGTTAAACGGTGCACCTTTTTTAAAAGGGAGAAAACTTTCAGTAGAAAAGGCAGAAGAAATCTTCAGTGGTGTTGCAAAAGAAGCCATCGTACATTTCCCAAAAAATGTAAATGTAGCCGTTGCCACCGCCTTGGCAGGTGCGGGTGTTGAGAATACAAAAGTATCCATCAACAGCATTCCTGGATTGGAAAGCAATAGGCACACCATAGAAGTTGTAGGTGAAACAATACAGATAAGCACAACCGTTGAGACAACGCCGTCTGAAGACAATCCTAAATCGAGTTCGTTAGCCGCTTATAGCGTGATTAGCTTGCTGAAGGAATTAGCCGATCCAATTAGATTTTAAAAGAAGACAAAAAGAGCAGCGAACACAAAATAAATTAAACTGATATTATATGCTTTTAGCAGACGTTTGTCGTCTCTAAATGATAGATGCCCTACATACTTATCTGGTTCTTCTAAATCGATCCATTTTTTGTAGTCAGTTTTACTTATTTCTCTTGATTCGGAAGCTCATTCAGCACGTGACATTTTTTAGGCCTTTGAAATTTTAGCAAGATCGAAAAACATTTTTTCGATGTTGGTAAGGATGTGCTGTAAAAAGGGAAGTGGCTTTTTTGCTGTTCTCACTTTTTAAAACCAGCTCACTATCTTCAAAGTGACTTTAAACTCTTGTTTTTATATGGCATTTCGAGAGTGGAAAGTCCCGTAGGTGTCATGTGAATTTTTGTATGCCACGAAAGATTGATTCACGGCGTTACAGCCAATTTTATTTTACCGACAATTTGCGTCCACATATGTCGGGTGGCATAAGTGTCTTTTCCTTTTTTGTAAGGTAGGGTGGGCCATTGGTTCTTCATAGTAATGTATTTTAATTAAAATTTATACGGTTCTGTGAACCTCGATGATTGGTTTAGACCAGTTATAGTTTTACACCTTCGATCTTGATTTCGTTTTCACAGCATTATTATTTACTCCATTTTCCCTACAACCATCATAGTTTTAGCAAAGGCGGCTTATCTTTTTTTCGACTTCAGTCTCGCCACTCACTTCCCCATTTATATGTCTATTAAGAAACAGGGATGATGAAAAAATCCGTGTGGTCATTCAGGTATTGATACTTGAATTTTTTATCTCTTAATTGTTGCTCTATTCTCAGTAAATCCTTTGGGTTTTTCAACTCGATTCCTACTACTGCGGGACCACTTTCGCGGTTGTTCTTTTTGGTATATTGAAAATAAACAATATCATCATTAGGTCCTAAAACATCACATACAAAATCCTTAAATACTCCGAATCGCTGCGGAAACTGGATTAGAAAATAATGTTTCAGCCCTTCGTAAATTAAGGATCGCTCCTTAATTTCCTGCATGCGTGTAATGTCGTTATTGCTGCCGCTCACAACACAAACTACATTCTTGTCTTTGATTTTTTCCTTATAAAAATCGAGTGCGGAAATCGTCAGAGCTCCTGCGGGTTCAACCACAATAGCTTCTTCATTATACATGCGCAAGATAGTTGTGCAAACTTTTCCTTCGGGAACAAGGATAATATCCTCCAGACCGTCTTTGCATATTTCGAAGTTTAAATCTCCTACGCGTTTCACGGCTGCACCGTCCACAAAATTATCCATCTCTTTCAAAGCTGTATTGACACCCTTTTCGATAGAGGTTTTCATAGAGGCTGCGCCAGAAGGTTCCACCCCGATGATTTTAGTGTGTGGACTCAATTGTTTGAAAACGGAAATGATTCCAGCGGCTACACCACCACCGCCAATCGGAACAAATAAGTAGTCAATGGGAGCAGCGCAGTCTTCTAAAAGTTCCAGCGCAATGGTTCCTTGTCCTGCAATTACTTTTTCATCATCAAATGGATGAATAAAAACCGCTTTCTCTTCCTTACAATATTGATTGGCTTCGTCGGATGCTTCATCAAAAGTGTCGCCTTTTAAAACAATATCCACTTTGTCTTTTCCAAAGAGTTTGACTTGCTCTATTTTTTGAGGTGGCGTGGTCACAGGCATAAAAACGGTGCCTTTGATGTTTAACTTGTCGCATGCGTACGCCACTCCTTGTGCGTGATTGCCCGCACTGGCACAAACAACGCCTTTTGCTTTTTCCTCATCCGAGAGCGATACGATTTTATTGTATGCCCCTCTTAGTTTATAGGAGCGAACAGGTTGCAAATCTTCACGTTTCAAGTAAACTTGCGCCGAAAATTCTGCGCTCAAATTTTCGTTCAACATCAGTGAAGTATGGATAGCAACGTCTTTTATCCGTTCTCTCGCTTGGTATATTTCATCTAATAATTCCATAATAAATTGATCGTTTGATGTTCGCCATAATAAGGATTGCTTCTAGGTTGTTTAAGATACTGTTTTTCATTTTAATTTGATTATACATTTGGCATTTCATCCATACGATATGCAACGAAAGTCACCTGTATCGTTCCGTAATCGATTTATTGGAAAGTGTTAAGCTTATCAAAAATCCGATTCCCAGTATGATTGCACCAACCAAATAGGTTTTAAAACCGACTATCTCGGGTGTATCTGCATAATAATCACGAATAAAAGCTGCAGCCTGTGGCCCGATAATACCACCTATAGACCATGCTGTAAGGATAGCACCATATACAACAGGCATAAGCCGTGAGTGAAAAACATCTAATACATACGATGGCATAGCGCCAAATCCACCACCGTAGCACAACAGCACGTAGCATACCAAAACACCGAAAATCCAAGGATTGCCGGTGAACATCATCAGGATAAAAACCACTATTTGAGACCCCAAAATCAATCGGAAAACTTGAATGCGACCAATTTTATCCGATATGCCGCCCCAAAAAAAGCGTCCAACTCCATTAAATAAGGAGCTGATAGCAATTAGTATAGCGCCAGCTATAGCCAGAGATTCTGTGCTCATTGTAGCATCGTGTATGCTAAATAAATCCTGAATCATGGGCGACTGCAAGCCAATAAACATGATGCCTGCCGAAATGTTTAGAAAGAAAATAAACCACATGCCCAAGAATTTTGTAGAGAGCAGACTTTCTTTTATCGTTAATTGCTTTTTGTAATCTTGAGTGACATTACTTTTCTCAGGAGGAGCATATCCCTCAGGTGTAAAACCTTCTGGCGGATTTTTCATACTTAATCCAGCGGGAATACCGACAGTCATCAAAACTATACCGATGTAGAAAAACACTTCGACCATATTGCCATCTGTAAAACGCATCAGTAGCGGTGCAATGAGTTTAGACATCACTAGGGCGCCTAAGCCAAAACCCATCACCACCATTCCAGTAATAAATCCTTTTTTGTCAGGGAACCATTTCGAAACGGTCGCTACTGGAGTTACATAGCTCAATCCCAAACCCATTCCGCCAATCATGCCAAAACCGAGATAAAAAAGAGGCAGACTATTAATATGCATGGCATAGGCACTGACAAAATACCCAAGACCGTATAACAGCGCTCCAACGGAAGCCAACCTGCGAGGTCCAAATTTTGGAAGCATCATGCCTCCGATGGCGGCAGATAATCCAAGGAAAAGAATGGACGAACTAAAAATCCACATGGTTTCTACGTTGCTCCAACCATATTCGGCAATGATTGGATTTTGGAAAAAGCTCCACGCATAAACGGTTCCCAACACCACCTGAAGAAGCGTGCCCCTAATGGCGATAAACCACCGACCTGAATTTGCCTTCTTCATTAAATTAGGAATTCATTTCAACAATTGGTTTCAGGTTTCAATCTATAAAAACTTAATTGTTTTGGCGACTCTTTTGTCTATTATCAGTGTGGGATATGGCATATTTTGTAAAAGTTAAAAATATGAACAGTACGATCCTGATTTTTTTAAGCCTTACTTATTATGTAACAAATATCACGGTCGCGATGGTGATAATGCCGTATTTTTACTCCAACAAATCTTCAGTTTTTAATAGAAGCTATAATAGATACGAATCCAAATAACATTGCATTATGAATACACTTGGGCTAATAGGGGGAACTTCTTGGCATGCTACAATCGATTATTATCGGCGCATCAACCAACTTGTAGGAAATGAAATTGGTACCGATAAAAATCCAGAACTCATTATTCACAGTATTAATATTGAAGTGATGCGTGCGCAGAACTTAGAAAAGATTGTCGAAAAATATCTCGATGTTTCTCGAAAACTAGAGCAAGCGGGAGCGAAGGCAATTGTAATTTGTGCCAATACGCCACATATGGCCTATGAATTTGTGCAGCCAAAAATAGACATTCCCATTTTGCACATTGCAGATGCTATCGGAAAGGAAGCTAGCCGTTTGGGATTAAAGAACCTAGGATTGCTGGGAAATCGTCCCACAATGACTAAAAATTTTATCCCTAAAGTATTGGAGTCATCATATAATATAGAAACCATCATCCCTGAGGAGGATTTTTTAGATCAATCGCATCATTATGTAAGCAGGGAATTGACACAGGGAAAATTTACGGATGCATCCAAGAAGTTTTTCCTCGCGCAAATCAAGTTGCTGCAAGATCGAGGTGCGGACGGAATTATTTTGGGATGCACCGAATTGCCTTTGTTGATAAAGGCAGAAGATACTGACACTCCTTTATTAGCCACCACCGATTTACACGCCCAGATGGCGGCTGATTTTATTTTGGGTGTATAAAACCGTTAACAATCAATATAGCTGTGTAGTCATAGCGTCTTTTCAGATCGATGAAATCCGAGATATGACATAGGCGATAATTGGATTAGAAAACCCAAACTCTAATTATCTCTGCAATTTAGTATCTTAGCAATCGCTTTATACTAAATTTTCAAAAAATGATAAAACACATCGCGAGCAAACTATTGCTCTTGCTACTATTTACAGCTTTTTCACTACCTGCACTTGCCCAAGAATCCGATTTTGGCAACAATCACATGTTCAATGAATTCACATACCGACAAGGAAATGTGTATCGAACAGCGTCAGGAAAGCCAGGACCGGAATATTGGCAGAACTCGGCCGACTATGACTTGGAAGTTTCGTTAGACGATAATAACCATACGGTTTCTGGAAAAGTAACCATTCACTACACCAACAACAGCCCAGAAACTTTGGATTTTATCTGGTTGTATCTGGAGCAAAACCGATTTACTGAAGACTCCCGAGGAACATTGACCACCCCAATTCAAGGAAATCGATACAGCGGCGATGTGGAAGGTGGATTTGAGTTGAACAATATCGTTGCCAAAACCAAAACGGGCACATCTTCAAAACACATCATCACCGATACGCGGATGCAACTCTTCCTCGACAAACCATTGGAAGCAAAAGGGGGCACAGTGGGAATCAGTATGGATTTCAGCTTTAAAGTTCCCGTAAAAGGGATGGACCGTATGGGAAGATTGGATGTGGAAGACGGAACCATTTACGCCATCGCTCAATGGTATCCACGTGTGGCAGTTTTCGACGATGTGGTAGGTTGGAATACGGAACCGTATCTCGGTGCTGGAGAATTCTACTGTGAATATGGCGATTTTGATGTGAAGATCACCGCCCCAGCAAATCATACCGTCGTGTGTTCCGGATTACTGCAAAATCCAGAAGAAGTTCTAACAAAAACCCAGCGTGACCGATGGGCAAATGCTGAAAAAAGCGACAAAACCGTATTTATCATTAAGCCGAATGAAGTGGGTAAAAAGAATACCTACGTAAAACAAAATGGAACCCTCACTTGGCATTTTAAAATGAACAACACCCGCGATGTGGCTTGGGCTTCCTCGAATGCTTTTATTTGGGATGCTGCGCGAATCAACTTGCCAGATGGCAAATCTACTTTGGCTCAGTCTGTTTACCCAAAAGAGAGTGCCGGAAAAAATGCGTGGACACGGTCTACCGAATTTACCAAAGCTTCGGTAGAATTCTATTCCAATACGTTCTATCCGTATCCATACGACAATGCCATTAATGTGGCATGTGGTGTAGGGGGAATGGAATATCCTGGAGTGAGTTTTTGTGAATATTCTCGCTCTGGAGAACGCTTGTGGAGTGTCACCGATCACGAGTTCGGACACAACTGGTTTCCGATGATTGTTGGCTCTAACGAACGCCGATATCCATGGTTGGATGAAGGACTGAATATGTATTTGAATCACTACAGCACCGTGAATTTCAACGATGGCGAATACCGATCTTCAACCGATATGGACAAACCACGTAACTTGATAGGATATCTAACCTACCCTAATCGAGAAGGAATCGATACTTCACCGGAAGTAGCGCAAGCGATGAACTTGGGCTATACTGCCTATTACAAGCCCGCAGCAGGATTCTTTATGCTCCGTGAATACATTATCGGAAAAGAAAGATTCGACAACGCTCTCAATAGCTATATTCGAACATGGGCATACAAACATCCACAACCCAACGATTTCTTCAATCACATTGAAAATGTAGTGGGCGAAAATTTAGACTGGTTTTGGAAAGGTTGGTTCTTTGGAAATGGGAACATCGATATTGGAATCACTTCGGTTAAATCACATGCCGATGGATTTTTAATTGGATTGGAAAATAAAGGAGATATTCCGATGCCTGTGGAATTGAAGGTTTTTTATGAAGACAATACCTCCGAAACCTTTAAACTTCCCGTAGAGATTTGGCATCGTGGAAACGAATGGGAACATCTTTTAAAGACTAAAAAAGAAGTTGTTCGTGTAGTTTTTGATCCCAACCAAATGGTGCCCGACATTAATATGCTGAACAACACTTGGAATAAATAAGTGCAAGGTGAAATGAAACATTAAAACCGCCTCTAACTTGGAGACGGTTTTTTTATGATTTGATATTAAACCGAGGTTAACTTCAAACACCAGCTTCCTATAAGATTAAGGGATATAAGGTTATCTTTGCAAAAATTATATTATGATGAGTATGGAAAATGAATTGCAACAACGAAGCGAATCGAGTTGTGAGCTTTGTAAGTCGACGGATGCATTAAGTGTTTACGAAATCCCAAATTCTCCCACCAGTGGGGCAGAGGCTGCTGTATATATTTGCCAAGTGTGCAAGGATCAAATTGAAGATCCCGAAAAAGTAGAACCAAATCATTGGCGCTGTTTAAACGACAGCATGTGGAGTACGGTTCCAGCCGTTCAAGTAATGGCTTGGCGTATGTTGAATCGCTTAAGAGCCGAAGGTTGGCCTCAGGATTTATTAGATATGATGTATCTGGAGGAAGAAACTGCCGAGTGGGCAAAAGCAGGAGTGGTTGAAGCGGAGGAAGAAGAAAACCTCATTATTCATAGAGATAGTAATGGCGTAGTTCTAGAAGCTGGAGATTCTGTTATTCTTATAAAAGATTTAAAAGTTAAAGGTTCTAGTATGATCGCAAAACAAGGAACCGCAGTTCGCCGGATTTCTTTAGATCAAGAGAACGAAAAGTTTATCGAAGGTCGGGTAGATGGTCAGCACATTGTGATTATTACCGACTTTGTGAAGAAAATATAAGTGAAAATATAAAAGACCTGTCAGGTTTTCAAAACCTGACAGGTCTCATCAATCTTTTAGCGCTGTTTTTAGAAGATTTAAATCTTCAATTTTGTCAAGAGAAGAGACTATGGTTTTTATAATTTGACAAGTTTTTTGGTTAACCGTTTATTTTGGTTGGTGTAAATATTTAAAAAATAAATACCTGACGGCAGGTATGACAGATCCAAAGAAGTATCTGTTTTCAATAGATGAGTTGCGATTGCTTTTCCGGTTATATCAACTATTTCTCCATGAAATTCTTCAGAATCCTGATCCGAGAGTTCGATATTCAATGTGCTTTTTACAGGATTTGGATAAATATTAATTTGTTTATAAGACATATCTTTAAAACCCAACGCATCACATTGTGCCTGGGTTTCAACAAAAGTTGAAGCGGAATCAACGTCCGTCCAGTTAGCTTCGCTATATGTGGCATCATCTACAAAAATGCAAGTTAAGTCAGGATTGTCTTTGGTGTTGAAAGCAAGAATTTTTTCATTATTGTTATTTCTGAAATCTAATTGAGTAAGGTTGCTATTTTGTCCAGTAAAAAGTTCGAGATTAATATTATTTGTAAGATCTAAATTTGTTAATTGAGTTGAAGCACAAGCTAAAATCAATAACTCAGTATTTTGACTTATATCTAAAGAGGTAATATTTGTTTGGCTTATTGTTAGATCTATTAATTGAACATTATTACGCACATTAAGATGTGTCAGAGGATTTCCCCCACAATACAATTTCTTTAATAAGAAATTTTCACTAACATCAATAGAGATCATTGAGTTATCATAACAATATAACTCTTCTAACAAATTGTTCGCATTAACATTTAAGGTGGTAAGTTGATTGTTGTGAACATCCAAATGAGTAATATTTACAAAAGCTTCTATACCTGTTAAATCTTGAATATTAAACGATACCATCGGATCTCCTACAATTAACTCAGTAACAGCTTCGGCTTCGCTTACTTGAATTTCGCCGTCACCATTCGTATCAATTATGGGTAGATGATCCAGTAGAGCTTGCTTAAAAGCCGGGTCAGGAATATGAACAATTTGTGCGTTAACGGCTATGGATAGTATGAGTAAAGATAGAATCAAAGTAGTTTTCATAACATTTAAAACTTTATTATCTGCCGTAAATATATTAAATTTTAGTTAAATAATCAAAAATACTTAAAGATTTGATATTGATAGGAGTGGTTTTTTGAATTTATTGAAAACTTTTTCTTAATGTAATAGCACATCACATTCAGTGATAATGTATTTGTAAATAAAATGATTTTTGGATCAAGAGTTAGATGATGAACAATATGGTTACAGGTCCAACGAATTTTATCTGCAGATTTTAGATGTGTTTCCTTTGGTTAAAATCAGTGATTTGAGTGTGAAAGCCGCCGAAAAAGGAGTGTCCGTAACCCATGTAATGGAAATATTTTGGAAGCAGGTGATACGGTTGTTCTCATCAAAGACCTCAAAGTAAAAGGTAGTAGTATGGTGGCCAAGCAAAGAACGTCCGTGCGTCGGATTTCTTTAGATATGAATAATGAAAAATTTATCGAAGGCCGAGTAGATGGCCAGCAGATTGTGATTATTACGGACTTTGTGAGGAAGGTATAAGTGAAAATATAAAAGATCTGTCAGGTTTTTAAAACCTGACAGATCTTATTAAGCTTTAATGGAATCAACTAATTACTCCTTACTCATTTCAGTAAAATGATGATAGAATTGCGGAATGGTTTCAATTCCTTTTAAATAGTTCCAAACTCCAAAATGCTCGTTAGGCGAGTGGATGGCATCGCTTGCCAAGCCGAAGCCCATCAAGACCGATTTGCTTTCCAATTCTCTTTCAAACAAAGCCACAATCGGAATACTTCCGCCACTTCGCTGTGGAATGGGTTTCTTCCCAAAAGTTGCTTCATACGCCTTATCTGCAGCTTTGTATCCCAAGCTGTCGATGGGCGTAACATAAGCCTCGCCTCCGTGATGTGGAGAAACTTTTACGGTAACCCCGGCAGGTGCGATGCTTTCAAAATGCTTTTGAAAAAGCACCGTGATTTTTTCCCAATCTTGATCAGGAACCAATCGCATGCTGATTTTCGCATACGCTTTACTGGCAATGACGGTTTTAGCACCTTCGCCTGTGTAGCCGCCCCAAATTCCGTTTACGTCTAATGTAGGTCGGATCGAAGTGCGTTCGTTGGTTGAAAATCCTTTTTCACCATATACGTCATTAATGTCCAGTGCTTTTTTATAATCGTCTAAATTGAAAGGCGCTTCGGCCATCTTATTGCGTTCTTCTTTAGAAAGCTCCTCAACATCATCATAAAATCCTGGAATGGTAATGTGTTTGTCTTCATCGTGAAGCGAAGCAATCATCTTGCAAAGCACGTTGATGGGGTTTGCAACTGCACCACCATACATTCCGCTATGCAAGTCTCTGTTGGGACCTGTAACTTCCACTTCCACATAGCTCAAACCGCGAAGTCCAGTAGTGATTGAAGGAACATCGTTTGCAATCATTCCGGTATCGCTAATTAGAATAACATCGTTGGCGAGTCTTTCTTTGTTTTCTGCGATAAATCCAGGCAAACTCACGCTGCCCACCTCTTCTTCGCCTTCAATCATAAATTTCACATTACACGGAAGTTGGTCGGTTTCTGTCATATATTCAAGTGCTTTCACGTGCATATACATCTGCCCTTTGTCGTCGGAGCTCCCTCGCGCATAAATCGCACCATCGGGATGTTGTTTTGTTTTTTTAATCACCGGTTCGAAGGGAGGGCTGTTCCACAGGTCGAGCGGATCTGGTGGTTGCACGTCGTAATGGCCGTACACCAAAATAGTAGGCAAGTCTTTGTCAATTATTTTTTCACCGTAAACAATTGGGTTTCCAGTCGTTTCGCAGACTTCTACGTTGTCGCATCCTGCTTTTTCCAATTGTTCTTTAACGGCTTCCGCAGCTTTAATGACTTCTTCTTTATAGGCTGGATCGGCACTGATCGAAGGAATCTTTAGCAGTTCGACCAGTTCGTCCAAAAAACGCTGTTTGTTTTGTTCAATGTATGGTTTTGCACTTTTCATATATATGATGTTGAGTTAATATAACCTGATTTATAAAGGCTTGAGGCCTTGTTTTTTGTTTGATTCTTATTTTTGATCTGTGTTTTCCATTTTTTTTGAAGAAATGCTAATATACAAAATCTGTCGGGAACAGTATCATTAATAGGGGATAGACCCTTTTGTTTAACGCTGTTTTAGGAGGAATTGAAAAAATCTAAAAGCTTATTGTTTGTTAATTGTAAATCTTGTTTATATTTGCACACTTTTAGAATTCGTTCTATCAGCATTTAATGTGGGCGTGGTGGTTCCGATAGTAATCGAGATGGTAGACACGCAAGACTTAAAACACTTGTTTGTTTAAAGTTCGAAGATTAAAATATAATTGCGGGCGTGGTGGTCCCGATAGTTATCGGGATGGTAGACACGTTAGACTTAGGATTTAACCTAATAGAAGTTCTTAATATATTGAAAAAGCGGGCGTGGTGGTCCCGATAGTTATCGGGATGGTAGACACGTTAGACTTAGGATTTAACCTAATAGAAGTTCTTAATATATTGAAAAAGCGGGCGTGGTGGTCCCGATAGTTATCGGGATGGTAGACACGTTAGACTTAGGATTTAACCTAATAGAAGTTCTTAATATATTGAAAAAGCGGGCGTGGTGGTCCCGATAGTTATCGGGATGGTAGACACGTTAGACTTAGGATTTAACCTAATAGAAGTTCTTAATATATTGAAAAAGCGGGCGTGGTGGAATTGGTAGACACGTTAGACTTAGGATCTAATGCCGAGAGGTGTGGGAGTTCGACTCTCCCCGCCCGCACAAAGTAAAGAAGCTTCTCAGAGATGAGGGGCTTTTTTTACTCCTTAAAAGAGCGATTTGCTTGATTGTTTATGGCTGGATAAAAGTTTAGTTTTTCTTGATGTCTTAAAACAAATCCCCCACAACCGAGCTCCAGCGTGAGGGATTATAATCAATTGATTTCTCTTGAGATAAACATCTCCAAAAACCCTATGCTTATTTTAATTGAAGGGTAATATAGTTTGGGTTTTCTTCTTTAAACCTTTTATCTCCTTGGACTTCAAGAGGTTTTTCATTTATAAAAAAATCGTAGGTTCTGGTAGATGTTTCAACATTTATAACATCATGAATCCGAAGTGTGTCAATTTTAGTATGATCATCTGCATTTCTGAAAAGATAATACCAATCTCTCATTGGATCATCTAATCCTTTTTTAATGAAATCCCATCTTTCACTACTTTCAAATAGAATGGGTTCATAATAGTTGTTGTTTGTTTTAGAAAAGCCAAATAATTGGGTGTTATGATTATCCTCTAATTCCAATATGCCCATTTTAAACCATTGCTCCTCTACGGGGTAAAAAGGTTCTAACTTACTATTGTTCATAATCATTTTATGAGAAATCTCAATTTCGTTATTACCAAATTGTTTGCCTTCTACATCAAATAATTCAAAATACACAAAATGAAACCCAGGATATCCTTGGCTGTTTTGGATGGCTTCCTTCTCACATCCTGATATCAATAAAATTCCGAGTAAAATAAACACATATTTTTTCATAATTTCAATTTTTAATAATTAATTTTTTAGTTATATTTCTTTGTTTTCCAATAAATTTTATAAAATAAATTCCATCTGAATAATCAACAGTGTTAACTTGAATTTGTGGTTCAGAGGATTCTGGAAATTGTTCTAAGATTCTTCCCGATAAATCGGTGATAATGATTCCAAAAGATTGTTTGGTTAAGTTTAATATAGTAGTGGTCGTTTCCGCTGGATTTGGATAAATCAAAATATCATTTTCATCAAATCCTAAATTGTTTTTATTATTGATAGGTTTATCGGGAGGATTTGAAGTAAAGCATTGTTCTGCAGGAAATGGAGGGTCACCATGGGTTATAATTTTTTGACCATACACACTATTGGTACAATGATTGGTTATTTCTACACCTAAGATAGATTGATTTGACGAATGAGCTGAAAGTGTTACCACTACTTCGTTATCATACTGTCCTGAAACTATGTATCCATTGGTTATCGACCATTCATAATCTGCATTGCTTAAAAATGGAGCAGTATATGTATAGGTAAATAATGGACATGCTTGATCATATCCTTCAATGGGCAATTCGCCTAAACTTGTGATTGTTTTTTTTATTTTTCGAGTACCACAATTTGGTGTTACACTAATTGTTCCTCCAAAGTCATTCATAGCTTGTATTGTGATGGTATTTGTGCCTTGACCACTCAATAGTTGATAATTGCTTGATAGTTCCCAGAAATAACTCGTTGCTCCAGGCATAGTGTTCACCGAATAGGTTTCTATTTGCCCACTGCATAATGCAGAAGAACCAGAGATATCTAAAGAGGTATGATCAATTCCGATTAAAGGAATATAGCCATACATTTTGGCGACCTGCAGTGGTGAAAAATAATTTAAACAATGAGTGAAAGAATAACTCATTATATTATTAGTGTTCGGAGCCCAAGAAGCATTCCAATTATCAACACCTCCGCCAGTATAGTTGCATGGGAATTCCATTCCTAATCCGTAACGTAGATAAGGATCAGCTTCTGTGTCGCAAAGAAAATCACCATTTACTTCGCATTTTCTTTTGCCAATGGTATTAACGCAAAGAGCACCCTGTTTTTTGGAGCGACTTACAGATTCTTGATAACAATCTCCACATTCATAATTAAAATTATATTTATGTCCTCTTCTTCCCGGATGATGGGTATGAAAAAGATTTAAAGTATGACCTATCTCATGCCCTAAGATTTTAGCAGTGGTATTTATGGAATTAAATGTTACAGCACAAGAAAATGCTCGTGGATTTATTCCGTTAGTTACAAAAGGTAGCAAAGGAAAATTTGCTTTTCCAGACCAATCGGTGCCTGAATGGATTATGAAATGAACATTTAAAACTTTTTCTTCTTTATTGTCCAATGTGAAATCTTCAAAATAATTATCACCATAATTTGCATAATTAGTATTGTTAATAAAACTAATATCGCAAAGTAAATAGAAGTTGATGTTGTAGGATTGATAAAGTTCATTGAGTTTATCGATAATTTGATAAATTTCATTCTCATTAAAATTCCCTACACCATTGTTGTTGCGATAAACCCAAGCTTTTATGGGGATATCATAGTGAGCGCTTTCTGATTTGAACATTTCACGTCCTAATGAAGAAATATCTTTTCCCCCTTCCAGTTGGTTTAGATAATCTTTATCAATATCAACATTGTGATCTATTAAGAGATCGACCAATTTCTGATTATCTCCATAAAAGAAGTCAGTGGTATAGGCTTTCGGATCAGCCTGTGTTCCACAACTATAAGCTTCAGATTTTTCCTGAGCTTTTAGTTGACCGCTTCCAATAAACAATAAAACCAAGAAAACCCCAAGAATTTTAAAATAGAAACTCAGTAATAAAGATAAAATTGATTTTTTCTTCATGGCCAAAAAGATTTAAGATGAAACATTTTTGGGGAGGAATATCACAAACATACTAAAGTTTTTGTTAATAATAAAGTAAAAATGTTAAAGCGCAAGTTAATTGTGAAGTGTGTTTTTGTTTTTTGTATAAAAGTCAGTATTGTTCATTGTTGTGTTCCTAGGATTATTGGTTTGGTAATTATTTAGATTTCATTATGGTTATTAAATAATCCCCCACAACCGAGCTCGAGCGTGAGGGATTATAATCTATAGATTTCTCATGAGATAAACATTTTTAAAAACCCTATGCTTATTTTAATTGAAGGGTAATATAGTTTGGATTGTCTTTTTCGAATTTCCCGTCTCCATGCAACTCAAGTGGTTTTTCGTTTAGGAAAAAATCGAAGGTTCTGGAGTAAGTTTCTGTATTTTGGAAAGCATCATGAATTCGAAGTGTGTCAATTTTAGAATGATCATCTGCATTTCTGAAAAGATAATACCAATCCTTTACTAGCTCATCCCTTCCTGTTTTAACCACATTCCATCTTTCTCCGCTTTCAAACCTTTTGGGTCCATATATGGGATTTTCGCTATTATCTGCCGTAGAACCAAAAAGTGTTGCCTCCATTGTTTCTAAAGAATCAATTACTCCCATTCTGAACCAATTCTGATCATTTTCAGTTCCATAAAAAAGTTCAAGTTGATCATTTTTCAAAATCATTGTTCGGGAAATTTCAATTTGATCATTGTCATAAATTTCACCTTCTTGATCTATCAGTTCAAAATATATCCAATAAAAAATTGGGTAACTTTCATCAACAAGACTCGTTTCTTTTTCGCATCCTAATAAAAGAAAAATACTCAATAAGAAAAACACATATTTTTTCATAATTTAAAACTTTAATAAATCATAATACAACATCAAACATAGGTGATATTTGTCAAAAAAAAACAAAGTGTGTTAAAATGCGTTGATTTAGTTAAAACATGTTGTGGCGTGTGTAAATTAACAATGGGTATTTTTATTTTTCATAGATAAATTCCATTATTTCATCTGCTCCGTGGGCCGCTCCACAACCAAATCACCTTCTTTTAAATCGCCAAAAATTTCTGTAATCGTGTCCAGTCGGATGCCTTCTTTTATAGGAACTCTTCTGATGTCATTTTCGTTTTTTGTCAACACAAATAAGCCCGACTGCGTACTCAGAATATGCTTTGGCGAAACCCAAAAAGTGGGTGTTTTTCGTTTTAAACGTAATTGAACCTGGGCATATTCACCACCGTTCAATTTGCTATCGGAATTCTTTACGTCAAACTCCAACGTAACCGCCCGATTCTCGGAATTGATCAGCCTTGAACTTCGGGAAAGCTTGGCTTCAAATTGTTTTCCAGGTTGGGAGTTCACGGTGAAGGTGGCTTGCAAATCGTCATTTACAGAACCGGCATGCCTTTCGGGCAGTTCAATTTTTAATTTCAAATTTTCTTCATCGGCCACTCGAAAAACAGGTTGCCCAGAACCAGGGCCCACCAAAGCACCTTCCGAAACATTGCGTTCGGTGATCACCCCGTTAAAAGGAGCAACCAAATGCAGATATTGCTGCATTTGTGCACTGTGCCCAGTTTGCGCTTTTGAAGCTTCATAAGCAGATTTTGCACTGTTCATCATGCTCTCAGCGCGATCCAACTCAATGGCTGCTACTGCACCTTCGGTTTTTGCGGCTTCCTTCAGCCGTTCAAAATTCTGTTGGGCGTAGAGATAATCACTTTTTAATTGTTGTTCGGAAGAACGGTCGGAAACTAATTGCTGATCCATTTCCGGCGCTACCAAAACGGCTAAAAGTTGTCCTTTCTTTACAGCATCGCCAATATCCACATGCAGTTTTTTCACAAATCCGTTGACCCTGGCATACAGCGAAACCTGTTCGGCAGGTTCTAAGTCGCCCGGAACGTTTAGGGCATATTCAGGTTGTAATTGCGAAATAGGTTTGACAGCAATTTCCTGTTTCACCGGATCTTTAGCAATATCGGCAACAGTGCTTTCTTCTGCCTTAGAATCAGCACAGGAAGCAAATAATACAGTTGATAATACGGCCATGCCGATTAATGTTTTTATAGGTTTAAAATTGAATTTCATAATTATTGTTTTTTTACTTAGTTATCAGTTATCAGTTATCAGTTATCAGTTATCAGTTGTCGGTTGTCGGTTGTCGGTTGTCAGTTTGTCCCCACTCACCTCTCATCTCTTCTCTTCTCTATGTTCTCTTCTCTATGCTCTAAAAAATACCGACTCTCCTCATCCTCTGGATCCAACGACGGACTTTTCACAGTAGAGCGCGACATCACGGAAGAATAAAAGTGGGGGATGAGCAATAAAATTGTGATGGAAGATCCTATCAATCCACCAATCACCGCCCTTCCTAAAGGCGCTGCTTGTTCAGAACCTTCTCCAATGCCTATGGCCATCGGCAACATTCCAGCGAACATCGCTGCAGCGGTCATCAAAATAGGTCGCAATCGCGAAGCAGACGCCAATCGTGCGGCATTCACGGGTTTCAACAGCAGCTTTTCTCGATAGAATTCTCCTTGATCCACCAGTAAAATGGTGTTGGAAACCGAAACGCCAATCGCCATAATAATTCCCATATATGACTGTAAATTGAGTGTGCTTCCGGTTAAAAAGAGAATCAACAAACTTCCCGCAAAAACGGCGGGCGCTACCGATAGAATGACCAACGGCACTTTAAAGGATTGATAATAGGCAGCCATCATCAGGAAAATAGCGATGAGCGCCACGCCCAATCCGGACAGTAAACTGCTCATAGTTTCGTCGAGTAGATTCATCGTTCCTTCCGTCCAAACCGTAACCCCACGCGGCGGATCTCCTGCTTGTGCAATGGCTTCTTTTACAGCTGCTGAGGCCGATCCTAAATCTTTGTTGTGAATGTTCGCAATTAATGTCACATACCGATTAGGACCTTTTCGGTTTACTTGTGCCGGTGCGGTGGAGTGACGAATAGTTGCCACATCTTCCAAAACTGGACGTGTACTTCCTTTTTTAACAGGCATAGAACGCAATTGGGTTTCCGAAAGGATATCGGCATAAGGAATTTCCACCTGCGTCTGGAACGGCAATCCGGAACGTGGATCAATCCACATATTTTTGTTCGTAAATCTGGTAGACGAAGTGGCAGCGACTAAATTTCGGGTGATGTCGTCCACACCCAAATCAAACTGGCCCGCCAAGTTTCGATCGATATCGATATTCAAAACAGGGTAGTCCACTTGCTCGGCAATGCGAATGTCGCGCAGGAAATCTACTTTATCTAAATGTTCCTTAATCTTGTTTGCGAAGGCGGCGGCTTGTTTTAGCTGGCGTGCACCCACTTTGATTTCAACTGGTGTCATCGCACCTTGTCCCATAATTTTCTCCGTGAGTTCCATGGGTTCAAAGTTGATTGCGACATCAGGATATTTTTCAGCAACTACTTCTCTCAAGCTTTCCCGGATAGCGTCGATAGAGCCCGTGTAAACATCTTGGTCTATAGATACTTCAAGAACCGCCTGATCGGAGGAACTCGTAAATAAAAATATCGGGTTAATCGGACTGTTTGGCGATTGTGGTCCCACAAAACCTGAAGTGATGGATACTGCACCTTCGGGAAGCATTTCTTCGATATCGGCAATGATATTGTTGTAAAGTGCTTCCGTTTTTTCCAGCCGATCTCCAGCTGGCGCTTGGATTCGCAGTTGAAAATCACCACTGTTAGAAGTCGGCATCACATCGGTTCCTACCTGGTTAATTAAAAGTGCCACAATGGCTACTGAGCTAATCAGATAAATAAAGAACAACGGAAGCGATCTTGGAAACCACCGTCTTAGCGTATAGGAATACCGCACGCGGAACTTGTCGAAAAACGCGCGCTTGCGTTTTGAAATCTGTACTGGATTTTCTTTTGTTTTTATTAACCAGTTCGCCATAATGGGAACAAAGGTTTGGGATGAAATAAACGAGGCAATCATCGCAAAGGCAACCGCTAACGATAATGGCAGGAACATATCTTTTGAAATTCCCGTCATAATAAGCGTTGGTGTCAATACCGCCAAAATGCTCAGTAGAATCAACAACTTGGGAATCGAGATTTCAAAAAGCGCTTCTAAAACTGCCTTTTGTTTTTGTTTGCCGACTTCCAAATGCTGGTGAATATTTTCGATGGTAACCGTGGCTTCGTCCACCAGAATTCCGATGGAAAGTGCCAACCCGCTCAACGTCATAATGTTGATGGTCTGACCCAAGAGATATAAAACGGAAACCGCTGCCAACAACGAAATGGGAATGGTGAGTACGACAATCAGCGCACCGCGCGGATCTCCTAAAAACAGCAATACCATCAAACCAGTAAGAATAGCACCTAAGAGTCCTGAAATCTGTAGGTTCGTCAAAGAAGTTTCGATGTATTTCGACTGGTCAAATTCATAGCGCACACTCATATCTTCAGGCAGCATGTGCTCAAAATCCGTTAGCGATGCCTTTACATTTTTTACGGCATCTAAAGTGGATGCATCGGCTTTTTTAATAACCGGGAGATACACGGTGCGTTTTCCGTTTACCATGGCATAACCATAAGTCATATCAGCTTCATCCTCTACGTGGGCTACGTCGCGCACATAAATGGTTCTGTTGTTTACTTTTTTAATCGGCGTATTTAAAAACTCTTCTGGACCTTTTGAAAGGGAATTGATGGGTGCCATCAGGTTTTTATCGCCAATTCGTAAGTTTCCTGCGGGCGAAGGCAAGTTGCTTTTGGCAATGGCAATGGTGACATCCTCCGGGCTGAGGTTGTTTGCACGGAGCAAATCCGGATCAACATTCACCACAATAGACCGGGCACTACCTCCAAAAGGAGCAGGCGCAGAAACGCCGGGGACATTTACGAGCATCGGACGGATTTTTGTTAAAACTTCCGTTTGTATTTCGTTGATGGAGCGTTGATCGCTTTCAAAAACGAGTTTTCCAACGGGTAGGGAGCTTCCATCAAAACGCACCACCATGGGCGGCACAGCACCCGGCGGTAGAAAACCCATCGCTCGGGAAACCGAGGTGGATAATTCTGCGGCAGATTGCGCCATATCGGTTCCGGGATAGAAAGTGAGTTTCATCAACGTGAGCCCTTGGATGCTTTTAAAATCCATTTCCTTCACGCCGCTGACAAAGAGCAATACTTTTTGAAATTCGTTGGCCATAAATCCGTCCATATATTCTGGCGAAAGTCCGCCATACGGCATCGCAATGTAAATGGCTGGCGATTCCACTTCGGGAAATATGTCGACGTTTATATTTTTGACTGCGATGACCGAAAAGAAAACAATGGCCAAAACTGCCACCATAATCGAAATGGGCTTCCGCAGTGCAAATCGGATTAAATTATTCATTTTTTAATGTTTTTATAGGTTGGTAAATACATAGTCGAAATCGGCAAGCAATTCGGCTTCAGCAGCCAAAAGCAACCAATAGTCGTACGCTGCTTGGATGTGTCTGGTTTCTGCCTGTTCCAGTAAAATCTGAATTTGCAACAACGTGCTCAGGTCTATCAAACCACTTTGGTAGCGCGCGAGATACATGCCATAGGCGTCTTGGACTTGCGTCTGTGCTTCCTGTGTTTTTTGTACTTCAGCAAACTGACTTTGAATTTGTTGCTGAATGGAAGTGAGATTCGCTTGCATCTGGTTTTCATACTGATCGTACAAAAACTGTTGGCTTTCGGCTTGTGCTTTTAAGCTGTTGCTTTTTTGTTTCTGCGTATATAAATCAGAAATATTCCAAGTGATGCCGATGCCTACAAGCGCGTTTGTAACGGAATTTGAAAATCCGTCGCTCCAAGAATCCGAAACTCTTCCGTCTGAATGTATGCCCGATCCGCGATACGCATAGCCGCCTAATAAGTTTACAGAAGGCAAAGCAGCGTTGTTTTCACTTTTCCCGAGATATTCCAGATTTTGGCGTTGGGCATCGATGGAGGTCAAAATGGGATGACCGGTATTTATTTCATCCGATTTTTCCATCGCAATCGTATTGGGATCTAAAAAGTGCGACAGCGATGGACCGAAATCTACTTCCAAAGTTCCTGTGAGTTCATACAATTTGGTCAATGCCGCTTGTTTTCGTCCTTTTAGTTTTTCGTTTTCCGCTACGGCTTGGTTGTAGGATGAAGAAGACAGTAATTTATCGGCTTCTGTTTTAATACCTGCATCGGCCAAACCAGTTGTGATGGTTTGAAGCGATTCTAACCGCTCGACATTTCGTTGGTTTGTCTCCAGTTTTGCTTCATTATAAAGCAAACGGATGTAGCGTTCAGACAGCTCTTTTTGCAGGTGCAAAAAATAGGCTTCCTGTTCGCCCAAAGCTTTTCGGGTGTTGGCTTGCGCTGCTTTCGATTTGTTGCGTGTTTTTCCGAAGGCGAAAAACTCCCATTCCAACGTAGCGGATGCATAGGAATTTGGGTTCCAGGAAGATTCAGGCGAGTCTGCTGGGCCGCTTACGTTGAACAATCCCGCTTGCGGAAAGAACGCACCCATAATGCCATTATGTGTTCCGTAGGAATTTTGTGCTTGCGATTTTAGCTGCGGAAGGCGTTCGCCCACAACAGCGCGAGCTTCTATTTGTGCCGAAGTTACTTTCGATTCTTGGAAATTTATACCGGGATACGTCGATTTTACCGTTTCCCAGAGTGTGCCGAGTTTTCCTTCTCGTTCTTGTGCCCACACCGAATGGATGCTGAAAAATAGCACCATACCGATGATGAGGCGAATGTATTTTTTCATGGTTTGTGTATTTACGATTTAGACTTGTATATCCACCGTGTCGAATAGAAAAGCTCATGGAAAAAAACACAGGATTTTTACACAAAAGAATTCCGTTAAAGACACGTTGGGATGGATTGGAAAAGCCGATAAAAGGAAATCAAAAACCCTGATTTTTCACTCTAAATCAATCAGAGTGCTGTTGGATTAGCACAGAAAACAGTATTTGATTTCATTGGCTTTTCAAAAGAAAACCAAGGAATGGTTTATCGTAAATCGTAAATAAGAAGTTTCCGATAGAGGAGGTATATGGGAATTCCTCCTATGCGTTTCGGAGATTGATGAGGTGGTTTTACTTTTTGATCGAATAACAAAGGACCGAAAAGCAAAGTAAAAACTGCCATCAAAAGTACGGCAGAAGAAATTTTGCTCAATGGAGAAGATTGAAATACATCTTCAATCAATATTTGAATGTCTGCACACTTGGTGCAATTGGTGTTCAGCGTACTTGGCGCAATTTTCGCTCCTTTAACAGCGGGCGCAGTTTGTGCCGGGAAATTAAAGACCGTTTGAAGGCCGCGCTGAATGGAGCACGATGAGGCCAAAAAAAGAAATAACAGTCCGAAAGCAAAAAACTGCCTTAAGAAATTATTGTTTTTATGTGCGCTGTTTTTAACCATTGCGGACAAACATATGGTTTTTGTTGGAAGAATTTATTAAGGAATTGTTATAAAATGCTGTATGATGCTTGGATGAAAAATTAAAAGATGATACAATCCGACGTACAATAATAGGCTCTTTTATTTATTCGTTGTTCTTCCCTTCTTCGATGAGATTTTTTATTTCATTTTTTTCCTCGCCATTTATTTTAGGATTGTCTGGGGTTGGCTTTTTTGCCTTATGATGGATTTCATAATACATCGCAAAATGATCGCTGCCGAAATTTTTGGAACGCTTCATCTTGCCCACGTATAAATCTTTGGTATGGAAAAGATGGTCTAACGGAAATCGCAAAAAGAAATAAGCGGCGTGATAGGTAGGGAAGAAGCCGCGACCCACCCGCGGATCAATCATTCCGGTCATTTTTTTAAAAAGTCGGGTGGTTCTACTCCAAACCACATCATTCATATCGCCACAAACTACAGTAGGTTTATCGGTTTTGCGAATGGTTTTTCCTGTGAGAATCAATTCGGCATCGCGTTCTTTGGCGGTTTTGTTTTCTGTCGGGCTTGGTGGTGCGGGGTGAAGACAACAGAAGAAAATAGCATGACCATTTTTCAAAGGGAAGTCGAAAAACACTGAAGGCTTATCGTCTTCAATCTGATATTTCACTTCAATGTTTTCTAATTTCATTTTTGAATAAACATGCATTCCGTATAGATTCTCAAGCGGAACTTTTATGGAATGCGGATAGGTTTTTTCGATTTCTGAGAGCCCTTGTTCCCAATCTGAATTCGATTCCATCGTCAGCACGACATCGGGGTCGAAGCGATTGATTTCTTTTATGAACTTCTGATAGTTGGTATTGGTTTGTAGGATATTGCCCGCTAAAATAGAAACAGAACCATCGCTCGTAGCCTCTGATTTTCTACACGGATAGATTGCGCTATACGGAATAACTTTGATGAGCTGGTACCCCATCGAAATAAAAAGGCCCGCTAACAATACCCAGCTGAAAAGTGTGTAGTCCGCTTCAAAATAAAGGAAGAGCAGCATTAAAATAAGTTGTATGAAAAGCGATTGCAGTCGGACGAAATCTGCCGTGCGAAAAAACCAATGCGCATTTCCAATCGCTGGAAAAAACGGGCTGATGATAAAGAAGACTATAATACTGTATAACGCCATCCTTCAAATGTAATCTATTTCAAATTGCAAAAGGAACGAATTTTCTTTTTTGGACCTATCACTATCCTTACTTTTACAACGTAATAAAAAATCAATTTAATAAAATGAAAAAAATTACCCTAAGCATCTTAGTGATGTTTTTTGCAATTGCAACAACGATTGCACAGGATTATACAACCCCGAATACGGGAGTGGTTTGGACGCTTGACGATATCGCAACGGCAAGTCCATCGACCGTAACGGTTTCAGGAAATGAATACACCTTGTTAGGAAACTTGACGGTGTCTGAAAACGACACGTTTATCATCGATTCAGATTTAACGCTGTTGATTGATGATGGATTGCGAGTGACCATCTTCGGTGCTTTCACAGTCGATTCCGACGCAGTGACCATTACGGCGTTGGATGAAAGCGCACCTTATGATGGATTCCGATTTGAACAAGGATCGGATATTAGTATTAAAAATGCCACCATTACTTATGGCGGTGGTCTTAGAGTGTTGACCGAAGATTTTCTCATTATGGGCTGTACGCTTTCCCATAACGTTTCAGGAACCACAAGCAGTGCCGTTATCCAATTATCGCGAGGAACGCCTCAAATTTTGAATAACACGATTTCCTTTAACGAAAATCCAGCCATTGGTTCTGCGGCAAATTCGCAAGTGGCAGCTAAAATTGACGGAAACCACATTGAGGCAAACAACCAAGCAAACGCCAACCGTCCACAGATTAATCTCGGCGTTAGCATTCCGGGCATGGTGACGGATATCGTGAACAATACGATTATCGGCCATCCAGACAATACGCGTGCTGGTGGAATTGCCCTTGCTAACTTTGTAGGAGGTGTTATCTACGCAAATATTGCCGAAAACACGATTCAAAACAACCGATTTGGGATTGCTATTTTGGGTGGCAACGCTGAGGTGAATATTTCTTATAACGTCATTGAGGATAACGATATCGAAGGCGATCCTAACTTAGGAGGAAGTGGCATTAACGTGATGTCTGCCTCGGCAGCGGGAATGGACATCAACATAGTTGGAAACGAGATTCGAAGAAATATTTGGGGCATTACACTTCAACAGGAAGCTGTCGTTAATTTGGGCGATGACGAGCCAAACGGTGGAAACAACATATTTTCCGAAAATGGAAATGGCGGCGTAACGTATGCGCTGTACAACAATACGCCTAATACAATTATGGCGAAAAACAATTGCTGGATCGAAGGTGAAGAAAGCACCGCCGAAGATGTGGAGGGTGTAATTTTCCACAGTGTAGATGATCCCGATTTGGGGGAAGTGATTTTCGAACCCTTCCTTTGTGGTGTTACTGTAGGTGTTGACGATAATAAGTTTGCCGACTTTAGTTTTTATCCAAATCCAGCAACTCAGGAAATCAATTTCAACAATACCCATTTATTCGAAACGGTTGCTATTTATGGAATTCAAGGCAACCTAATTCAAACAAAAAACATTTCCGATGGCCACAATGTCATGGAAATCAATCTTCCAACAGGATTGTATCTTGTTAAGTTTTCGAATGGAAGTGGAAGTGTTACTAAGAAATTAGTGGTTCAATAAGGATTTTTTAGTTGACAATTATGTGGGATATCTCCCCACTTAGCGAGAAATAAAAATCAAAACGCCTCAGATTTTCTGAGGCGTTTTTTTATACTTAAAAACCAATAAAAAATGGGGTAAAAGCTGTAATTTTGCACCTCCAAAAACATAAAACCAAACGCAGTGGAAATTCAAAATAAAGCAACGCTCGAATTGAGCGAAAAAGAGATGAGGAGTTATGGGTATAAAGTGGTGGATGCCATTGTAGACCACTTTGTTACGCAGAATGATAAGTTGCCAGTAGTTTCTGGAACTCGAGAGGAAATGGAGAATTTGTTTTTGGAACAGGCTCCCGAGGAAGCGATGGATGCCGAGGAGGTGTTGGAATTTGTATTGGACAAGGTAATGACCAAAAGCAATATCGTGAGCCATCCAAAATCCTACTCCTTTGTTCCGGGACCGAGCAACTACATCAGTGCGATGGCCGATAGCCTTGCTGCTGGTTTCAATATTTTTTCTGGCGGATGGCAGGCGTCGCCCGCAGCAGCGCAGTTAGAAATTATGTCGACCACCTGGTTATTAAAAATGTTTGGTTTTCCACAGGTTCAAGGTGGTGGAATATTCACAAGCGGCGGCTCTATGGCAAACCTAACGGGATTGGTCACAGCGCGAAATATTAAATGTGGCGATGATTTTAGTAAGGCTGTAATCTACTTGTCCGACCAGGCGCATTCATCAAATATCAAAGCCATTCGGATTATGGGCTTCCGCAAAGAGCAAATTCGGATTATTCCAACCGATAATGAATTCAAGTTTTCAATCAACAAATTGAAAAATGCCATTGCAAAAGACCGTTTGAAAGGATGGAAACCTTTCTGTTTGATAGGAACGGCAGGAACTACGAATACAGGAACCATCGATCCGCTTACGGAGTTGTCGGCCATCTGTAAAAAAGAAGATATTTGGTTTCACATTGATGGCGCTTATGGTGGATTTGCAATTCTATCGGAAGAAAATAAACATCAGTTGCGCGGTATAGAAAAAGCCGATTCGCTGACGATTGATCCGCATAAATGGTTTTTTCAACCTTACGAATTGGGATGTCTCTTGGTTAGAAATCACCGTCATCTCAAAGGAACCTTTAAGGAAACCCCCGAATATCTCCGCGATATTGAAGGAAATACATCAGAAATAAACTTCTACGACCACGGAATCGAATTAACGCGAAGGTTTAGAGCGCTTAAATTCTATATGTCGGTGAAAACTTTTGGTTTGGATGAATTCAGAAAAGCAATTACCTACAGTATCAATCTCGCCGAAACCGTTGAAAAACATCTGCGACAGAGCCCCAATTGGGAAGTGATTTCGCCCGCAACATTGGCCGTGATTAACTTTAGGTACAATCCGATAGGAAATGATTTGAGCGAAACGGAGCTCAACGAGTTAAATCAATATATTTCTGAAAGTGTGGTCGATACCAAAGAAGCACTTTTGGTCACTACCATTCTCAATGACCAGGTGGTGCTTAGAATGTGTCTGATCAACCCACGGACGACGTTGCAGGACATCAAGGAAACATTCGAGCTTTGCGCGCGATTTGCGAATGAAAGATTTACAGCAGTTTGAAAAAAGCCGATGTCATTGTCATCGGTGGAGGAGCTGCCGGATTTTTCACGGCGATAAACGCTGTTGAAATAAAACCAGATCTGAACGTCATTATTTTAGAGCGCGGAAAAGACGTGCTCAACAAAGTGAAAATTTCAGGAGGTGGCCGATGCAATGTCACCCACGCCGAATTTCTTCCCAAAGAATTAACCGAAAACTATCCACGTGGTCAAAAAGAACTACTGGGTCCGTTTCATACTTTTATGACCGGCGATACAATTGCATGGTTTCAAGAACGCGGCGTGGAATTGAAAATTGAAGAAGATGGCAGGATGTTTCCAACGTCGGATTCTTCACAAACCATAATCGATTGTTTTTTGTTCGAAGCCAAGCGTTTGGGTGTGGAAATTATACTCCGTCAATCGGTAAGAGAAATCCAAAAAGTTGAAAACAAATTTTTAATTGAAACGGCATCAGATCTTTTTTCTGCCGATAAAGTTGTCGTCGCTACCGGAAACAATCCCAAAGTATGGAAGCTATTGGAAGGATTGGGGCATCAGATTATTCCCCCAGTGCCGTCTTTATTCACATTCAATATAACAGACCAACGAATCCAGGATTTATCTGGCATTGCTGTGAATGCCCATGTAAAAATGTTGGATCCGAATACAAAGAAAGTGATTTTAGAAAATCAAGGTCCGCTTTTAATCACGCACTGGGGAATGAGTGGTCCCGCTATTCTGAAACTTTCTGCTTGGGGAGCACGATTATTGGAACCCTTGGATTACCAGTTTAAAATTGAAGTGAATTGGTTGGATACTATTTCGCAAGAGGAAGTTTTAGTAGGATTAAAAAGTATAAAATCCGAACACGGGAAACAAAGTCTGTTGAAATATCCACATTGGAATCTTCCCAAGCGATTGTGGCAAAGCTTATTGCGAGCGGCTGGAATATCCGAAACGTTGAGTTGGGCAGATGCCACGCGTGAAAATTTGATGAATATCGCTAATCAATTGACAGCAGGAGTTTTTAAAGTGAATGGAAAAAGCACTTTTAAGGAGGAATTTGTAACCGCTGGCGGTGTAAATCTAAAAGAAGTCGATTTTAAAACGTTTGAAAGCCGAATTGTAAAAGATCTCTATTTGGCAGGAGAAGTGCTTGATATCGATGCGGTTACAGGAGGATTTAACTTCCAAAATGCGTGGACCGGAGGGTTTATTGTTTCTAAAAGTTTATAATTGTTTTTATAGCGTTTTGTTGTAAACAGTATATATTTAATATATAGAACTTATATATCATGGGAAAGACAAAGAAATTAATTGAGCTCGGCAATAAGACGATTGAAATTCTTGAAAAAGAAGCAAAACTTCAAAGACGTTCTTTAAAAAACTATCTCGAATTTATGATTCATTATGCCGCATTAGTTCTGAGTGAGCCTTCTGAAGAGTACAAAGAAATGATGGATGACATGCTTAATAAACACGAGGACGGAAAAATTAAATGGACCTCATCCAATGAAGTAAGGGCACGTTATGGTCGTTAAAATCGTGTATAGCGAACAAGCGCAGTTACATATCCATAAAGCGAAATGCTATTTTAACCTCATAGGAAAGGAGAAGGATTTTCTGGATGATCTCTTCCATCAGGAAAATTTAATATGGGCTGTGCTTGAAATGTACCAAATTAAATATTGGAGAATAAGAATTTCAAATCTTCACAACTTTAGATATGCCATTCATTATGTCTTTGAGAAGGGGCAAGTTTATATTTATCGCGTATTTGCTTATGGTAAAGAATATTCATAGTCCAATGATTTAATTAGGCGAAAAAGAAGCAGGGAAAACTGGTTTACTTATAAAACCACTGTTTTCTTTCGAAAAGCATAATTCTTATAATATCCTTTTTTGTCCGTAAAGGACTCTACAATTTCCAATCCAGCTTCCTCCGCCAACCATTCTACGGTCTTTTCATCATATTTCTGTGAGATTTCAGTGTGAATCGTTTCCCATGCATCAAAATGAATGGTGCGGTCTAATTCTTTAATCTCCACCTCCATAGCTTCCGTTGCCACCAAAAAGCTTTTTGCAGTTCCTGTTTCGGGATTATAAGCCTCCCAATGTCGGAATTTGTCGACGTCAAAATTCCCACCCAACTCGCGGTTGATACGCACTAAGATATTCTTGTTGAAGGCTGCAGTTATGCCTGTTGGATCGTTATAGGCATTCAAAATTACTTTCGGATTTTTCTTTTGATCTAACCCTATAAACAGCAAGTCGTCGTTCAGCAATGTCTTCCTTAACTTTGTGAGGAACGTGAGTGCTTCGGGATGTTTCAGGTTGCCGAGGTTGCTTCCAAGCAATAGGATTACTTTTTTGCGCTTGTCAAACGATTTTAATCGGTCTAAAACTTCAAAATATTCACCTACTTCAGCATCTACCTGAAGCGACGGAATTTCATCTGCGAGCGATAATCGGAGCGATTTGAGCACATTTTGACTGATGTCGATAGGTTTGTAAGTGAAGTTGAATTTTTCGTCAGTCATGTATTTCAAAAGTACTTTTGTCTTTTTTCCATCTCCCGCGCCGAGTTCGATGAGGTCGAGGCCGTTTTCTTTATCGCGAAATAATTCGCCAATAGCGTGCGTATATGTTGTAATGATTTCCAGTTCACATCCGGTGAGATAATATTCGGGCATCGCCATAATGTCCTGAAATAGTTGATCGCCGTTGTGATCATAAAAGTATTTCGAACTTAGATGTTTCGGGAAATCTGTGAGTCCTGCTAATACTTCCTTTCGGAAAGTGTCGACACGTTGTTTTGCTTTTTCAATTGATTCCATAGAAGTGCGTTGACGCTTTTATTTTGCTAAACGAATACCAGTAAATTGCCAGCGTAGATTGGGTTGGAAGAAATTTCGATAGGTGGGGCGTGTGTGGTGTTTTGGCGTGGCTACCGATCCGCCACGAAGTACTTTTTGGTTGACCATAAACTTGCCGTTGTATTCGCCGATAGCTCCAGGCGGTTTTTTGTAATCAGGGTAGGGCAGGTAGGCGCTTTCTGTCCATTCCCATCGCTGGCCCCACGGAAAGTATTCTTGAGCCGCTTCCCACTCGAATTCGGTTGGCAATCGGCAATCTTTCCATTGCGCAAATGCAAAGGCCTCAAAGTAAGAAATGTGAGCTAAAGGAGCGTCGGGGTCAATTTTCTGTAATCCTTGAAGTGTGTAGTAATGCCAATGGCCATCAATTTTATGCCAATACATGGGTTTCGAAATATTTTCTCGATTCACCCAATCCCAGGCTTCAGAATGCCACAGATTGAAATCTTTATAGCCATCGGCTTTGATGAATTCAAGATAATCGCCATTGGTTACTAATTTATTCGAAATCTGATAGGGTTGAAGATAGACCTTGTGTCTGCCCAATTCGTTGTCGTAAGAAAATCCGTCGGTGGATTTATGTCCAATTTCATAAATGCCTTCATCCATGTAAATCCAGTCGGCGTCGAAATCTTGATGGGTATAGGCATCAAAGGTATCGTTGTATTTCGGGAACAATGGGTTGTGCCCTAAAATATACTTGATATCGGTGCGCAGCAATTCTTGATGCTGTTTTTCGTGATGAATTCCGATGAGTAAAATTGCTTCAACTTCGTTACTAATTCCAGAAACAAACAACTCGCGCATTTCGTTGGTTACGTGTTGTCGATAGTCGTAAATCTGGGCTACGCTTGGGCGAGAAAGATTGCCTCTGTCTGTGCGCAACACCCGATTTCCCACATTTTCATAATAACTATTGAAGACGAAAGCGAAGTTTTCATCAAACAATTGATAGTCTGATTTGAAAGGTTTCAGAATAAATTCCTCAAAAAACCAAGACGTATGGCCGAGGTGCCATTTCGGAGGAGATACATCCACAATAGGCTGCACCACATAATCTTCAATTTCGAGCGGTTTGCAGATATCTTCAGTGTGTTGTCGAGTTTCTGAGAAAAATTCAATTAAAGAATCGGTGTCGATCATAATGTTTAGTAGTGTTGGTTTTTTGATACACCTTTAAAATTAAGGAATTCAAGGTAACTTAATTCCAAAATCTTGTTAAAGAATAAGGACCCCCGCAATTTGGAGCGTAGAATTTGCAGAAAAGTAGGAGTATTTTTTATGCGGAATTATCGATTGCGTCTTAAAAGATAAACGCCGCCAATAAAGGCTACTGCTAAAATTAAGAGATATTCCGTACTGTTTTCACCATAGCTAAGATTGTCGAAGTCGAGTTCCATGACCACAAAAGCGATGGCTACTAGAATAAAAACAATAAAGATTCTTCCCCTTTTCATAAATGGTTTTTTAAAACACTACCAAAGTAAGACAGTTTGACTTGCAGTGTGTTGAGTGATCCTTTTCAGTTGGGCACTAGAGATAAACAAGGCAAAAGTTATTTTCCAGTCTTGAACGTGAAGGGAACAGTAAACTTAATAGCTTTGGGTTTTCCAGCCGCCATACCAGGTTTTGTCATTTTTGGGATGGAAAGAATATTCCGTTTTGCCTCTTCTTGGAGTGCTTTTGTGGCTCCTGAAACTTTCGTTACCTCTACAATTCCTTGCTCATTGATGATAAATTCAACGAATACTTTTCCCTGTTCGTTCTTTTTATATGCTTCAGCGGGATATTTAAAATTTTTAGCGATATGGGAGGATAGCTTAGTATTAAAACAATTACTGCGCTCTGAGGGACTTACTTTTTCACATCCGGGCCAAATGGGACCGACCTCCTTGAACGTCACCTTATTCTTATCGACACTTCCCCATTCTTCCTGTGAAAATAGTGCAGTGGTTGAAAATAAAATTAGGGCGAGAATAAGAATATTTTTCATCATAGTTTTTTTAGAATGATATTCTGAACTAAAGGTGAAATTAATCTTAGTTCAAAAAATTGTAATAATTTTATCTAACCCACAACCGACTTAAACTGCAACCGCTCCTTTGATGTGCGGATGCGGATCGTAGTTTTTGAGCGTAAAATCTTCAAACGTAAAACTGAAAATATCGTTTACTTCCGGGTTGAGAATCATTTGCGGTAACGGTCGTGGATCTCTAGAAAGTTGAAGTTTTACTTGTTCGTAGTGGTTGCTATAAATATGTGCATCGCCAAAGGTGTGCACAAAATCACCCGCTTCATAACCACATACTTGGGCCATCATCATCGTGAGCAATGCATATGAAGCAATATTAAACGGAACCCCCAGAAAGATGTCGGCACTTCGTTGATAGAGCTGGCAAGAGAGTTTTCCGTCGGCAACGTAGAACTGAAAGAACGCGTGGCATGGTGGCAATGCTGCTTTTCCGTTGGCCACATTTTCTGAAAATGAAACAGAGGTATCTGGCATAACGCTCGGATTCCATGCGGTGACTAACATGCGTCGACTATCTGGGTTGTTTTTTAGGGTTCGAACGATGTCTGCAATCTGGTCGATGTCTTCGTCATTCCAGTTGCGCCACTGATGGCCATATACCGGCCCTAAGTCGCCATTTTCATCAGCCCAAGCATTCCAAATGCGAACGCCGTTTTCTTGAAGGTATTTAATATTTGTATCACCGTTTAGAAACCAGAGCAGTTCGTGAATAATCGATTTTAAGTGAAGTTTTTTGGTGGTAACCATCGGAAAACCTTCACTTAAATCAAAACGCATTTGATAGCCGAAAACACTCTTTGTACCCGTTCCTGTACGGTCGGATTTTTCGGTTCCATTTTCATAAACGTGCTTTAATAGGTCTTGATACTGCTTCATAATACAAACCGCGTAGGGGGGTAATTTTATTAATGACTAGATTTCAAACTGCATGAGTTCTTGCAAGTGCAAAGGTATCAATATTCTGAATGAAATCCTTGATGAAATCGAAATCGAAATCGAAATCGAAAATGATTTCTTAACGTAGGAAGGTCAAATCACCAAATCACCCCCTCGCAGTTCGCCCTTTCGCCAAGTCGTTCTCTCGAATTCAATGACGTGGGATTCCCGCCTTCCCATCCCCCGCGCAGGCGGGGGTCTTCTATCCCCTGGGGGGTCTCTATTTTTTCGTGCTCATCACTGGCTTCCAATCTCTGCGTGGGATTCCCGCCTTCGCGGGAATTATCCGATGATCATTCCGGCAATCGTTGCTGAAAATAGCGATGCGATAGAACCGCCAATCAACGCTTTCATGCCAAATTTTGATAGTGTTTTTCGCTGTCCGGGAGCCAATGATCCGATGCCGCCGATTTGAATTCCAATGGAAGCAAAATTGGCAAATCCGCAAAGCATATACGTTGCCATAATGATGCTTTTCTCATAATTGAAGTGCAACGCATTGGAGACATCCTTGAGTTCGGCCAATTGGATGTAGCCCACAAACTCACTCGCTACGATTTTGATGCCGAGCAATTGGCCCATCATCATCATATCTTCTTTTGCTACCCCAATTAACCACATAAGCGGCGCAAAAATGCTTCCTAGAATCGCTTCTAAGGATAGGGCGTCGTATGCTGAGTTTGCTGCCACCCATTCGTTTATGGAGCCGAGACCTCCAACCCATAGAAGAATACCGTTGATCAATGCGATAAAGGCGACGAATACCAAAAGCATGGCGCCTACATTAACTGCAAGTTTCAGCCCTTCTGTGGTTCCGTTGGCGATGGAATCTAAAAAGTTAGACCCAATTTTATCGGCAGAAACATGTACGTTTGTATTGATTTCCTCTGTTTGCGGATAGAGGATTTTAGAAACTACGATAGCGCCTGGAGCTGCCATCACCGAAGCGGCTAATAAGTGTTTTGCGAAAGTCAATCGAAGGACGGGATCGTCGCCGCCTAAGAACCCGATATAAGCTGCCAATACGGCACCAGCAACCGTTGCCATCCCGCCGATCATCACCAGTAATATTTCGGATTTATTCATCTTTTCCAGATAAGCTTTGATGAGTAAGGGCGCTTCGGTCTGTCCTAAAAAGACATTCCCGGCTACACTTAAACTTTCGGCGCCTGAAATTTTCAGCAGTTTGGTGAGTAACCAGCCCATACCGCGTACCACAACTTGTATGACTCCGAAGTAGAACAGTACCGACGTCAGTGCAGAAAAGAAAATAATCGTTGGCAAGACTTGGAAGGCGAAAATAAAACCAAAGGATGTTACGTCCATCATACCGCCAAAGAGGAATTCGCTCCCCGACCGAGTATAATCCAATACGTTTACAAAAACTTGTCCCACGGCTTCAAAACCATTTTTAATAAACTCCACCCGAAGCACACCAATGGCAATCAATAGCTGGAATGCGAGTCCGAGTCCAACCGTACGCCATGGAATGGCGCGTCGATTTGAACTGAAGAGAATTGCAATGAGCAGCAGGGAAATCATCCCTATGGCACCGCGCCAAAAGCTTTTAAATGTAAAACCTTGGCTCGGGATGATTTTGTCGGAATCTGATTTTCCTGAAAGGAGGCTGGCGTTGTTGGTCGAAGCAGCAATGAGGTGGTAGGTGGTATTGCTACCTTGGAGCACTAAGGTGGAATCGGTGAGCTGTTGTTTTTTTAGTTTTACAAAATCATCTTCTTGGGCATCGTCGAACAGCAGTAGGAGGTTTCCTTCGAGGATATAATCGCCTGTTTGTTTTTGAATCAAACTGTCGTTGGCGCTTAAATAAAAATCGAAGGTGCCTTCTTGGAGATTGAGAAAACTCGCGTCGGAATCTATTTCGCGAAGTTCAGTGCCTGCGGAATCCGTTACTTTTTCAATTTGCCAGTTTTTGTCGATGTGTTGCCCCCAAATTGTGCCAAAGAAAAATAAGGCGAGAAAAAGGGGGGCGAGTTTCTGAATACTGATGCTTGTTGGGTCCAAGAGTTAGTTAGAATTGATTAGATTGTCTTTAACTATTTTGAATTATTGTCTTCTTGAAATTTCATCTCGAATCCGAGCGGCTTTTTCATAGTTTTCATTCTTAACGGCTTCCTCTAAGAGTCGGTTGAGTTCTTTGATGTTGAGGTTGCTAAAACTATCTTTCGAAGTCAGTGGCGTGTCTTCTTTTGTTAGGATTTCCTCCTTGGTTTCATCTTCCGACTTGGTTGATGGTGACGCTTTGAGATAAATTCCTGCTTTATCCAGAATGCTTTTATACGTAAAAATTGGCGCTTCGAAACGTAGGGCCAAGGCGATGGCATCACTTGTGCGCGCATCGATAATTTCCTTTCTCTTGCCTTGTTCACACATAATACTCGCATAGAATACGCCATCTACAAGTTTGTGGATAATTACCTGTTTGATGGCAATTTCAAACCGACTCGCAAAATTCTTGAATAGGTCGTGTGTCAGCGGTCGTGGCGGTGTGATGTCTTTTTCTAAGGCAATTGCAATCGATTGGGCTTCAAAGGCACCAATAACAATGGGCAATTTTCGTTCGCCATCTTCTTCATTCAATATTAGGGCATAGGCGCCATTTTGCGTCTGACTGTATGAAATTCCTTTTATTGTAAGCTTAACTAAACTCATTCCTGCTTCCGTCTCTATTTAATTTATAATGCTACCAGGCCTTTCTGCAATTAGAAGTTCCCCAAAACAAGAAAAAGCTGTTTAAAGAAGGATGTTTCCTAATCTAAACAGCCTTTATAGGCGCAAATTAATAAAAATATATATGTTCTATGCCCAAGGGGCGTTATAAATTATTCTGGATTAAATTATCGCAGATAAAAATATGCCGCCTGCGCCTTTTGATGGGAGTTTCTTTTCGAATTTGAACGCAATTTCTTTCGAATCGGCGTTTCGTTTTCAAAAAAGAATCTTATCCGTTTTGAGCTTTAAACGTCTTAAGTTTATCGATCAGCTCGGGCACAACTTCAAAAGCATCACCAACAATACCGTAATCTGCAGCTTTAAAGAAAGGTGCTTCTGGATCGTTATTGATAACTACTTTTACTTTCGAAGCGTTGATTCCTGCTAAGTGCTGGATGGCACCCGAAATTCCGATGGCGATGTAGAGATTAGAAGCTACGGGTCTTCCGGTTTGTCCTACGTGTTCGCTATGAGGTCTCCAACCTAAATCGCTTACGGGTTTAGAGCACGCTGTTGCTGCACCTAAAACTTCTGCAAGATCTTCAATCATTCCCCAATTTTCAGGGCCTTTCAATCCACGACCACCAGAGACAACAATTTCAGCATCTGCAATGGTGATGGTGTCGGTTGCCTTGTCGACAGAAAGAATTTCCATGTCGAAATCGTGTGCATCTAAATTCGGATCAAATGCTTCTTGGCTCACAGCAGTTTCGTTTTCTTTTACACCATACGTGTTTTTACCCACTCCTACGATTTTAACATCGGTTGAAATTTCGGTTATAGCGAAGGCTTTGTTTGTAAACACGCTGTGCTTTACTTTAAACGGATCGGTGCTTTCTGGGAGCGCAATGGCGTTGGGTATATAGCCCGCATTGAGGTCTACCGCTAAAGTCGGTGCCATAAATTTGCTGTTAACGCTCGACGACAAGACAACTACCTTGGCGCCTTCTTGTTTAACCGCCTGAGCAATGGCATCGGCATAAGCTTCGCCGTTGAACTTGCTTAATTTATCGTTGGAAATTTCCAATACTTTGGAAGCTCCGTATTTTCCTAATTCGGCGACATCGTCTGCATTGATGCTCACAGCAGTAACCGTAGTTCCCATACTGTCGGCAATTCCTTTTGCATAAGAAACGGCTTCAAAAGTAATATTCTTGAATTTTCCTTCTTCTGATTCTGTATATACTAAAACTGACATAATTTCTTATTTGTTTAATTAAATGACCTTGGCTTCGTTGTGGAGCAAGTCGATTAGTTCATCGACGTTGTCTACTAATTTCACAGCACCTTTTGGTTGGGGTTTTTCGAATGCAACGGTTTGTGTTGGTTGGTCGGTATCAACGGCATCTCTAACGTGCAATGGTTTTTTACGTGCTTGCATAATGCCTCGCATATTTGGAATGCGCAAATCGCTTTCCTCTACAAGACCTTTCTGACCGCCAATGACTAATGGAAGCGAAGTCTTTAAGGTTTCTTTTCCGCCGTCAATCTCTCTGATGGCTGTCGCTGTGCTGCCTTCCACTTCTAGACCGATGCACGTGTTTACGAAGTTGGTCCCCGTAAGCTTTGCGATCATTCCTGGCACCATCCCGCCGTTGTAATCGATGGATTCACGACCGGCAATAACCAAGTCGTAACCACCTTCTTTAACCACATTGGCAAGATGCTTAGCAACAGAAAATCCGTCGGTAGCTGGCGTATTAATGCGAATGGCCTCGTCGGCTCCAATGGCTAAAGCTTTGCGAAGGGTCGGTTCGGTTTCTGGTCCACCAACATTCACCACGTGAACGGTTGCACCTTGCTTCTCCTTGAACCACATGGCCCGTGTAAGGCCGAATTCGTCGTTTGGGTTAATCACGAACTGAACTCCATTTGAGTCGAACTTCGTGTCGCCATCAGTGAAATTAATCCTTGAAGTGGTGTCCGGTACGTGACTAATACAGACTAATATTTTCATCTTAATAAATTTTTGAAGTTTGAACATTCCACAAAACAAGACCACATTAGAGACCCCATTTTGCGTGTCCGCGAAGTTACACATATTTTTGCTTTTATTTGCTATGCACGCATAATAATTTTTTCAGCGCCGAGGATGTAAAAGGTTCACTGTGAAAAATGAAACCTTTTTGGGTAATTTTGCTGTGGAAAAGGAGGTGGTGGCAGGGAATAAAAAAACTTTCCAGATCGTCTGGAAAGTTTTTATGAGTACGCTATTATTTAGTGCTTGTTATCGTGTAAATGTGAGCGTAACATTAAATATGGCATTGTCGGGGAAATCATCACCTACATCCATACTGTCTTGATCTCCAGATAATTTAAGCGTTGTATTATTTAAGGTTTCAATTGTATAAGCGTGCTCTTCGTCAGAACCAGTTTCTTTAAGATACAGCATGTTTCCTTCTTTACGCCAAGTTCCCGAAGTCATCATAGATTCACTCATGGGTTGGGTCACCGTTACGGGCATCCCGTTGATGGTGAAAGTGAGTTCCATGTCAAAAGGAGCGTTGTTGGCCGTAAGTGTATTATCATTTTTAAAGGTGGCATCGTTTCCTGTTAGGTCATTAGCAATACCACTAAATTCAACCGTCATGCCATCTTCTTCAAAAGTACCTTCCATAGTTAATTGGCTTGCATTCCATTTTCCTATAAGGGTGACTTCCTGTCCACCGTTGTCATCATCGCTAGAACACGAGGTAAAACTGACTAAAAAAACGCTGAGTAATAGGTAAGATAAGATTCTCATATTATTTATTTTATTTGGTTTAATGGTCGAAGTTATTGGAATCTGTTTGTAAAACCCATAAAAATATCATAAAATATGAGAAAGTTGTAAAAGCTTATCTTCAAGGAGTAATCATAAAAAGCGCTCATTTCGGCTAAAACGTTACCACAAACCAATATTTAGTTTTATTTTTGTTTTCCTTTTTCGGCAACGATAAAGACTCAGTTATTTAATTTTTCAATTTAAACAAATGAAGACATTACAATTCAGAGAAGCCATAGCAGAAGCGATGAGTGAAGAAATGCGTCGTGACGAGACGATATATTTAATGGGTGAGGAAGTGGCCGAATATGACGGTGCCTACAAGGCGAGTAAAGGAATGTTGGACGAATTTGGACCAAAACGAGTCATCGACACCCCAATTTCAGAGCTTGGATTTTCGGGAATAGGAGTTGGTTCGGCGATGAACGGAAACCGACCAATTATTGAATTTATGACGTTCAATTTCTCTTTGGTTGCCATTGATCAGATTATCAATAACGCAGCGAAAATGCGACAGATGAGCGGTGGTCAATTTAATATTCCTATCGTTTTTAGAGGCCCAACAGCTTCCGCAGGTCAGCTTGCAGCTACGCATAGCCAGGCTTTCGAAAGTTGGTATGCAAACTGTCCAGGACTGAAAGTGGTGGTTCCGAGCAATCCAGCCGATGCGAAAGGACTCCTAAAAAGTGCGATTCGCGATGACGACCCCGTTATTTTTATGGAAAGTGAGCAGATGTATGGCGACAAAGATGAAGTGCCAGAAGGCGAATACCTCATTCCGTTGGGAGTCGCCGATGTTAAAAGAGAAGGAAAAGATGTAACTATCGTATCCTTCGGAAAGATTATTAAAGAAGCGTACAAAGCGGCAGAGAAATTGGCAGAAGAAGGAATTGAATGTGAAATTATCGATTTGCGCACGGTGCGACCAATGGACCATAAAACCATTTTAGATTCCGTGAAGAAAACAAATCGGTTGGTTATTCTTGAAGAGGCTTGGCCTTTTGGCAACGTGGCCACCGAAATTACATATCAAGTGCAAAGTCAAGCATTCGACTATTTGGATGCGCCCATCATAAAAATCAATACTGCCGATACACCAGCACCATTTTCAGCTCGATTACTGAAAGAATGGTTGCCCAACAGCGAAGATGTAGTCAAAGCAGTTAAAAAAGTAATGTATTTAGACTGATGCAAGCTGTTTTTTTTGAATAAAAAACATAGCATCTTTTACTGTTTTTAAAACACCTTTAAAAAATCCAGAGGTTTTCTTGTGAAAAGCTCTGGATTTTAGTTTTTTCGTCAGCTTGTTAGCATTGATTATTTAAGGTTTATTATTGCAATACTTTACAAGAATGTATCGTTTCTTAACATTGACCTCTTGATTCTAACATAACGACAGGCTATCGAAAACAATTTTAAGGATTTCAAATTTAAATGGCATAGATTTTTGATTTCGCCGAAAGGTATTTAATAACAATTATGGTTCGTATTTTACTAGGCTTCTTCTCGCTTTTCAGCGTTTTGCTTCACGGCCAAACTAAGGTTAGTGGCGTGATTATAGACAGCTCGGAAGAACCTGTGCCGTTTGCGAATGTGTTTTTTAAGAACTCGCAGAAAGGAACCATATCGGATGAAAATGGAAAATTTTATTTAGAAAGCAATCAAAATCAAGAGTTTCTTGTGATTTCATTTCTAGGATATACCACCAAAGAAATTTCACTCACAGCGCGAAATACGTTCGACTTGAAAATTACTTTAGACGAAGATGCTGAGAGTTTGAGCGAAGTGGTGATTTATTCGGGGAAAACTTCAAAAAAGAACAACCCCGCTATCGATATTCTTCGCAAGATATGGGAGCATCGGCGACATAATGGAGTTGATAAATTTGATCAATACCAATATGATAAATACGAAAAACTCGAATTCGATATCAATACGATTGATAGTGCCCTTATAAAAAGTCGACTTTTTAAAGGGATGGAATTTGTGTTCGACCACATGGATACGTCGCATGTTACCGGAAAGACCTATTTGCCTATCTTCATCAACGAATCTGTGTCGCAAGTGTTTGGCGACAACCTCCTGCGAAGGGAGAAGGAAATCCTTCAGGGAAATAAAAACTCTGGGTTTCAGAACAATCAAGCGCTCATCGATTTTGTAAAAGATATTTATACCGAATACGATGTCTATGATAACTATTTGAAGTTTTTCGACAAGGCTTTTACCAGTCCACTGTCTCGAACCGGCATCGATGTTTACAATTATGTGCTACGCGATAGCGCCTACATCGACAACAAATGGTGCTACAATATTGTCTATTATCCAAGAAGAAAAAACGAGCTTACTTTTAAAGGTGATTTTTGGGTCAATGATACGACGTGGGGGATTAAAGAAATCAATCTAAAAGCATCCAAAAATGCGAACCTCAATTGGGTTCGCGATGTCTACATCGAACAAGAATTTGATGTGGTTAATGACTCTGTATTCCTGATTACACGCGATTATTTCATGAGTGATTTCAGTTATATGAAGAAGGAGAAAGCGCGGGGAATTTACGGGAAACGGACTACCATGTACGACAACTACGTGTTTGATATTCCGAAAGACAAAAAGTTCTATGCGGAAAACAGAGACCCTTATGTTTACGAAGTTTTCAATCGCCCGGATTCGTATTGGAGTGAAAAGCGAATGGAGCAATTGAACAAAGATGAAAAAGGTGTTTATAAGATGTTAGACACCCTCACAACTGTATCAAAGTTTAAAACCTATTACAGCGTGGCCACCACCTTGGCGAGTGGTTATTACGAAATAGATAATTTTGATATTGGGCCAGTTTTTTCGATAGTTGGTTTTAACGAAGCCGAAGGTACGCGGATTCGCCTTGGAGCCCGTACCTATTTCGATCAAAACGACCCGTGGCGCATTGAGGGTTTCTTGGCCTATGGATTTAAAGATAAAAAAATCAAACATGGAATCTCTGGGAAATGGCTTATAGACCGTCGATCTCGTCTAACCGTATTTGCCGGAAACAGGCACGACGTAGAACAAATGGGTGCAAGTTTAACGCAAAGTGATGATGTGCTCGGACGGAACCTCGCAAGTTCCTTTATCTTATCGAAAGGAAGAAACGACCGACTTTCTAAAATCAACCTAACATCGGCAGGGTTTAGTGTAGAGCCTTGGCGGAACGTAATCGTTAGATTAACGGGGTCTTACAAAACATTAAAGTCTGCAACCGAAACTTTTAGCATCGATTATAAAGTGGTTGAAGATGGTGTGTTTACAGGAGCGATTAAAAACGATTTGAAGCAGTCTGAAATTGAGGTGGCTGTACTATACACTCCAGGGCAGAAAACCTCTGGATATGGCGTGGAGCGCTTGGTTGTAAACGGAGGGGATTTTCCGGTGTTTTATGCGTCGTATGGCTATGGCATGAAAGGAATCATGGAGGGCGACTTCGACTACAAGAAACTTCAGTTTCTCTATAGCCAATATTGGAATATCGGAGGTTTTGGACGGATGTTTTCCACCTTGGAGTTAGGAAAAACAATCGGAACGGTCCCTTTGAGTTTGATGAATCCGATTCCGGGAAACCAAACCTATTTTAGTATCGACAATACATTCACCATGTTGGATTACTATGAGTTTGTAAGCGACACCTATGCCTCGCTTCATCTACAACATGATTTTGGCGGACGAATGTTTTCGCGAGTTCCATTACTTCGCAAGTTAGACCTGCGCGAAGTACTTGGTTTTCGAGCGGTCTATGGCACGATTTCGGAAGATAACATCAACTTGAATGCATCTAACATTATCTATCAAGCCCCCGAAGATGTCTACTGGGAGTGGAGTGTGGGTGTGGGAAATATTTTTAAAGTCTTTAGACTCGACTTCAATTTTAGAGGAAATTATCGCGATGTGCCCGGAGTGCGAAATTTCGGTATTACAGGTAATTTCGGATTCCATTTTTAAGCAACCTTAAATAAAGAACCCCCACAAACGATTGTCTGTGAGGGGTCTTACTTCCGTATTACCTATGATCTCCCCAAACACAAGTAATACAAGAGCGAAACTATATCTTTATTTTGGATATTCTTTACGGAAAACCGTAAAGTGAGCGAGTTTTTTAAAAAATAATTATCTTAAAATATCATAATTCTCTCATTTGTTGGTGTGTCGACGATTATAGGCTGCCGAATAAATTATTAAATTAACCCTAAATCTTTCGTAATCGATATCAAATGAATCGCATTTGAGGCACCAAAATGGTGACGCAATTGTCCCAGCCGTTTCTCTATAGCGCTTAAGCTACTGGGAGTCATATTGATTTCCTTGAAATGCTCACTAATTTGACTTTGTGAGTGGCCTAAAGAAATCATTCGAAGCATTTTGATATCAGAATCCATCAATTCCACCGGAGGTTTAGCCTTGATTTTTCGATCTAAATCTGGTGAGATATATGTTTTTCCTTGAGATACCTCCTTAATAGCATCTTTGAGATCCCATAACCCCTTACGACCTTTACTGACATAAGCATCTACCTTTAGTTTGTTGGTGAGATGCCTGACGCGTTCCGGCCTATCCTCTACCGAGTACACGATGATTTTTACCGCTGGATAATTTTTGCGCACTTTTTCTATCAATACCTCCCCAGAGTCAATCTTTTGCGGTCTGAAGTCGGGAATAAAGGACAAATCGGTTATTAAAAGATCATAGTGGTTGTTATCCTGCGCCGACTTCCTGATGTTTAAATAGGCTTCGTCACAGTATTGGGTGTGAAATACATCTTCAATTTGGAGTTCCTCCATAAGCGTCATAATTCCTTTCCCAATTGTATCTAGGTCTTCTGAAAGTAAAACTCTTTTAAACATAGTTATAAGTTTATTGTTGCTCTAAATCCTTTTTTGGGGATGCTGTCAAAAGTAAAACTTCCTTTAATGGCTTTTATACGGTTTTCCGCATTTTGGAGACCATTTTTTGCTTTTATGTCCGAACCTATACCATTGTCGCTGTATTTAATATGCAGTTTTCTTCCATTTTGCTTGAAGCTGAAAACTACCATTGTAGCTTGACTGTACTTCCTCATGTTGGTCATGAGCTCTTGCAGCACCCGGTAGATCGTTCTTTTCTTAATTTCGGAAACCACACGCCAATTAATCGAGGAGATATTTTGGGTCGTAATAGTAATTTCACCGTCTTGATAACTTTGAAGCAGGTCATTGATCTGTTTCCCAAAATCTTTTTCAATGATCAATGCCGCACTATCTCTGCTGATGTTACGAGTTCTTTTATAGATCAAGTCCAAATCGTCTAAAAGCGCCTCATTATCGGTGTGGTTGTATTGCACTTTTGTCATCAACCGATAGACGTCGTTGGCGACTTCGTCGTGCACTCTTTTTGAAATTCTACTTTCGGTTTCGAAAACTTCTTGGAGAGTTTTTCGCTTATGCCGAATGCGAAGGATAAAGAATATACCGGTTGCTGTGAGGATGGTAAGCACCATGAGAAATTGGATGTTGCGGCTTTTTCTGATGGCTTTTTCCCGTAAATACTTGTCTTCTTGAGCCTGCTCTCTTGCCTTAGTGGTATTGTACTGGAGCGCAGCGTATTTGTTTCTCGTGCTATAGCGGGCTTGTTCTAAGCTGTCGGCTACACGGATGAACTCCATAACTCTTGGATTGTTTTCCACCAATAATAAATTCGTAAGTGCATCTTCTATATAGGTCGGGCTATTAATCTCTTTAGCGATCTCATACGCTTTTTCAGCGTGAAATTTTGCTTCTTGTGTAAGCTGGTTGTCTCGATAATAAGTAGTCAGGTGTCGGTAACTCGAATAAGTGCCAACCAAGTCGTTGTGATTCAATCGAATTTCGAGAGCCTTATTCATGTTGGTTAAAGCATCTGGATTGTCGATTTTAGCTTGAATGTTTCCTAGATTGTCCAAAACTCGGGCAATAACAAGACTGTCTGACAGTCGCAAACTCAACTCATATGTCTTACGAAAATAAGTGTCTGCCTGAACGTATTCTTTAGCATCTAAATAGACATTGCCCATATTGTTGATCACCTTTAGACTGTCTAAAGTACTTTCGCACAACGCGAGGGCATTATTGTAGAAGTAAAGAGCGTTATAAGAATCTTTTAATAATCGATAGGCTCTACCTAATTCTCTATAAATTTCCTTTTTTAAACGAATGGTTTTCTTATTGTTGGGCATGTTTTCAAGCAGATGGATAGCTTTAATTGCTGTTTCTTCACTTTCATAAACAGAACCTACTTCCATCTCTCCAGTAATCAAAGCCTGCATGATGCCAACAGCCTGTAATGTGTCGCCCCGGGCGAGTGTTTTTTCAGTTGCATCGCGGAGAAAAGTAATGGCAACAGCTATGTCAGCATCCTTGTGGGGATAATAAATAGCAGATTTATAAAACTCTAGGCTATCAATCGTTGGCCTTTGAGCATAAGAAATTTGAAAACTTGTTAAGAAAATAATTGCTGTTTTCAGAAATACGGAGAATAGGTTTGTCTTAGAGGATATCATATCCATCTAAGTTAATTATTTTTAACTAATAGTCATAATTATTTGTTAAGGGCTTATGGGTTTGTTGGGTCGGGTGATGTAAAGTCATCTCCACAACAAGCTTTTGGGGCTTCTGCTTGTGCGTCGAGTGCCTGAGGAGTACAGGATGTAAGGTTAAACAATGCTATGAGTGCGAAGAATACAAGAAATGCTTTTTTCATCATCGATCAGATTTAAAGTGAGACACATTCCCGAATTTTGAATTTCTCCCTCGCGATGGTTTTGAAATCCAGTTTTGAGGATGAGGTAAGTCATTTTCGGGTTTCTTCAAACCAAGTGAGAAAACAACAGGACTGCTGGAAACAGCATGGAAGCTATGTGGAAAGAAATTTCCACGGGTTCTGTGAAGTTCTTTGTAGTTTTATAGATTGGATAAAAACACTAGAAATGTCGCATAACAACCTTGTTGTTGCTGCTTTTAAAAAAGCAAAAGAGTCATTGAAGGAAAATGGCGTTGTTCAGCCTTCAAAAAAGGCCACTGCAGAAATTCTTTCGGATTTTATATACGATGAATTGAACTTTCAATTTGGAGAAAGGCGATTGCGAGACTATTACAATGCTGCTTTGGCAGAAGAAGAGGTCGCCATTGCTCAGCAGGCGGTGCGTGATGGATTGGCACGTTTCCTTGGCTTTGAAAACTACACGAAATGGGCAGTTGCCCAAGAACGGACGGATTTAGCGCCAAAAAAGAATCCGTATCCGTTGGCGCAGTATTTGGGTAAAAATAAAACAACACTGTTCATTGGTTTCGTTGCTCTCATATTGTTTTTAATTGTCAATGCTCTAAACAGCGAAAAATGGATGGAGTGGAATGGCGATCAATTTGAAGTGACAAAGTTTGATGAGCAACGACTATCGTTAGGTGAAATTTGGCCAATGGATAAAAATCGACTTACAAACTTTAAAAGAATTGCGCCCGACTGCAATACCTCTTTTTTCGATTTCAATGGAAATGCCAAAGTTTGGTACGGTAAAAACAACCAAGGCGAGCTAGAGTATTTCACCGATTTAGGCCGACATCCCGAAACAGGAAAAACACTTCGGCCAATGACGCGGTATATGATCAATAAATACGTGTGCCCGGACACTGTAAAAGCTTCGAATCAAACTCCGTGAAAAATAAGTCTGTTTTGCGAAAAGGTTGGGCATATTGAAATGTATTCCCAAGAGAAAGGTTAACAATATGATAAACCGTTTGGGCCAAGTGCTGCCATCTGTTAATATGTGTAGTTTTGTGAGTCGCGTAAACTTAGGGTTTGTGCATTTTCGAAATAATTTGTGTATGTTTTTATTTGCATAATAACAACGTTGGTAAGTTTTGTATGAATTGATATTACCACTCCTAGCCTCTAATAATTTAAATGTATGACTCAGCTATTTTCTCCCTTTACCATTCGAAATACTACTTTTAAGAATCGCATGGTGGTTTCGCCAATGTGTATGTATAGCGCCAAAGAGGGCTATTCAACCGATTTTCATTTGGTGCATTTGGGAAGCCGGGCTTTAGGTGGTTTCGGTCTGATTATTCAGGAAGCTACGGCGGTTTCCCCAGAAGGTCGTATTACGAATGGCGATGTAGGTATTTGGGAAGATGGACATATTAATAAATTAAAGGAAATTGTCGCATTCTGTCACAGTCACGATGCACTGGTTGGCATTCAATTGGCGCACGCTGGAAGAAAGGCGAGTTGTTTGCCCCCGTTTAAGGGAAGAAAGAAAATTGATCCCAATGACGAAGGAGGTTGGCAAACATTTGGACCTACAGACGTTCCATTTCATAAAGCCGAACCTGCGCCCTTGGCCATGGATGCGGAAGACATTCAGAAAGTTAAAGGTGATTTTGTTTCGGCAACGCGCCGAGCCAAAGAAGTTGGATATGATGTATTGGAAATCCACATGGCGCACGGCTATCTGTTGCATCAGTTTTATTCGCCAATGACGAATCGGCGAACTGATGATTATGGCGGTAGTTTTGAAAATCGGATTCGTTTAATATTGGAAATTGCCGATTTGGTAAAAAAAGAATGGGGCGATGAGAAACCACTCTTTGTTAGAATTTCTGCATCCGATTGGGTTGATGAAGGATGGACAATAGAAGATTCAGTAGCGTTATGCCAACGCTTAAAGGAAGTGGGCGTAGATGTTATTGATGTATCCTCGGGTGGGATTGTTCCGAAAGTGAAAATTCCAGTTGCGCCGGGATATCAAGTAGGGTTTTCCGAAACCATCCGAAACGAAGTTAATATATCAACTGGAGCGGTGGGCAAAATCACCACCGCAGCGCAGTCGGAAGCGATTTTAAAATCTGGACAAGCCGATTTGATTTTGTATGCTCGGGAAACGTTGCGACAACCCAATTTGCCTTTGCAATTTGCGCGTGATTTGGGTGAAGACATAACGTGGCCGGTGCAGTATGAACGCGCTAAGCTGCCACATAAATTAAAATTTGATAAAAAGATATAACATGAATCAAGAGAATTCTAAACGAATAGTTTACTCTGTTTTAGATTTGGTTGCTGTGCTTCAAGGGCACTCGCATCGGAATGCGATGGAAAACAGTCTTTCATTAGCACAGCACGTTGAAAAATTAGGGTTTAAACGATTTTGGATTGCTGAGCACCACAATGCAGGTAGTGTTGTGAGCTCTGCAACACCAGTGCTAATTGGCTATGTTGCACAAGGTACGGAAACGATCCGTGTTGGGTCTGGAGGCGTCATGCTTCCGAATCACGCACCGTTGATCGTGGCCGAACAGTTTGGAACCTTAGCGACGTTATATCCAGATCGAATCGACCTCGGATTGGGGCGAGCGCCAGGAACAGATCAAATTACAGCACGAGCTTTACGACGTGATCGGGTTGAGACCGTACACGACTTTCCGAAGGATGTGCAGGAACTACAGCACTATCTGTCCAAATCGGGAGCGCACAGTCCTATTAGAGCCATTCCTGGTTTTGGGTTGGAAGTACCGCTTTATATTTTGGGTTCGAGTACGTTCAGTGCCCATCTTGCCGCACAGCTGGGGCTGCCGTATGCCTTTGCCAGCCATTTTGCGCCGGCGCAACTTCATAATGCATTGCCTATTTATCGCGAAGAGTTTAAGCCATCCAGTCAGTTGGCAAAACCTTATACCATGGCCGCTGTTAATGTGATTATTGGCGAAACCGATGAAGAGGCCGCTTATTTGGCCACAAGTACGAAGATGTTTTTATTGAATGTTATTCGCAACAGGCGCGTTCCGTTGGCGCCACCCATAAAGTCGATGCAAGGCGTGTGGAATCCGCTAGAAGAAGCGCAGACAAATAAAATGTTGGAATATACGTTTGTTGGGAATAAAGAAACGGTCCGAAAACAGATAGAAGACTTTGTCGCCGAGACACAAATCGATGAGCTTATTGCTGTTTCGTATATTTACGACCACGAGAAAAGACTGCGTTCGTTTGAATGGCTCTCAGAAATTGAAATTGAAAAATAATAATCTTTAAATACTCAAAATGCTAAACGCTGTTCTCTTTGATATGGATGGAGTCATTGTAGATACTGAACCCCTTCATAGAAAAGCTTACTTCAATATGTTTGAAGACGTTGGTATCGATGTTTCAGAAGCACTATACGATTCTTTCACAGGTCAGGCAACACTGCCCATTTGCAAAACATTGTGCGAACATTTTAAACTCGCCCAAAATCCTTCAGAATTAGTTGCCCTAAAACGAAAACACTTTAAGTATTTATTCGATACCGATACCGATTTGCAGTTAATCGATGGTGTGTTAGACATAATACAAGATTATCACAGCAATGGATTGACTTTGGTTTTGGCATCGTCTGCATCGATGAAAAACATCAATCGCATTTTCAAGCGATTTGATTTGGATCAATATTTTAAGGCGAAAATAAGTGGTGCCGATTTACAAGCTTCAAAACCGCATCCCGAAATTTTTATCAGAGCCGCTGAGTTGGCCGAAGAACATCGCAAAAACTGTGTGGTCATTGAAGACTCGACCAATGGAATTAGAGCAGCAAAAGATGCGGGTATTTACTGTGTGGGCTTTGAAAGTCCGAATTCAGTCAATCAGGATTACAGTCGTGCCGATAAGGTCATTCAAAGCTTTGACGAAATAGCCTATCCGCGCTTAAAACAGCTCTTCACGAGTTGACTCGGTATCGGTGCTGTCGAAATAAATAACATTGCGGTTGCCGTGCTTTTTTAAATAACTACGGATGATTACATGGGTGTGGTAACTCGATTTTTGAGGCTTTAGATAGGCATCATAATCAGCGAGATCTTGAATGGAAACATCGGTGTCGAAAAAACCATATCCTCTATAGACGCCACTGATGACTAACGCGAAGCCAATTTCATTGTTGGTTCTACCTTTCCCGTGAATGGCAAAACTGGGGAGTTGTGTCTTTAGCGAATCAAGGGCGGCTGTTACTTTTTGGTTGTAATCCGATACTGATTCTTCATCTCTACAAATACCTTCACAACCAATAAGGCGATAGTGTGAGCACTCCACCGCATGGGGTTGTAGCGTACAAAAGCGTGGACAAAGGTTAAATTTCTCACACAAATCCTCCAAAGCCTCCACTGCCTCGGTGCGTGTGTAGAACGTGGCTGCAGAATTCCGCGACCCTTTTATTTTCTGTAAGGCGAGCTGAATAATGCCGCGCTGGTTAATATAATGGATAATTTGAAATGCTGATGTCGGACGTTTCTGGGCGCGATTGAACTTGGGGTAGTAATGGCGTATTTTTTCAGATTCCAATAAAAGCGCGAGCAGTTCATTGTTGGTGGTTTCATAATCTATAAAATGAGTTTCCTGCCCAAGAAGGTATTTTTTGGTTTTCTTTTCATAGAAATGTGAGAGCACACGCTTTTTTATGTTCTTGGCTTTTCCCACATATAGCACCTTATGCTTGGCATTTTTAAACAGATAAACTCCTGCTATTTCAGGGAGGTTTTCTATTTGATCGCGCGGGATATGAGGCGGAATCGTCGCTTCTTTTGAAAGCGGATTTAAGAAGGAGTGAAACACCTTGCCATCTGCATCCAAGGATAGCAACCGGCTGAAAAGAATGACAGTGGCATCGGTGTCGCCTTCCGCACGATGCCGATTTTCTAAGGGAATATTGATGGTTTTGCACAAACGGCCAAGGCTGTAGGAGAGGAGCCCGGGAATTAATTTCCGAGATAATCGAACCGTGCAGAGTTTTCTTCTGGTGAAATCCATTCCCAAATTACGAAACTCATGACGAAGCACATTATAATCAAAACTCACGTTGTGTGCTACAAAAATAGCGTCCTTAGTAAAATGGTCGATGGTCTTGGCAATATCACGAAAAGAGGGGGCATTGGCTACCGTCTCATTGTCTATGCCGGTTAAGGTAGTGATGTAGCGTGGGATTGGACATTGTGGATTGACCAAAGAGATGTATTTATCCTGAACCGAGCCATTTTTGTAAAGAACAATGCAAATTTCCGTAACTCGATTTCCACTGATGCCTCCACCCGTTGTCTCGATATCCGTAATGGCAAACAATTGATCTGTCATGCGCTTGTTTTCAAAAAACAAAAATAAAAAACACTTGGAAATTATCCAAGTCGAAATGGAAAATATCCAAAATCAAGTAACGTTTCTTCGGAACTGGCTGCAAACAGGATTACTCCTTTATTTGCGAGTCCTTTTCTTCAGATTTTATTTTTTCGTATTCCTTCGTTGCATTTTGCGAACTCTGGTCTTTATTCTCTGGTTTCTCGTAGGTTCCAGCTTGTTGTTCGCGGAATTCACGTTCTTGTTTTCTTTTTTGTCTTTCAGCGTCTTGAGGTATCTGCGCGGGTTGTTTATCTTCTTTAGAACTCATCATAAAATACATTTAATAGTTGATCGGATGTCGTGGCTTTTCTAGCCGGAATCCATAACTAATTTATTTATAAATCGGTTTAAAAGCCGATGATTTCCTGGCTTTAACGATACTTTATAAGGTTTTATGATAAAAAAGGGAATTGTCTTTTAGGATTAAAATTCTCACCTGTGATATAACTTTAGTCAAGTTTTGATGTGAAGGCCAATCAAAACATGCGTCCTTCTAAAAACCCAAGTTTATTCGGGAGTTTTGGACTTGTAAAAATAGGTTGCGATGTAAACTGTAGTGTTTATTGAGGGGTTTTATCCGATTGTGGTTCCTTGACTTTGAAGTTTTTTAATTTAAATCGAACGACATCGCCAGGTTTCCATGTTTGTACTGGTGATTTCAACAGGATGGTTTGCTCACTCAATGTGTTGCAAGCACTTGCGTTTTTGTTACACGAATTACAGCGTCGGCAACAGACTTTAAGTTGCATGTGATCGCCGAGGTAGATGCATTTTTCAACCATACCACATAAATGCGGTTCTTCGGCATTGCATAAGGCCGTTTCTTCGGCTCTGAAAAACAGTTTTACCTTTTCGTTATTTTGAGAATATGGACAATCGGTTGGTCCGGCAACAAATCCAAATGGCGTATTAAAACCACCTGGTTCTACGTAGGCTTCCAAGTTATTGGCTTTTCCGAACAGTTCGGCAACATAGATAGAGTTTGGGTTGTTATACAGCGTATCGGGTGTGTCTATTTGAAGTAACTCCCCTTTGAGCATGACCGCAATTTTATCGGCCGTTGCAAAAGCATCTCGCGTATCGTGCGTTACTAAAATAGCGGTAATTCCTAACGATTTTATAATTTGTCTTACTTCTTCGCGTACTTGATCTCTCAGAATTGTATCGAGGTTGCTGAAGGGTTCATCCAATAAGAGTAAATCCGGTCTCGGAGCCAAAGCACGCGCCAAAGAAACCCGCTGCTGCTGACCTCCTGAGAGTTGATGGGGATACTTTTTTACATCTTCCTGCAAGTCGGTGAGCTCAATCGTTTCCATAACTCTTTCTTCGGTCTCTTTCTTATTGAGGCCTTTCAGTCCAAAAGCTACATTTTCAAAAATAGTAAGGTGTGGGAAAAGCGCATAGTCTTGAAAGACCATCCCTGTACGTCTTTTATTTGTAGGGACAGATTTTCTTCCTTTTACAATGGTTTTTCCTGAAAGTGTAATTTCGCCTTTGCTAGGATGTTCCAAACCAGCTATCAATCGGAGCAATGTTGTTTTGCCCGACCCACTTTCGCCTACAAGTGCTAATATCTCGCCTTTATTAAGCGAAAACGAAACATCGTCCACGGCAAACGTACTTGCTCCGGGATACTGTTTACTGATATTTTTGAGTTCAATAATAGACATTATCGTCGTTTTAAAGAATTGAGCTTGTGAAGCCCAATATAGCTATTTTAGATTAATTCTAAATACAAAGGTCGTCATTTTCCTCGACATAGAAATGCTTCTGATAATTTTGGTTTTATTCAACGTTTATCGGGTGTGCCTTTACTTCGCTGACTGATGACACTATTTAATATAATTACAGGTATGATTCCCGTTAGAACCACTACCAAAGAAGCGTTTGCCGATTCAGCGATCATTTCGTTGGTCGCCATATCAAAGGCTTTTGTTGCCAGTGTGTGGAAATTAAACGGTCGCAAAATTAAGGTCAGAGGTAATTCTTTCAAAATATCCACAAAAGCCAACAAAATTGCGGCGGCAATACTATTTCGGATGAGCGGAAGGTCTACTTTCCACAAGGTCCGGGCGGGAGAAGCGCCCAATGATCGTGCTACCTCGTTGACGGAGGTTCCTGTTTTCTGGAATCCTGCATCGATCGCGTTGTAGCCCACAGCCATAAACCGGACGATATAGGCAAAGACTAAGATGAAAATCGTGCCCGATAAAATCATTCCGGTTTGATTATTACTTGCCCAGATAAAGAGTTTGTCTAATTCCATCATCGGAATCATTACACCAACAGCAATCACCGCTCCTGGAATTGCATATCCCGAGGATGCGATACGGGTGATGTATTTTGTCCAGCGCAACGGACTCAATCTTACGGCATATAATAAGAATATTGAAAACAACGCAATGAGTACTGCCGAGCCAATGGCAAGGCTAAAACTTCTCAAAATGAGAATTACAAATTCCGAATCGATGACTTCGCGCCACGTTAGCGACGCCCAATAAAATAGCTGCGACAATGGAAGGAGGAAACTGATCACCAAAACGAATAGACATAAAAATGTCAGAAGCCATCGGCTGCGACGGTTGGGTGTGATTCGTAATGACGGCCGGGTGCTTTTGGCTTGGGAGGTCCAACTTCTATTCCCGCGTTGGAAGTTTTCCAGCCAAATGAGAATCAAGACAAACAAGGTTAATATGGCCGAAAGGTAAATGGCCGTATTGATATCGCCTAAGGAAAACCAGGCTCTGAAAATGCCCGAAGTAAAGGTGTCTACGCCAAAATATTTTACGGTTCCATAGTCGTTCAACACTTCCATGCTCACAAGGGCAAGACCTCCAGCTACAGCGGGACGTGCCATGGGAAGCGCTACTTTTGTAAACATTCTGAATCGACTGCTTCCTAAAATGAAAGCGGCTTCTTGCATTTCGTTAGATTGGCGCATAAAAGACGCACGACAAATGACATAGACGTAGGGGAAAAGACTCAACGAAAGGATGAATACCGCCCCAGGAAGATTCATAATGTCGATGATAGGACCGGTAAAATGGAGGTCGAAATTGTTTCTGAAAAATGCTTGAATAGGACCGGTGTATTCCAAAATGCCGACGTAGCTATACCCCATCATGTAGGATGGAAAAGCGACGGGAAGAATCAGAAGCCATTCAAAATATCTGCGACCAGGAAAACTGTAAATCGAGACAAACCACGCCATGCTCACTCCGATAATGAAGGTGAAAATACCAACACCAAAAAGTAAGATAAACGAATTGAAAAAATAGGTAGGCAGGAGGTGAGACGAAATATGATTCCAATGTTCTCCTGGCGTATCAAAAAGCTTAATCAATATAGTGAAAATAGGAGTGAGGACGAGGATTAGGATGAGCAATGCGCCTCCGGTCCATTTGTTCCACCAATAGGTTTTCTTTTTAGATATTTTCGGTTTGTTTGTCAATTAATTCTTGGCTTGTGATTGCTGTTTGATAACCGCCACAAAGTAGGGGCATTTCGATGAGATGCCCCTATTGAGTTTGGTTTTTGTGCAATGTTACTAGCTTTCGCTTAATTCCAGCCTACTTCGTCGAAAATTTTTACAGCATCACTGTTATGTGCGCCAATTTCGTAAAAATCGACATCGTCTGCTTTGAAATCGCCCCATTCGCGAAGGATGGATGCTTTGGTTGCCTTGGGGTTGATTGGATATTCAAAGTTGAGGTTGGCTAATGTTTGTTGTGCATCGGCGCCTGAAAGAAATTCAATTAGCTTGATGGCATTTTCTTTGTGAGGGGCATATTTAGCAACTCCCGCACCGCTTATGTTGATATGTGTTCCTCGGTCTTCTTGGTTTGGAAAAATGACGCCCACACTTTCGCCAGCTTTTCGTTCCTCTATATTTTTGTCGTTTAACAAGAGGCCGATATAATAGGTGTTTACAATGGCAATATCGCCCTCGCCCGATGCCACAGCTTTAACTTGGTCGCGATCACTGCCCTTTGGGTTTCTCGCCATATTATCCAGAACTCCTGCGGCCCATTCTCTCGCCTTATCTGCCCCATTGGCAATAATAATCGAAGCCAATAAGGATTGGTTGTACACGTTTTCTGAAGAACGCGTTAATATCTTTCCTTTCCATTGTGGGTCGGTGAGGTCTTCGTACCGCTTGATAGAAGTTGGATCTACACGGTCTTTGGCATAAGCAATGATGCGCGCTCGGTAAGTCAGTCCAAACCAATGGCCATCCACCTCGCGGAACTTTTCCAGAATATTCGCTTCCAGAACTTCGGACTGTATGGGTTGTAACAAGTCTTTCTCCTGTGCGCGAAACAGGCGTCCGGCATCTACAGTAATCAAAACGTCGGCATTGGAGTTTTCGCCTTCCGTTTCTAAACGCTGTATGAGTTCGTCTGCACTGGCATTGACAATGTTTACTTTAATGCCAGTTGCTTCGGTGAAGTCGGAAAAGAGTTGGTCGTCGGCCTTATAATGGCGGTGTGTGTATACGTTGACTATATTTTCATTGGATGTGTTTCCACAGGAAACAAATGACGCAATGCCCACAACTAAGAGGCAATATTTTAGAAGTGTACTCATGTTTGAATTTTTTATTGATTGCCGCAAAGGTAAGTTTATTTAGATTAATTACAAACAAGGAGGCGAAGTAAAACGGACGGAAAAGAATGTTAAAAAAATTAAGAAAAATGTGAAGTGTAAGGCGTTGTTTTAAAATATAAAATGTGGAATTAGGTCGGGGAAATACAGATTTTTGATGTGTTCGTGGCCGGGATGACTTTATTGTGGCTATTCTGTTTGTTGTAATATAAGAATTTTGTATTTTCGCGCCTTACAATTCGGAGCGTTAGCTCAGTTGGTTTAGAGCGCTACCTTGACATGGTAGAGGTCACTGGTTCGAATCCAGTACGTTCCACATAGAAAAAGCGTAATTCTATCGAAGTCGATAGAATGCGCTTTTTTAGTTAGTACTATATGCGATGTATGTACTAAAGGCAAATGTATCTGTGGTCTGCTGTTTGATTGAGGCTGAGAAATCAATTTTTCTTTACAAATTCCTTCAGGCCCAATAGATATTCATACGCTTCTCTCCCTTTCTTTAAATCGTAAAATTCAATAATTCCCGACCGATAAAAAAATGAGTTTAATGCGGGATCTGAAATGCAAGCTGATTTTTTACATTTAAATTGGATCAAGATTCTTGGCGGGCAAATATCTGCACAACCAGGTTCCTCTTCTCTTTGTTCCATAGCAATATTCACATTGCTTATATGGAATTGATGTCTTCCTGCTGATGCAGAACCCATATTGATCAAGACATTTCCGTTTGTGTCCATCTGAGATTCATCCCCAAATAATTCCTCAAATTGTTTCGAGGCACTGTCGTAATCGGTGAGCGTAATTTGAGCATTTAATCCTAATGAGATAGACGCTAAGAGAATAAAGAGAGCAATTTCTTGTTTCATAATATTTTGGCTTTATAAATTGTGATTCACACTAAATCCAAAACCCGCTCCAATTCCATACTCCGCGAGCCTTTAATTAAAATATGGGCGTGCTGCGGTGGATTTTGTGTGATTTCATTTTTAAGATCTTCGAAAGTTTTGAATTTTTCAATAAAAGGAATCGAGGTGTGGGTGTTGAAAAAATTATGTCCGATAAGATAGGTGCGCCCCAGAAAGTTTTCGGATAAATAATCGACAATATTCTGGTGTTCTACGGCAGCATCGGCTCCTAGCTCAAACATGTCGCCGAGAAAGAGCACTTTGTTCTTACTGTCGATGTTTTTGAAGTTTTCTAAAGCAGCGCGCATGCTCGTGGGATTGGCGTTGTAGGCGTCCATAATAATGGTGTTGGTGTCGTGTTTAATGATTTCCGAACGATTATTCCGTGGCACATAACCTTCAATGCCTTTTTTGATTGCGTCTTCCGAAACTTTAAAATATGCTCCTATGGCAATGGCGGCCGCCATGTTTTCGAAATTGTACGCACCTGTGAGGTTGCTGTGGATTTCGGTGTCGTTAAATACAGTGGTGAGCGTGTCGGCAGTCTCTTTTAGTGTTATGTAATAATCACTGTCTTTTACGCCAAAGATAATACGATCCATATGTTCCGAATGGGCCAATTGCTGTGTGTCGTTGCCATTTATAAACACTTTTTTATCGTGCTTCTTCAAATACCGATACAGTTCGGTTTTTCCGCGAACAACGCCTTTTAAATCACCAAATCCTTCTAGGTGGGCTTTTCCAAAATTGGTAATGTAACCATAATCCGGACTTGCAATTTCGCTTAGTACGTTGATTTCTCCAGGGTGGTTGGCACCCATTTCCACAATAGCAAACTCGGTTTCGGGTTCTAACGAGAGCAGGGTTAACGGCACGCCGATGTGGTTGTTTAGATTGCCAACGGTTGCTTTGGTTTTATACTTTTCTGAAAGTACAGCGTGAATAAGCTCCTTGGTAGTCGTTTTTCCGTTACTGCCCGTTAAGGCAATAATGGGCGTATTGAGTTGTTCTCGATGATGATGAGCTAACGCCTGTAATGCCGAAAGAACATCGTTTACCAAGATCATTTTTCTTGGGAGTTTATGGTTTGCTTCATCGTCGATAACGGCAATCATAGCACCTTTTTCTAGGGCTTCCTCGGCGTAGTGGTTGCCGTTGAAATTATCGCCTTTAAGGGCAAAGAAAATACAGTTTTCCTTTATTTTTCTCGTGTCGGTACAAACTCCGCTACTCTTTAAAAACGACTGATATAGATTATTTACATCCATGGCAAACGAAGATAAAAAAAATCCTCCGAAAATGCGTTTCCGGAGGATGTTATATTTAGATGCTAGTATCGCTTAATGTCTAGCTCGTTTTCTTCCTTGAGATTTTGATCCTACGCGGCTCATCGCATTTCTAAACCCAATATAGTCTGTAGCCATATCTTGAGGGAAATAACGGCGTTGTGCTGGGTCTAACCAATAGGCACGGTCTCGCCAAGAACCTCCTTTATAAACACGCACTTCATCGCTAACCAGTGTGGTGCGTTCGTTAGAAGTGTCGTACTGTCTGTTCATTTGTCCTGCGCTGTCTATCGATACTTCTGGAAGTGGCGAGTTATACATTCTCTTTTGTTCTTCCCCGCTTTCATCATCATCAAATTCACCTCCGAAAGACATGTAATATCGAGTAGATCCTTTGTCGCCATCTCTAAAGTTTCTATTGTCGCTTTCAGAGAAATTGGTTCTTAAATACGTGTCTTCTTCATCAATGGGAACTGTTTTAATTTCACCTGGTAAGTTCCTTGCTACAATTTTTCCGTTGCTCAGAGTGTCGTAAACTATGTTGTCTGGCGTAATTACTTCAACTCTTCCATCTTCACCGATAGCGTTTTTTGTATAGATGTTTCCGCGGAAGTAGTTAAAGTCGTTAAATTCATCATCGATAATGGGTCTGTAGACATCGGCAACCCATTCGGCTACGTTTCCTGCCATATCGTATAATCCGTAATCGTTTGGTGGATAGGACTTTACTTCGGCAGTAATGTCGGCACCGTCGTCGCTCCAGCCGGCAATACCACCATAGTCACCAGCACCTTGTTTGAAGTTTCCTAATTGTTCTCCGTAAGATCTTCTGTTTCCAGATCGGGTGTAAGCACCGCTCCACGGATATTTTTTACGTCCGCGGTATAAGTTGTATTCGCGAATACCCGCAAGTCCTAGCGCGGCAAATTCCCATTCGGTTTCGGTTGGCAGTCTATAGGAAGGCAGTAAAATACCATCTTTTCGCTGGATATAGAGATTCGTGCTGTCTGAACTCCGTTTTGCGATAGATTCAGATTTTTTACCACCTCGTGTTATAGAATCATTCCCACCGTAGGCCATAGTAGGAGCGTTTAAGTAGGTTTCTGTGCTAAATATCTGACCAGGTTCAGTATTGTAGCGGGCACCTCGAGCGGTAATTCCCTCCTTTTCTAAAAGTAATTCGTTTACACGGTCGGTTCGCCATTTGCTGAATTCAACGGCTTGCACCCAACTCACACCCACAACAGGGTAGTCTTTATACGCAGGGTGGCGCAGGTAGTTGTAAACCATAACCTCATTGTAGCCAAGTTGGTTTCGCCACACTAGAGTGTCGGGAAGTGCACCGTCATAAATTCTTCTGTAATTGTCATCTGATGGTGGAAAAACCCTTTTCAACCAATCGAGATATTCAAGATACATCAAGTTCGTTACTTCGGTTTCATCCATATAGAACGACTGAACATGTTGTTGGGTTGGTGTGTTGTTCCAATCGCGCATCGGATCATCTTGAACACGCCCCATCGTAAATGTTCCTCCTTCGATAAAGACAAGACCAGGACCTGTTTCCTGCTCCTTGGAACTCGTGTTGTACTGGAAGCCGCCATCTTTTGCATTGATTTGCCATCCAGTGGCACGAGAGCTGTTTTTATAGTCTCTTGACTTGCCACATCCCACCATTACAGTTGTGAGGACAACACCGAGTACGAGCTTGAAAGCTGTGTTAAATTTGAATGTCATAGATTCTGGTATGATATAATTTGGGTTTGCAATATAGTAATTAACGATAATATCGCCATATTATTTTAAAATTAATAGCGAAGTTACCAAGTTCAAGTTACGTATTCAAACGGTCTTGTTTAAGAAATATTATACGAAGTGCGATTTCTTACTCTAAAATGTAGCAAAGGGTTATACTAAGTGTATATTTGAAGCGTTAAATGTAGCAATGAAAAAGCACGTATTTCTTTTAATAGTTTTAATTCTTCCTCTTGTAGTAGGAGCACAAAGTCGGGACATTCAAATTTCTTGGAAGTATGCAGTGCCCTCTGCCACTCCTATCGAACAATCACGCGGCTTGCAGCAGGGTGAAGAGGACGCAACTTCGGATATTCTGCGGTTGGAGCTGGGGCCTCTCGCGCCTGTATATACAACGCAATGGGAAGACTCAAGATTAGTCGATCCCAACTCAATACAAGTAACCAATGTGCGCTATGGATCGCTGACGGCTGCCGAATTAAATGAAATAGATCAACGATTGGTTCCAGACCAACTCGAATACAGTATTGCGAGTACCGAAGCCCGAGAGAAACGCTATACGGTTTTTCACCTTTCCCCAGTAGTCAGACAAAACGGTCGGCTGCAAAAAGTGCTGTCCTTTTCCGTAAACTATCGCTATGGGTCGACAAGTCAGCGCGTGGATCCTCCTGCGATTACCAACTCTGTGTTGGCACAAGGAGAATGGTTCAAATTTAAAGTGGAGGAAACCGGCATCCATAAAATAGATAAATCCTTTCTCGAAAAGATGGGGATGAATCTGAGTGGCGTGGATCCCCGCAATATTAAGATTTACGGACACGGTGGGCAAAGCTTACCTTTGTTAAACGCGAGAAACGTGAATTATGATTTGCCAGAAAACGCAATTCAAGTAGTGGGAGAATCCGATGGAAGTTTCGACAGCGGCGATTATATTTTATTTTACGGAACAAGTACAAAGGGCTATGTCAACGACAACGATTCGCACATCAACCCGTATAGCGATGAGTCTTATTATTACATAACAGTAGATGGTGGTCCGGGAAAACGCGTGCAAGAACTCACCGAGCCAAGCGGAACTGCATCGCACATTATTACACAATTCAATGATTATCAGTTTCACGAAATAGACGAAGAAAACCCTACCAAATTGGGCCGTGTGTGGTACGGAAATAGATTCGACATTAATCGCGACCAGCGTTATGAGTTTACTTTCCCGAATATTATAGCCAGCGAACCGGTTAAAATGGTTGTGAAAGCTGGTGCGGCGTCTGAAAGCCTTACGTTTCTGAAAATAGCCGTTAACGGTGCTGATGTATCGACCCTAAGCTTTCCAAGATTGGGGCCGTCAAGCTTGTTATTGGCGCGAAGTTTTAGTGGCGATGTCAGTGTAGCAACAGATAATGTAGCAGTCGATTTAAATTATAACAACTCTGGAAACCCGTCTAGTGTGGCCTATTTAGACTACATAAGATTAGAGGCGTTGAGAGAACTTAAAGGTGTAGACGGACAACTTCAGTTTAGGTACAACCCTGCAAGAGATTTAACGGGAATTGGGGAATATCAAATTTCAAATGCCAGTCAGTTTTCACAAGTGTGGGATGTAACCGATCCTTATTTTGTCATCGCGAAACAAAATCCAGAAAACGCTTCTGTGATTACGATTAAACAAAATATGGGCACCGTGCGCGAGTATGTGGCTGTGAATCCGAATGACTACCTCGAGCCTGTACGGATTCCAAATGCCAGGGTAGCCAATCAGAATCTAAAAGGAACCATTTTCAACGATGCATCGGGCAATTTCCGCGATGTGGATTATATCATTGTCACCGCGCCATTTTTGATGCAACCGGCACTGCGTTTGGCAAACCATCATAGAAATCTACGTGGGCTAAATGTAAAGGTGGTGACTACAGATAGAATTTACGAGGAGTTTAGCTCAGGAAAGCAGGACATCAGCGCCATCAGAAATTTTATACGCTATGTATACTATAACGCTTCCGAACCTTCGAAGCGGGTGAAATATGTTGGATTCTTTGGCGACACGTCCATCGATTACAAAAATCGTTTACCCAATAACAACAACGTCGTACCCACTTTCCATACGGTGATCAATACAAGTGATACCCGCTCTTTTATGTCTGATGATTTTTTTGGCAATATGGGTCCGAATGAAGGAACGATTGGAGGACATTCCTATGATGAGCACGGTGATAAGAAAAGTGATATCGACCGTCTCGATATTGCAGTGGGGAGAATTGTTGTTGATAATGTGGCGATGGCAAACGGTGTTGTGGACAAGATAATTAATTATTCATCAAAAAAATCCTATGGAAATTGGCGGACCAACTTTGTTTTGGTTTCAGACGATCCTGATACTGCAGACGAAGACAGACTTCAAAGTAGTTTAGATACTTTAGGCAATCAAATTTCAGCCAGAAAACCTTATATCAATGTAAAAAAGATCCATTCCGACGCTTTCCAGCAGGAAACTTCTGCAGGTGGAAATCGATATCCAGAGGTTAATAAAGCGATTGAAGAAGCGCTTGATGTGGGTTCTATTGTAATGAATTATTTTGGTCACGGAGGAGAAGACGGATTGGCTCACGAGGCTATTTATACTAAAGAAACCGCTCAGGAGCTGCAAAACAAAGATAACTTGCCTTGTTTTGTGACTGTTACATGCGAATTCACCAAATTTGATAATCCGTTGCGCATTACTGCAGGAGAACTTACTTTCCAAAATCCTAATGGAGGAGCTATTTCCTTGGTGACTTCAACCCGTGCAGTTTATATTCCTGTGGGGATTGAATTCAATAAAAAACTGGCGCCTTTCATGTTTGGTTATGAACCTTTTGACGCGCCACCGGTCGATCGGGATCCGGAAGTGCCTGCCGAAGCACTTCGTTTAGCAAAAAACGATGTCGCTTCACACAATAGAAGAGCTATGTTTTATGTGGGCGATCCTGCCATGCCTTTGGCATTTCCGAAGAAAGACATCCAAATTACCAAATTGAACGGCGTGCCTATTGATCAAGCGATAGATACGTTGAAAGCGTTGAGTCGTGTGAAATTTGAGGGTGAGATGAAAAATGAATCAGGCCAATTGATGACAGACTACAATGGCATCCTCGAAGTGCGGGTATATGATAAAGAAGTAAGGCGACGCACTCTAGACAATGACGGAAACGGTGTCTTTATGGATTTCACCACCTTAGGCGAAGGAATCTTCAACGGGAAGGCGAGCGTTCAGAACGGATTGTTTGAGTTTGAATTTATTGTGCCACGCGATATTCAAATCCCTGTAGGAAACGGTCGCGTTAGTCTTTACGCGCAACGCGAAAACCAATTCGAGGACCAAACGGGTGTCAACCTAGATATCCTGGTGGGTGGACTTAACGAAAACGCACCCGATGACAACGAAGGCCCAACCATCAAACTCTTTATGAACGATGAGAGTTTTATAAATGGTGGAACGACTAATAAAAGTCCGATCCTGCTTGCAAAATTAGAAGATGAAAGCGGCATCAACACCGCCAGTGGAATCGGTCACGACATCATCGCGATATTGGATGGCGATGAAGCAAATCCGATAATTTTAAATGAATTTTATCAAGCCGAAGTAGACGACTTTACGCAGGGAACCGTCAACTATAAACTCAATAATCTATCGGAAGGCATGCATACGCTAACGTTAAAAGCGTGGGATGTGTATAATAATTCCGCGACAGCCGAAATTCAGTTTGTCGTTGCGGGCGATGATAAGTTAGAGATTTCGCGCGTGCTCAATTACCCAAATCCGTTCATCAATTACACCGAGTTTTGGTTTAATCACAACCGCCCGTTCGAGCCATTGGATGTTCAGGTACAGGTGTTTACGGTTACGGGAAAAGTGGTGTGGACTCGAAACGAAACCATTACAACCGACGGATTCCTCTCTAGAGATATTGTGTGGGACGGTCGCGATGATTTTGGCGACAAAATAGGAAAAGGTGTCTATGTATATAAGATTACGGTTAAATCAGCGTTAACAAATCAGCGAGTAGAGAAATTTGAAAAACTCGTCATACTTTAATAATTAAAATATATTTTTGCCTAAAATTATTTTTCATGAATAAATTAACAATCCTAGCATTAGTGTGCTTGATTACTTTTCAAGCCTATTCTCAAGAAGATCCGCCAGCAGATCCATATCGAAACGACTCACGGGTCATTACAACAGGAGTTCCCTTTGTATTAATTGCAGCCGATCCACGAGCAGCGGGAATGGGAGATATTGGAGTAGCAACCTCAGCAGATGCTTTCGCACAGCAGTGGAACCCTGCAAAATATGCGTTCTCATTATCGCAGCAAGGTGTTGGTGTTACATACACACCCTACTTGAATAAACTAGCAAATGATATTTTTCTTGGAAACCTGACCTATTACAATCGTATAAACGAACGTAGTGCCGTGGCAGCGAGTTTTAGGTATTTCAGTTTAGGAGATATCGAATTGCGTCAAACAGCAGACGAAATACCACTATATCAAAGTCCAAACGAATTGACCTTCGACGTCTCGTATTCTTTGAGATTGAGCGATCGATTTGCAATGGCTGTTGCAGGACGCTACTTGCGCTCTGACCTCAAGTTGCAAACTATGGTGGAAGATGCTACTGCCGCTGGAACCTTTGCGGTAGATATCGCAGGGTACTACCAAAGTGAGGAGATTCCGTATAACGATTTCGACGGTCGCTACCGTTTTGGATTTAATATTTCGAACTTAGGGCCGAAATTAAAATATGACGAAACAGGACAGGAGAACTTCCTTCCCACCAACCTTGGTCTTGGAGGTGGTTTCGACTTCATCCTCGACGAATACAACACAGTAGGTGTTTCTGCCGAGTTTAATAAACTGTTAGTTCCTACACCACCTGTGCGAAATGAAGATGGAAGTGTATATGAAGGAAAGGAAAACGACGTGAACTTCCTAAAAGGAGTGTTTCAATCTTTTGGTGACGCGCCAGGAGGATTTAGTGAAGAGTTGAAAGAAGTTACATGGGCTTTAGGAGCGGAGTATTGGTATCAAGATGTATTTGCGTTCCGCGCAGGATACTTTAATGAAAGTGATATAAAAGGAGCCAGAAAATTTGCATCATTTGGAGCTGGGTTCAGATATACATCGATCAATATTGATATTTCCTACTTGTTCTCAACGTCTAAAGTTCAGAGCCCACTTGAAGGAACACTTCGATTTGGGTTAACATTTAACTTTGGCGATACTTACGACGAGTATTAAGATCTGAAACTAAATACGCAATTTCGAATTTGAAAAAACAAACGATAAACATTCCTCTGGAGGTCTATGAATCTATTTCACAGCTTCCGGATGATATTCAAAAACTGATGAAAAAGGCGCAACAAGCACGAGAAGGTGCTTATGCGCCTTATTCGCGTTTTAAAGTGGGGGCGGCCTTGCTTTTAGATTCTGGTGAAGTTATCACCGGAAACAATCAAGAAAATGCGGCATACCCGTCGGGTTTGTGTGCCGAACGCGTTGTAGTTTTTAGTGCTGGCGCTAACTTTCCAGGCCAAACCATGACAGCCCTCACGATAACCATTCGCTCCGAAAGTCGTAAAATCGGCGAACCTTTGGCGCCTTGTGGCGCGTGCAGACAATCGTTATTGGAATATGAACAAAAACAAAAATCGCCCCTTTCCATTTACTTTATGGGCGAAACCGGTAACATCGTAAAAGTTGCCTCCGTGGCAGACTTGCTCCCATTTGGGTTTGGTGCAGAATACCTTTAAAAATAACCCACTGGAATTCGGGAAACGAACCCACGATACATTTCAAGAATCGCTTTATTTATCGAAAGATTGGGGTCATTTAATGCGAGATGGAATTAACAGGATTGAAATTGTAAATTCTTCTTATAAAGTGTTATTTTTGCTATCCGTTTAATAAATTCCCTTTACAGGAATCCCTTATATTTTTGGATCCATGAAGAAAATTACAAAACAAACTTACCTAGATTGGTATAAGGACATGCTCTTTTGGCGCAGATTTGAGGATAAACTCGCGCAAGTATATATACAGCAAAAAGTGCGTGGGTTTTTACACCTATACAACGGCCAAGAAGCTGTTTTGGCAGGTGCACTACACTCGATGGACCTTGAGAAAGACCGAATGATCACTGCGTATAGAAATCACGTACAACCTATCGGAATGGGGGTTGACCCTAAGAAAGTGATGGCAGAACTCTATGGTAAAGCCACTGGAACATCCTTGGGGTTAGGTGGATCGATGCACATCTTCTCCAAAGAACACCGTTTTTACGGAGGTCACGGAATTGTCGGTGGTCAGATACCACTTGGTGCAGGAATTGCCTTTGCCGATAAATATTTTGAGCGCGATGCCGTAACCCTCACGTATATGGGAGATGGTGCCGTTCGTCAAGGTGCTTTCCACGAAGCTTTTAACTTGGCTATGCTGTGGAAGCTACCTGTGGTATTTTGTTGCGAAAATAATGGCTATGCGATGGGAACATCTGTAGCGCGAAGCGCAAACCATACCGATATCTATAAATTAGGATTGGGATATGAAATGCCCAGCAAACCTGTTGATGGTATGAAGCCCGAGGTTGTCGCCAAAGAAATGGATGAGGCAATCAAGCGTGCGAGGAGAGGAGACGGACCTACTTTCTTGGAAATTAGAACCTATCGCTATCGCGGACACTCGATGAGTGATGCGCAGCACTACAGAACAAAGGAAGAAGTTGCTAAAATGCAAGAAGAGGATCCCATCAGCTACGTGCTTCATAAGATTTATGAAAATGAATGGGCAACCGAAGCTGAAATCAAAGAAATAGACAAAGAAGTGAGAGCCATGGTGACCGAGTGCGAGAAATTTGCTGATGAATCACCAGAACCAGAAATCAATGTGATGTACGACTCGGTCTATGAGCAGGAGGATTATCCATTTTTACCACATAAATTATAAATTATGGCAGAAGTGATTAATATGCCGCGTTTGAGCGATACCATGGAAGAAGGAACCGTGGCAACTTGGCTCAAAAAAGTTGGCGATAAAATTGAAGAAGGAGACATCCTCGCTGAAATTGAAACTGATAAAGCGACAATGGAGTTCGAATCTTTTTATGAAGGAACGCTGTTGCACATCGGACTTCAAGAAGGCGAAACCGCACCAGTAGATACGCTTTTGGCGATTATTGGTGAAGAAGATGAAGATATTTCAGCCTTGTTAGACGGTGCTTCAGAAGCTGAGGATGCTGAAAATGATGCCGAAACAACAGAAGATAAAAAAGAAGAAGCTACTTCCGAAGATCAAGAATCTACGGCGAGTGAAGTGCCAGAAGGTGTTGAGATGATCACCATGCCGCGTCTGAGCGATACCATGACCGAAGGAACGATTGCATCTTGGTTGAAAAATGAAGGCGATGAAATAGAAGAAGGAGATATTTTAGCAGAAATCGAAACCGATAAGGCGACGATGGAATTTGAATCTTTCTACGCCGGAACCTTGTTGAAAATTGAAGTAGGCGCAGGAGAATCAGCTCCGGTAGATACTTTAATTGCCGTTATCGGTCCTGAAGGAACAGACGTTGCCAGCATCGTCGAAAACTATAAAAAAGGCGGATCTGCAACGGATAAAAAAGAAACCAAGAAAGAAGCAAAAAAGGAAACTAAAAAAGAAACATCAACCCAAGATAAAACACAAGCTGCAGCCAAAGATGCTAAACAAGCGACTCCAGATGGTGGTCGTATTTTTGCTTCTCCTTTAGCCCGTCGTATGGCGGAAGACAAAGGCATCGATTTGCGTTTGGTCAATGGAAGTGGTGAAAACGGCCGAATTGTAAAAGCAGATATCGAAAATTATCAACCTGCTGCCAGTGCGGCAAGTTATATTCCTGTGGGGACAGAGAGTTTCGAAGAGGTTAAGAACTCGCAAATGCGTAAGACCATTGCAAGGCGCTTGAGCGAATCGAAATTTACTGCGCCGGAATTCTACCTCACTGTAGAATTGGATATGGACAATGCCATTTCGGCAAGAAAGGCCATCAACGATTCAGGCGATGTCAGAATCTCTTTCAACGATCTTGTGATAAAAGCGTGTGCTATGGCGTTGCGCAAACATCCACAAGTAAACAGCCAATGGACAGATGATGTTACCAAAATTGCGAAGCACATCCATATTGGGGTGGCAGTAGCAGTAGATGAAGGTCTCGTTGTGCCAGTATTGAAGTTTGCCGACCAAATGAGCTTTGCGCAAATAAATGGTCAGGTGAAGGAATTGGCTGGAAAAGCAAGAGATAAAAAAATCACTCCCGACGAGATGCAAGGAAGTACGTTTACGGTTTCTAACTTAGGAATGTTCGGAATTCACGAATTTACATCCATCATCAATCAGCCCAACTCTGCCATATTATCGGTGGGAACTATTGTTCAAAAACCAGTAGTTAAAGACGGACAGATTGTCGTGGGGAATACGATGAAAGTTACGCTGGCTTGCGATCACAGAACTGTAGATGGCGCCACAGGTGCTCAATTCTTACAGACCGTACAACAGTATATCGAAAATCCGATAACGATGTTTGTATAGGCGAAGACGCTAAACATCTAATTGATTTTCAAAAATATTCCTATAAAGTCATCGCGATTTTGCAGGAATATTTTTTATTTTAAAAAGCAGTCAAAATCACTTCAGAAACTATGAAAAATATAATCATTACAGGAACTTCCCGAGGAATCGGGTTTCAGATGGCGAAACAGTTTGCCGAATCGGGTCATCGTGTGTTGGCACTGTCTAGAAATGCAGCGCCTATTTCAGATCTTGGTCTGGAGAACATCACGGCGCTTGAATTTGATATTGCCGACGCTTCCAATTTGGTCAAGTTAAAAGGTTTTCTGCAAAGTCAATTTAAACATGTCGATATCTTGATAAACAATGCAGGACTTTTAGTCAACAAGCCCTTTACTGAAATAACGAGAAGTGAATTTAAACAGAGTTATGATGTCAATATTTTAGGGCCAGCAGCTTTGATACAAGAAGTGTTGCCTTTTATGAATAAAACAGGTCATGTGGTCAACATCAGTACAATGGGCGGCATCCAAGGCAGTGTCAAATTTCCGGGATTGAGTGCCTATAGCAGTAGTAAAAGTGCGATTCTTTCCTTGACCGAATTGCTAGCCGAAGAATACAAAGAAACAGGACCTTCATTTAATGCCTTGGCGTTAGGTTCCGTGCAAACCGAAATGCTCGAACAAGCGTTTCCAGGTTTGAAAGCACCATTGTCCGCTGAAGAAATGGCCGAGTATATTGTAGACTTCGCACTCACAGCGAATAAATTCTACAACGGAAAGATCCTTCAGGTTTCGAGTACGACGCCATAGAAATGCTCCAGCCTATTGTTCACTACAGCCTTCACTTCCTGGCGCCTGGTCTCATTGCGTTTTTGTTTTTCAGAAAGCAATGGCAAAGAGCGTGGTTAATTATGCTCGCAACGATGCTGATAGATGTAGATCATTTGCTCGCAAATCCTATTTTCGACCCCAACCGATGCAGCATTAATTTTCATCCGTTACACACCTACTGGGCATTGGCAATCTATGTTGCGATGTTATTTTTTAGAAAAACACGAATTGTCGGCGTCGGTCTCGTTTTTCACCTGATTACAGATTTTATCGATTGTCTGTGGAGTGGTACTTTTTAGTAGCTTTATTCGTGGTGATACGGTTCGTTACGCAGAATTGTGAAAGCCCGATAGAGTTGCTCGACAAAAAACAAACGCACCATTTGATGGGAAAACGTCATCGAGGAGAGCGATATTTTTCCGTTGGCGCGATTGTAAACGTCTTCACCAAACCCATAAGGGCCACCAATGACAAAGACCAAGGTTTTTAATCCGCTATTCATTTTCTTCTGAAGTAATTTAGAAAACCCCACCGAGGAAAAAGACTTTCCCTTTTCGTCTAGAAGAATCACATTGTCGGCAGTAGCAATGTGCTTTAAGATGGCATCGCCTTCAGCTTTCTTTAAGTTGGCTTCGCTCATGTTCTTTTCCCTTTTGATATCGGGGATAATTTCCATCTCAAAGGGGATGTAGAATTTCAAACGTTTGGTGTAATCATCTATCAATGATATCAAATGGCGGTTGTCTGTTTTGCCGACTACGAGGAGCTTAATTTTCATCTTTTTAGTTATTCGAATTAAAAACGAGACGATAAATATAAAGTATAATCTGTATGTTATGGCGTAGTAAGCGAGGTTATGATATCGCGCTTCGACTTTTTTAAAGTATTTTAGCTAAAAATTAAGGGTCATGATTTCAAAAAAACAATTCAATAAAGAAATAGATCTAATCATTTCCAATGCAATCCGAGAAGACGTAGGTGGTGGCGATTACAGCTCATTGGCGTGTATTTCGGAAGACGCGATGGGGTCGGCAAAACTGTTGGTAAAAGACGAAGGAATTATCGCAGGTGTGGAATTTGCCCAACGACTTTTTGATTTTGTGGACCCAGGTTTAGAGGTGGATGTGAAAATTAAAGATGGAACTTCTGTAAAGTATGGCGACATTGCTTTTTATGTTTCCGGTCGCTCGCAATCCATTCTGAAATCGGAACGTGTAATGCTCAACGCCATGCAGCGCATGAGTGCGATAGCCACAAAAACTTCGGAGTACGTAGCGATTTTGGAAGGCACCAATACTAAAATCTTAGATACACGGAAAACCACACCGGGAATTCGCGCCCTAGAAAAATGGGCAGTGAAAATTGGTGGTGGCGAGAACCACCGTTTTGCATTGTATGATATGATTATGCTCAAGGACAATCACATCGATTTCTGTGGGGGTGTTGCCAAAGCCATTCAGAAGACACAACAGTATTTGAAGCGGAATTATTTGGATTTGAAAATCATCGTCGAAGCGCGTGATTTTTCTGAAATCGAAGAGATTCTAGCAACCGGCGGTGTAGATCGGATTTTGATCGACAATTTTAATTTTGAAGATACCCAGAAAGCTGTTGAAATGATAGGCGATGCATGTCAAACAGAGTCGAGTGGTGGTATTACCTTAGAGAATCTTAGAAAATATGCCGAATGTGGTGTCGATTTTATTTCCAGCGGTGCCTTGACACACTCGGTGAGCAATATGGATTTAAGTCTAAAAGCAGTTGAATGACAAAACGTAGTGGTGGAGCTTCCAACATACCAGTGATTCGTGATTTGGTTAAGCTTAGTAAGAAAATCAAGCTGCCAGGGTTAGACGGATTTACGCTTTATCACCTCCTTAAAATCTATGTCACAGGGATTTTTAAGGGATCTTTTTCACCAAGGGCCAGCTCGATAGCCTATAGTTTTTTATTGGCGCTCTTTCCCTTTCTGCTGTTGCTGTTAAATTTAATTCCATACATCCCAATTGAAGGGTTTCAAGATCGGTTTTTGCTTTTTGTGCATGGGTTGTTGCCGCCACAAACCGCTGAATTTTTCTATCCTATTATTGCCGATATCGCCATTAATAGAAGAACGACACTGCTTTCGTTTGTGTTTTTCTTGATGCTCATTCTTTCGGCAAATGGCGTAAATGCGATTTTTAGTTCCTTTCAGTATTCGTTTTATGTCAATTTAAACCGCAATTTTTTCAGGCAATACTTACTCGCTATCGCCATATCGCTGTTGTTGGCATTGGTTTTGCTTACCTCTGTAGGTGCGATTTTATACGGCGAATACCTGATTCAAAGTATCGATTCGTATCATATTATTACCAATAGAGCGACTTATGTTTTAGTGATTCAATTTTTGATTTTTGTTGCTATGGTCTATACCAGTATTGCGATTCTCTACTATTTTGGCACGAAAAAAGCTGAGTTTAAAAAGTTTTTTTCAGTCGGAACTACGGTCACGACCTTTCTCTTTTTAGCGACAACCTATTTTTTTGGTGTTTACATCAATAATTTCTCAAATTATAACGAATTATATGGTTCTATTGGTGCGCTAATGATATTGATGTTATATATTTGGATTAACTCAAATCTATTATTGTTAGGATTTGAATTGGATGTCTCGATTCAAAGACTCAAAGGACAAATAAAAAACAAGTAAAAAACACACCATTATGAAAAAAATGATTTTAACCCTTGTCTTGGCAATGTTCACGATTATGGGCGGCATGGCTCAAGATGTGTTCGGAAAATGGAAAACCATCGACGACGCAACGGGAGAGGCAAAATCGATTGTCGAGATTTATAAGAAAAACGGAAAAGTTTATGGAAAAGTCGTGGAGATTCTAACCCCCGGAAGAGAAAATGCCGTATGTGAAAACTGTTCGGGAAAAAACAAAGACAAACCCATTAAGGGATTGGTGATTCTGAACGGTCTTACGAAAGATGGTGATGAATATTCGGGCGGAACAATTCTCGATCCACAAAACGGAAAAGAGTACAAATGCTACATTGCTTTAGAAAACGAAGATAAATTGAAAGTGCGTGGTTATATCGGATTCTCCTTAATGGGGCGGTCGCAATATTGGCATCGCGTGAAATAGATTTCATTTAAAAAAAACATATCTTTAGGCTGCCTTTTGAGGTGGCCTTTTTTGTCTGTTTTAACAGTATTCAAAAACGGAAAACTAAAATCTAATACCCCAAGCGATTGTGTATTTTGTTGATGTCATTCTTCCTATCCCCCTAAAGCAAACTTTCACTTATTCCATTAATAAGGATGAAGCAGCCTTCTTAAAACAAGGCATGCGCGTTGCTGTTCCGTTTGGAAAGTCGAAAATATATTCGGCCATTGTCTATCAAATCCATCAGCAAGCACCAACGGGTTACGAAACAAAATCCATCGATCATATCTTAGATGAGAATCCGATATTAACGCCCCTTCAACTCAAGCACTGGGAGTGGATGGCTTCTTATTATATGTGTTCTTTAGGCGAATTGATTCGGGCAGGCCTTCCGAGTTCGCTCTTGTTGGAAAGCGAAACCATAGTAAAAATAGTGAGCGATCAAGATGTGGAAACAGCGGATTTGTCTGATGATGAAGCGTTGGTCTATGAAGCATTGCAGAGTCACTCTTCGATTCATATCAATGCCATTCGAAAAATCCTGAACAGGCAAAATGTGGTTTCTGTGATCCAAAAGCTGATGGATAAAAACATATTAGAAGTAGAGGAAACCGTCTATGAACGCTATACGCCAAAGTTAAAAAGATACGTTCGGCTCACAGAAAAATACAGCTTCGAAGCAGACTTAAGCGAATTGCTCGACACTTTAAATCGCGCCCCAAAGCAAAAAGAAGTCTTGCTCAATTTTTTCATGATGCAGGGGCAAAGTCAAAAACCCATCGGCGCAATCGATCTTCAGAAAAAGTGCAACACCTCGGCAGGTGTGATAAACGCTTTGGTAACGAAGGGGATTTTCGAGGAATACGTGGTTCGAAAAGACAGACAGGATTTTTCTGAAGGACCTTCCACCGAGATAAAAACCTTAAACGAAGGCCAAGAGCAAGCTTTTCAGGAAATTAAAACATCGTTTCAGGAGCAGGATGTGGTTTTACTCCACGGGGTTACTTCAAGTGGAAAGACAGAAATCTATGTAAAACTGATTCAAGAAGTCTTGGATGCAGGGCGACAGGTGTTGTATATGGTTCCGGAAATAGCCTTGACAACCCAACTCATCACCAGGTTGAAGAAATATTTTGGCGATCAAATTTCGGTGTATCATTCTAAGTTTTCGCTCAACGAGCGCACCGAAGTATGGCGCAATGTGTTGGGCAAAAAACCCAAAGCGCAGTTGGTTGTAGGTGCCCGATCTTCGTTGTTTTTGCCATTTTCAAGCCTGGGATTGGTGATTGTCGACGAGGAGCACGAACCGTCTTTTAAACAATACAATCCTGCCCCACGCTATCACGCTCGCGATGCTTCGGTTGTTTTGGCTCATTTGCACAAAGGCAAAGTGTTGATGGGAACCGCGACGCCTTCGCTAGAAAGTTATCACAATACGAGAACTGGCAAATACGGACTGGTGAGCTTAAAAAAACGCTACGGAAACGTATTGATGCCAGATATCGAATTGGTAGATATCAAGGAGAAAAGTCGGAAGAAAAAAATGACCGGTCGGTTTAGCGATCGGTTATTGGAGGAAATGCACGAAGTGTTGGGTAATGGCGAACAAGTCATTCTTTTCCAGAACCGACGTGGATTTTCTCCCATCGTCGAATGTACTACCTGTGGCGTTGCGCCGCAATGCCCGAATTGCGATGTAAGCCTGACCTACCACCAAGGAAAAAACCAATTGCGATGTCATTATTGTGGGTATCACATTGCGATGATGCGCAGTTGTATTGCGTGTAAAAGTGAAACCTTGGATACGAAAGGGTTTGGAACGGAACAAATAGAATCCGAATTAAAAACACTCTTCCCAAAACACAATATAGCGCGCATGGATCAAGACACCACGCGCGGAAAACACGCATACTCCAAATTGCTCGACGCTTTGGAAAATGAAGAAATCGATATTTTGGTGGGCACGCAAATGTTGGCTAAGGGATTGGATTTTAGAAATATAGGATTGGTAGGCGTGATGAATGCCGACAACTTGCTCCACTTCCCCGATTTTCGGGCGCACGAACGAAGCTATCAATTGCTATCGCAAGTGTCGGGAAGAGCAGGACGGACAGAGAAAAGAGGAAAAGTCTTGATTCAAACCTACAATCCCTACCATCAGATATTAAAACAAGTTAGTACAAACGATTACCAGGAAATGGCGAAGGAACAGCTAGACGAGCGGTATCAGTTTAAATATCCGCCTTTCTATCGAATCATTAAGATAGAATTTAAAGATAGGAACCTCATGCGGGTGCAAAAGGCGTCGCAATGGTTTGCCCAAGGACTAAAAAATTCGTTCAAAGAACATGTGTTGGGGCCAGAACAACCTCCCGTTGGACGCATCAGAAATCAATATATTTACAACGTGATGCTGAAAATACCAACTTCGCAATCCTTGAAAAAGACGAAAGACTATGTTTTGCGCATTGCGAATCGCTGTGCCAGCGTAAAAGAATTTTCCAGCGTTCGAGTCAACATCGATGTAGATAGTTATTAAGGTTAAATGCCTGTTATTGACAGCTTGCTTTTGGGAACACGTTGAATTATTATTGGATTTCCTTTTCGTAGTTAGGAATAAAATATTACTTTTGCATCCTCCTGGCAATATGCTGGAAATATGAATATTAACTTTAATTGATTTTTTATGAATCATTACGAAACTGTTTTCATCTTAAATCCCGTTTTATCTGAAGAGCAGATAAAGGAAACAGTAAAGAAGTATGAAGATTATCTCACTTCTAAAGGTGCTAAGATGATATCGAAAGAAGATTGGGGGCTAAAAAAATTAGCGTATCCAATCCAAAAGAAAAAGAGTGGATTTTACCATCTATTCGAATTTACCGCTGAAGGCGACATTGTAAATCAACTTGAGACCGAGTTTAAGAGAGATGAGCGTTTTATGCGTTATCTTACTGTGAAACTAGACAAGCACGCTATTGCGTGGGCAGAGAAAAGACGTAACCGCTTAAAAAAATCAGCATAAACCATGGCAACACTACAACAACAAGCAAAAGGAAGAAAAGACGGTGAGATTAGATACCTAACCCCGTTGAATATTGAAACGCCAAAAGCCAAGAAATACTGCCGTTTTAAGCGTTCGGGCATTAAGTATATCGATTATAAAGATCCCGATTTCTTGAAAGAATTAGTAAACGAACAAGGAAAAATTCTTCCTAGAAGATTGACCGGAACTTCGTTGAAGTATCAAAGAAAAGTAGCTACGGCTATCAAAAGAGCACGTCATTTGGCACTTATGCCGTATGTAACGGATTTGTATAAATAAAAAAACCAGAATTTAGATATGGAATTGATATTAAAAAGAGACGTAGATAATCTGGGTTTTATGGATGATCTAGTCACCGTGAAAAAAGGCTATGGTCGCAACTACTTAATCCCAAGAGGATATGCCATTATGGCAACGCCATCAGCTAAAAAAGAGCTGGAGGAAAAGTTAAAGCAACGTGCCTTTAAAGAAAGAAAAGTAATCGAAGAAGCCGAAGCTCTCAATGAGAAAATGGCTACACTCGAAATTAAAATACCAGCTAAGACTGGAGAAGCAGAGAAGCTATTTGGTTCTATAAATAACGCTGACCTTGCAAGTGAGCTTGAAAAAGAAGGAATTTCCATCGATAAGAAGTTCATCACTATTGCTGGAGGGGTTATCAAAAGAGCCGGACAGTATGATGCCACCGTTCGTTTCCACAGAGAAGTAATTGGCAATCTAACGTTCGACGTTATTCCAGAAGCTTAAGAAAGCTGTTTATTACCGTATTACAACAAACCTTTTCCAATTCCTGGAGGAGGTTTTGTTTTTGGGTACAACCGGTAAGTCCCTAAAATTAATTTTTTTTTTAAAGAATACTATTGCAATGAAATACGCGCGCCTCACAAAAGAACAATTTGAAGAGTTGCATCAAGAATTTATCAACTTCTTGGCTTCGCAGTCTATCACGGCCGAAGAGTGGGCCGATATTAAAGCCAACAAGCCCGAATTAGTTGATCAAGAGCTCGACCTTTTTAGCGACTTGATCTGGGAAGGCGTTTTGAATAATGTGAAGTATTTGGAGCACATTTCGCCAAGGCAATTGATGTTGTTTAGCATTTCGGAAACCCATATGGATTTAATCGCCATCAAAATCGACAATGAAGAAATCGATATTACATCGGAATACGGATACAATTGGTTGCAGAAAAACCTTCAGGACGATTCGGTGAGTTTATACACATCGAACAAGGCTATTGGAGAAGATCGCAATAAAGATATCTTTATTCTAATTCAACAAGGCGCCAACATTACCAAAGGCGAGTTGTACCGATACTTCGAAGAAATCCTCGGCTAATTATTCGTAGCGTAAACTTTCAACTGGATCCAATCGCGCTGCCTTTGTTGCGGGATAGGAGCCCGCGATAACTGCAACCAAAAATGTGATGATGGTGGCCCAAATCATAGCAGACCACGGAAGGGTGAACTCGAACTCAAACGCCCAGGCGAAAATCATTCCGGTAAGAATTCCTAATAGAATACCGAAGATACTTCCAAACTGACCGATGACAATGGTCTCGATGAAAAACTGCGTAGAGATGGTTTTTCGTTTGGCACCAAGGGCTTTTCGCACACCAATTTCGCGAGTTCTTTCTGTAACCGAAACCAACATGATGTTCATCAAGGCAATCGAAGATCCTAAGATGGTAATGATGCTGATAATCCAAGCAGCAGTTTCTAAATACCCAGTAATGGACGTAATGCGCCCGATTAAATCGTCGCTGCGTTGGATACCAAAGTTGTTTTCTTCTATCGGATTCAAGTTTCTGACCCTTCTAAAAGCGATAATGGCTTCGTCTTGGGCAACATCAAACATGTCCTGGTCTTGAACAAATACGCTGATGTTGTAGTTGATATTTGGCGCAGTATAAATGCTGCGCGCTACTTGAACCGGAATTAAAACGCGCAAATCTTGGTTGTTGCCAAAAGTGGAACCTTTAGATTCCAACACGCCAATGATTCTAAAACGCACCCCGCGAATACTGATTACTTTGTCGATAGGATCTTCGTCTCGAAAGAGCTGTTTTAAAAAATCGGAACCGATAACACAGACTTTACTGTTGTTTTGAATGTCGAAAAAAGTAAAGTTCCTACCGATCTCCACCTTGCTTCCCGTGTTGTCTAAATAATGTTCATTGACACCATAGACTTGCACTTCGGGATCTGTTTTTTCCGAACCGTATTTCACTTCCGCGCGGCCTGTTGCACGAAATGACAGCGCAGTCTTGGTGTTGGGAAAGTCGTAGGTAGACATAAACCCGCGCACGTCGTTATAACTGATAATCGGATTTATCTTAGTCTGTTCACTTTGACTTTGCACGTCAAATTCATAACGTTGAATGCTAAACGTGTTCGCCCCCATAGAGGCAAAGTTCGAAGAAATCGTGTTTTCAAGAGCCGTTACAGCACTTAAAATACCTACCAAGGCCCAAATGCCTATGGCGATGATTACAACGGTTAGAATGGTGCGGAGCAATTGCCCACGGATTGATTCCAATGCAATACGGACATTCTCCAGAAAAAGTGAAAACATATGTGTTCTTTATGTTTCTATTAGACGACTAAAGTATCATAAAGTTACTATAATTTAGGATATTTGCGCAAGAAACATAAATTGGCTGTTTTTGATTGTCGTTACTCTTGTAAAATAGCGAAGGACGTTCGAAAACCAAGGGCTATGTCGTGTGTTTCAATCAGAAAATTTAAATTTGCATTTCAAATAAGGCATTGTATATGAAATTATCTACTCCAAAAGGTACGCGAGATTTTAATCCGGAAGAAGTGGCGAGACGTAATTATATTACGGCGATCATAAAAGAGGTTTTCTCGTTGTATGGTTTTCAACCCATTGAAACACCCTCTTTTGAAAGAAGCGAAACGCTTATGGGCAAGTATGGTGAGGAAGGAGATCGGTTGATTTTTAAAATATTGAATAGTGGCGACTTTTTAGCCAAGGTAGACGATCGTATTTACAATGAAAAAGACAGTAAAAAGCTAACGTCGTATATTTCCGAACGGGCGTTGCGCTATGATCTTACGGTGCCGTTTGCACGTTACGTAGTACAACACCAAAACGAAATTGAATTCCCTTTTAAACGCTATCAAATCCAGCCGGTATGGCGTGCCGACCGACCACAAAAAGGACGTTTCAGAGAGTTTTATCAGTGCGACGCCGATGTGGTGGGTTCAAAATCGCTCTGGCAAGAGGTAGAATTTATCCAGCTATACGACGAGGTCTTTACGCGATTGGGTTTGAAGGGAACGACGATAAAAATCAACAACCGAAAAATATTGAGCGGGATTGCTGAAGTCATTGGCGCTGAAGATAAGCTCATCGACTTTACGGTAGCTTTGGATAAACTCGATAAAATTGGTGCCAAAGGCGTGAAAAAAGAAATGAGTGAGAAAGGTATTTCGGAAGAAGCCATCGCACAACTAGAGCCCTTATTGGCACTCTCAGGAACGGCAAAGGAACAAGTAGCCACGCTGAAGAATATGCTTTCAGAATCCTCGATTGGGATGGAAGGAGTGGAAGAATTGGAATTTGTAACTGAAGCTATAGCGACCTTAGGTCTGCAAACCACAAGTTTGAAGGTCGATGTTACTTTGGCAAGAGGACTAAATTACTATACCGGAGCTATTGTTGAGGTGGCTGCACCAGAAGGCGTTAAAATGGGTAGCATTGGTGGTGGTGGAAGATATGACGATCTCACAGGAATTTTCGGAATGAAAAATGTCAGTGGGGTTGGAATCTCATTTGGATTAGACCGCATTTATTTGGTTTTAGAAGAACTCGATTTGTTTCCCGAAACAATAGCCGAAAGCAGTAAGGCACTTTTCATAAATTTCGGAGATAAAGAAGCCCTGTACGCCATGCAAGCGATTACAAAATTGCGAGCCGCCGGGGTTAAAGCCGAATTGTATCCAGATTCGGGACGAATGGGGAAACAAATGGGCTATGCCGACAAACGAAATATTCCGTATACGATTTTAGCCGGAGCTTCTGAAATGGAAGGGGAAACCTATACTTTAAAGCATATGGAATCGGGTGAGCAACAGACATTACGTTTTGAAGCCTTGAAAAATGAACTTTTAAAATGATTTTTCCGAATTAATGCTTGCTTCGGATTATTTTGTTTTTATCTTTGCAGCCGCCTATACAAAAACTCTGTAATAGGCATTTATGAAAGTCCAATGGCGAGGTAGCTCAGGTGGTTAGAGCGCAGGATTCATAACCCTGAGGTGACGGGTTCAACTCCCGTCCTCGCTACTATAGGAAAGACGGTTTTTTAGCCGTCTTTTTTTGTTTG
>Ga0209075_1000075_pt1 | contig 79141 bp, 59 predicted proteins | sample Stecom2011_FD_187523 | JGI IMG/M metagenome (GOLD analysis project Ga0209075, IMG submission 187523) | Agricultural soil microbial communities from Utah to study Nitrogen management - Steer compost 2011 (SPAdes) (version 2) | ecosystem: Environmental > Terrestrial > Soil > Agricultural land... | reverse complement strand
GACAACGTCTCGACGCGCTTTATCGGCTTCGATGAGCTCTTCGGCGCCCCGCTTCTGCACCTGGCGGCCGACGGCGGCCAGGCGGTGGTTTCGACCTCGATACCCCATCGCGAAATTGCGCGCGCCGCGGCCGACGGCCAGCCGCTCGCCAGTCTGATTTATACCTCGGGAACCACCGGCACCCCCAAGGGTGTGATGCTTACCCACCAGAACTTCACCAACCTGCTCGCCGGGTTGAACTCGACCTTCAGCATCAACGAGCGCGACGGTTTCCTGAGCGTTTTGCCGCTGCATCATACCTTCGAATTCGCCTGCGGTTTCTTGATGCCACTGTCGCGCGGCGCCGCGGTTACCTATATCGACGAGCTCACCAGCGACGAGATCAACTCCGCGCTGGCAGCCACGCCGGTCACCGCACTCATCGGGGTGCCCGCGCTATGGCAGTTGCTGCACCGGCGGGTGCGCCAACGTTTGGACGACGCCCCCGACGCCGTCACCTGGGCGCTCGACTTCCTGCTCGACGTCAACACGACATTGCGCGACCGCTTTAACCTGAATATCGGCCCGGCCGCCTTTGGCGCGGTGCACAAAGCCTTCGGCGGGCGTCTTCGCTACCTGATCTCGGGCGGCGCGGCGCTGCCCTCCGACGTCCTTGAAGCCTTCCACGGCATGGGATTCAACCTCTACGAGGGCTACGGGCTGACCGAGGCCGCGCCGGTCCTGACGGTCAACGGCCCGCGCGAAGGCCTCAACCCGGGCAGCGTCGGCAAACCCATCCAGGGCATCGAGGTCAAGATTATCAACGAGAATGAGGCCGGCGTGGGCGAAGTCGTCGCGCGCGCAAAGAGCGTGATGCGCGGGTATCTGGGGCGCGAGCAAGAGAGCGAAGAGGCGCTCAAGGGCGGCTGGCTGCATACCGGTGACCTTGGAAAACTCGACGCCCGTGGACGCCTGACGATCGTCGGGCGAGCCAAGGAAGTCATCGTCACCGCGGGGGGGAAAAACGTCTATCCCGACGAGCTCGAGGAGCTTTACGCGGGGTGCGAAGATATCGAGGAATTTTCGGTCGTCGGACTTCCCGACGGCAAGGGAAGCGAGCGCGTCGCGTGCCTGGTGCGCCCGCGCATTGCGACCGAAACCGACGCCGACGGAAACGAAGTCGAACTTGCGATCGACGCCGCTGAACTCAGCGCCATCCAGGCGCGCATTCGCGAGCATTTCCGCGTCGAGGGCGCGCGCGTGGCGAGCGCCCAGCGTATCTCGGTGCTGCGCTTTACCGACGAAGAACTCCCGCGCACCGCAACCCGAAAGATCAAGCGCCGCGCGGTCGTCGAGCTTCTGGAAACGATGCAAAGCGCGGCCCACGCGCACCCCGAAACCGACGTCGACTCCGACACGACCTCGCGCTGGGGTTGGTTGCATCGCGCCATCGCCCAGCTCGCCGATGTCGACGCCGAAGATATCTTTGCGGGCACACATTTTGCCGACGAACTGGGCTTTGACAGCCTCATGGTTGCCGAGCTCGCGAGCATCCTGGCCGAGCGCGATTTCGTGGTCACCCTGGAGAACCTGGCGGGGATTGAGACCGTGCGGGACCTGCAGAATCTGCTCGATAATAGCGGTGCGAGCAGCGATTCGGACGCATCCGGCACGCAGCGCGCCTCCCAGAGCATCGATGAGCTTCCCGTTCCGGCCGCGATTTCCAACTTCGGCAAACGCATCCTGCGCATGAGCCAAAAGCGTGCCTACGACGACTTCTTTGACGTCGACGTCTTCGGCCGCGCGAATATCCCGCACCATAATCCCAATCTTATCGTGGTCGCCAACCACTCCAGTCACCTCGATATGGGCCTGATTAAATACGCACTGGGCGATTTTGGCCGCGATATTCGCGCGCTGGCCGCCGAGGATTATTTCTTCGATAACCCGCTGCGAAAGACCTATTTCAATAACTTCACCAACCTGATTCCGGTCGCGCGCTCCGGCAGCCTCGAAGGCTCGCTGGTGCATGCCGAAGCCGCGCTCAGCGAGGGCGAGATGCTGCTGATCTTCCCGGAAGGCACGCGCTCAAGGGATGGGAAGCTGCAGGAGTTCCGCAGCGGCATGGGCTACCTTGCCGCCGCCAAAAACGTCGATATTCTGCCGATTTATCTGGCCGGCACCCACCGCGCGCTGCCCAAGGGAAATACTCTGCCCTCGCTGGCAAGCCGCAAGCTCAAGGTCTATATCGGCCAGCCGATTTCGGCCCATGCGATGCGCAAACAGACCGCCGGGATGTCCAACCTGGAGCGCTACGAATTCATCAGCAAGCAGGCGCATCGCGCGGTCGCAAAGATGCGCGACGCGGCCAATACCCGCCGCGGCGAAGATAGCGAAGACCTGCGCCCGCTCTTTGATGACCTGAGCGCGAAATTCGCCCCGAACCGACTGACCGAAGAGGTTAGCTTTTATTTTAGCCTGGGCAATGCCGATAAGCTGAAATGGAATATTGTTGTCGACGCCGAGAAGTGCCATATCGGCCTGGGAAAACCCGCCAGCGGAAAGGCCGACTGCGTCATGAAAACTTCGCCCGCTATCTTTAAAAAGATTGTGACGGAAAGCTATATCCCGTCGATGGACGAATTCATGTCCGGCAAGGTGAAAACCAACGCGCCCCAATTGCTTGCCCAATTTCAGGCGGCATTTGAACTTTAATTTTATCTTTTCGATAAAGACGAAATCATGACCATTTTAGTCACCGGCGGCACGGGATTTTTAGGCCGACACCTCGTCGATAAACTTGTGGAGCGCGGTGAAGATGTGCGGGTTCTAACCCGCGCCCTTAATCGCGAGTTGGCGGATCAGGGCGTCGAAGTTATCGAGGGAAGCCTTGAGAATCCCGACGATATCGCGCGCGCCATCGCGGGCGTCACCCAGGTCTATCACCTGGCTGGAAAGGTCGAGCGCGACCGCACGCGCGCGCACGAGATGTACGCGATTCACGTCGACGCAACGCGCCGGCTTTTTCGGGCGCTCTCCGACCAGCAAAAGGCCGGCGGACCCGTGCTCAAAAAGATCGTCTACGCCTCCAGCAGCGGCACCGTCGGGGTGGGAAAATCGGCCGATTTTATCGCCACGGACGCCTCGCCGATGGCCGAGAAAATCGTGCGCAATTGGCCCTATTATCTGTCAAAAATCTACGCCGAGCGGGTTTGCCAGCATTTTATCAAGCACCACGAGCTGCCCATCGTCTTGATGCGCCCCACCCTGCTTTTGGGCCCGGGCGACCATACCCAGAGCTCGACGGGCGACGTCGTGCAATTTTTGCAAAAAAAGATCCCCGCCACGATGCCCGGCGGCATCTCATTTGTGGATGTGCGCGATACCGCAGACGCATTCATTAGCGCCATGGAGCGCGGCACACCCGGGCAGACCTACCTGCTCGGCGCGGCGAATATCACGCTGAGTGACTTCTTCCAGCGCCTCGAAGATATCTCGGGCGTTTCCGCCCCCAGACTCCCCATCCCTGGCAAGGCCGCGACTGCGGGCGCGCGCTTTTTGGACCAGGCGTTGCGCGCCATCGGCAAGACTCCCGACGTGGACCCGGCAAGCGTCGAGATGGCGCAGTATTTCTGGTATATCGACTCAAGTCGAGCGGCGAAGGATCTGGGATTTAACCCGCGCCCGGCCAATGAGACCTTGCGTGATACGGTGCACTGGATTCGCGCGCATCACGCCGATATCGCACCCTCCGGAAAGACGAAGGCCGCGCGCCCCACGCCGCCGGCCGAATTTGTGCCGAGAGAAACCGTCGAGTTTGCGCGCTCGATTGCGGGCGCGGGTGCGTCACGCACTGAGTGACTCCTTATTTGGCGCATCGCATTTTCGTATTACGGCGCAGTTCACCTATCGCATACTACGGCGTGAGGATAAGTAGACGGTGATGGATGCGAAGTTCGAGAATGGTGGTTTTTTTTGTTCTGATCGCCCGGAAATATTGGCGGCATCACCGTGTGGGATCTTTCCAGAAATGAGGCGACTTTTCATCTGGGCCAAGACGATGCCACCCATAATATGGCGGGCAAACCGGTGTTCTCGCGCGACACCAAAATCCTGGCCTATTCCGAGGCAACGCCTATCGCCATCGGGCTTGCCCGAAAGGTCAAGGTGCGAGATATCGCAACCGGCGTTGAGACGAATTATCCCGAAGACAACCCGCTGGTTAGTAGCGAATTCGTACGTGTGACGGATGAACCCAGCATCAGTAGCGATGGAAATCGAATCGCGGTGGTGGCGTCCCAATTATGGCTCGATGAGACTTCATTCGACCCAGCGTCTGCCGGACGAAGCCTGAAAAGTATTCAAGTTTGGGAGCGCAATACCAATAAGTTGATCAACGTGACCGGCGGCGATGACTTAGACTTCTACCCCATTATTTCAGCCGACGGGACCCGTGTGCTCTTTATATCGAACCGCGACACACCCGATCATGACTTCTATTACGAAACGCGCTTTTATCGCTCCGATTCCCCGATTTATCGCCATCGAGCCTAACGCCTCGAAGGCCGCGCAAGCCGTCCGACCCCGAGTTTCTCATGAGTATCGAGGGTGCTGGGGTCGATACTCCATCGGCCTGCCAGATGGATGACTGTGGATTCATCCGCGAGTTGATCGAAAAGAGTGTCCTCGTCGACCTGGCTGGTATCTGCGTGATCGTCGAGCAGCTCACCTATCTGCGCCATCGTGCGCAATCCCAATTGCTGCTCGACAAGCATTGGCTCGCCGAAGTCAACAAGCGTGCTCCCGTCGACCTCCGCAAAGGCGCGCTGAAGAATGCCTTCGTCAGCCAGCGCCCAGCTTACGGCACCAACACCGCGATAACTTCCGAACGCTGCCGCGCGCCCAAAGCGTGCGCTCAGAGCGCCCAGAACCCGTTGGAATGTGCCAAGCTCATCGCCATCGCTTGGGCTCCAATTATAGACCAATACCCAGCCCTTTATTGGGGGTGTGATAAAGACCTCGGAATTCCGAAAGTTGGCATGCACTCGCCCCATCCCCGACGCCCAATTACAGGGTTGATATATTGCCGTAGAGAAGCGTGGGTCCGCCTGGCTCAGCGCGTCGCATACGGGCACCACACTGTCGCTGGGAACGGCCAGCCAGGCGCATTTATACCCAAATGACAGCGCCCGATCCGGCGTCGCATCTATGGGCGGCAGACTTCCACGGCCCAACCAGAAATAACCCAAACGCATCAACCCGATCACAAGGCCAACCACGGCAATCGCATAAATGATGCGTGCAATGCTCATCACCAGCATCTCATTACCGCCCATACTGACCTCAATTAGAGCTGATTCGCGACCTTAACCCTTTGAGGCTGGCACGCCGCTGCTCCTTTGCGAGGCCCTGAGGGCCTCGCTCCAGAAAAAAAGTCACCGCCGTCGATTATCCATAAATCAAACGCAACGCGTCCTGCAAATATCGGTGCTTTTGCAGCCAATAAGACTCAAGCGCCCTCACTCGCCAAAGCCGCTAAAAACGTGGACTCCGGGATAATAGGCGACCTCGTCGAGCTCTTCTTCGATGCGCAAAAGCTCGTTATATTTGGCGACTCTATCCGAGCGCGACAGGCTTCCGGTCTTGATCTGACCGGCACCGGTGGCGACCGCAAGGCTGGCGATGAAGGTATCTTCGGTCTCGCCGGAGCGATGGCTGATTACGCTGGTATAGCCGGCGCGCGTCGCCAAATCGATGGCATCGAGCGTCTCGGTGACCGTGCCGATCTGGTTGACCTTGATGAGAATGGAGTTGGCGATGCCCTCGTCAATGCCGCGCCCAAGGCGCTCGGTATTGGTGACAAAAAGGTCGTCGCCCACAAGTTGAATCGAGTCGCCAAGCACCTCGGTCAGCTCGCCCCAGCCCTCCCAATCGTTCTCGTCCAGCCCGTCTTCAATGCTGATGATCGGGTATTGCTCGACCAACTCGGCATAGTAGGCGACGAGCTCCGAAGAATTCATTTTGCGGCCTTCGCCCACCAGGTTATACACGCCGGCATCGGCGTCGTAGAACTCACTGGCGGCGCAATCAAGCGCCAGGCGAACCTGGTCGCCCGGGGTATAATCGGCCGCCTCGATCGCCTCCATGATGAGGTCGAGCGCCTCGCGATTGCTCCCTAGATTCGGGGCAAAGCCGCCCTCATCGCCGACCGAGGTGCTATAGCCGCGCGCCTTGAGCACCCCTTTGAGCGCGTGAAAAATCTCGGTGCCGCATTGCAGCGCCTCGCCAAAGGTCTCGGCGCCCACCGGCACAATCATGAACTCCTGCAGATCGACGGTATTATCGGCGTGCGAGCCGCCATTGATGATATTCATCATCGGCACCGGCAACGTGGTGCTATTAAGCCCGCCGATATAGCGATAAAGCGGCATGCCCAGCGAGTTCGCGGCGGCGCGCGCGCACGCCATGCTCACGGCGAGGATCGCGTTGGCCCCGAGCTCACTCTTATTGGCGGTGCCGTCGAGCTCATTCATCAACCCGTCGATAAGCACCTGATTATACGCGTTTTCGCCCTCAAGCTCCGGAAAAATCCGCTCATGGATATTGCTGATCGCCTTGAGGACGCCTTTGCCGCCGTAGCGCGCCTCCCCGTCGCGCAGCTCCACCGCCTCATGCTCACCGGTCGAGGCACCGCTTGGAACCGCAGCGCGCCCCATCGAGCCGTCTTCCAGATAGACGTCGCATTCGACCGTCGGATTGCCGCGGCTGTCCAGAATCTCGCGTGCCACGATTTCTACAATAATACCCGACGTCCCCTGCCCGTTCGTGATGCCCATTTATGGCTCCTCCATATAAAAAAATGATTCGAAACACCTGCCCCCATTGACACAACATTCCGCTACATTCGTCAACCGCGCATCATGCATCTTCGCGATGGCGAACCGTCCAAAACGGCAGGTTATAAAATGCGGAGGATGGCGGGCGCGCATGCAGGCCGAAACAATCATTCTGAGGGTCGACAATCGCCGCGACCTGATAGGGGACATTGAACAGGCTTAGATGCACCCGGGCCACCTCGGGCAGCAGCTTTCCATGCGAGCCCGGCGCGCTCACGAAAAGCCCGACCACATGCTCCGAAGGTTGGCGGCTGGCGCCAAAATCCCCGATAACCGCGTCGACTTCGGGCTTTATTTCCTCATAAAGCCGGCCGAGATCATCGATCTGCTGGAAGCCCGAAAACCCGGTCACCTCCATAAACGGCCCGGTCTTATCGACCGCAAACGCGCCCAGAAGCAGCGCGGCCGATGGCTCATCGCGATAAGTCGCGGCGAAGAGCAACTCGTCGAGCACATCTTCGTATAGGAAGACGCGCACATCGCGGGAGCTGGGCTCGCCAAACGCGCGCGTTTGCAGCCCGTCGACTTCGGTCGGGGCGTCGCGGAAAATCGAGTTGGCCAGCCTTTCGCCGGCTAACTTCACCAGTTCTTCACGATCCATGGCGGTTTTCTAGATGAGGAATGATATTGGAAGGCGGGTTAAATGCGCGGGTGAATCGCGCGGTAGGCGAGCGTGCTGGTGAGGCCGATGGGCGTGATGGTGTCGGTCTTGACGTTGACGTCCCAGGCGACACACTGGCTTTTGCTCGCCCACCCTTCCACCTGCTTCTCCTCGTCTTTAACATTAAGACTATACTCACAGGCCCATTCATTCTCGGGTGTCTTGGGGTCAAAGCTGCGTTCCCGATCGACGTTATAAACGTAGATAATCCGATAGGTATCCTTGTCTTTTTGCTGCGGCATAAAGCGGCAATTATGCTTCTCGCGGCATTTATCGAGGTCTTCGGGTTTGGTGCCAAGGCCGGTCAGCAGCCACTGGAATGACTCGACCAATTCGCTCTCGTTGAGGACGCTGGCCAGGGCTTTGAAGCGGGCGCGGGTGGAGCTCTGGGTCGAGGCTTTCTTGGCCGGTCCGACCCACGCGCGCTTGGCCGCGTCATAGCTTGCGGGCATGATATCGACCGCCTGGGTATGTGTCACCGCCTCGCCGGCACGCATGATATCGGCCGCCTGCAGGTTGACCGACTTGAGCGCCTTGCGGTCATAGTCGAAGACAAATTGGGCGTAGGTCGGCTCGCCATTTTCCATCCACTGAAAATACGCGTCGAACTTATTGCCCCGGTCATGGGTGATGGTCCAACCCAGAATGGTGTCTTGCTCACTCTTATTCACATTCTCGGCGAAGTAGAGCAGCAGCGCCCCGCCCAGATTGACACCGGAATCAAAACGGTGATTGGTGACCGCCGAGACCACCTGCGCGGCCTTGTCATAATAGCCGGATTCGACCCCTTTTGCCGGGTCAAGCGCGACGTTGGCCAGCACATTCTTCGCGACCACTTTTTGCGTCTTCAAATCCACCAACCAGGTCGGTCCCACCCCGATATAGGCGTCTTTAAACTCGTATCGCACCAGATAATATTGGGGGCCAAACTTGGTGTCTCCCCACCACTGCGCACTCCAACCCACGGGTTCTGTATTGGTGAGCTTGAGCTTTTGTTGCACAAACTCGGCGTCTTTCATCAGGTCTTCAACCCGGGTCGGCGCGGCCTCTTCTTCGCCGCCTTTTTTGGCGTCTTTCTTCGCCTCGCGCTTGACGGTCTTGCGCTTGACCAAATTGATGGCCGCCTGACGATTGGCCTCGGAGGCCCACGGATTGGGCTCGACCTTATGCTCGGCCTCGGCCTGGATCACCTTCTCGACTACCTGCGCCTCGGCTGCGGGGCGGATTTCGTAGATAATCAGCCCGACCACCACAAGAATGAGGGCGACCAAAACACCAAGGGTAATTTGTAGAGCAAGTCGGGAATCCATCGATTCTCTTGGGTATCAGCAGTTTTATCAAAACTTAGCGGCTTAAATATAGCAGACACATCGCGCGTGGAGCAATGTGACTTTTAAGATAACTCCACGCGCTCACCTTCGCGAGACCTCAGGGAGCCAGGTCGTAGATTTTGATATTATCGTAGCGCGCCGGAGCCGACCACAAACTCAGCGCGAAATGCCGATGCCCCTCGCCCACCAACGGCTCGGGGTCCTCATAATTCATAAATAATTTGCCGTTCACGAACCAGTTCAGCGTGGAATCGGTGCGCTCAATGGCCATCCGATAGGTATGCCCGGGCATCACCCCATTGGTGTCGCGCGCCTTGCGATCTTTGCCGTGCTCGTCGAGGCGCGCGATGACATCCAGCGTATTGGTCCAGCCACCGAAGATGAGCACATAGCCCGATTGATGGTTTACCCCGTCCCCGAAGACCTCAACCTTGAGGTCGCCGACCGAAGACAGCGCCTCGATATCGAACTCGATACGCACCTTCTCGGGCAATTCCACATCCAGCCAGAGCGGATCGTTTTTGAGGTCAACCCCGACCACGCCGCCGTCTTTGAGCATCCATTCGCCCACACCCCCCTCGCCTTTTCCGCGCGACCAATGCGCCGACAGCGTGGGCGACTCGAAGTCGTCGCTAAATATGAGCTTGCTCGAATCGCTGAGCTTGCTCTCCGGGGCGGGCCGAAAAGGTTCGTCGCTTTCTGAGGCCGGGGTCTCGGGCGCCGATGCGCTCTTTTCCTGGCAGCCCCACAGCGATGCCGCCAGAAGCGCGCCGAGTAAAATAGCCACAGCCGAATGGGTTGGGTTTTGCAGGGTCATAAGTGCCTAATTATTTTTCAAAATTCACGTCAGTTCGATCAAATTGCGTGGTCTTTCGCAGGTCATCCAGGACCACCCCCGTCTGGGTCTCGATATCATCTTCGGCGTCCGGCGGAAGCGTGGGGCGCGGAGGAAGCGGGCGTTTCTCGGAGTTGAGCCGGCCCTTTTTGGCGTCGGTCACAGCCTTCTTCGACGCGGCCGTCGGCAGCGGCGGCTTCACGGTATTGCGCGACTTTGAGGCCGGCTTTCGGGCTACGGGTGACTTCGTGGTCGGGGTATTGGGACCGGCTGGCTGGGCAACGGGCGACGGACGGGTGTGGGTGGCCGCCATATCCTTGACCACCATAAAACCCGGCGCGGGCGTATGGTCGCCGTGAATGCTTATCTCATCCCAGAGACTCGGCTCGTAGCGCAGCTCGGCGGGCACCCGACGAAGTTGCGCCGACATGCTCGAGGCCAGGCCGAAGAGCACCTTCGCGGCCAGCGGCGGGCGCGCGCGCAGAAGAGCAAAGAGTGAGCTGCGCTGAAAAACCACCAGCCGCGTCGGCGACAGCGCTTCAAACCCTTCGCGCCCCTTTGGCTCGCCAAAAAGACTCATCTCGCCGAAGGTATCCCCGGCGTCGAGCACCGTCGCGCTGACCTTGTCGCCGACCACACCGACCGACCCGTTGATAATCAGGCACAAAAACTCGGCCGGGCGATTCGGCTCAATAATGACCTCGCCGGCCTCAAAGAGATGACGCTCGGCGATATCGCAGAGTTGGCTGAATTCGGAGGGCGTCGCGTGGGCGAAATAATCGCAGCCCTTGAGCGCGCGCAGCGTCTCGCTATCCATGACCACGCGCCGGGGCCCGTCCACCCGGCCGACGCGCGCAAGAATCGCGGTGATATTATCGCGCCCGCCCCCGTTGAGCGCGTGCTCAATGCAGCGATAGGTGCTGCCTTCCAGGTCGTCGACGTCGATCAAATCGATGATCTGGGCCTCATCGTCGAAATAACCGCTTAGCCCGTCGCTGCAAATTATAAAGAAGTCGTCTTCCTTTACCTCGATATCGAAGGTGTCGACCTCCACCGCGGCGCGCACGCCCACCGCGCGGGTGACCGCGTTCTGATTCGGGATCGAATCGCCCTCTTTGGCGCGCCCCTGGCGGATCATCTCGTTGAGAAAGGAGTGGTCCAGGGTGAGCTGCTCGGCCACGCCGTCGCGAAGATGATAGATGCGCGAATCGCCGACATGCCCGATAAACCCGCGCCCGCCCAGCAGAAGCAGTGCGCAGCAGGTCGTGCCCATCCCGTGGCGCTCCGGATTGCTCTCGGCAGACTCGAAGATCCGCCGACAAGCCTGCGTGATCGCGCGGTCCAGCAGGTCCAGGACCGCATCCTGGGTACTTGTATGCCCCGGGTTGCGCTCGTAATCGTCGAGAATCTCTTGATTCGCGCTGATGCTCTCCGAGATGACCTGAATACACATGGCGCTGGCGACCTCTCCGGCGGCATGTCCGCCCATGCCGTCGCAGACCACGAATAGACCCAGCTCACGGTCGACCAGGAAATTATCCTCGTTATGATCGCGCGCCAGGCCGGTATCGGTTGTCGCCCAGAAATGGACCTCCATCTTACGCTCCTGAAATCGCCACAAAAATGATGCATATAAGTTGTTCACCGTCAGCTCGAGCACGGCGAAAACGCAACCTATTCATACGTGTTTCCCCGCGCGCTAACAACCTTAGTTGCCCCAAAGACCCGGCGAGCATCCCTCGAATACACCTTGCTGCAAGCGCCCATCATAGCCCGGCGCGCTCGTCGGTTCCCCCGGCGCCCGATTGCTCCGCGCCCGGCCGTCATGCTATTGGAGCGATATTATATTCCGCCGGGGATTGAAGACGCCGCGCAAACGCGGTCCTTTGCGCAAATCCCGTGTATCGATTCATCTTCTATTGAGGCATCGAATGATGACAAATATTCAACGAGTACTCGTTACGGGCGCCGCCGGCGCGTTGGGAAGCCGGGTATGCGCACGATTTTTAGAGGCCGGCTGCACGGTCGTCGCCGCCGACCTTGCCCAAGCCGTGCCCGACGCCAGCGCGGGCCTATATCAGGACGCCGAGCATCCAAATATGCATTGGATCGGCCTGGATTTGCGCGAAGCCGCGGACATTCGCGACGGCGTGGAGGCGATCGAAAAAAACCTCGGCTCCATCGACGCCCTGATTCACTGCGCCGGCGGCTTTCGCTGGGCGCTCATCGGCGAGGTGAGCGACCAGGATATCGACTTCTTGATCGACGCGAATTTGCGCTCATCCTTGCTGCTTCTGCGCCAGATTTTGCCCAGAATGAAAGCGCAAAACCGCGGGCGCATCGTCCTGATTAGCTCCAAATCCACCCTTAACCCCCAACAGGGTGAGGGCGCCTATGCCGCGACCAAAGCGGCGCTTAACGCGCTGACAAAGTCGATCGCCGATGAGGTCAAGGAGCTCGACGTGACCATCAACGCGCTGCTCCCCTCGGTCATCGACACCCCGGCCAATCGCGTGGCGATGCCCGACGCGGACTTCGAAAAGTGGGTCACGCGCGACCAACTCGCCGAACTGATTTTCACCCTGACCCAGCCGGTCGGTGCGGCCATCAACGGCGCGCTGATTCCGGTGGCAGGAAGAATGTAGTCCGCCCCCCAAGGGCGCGCTTAGGATCCTGTCGTTACTTATGTCCCTAAGGAGTACCGAAAATGTTCAATTATCATCTGAGTCGCGCCGAAAAGCGCGCCATGCTCAAATTGGTGGGTTATCTGGCGGCGAGCGACGAGGATATCTCCCTGGCGGAGCGCGCATTTGTGCGCGAGCTCGCCGAAGAGTTGGAGATATCTGCCGACGATGGGGTCTTCGAGCAACTCGACGCGCAAAATCTGGCCAACCTATGCGCCGCGTTCACGCGCGAATCGGCGCGGCGCATCGTCCTGGTCGAATTGATAAATCTCGCGCTGAGCGACGATATTTATTTCACCGAAGAGTCCGCCACGATCGAGGCAATCGCCCGGTTGATGGGCATTGAGAGCCAGGTGCTCGAGGCAATCGATGACTGGGTGCGCCGGGGCGACCAGTGGCAGGCCGAGGGACTCGACCTGCTGGGTCTTAATGAGGACCCCGACGCCTGATCGGCCTTTAGCGCCCGGCCTGCCCGAGCCCTAATTCGTAGCGCAAGCGGTCATACGCCTTCAGCGGCGCAAAGAGTGCGGGCTCCTCAAGCTTCCAGATCTCGCAGCGCCGCTCACGGCTATTGCTGCGCTCCAGAATCCCGTTGACCGCGCGGCGCGCCGACTCATTGGCCCCCTCCATCGTCGCCAGATCGGTATTGGTGCGCACATAATCCGAGGCGACAAAGAAGTTATCCAATTCGGTCACCGCCTCGGGGCGATGCGCCCAGGAGCCGATCGTATTGACCAGCAACGGCTCGGCGTTAACCGCCGACTCCGGCAAACCCGGGTCGGGATAACTGATCGCGGGGTCCAGGTGCCAGGCCAGGATATTGGCCGAGTGAAGGATGGGCCGCACGCCATCATTGACATGCGCCTCCAGCTGGGCCCATACCTCATCGTGGATTTGCTGCGGAGAACACTGCGAGGCGGGTTTTCCATAAAGAATGCCCGGCGCCTGCCAATTCGAGATGCATACCGAAATAATCCCGTCCACCCGCCCATCGCCGTATTTGGAAAGATCGAACTCCTGCCAAAACTGCCCCTGCGATACGGTCGTCAGCGCCCACTCCGAGTTGATATAGATGCCGTGGCCGTGGGCTAAGGGGACGTCGCGGTCCAAAAAGTACTGGATGCCGTTCATCCAACTGGTTTCCAGAAGATTGAGATTCGCAAGCGACGGCGCGCCGTGGATCATGGCCGGCGTCACCAGCGCGACCATCGCCTCGATCGGCAGCGCCGCGACATAATAATCCGCCGAGACCTCGAAGGTCCCGTTGGGCCCGATCGCGCGCGCGCCGGTGATCTTCTCCCCGTCGCACTCAAACGCCTCGATCGTGGTCTCGGGGGCAAAGTGCACCCCTAGCTGCGTCAAATATTGCATCCAGGGGTCGATCCACACATCGTTGGTCGGCCCGTCGAGCAGGCAGTCGGCGTCCAGCCAGGGCGCGGCGACCCCCAGCAATAATTGCAGGTAGATCACACCCACTGTGCGCGTACTGCCTTTTTGCGGCTGCATGGCCACCAGCGATTGGGTCAGACCGCGCCCTAAAAGATCCTGATACTCTTGGGACTTGCTGTCCGCTTCGATAAAATCCCACCACGAAATATTCTCGAATTCCTCCATGCGCCGCTCGTCGCAGGCACATAGAATCTGGAGCAAGCGATCCATAAAGAAGAGCATCTCGTCGCGTGGCACCCCGACCATTCCGCTAAAAAGGGTCCGCAGGGTCGTCGCCCAATCCCCCAGACTCTCGGGAAGGCTGGCGGGAAGATGAACTTCCTCGGCGCCGGCGCGCGCGACCAATACCTGGCTGGTCGCGACCAGGTTATTGAACACGCCCTCGGGATTATCTCCGTAGGGAATTCGCTTCATCGTATGATGCAGATGTCGATAAAAACTGGGGAAGAACCGAAAGCCATGCTCCCCCGGCAGCGGTCGGCGCTCCTCACTTGCGACTTCGCCGATCGCCATGCTGCGCGCCTTGCCGCCGAAGGTGTCGCGACGCTCGTAGACCGTGACAGTATAGCCGCGCTCAATCAACTCGTGCGCCGCGGTTAAACCGGCTACACCCCCTCCAATTACTGCAACCGAATGACTCATTACTTCCCTCTATTCGATGATTGTCTCAGCGTCGATGCTGGGTTGAATTAAGCTGATTCTAACAGCTCATTAAGAATCAATCGAGCCCCAAAAACACATTTTCCGACCATCACGCACGCACCACCTCAGGTATGCTTTACTCCGATGCAATAAAAAATTTGCGCCTTTTGAAACCATCGCTACACTCCGAGATGTTGGTGGATGCAGCTAAGTCACGGTGCCAGGACGGCGCCATCTATTGCATGACATGGAGTCCCAAGATGCAGCATATTTTTGCCGAAACGAAGAATCTCCCCGGCACCAAGCGCCCCTCGATGTCGATCAGCAGCGGCCCGGGCGCGCCGATGTTCGAAGGCGGGCCGCATACGCGCATTCGCCGCGCTCCTCTGCAGGCGATCGCGTCGGTTACGGTCGACAATGGCCCGCGCGAGATCTTCGGGCGTGTGCTCAATATCAGCCCGGGCGGCTGCCTGCTGCAGACCGAAACCACCCTTGAGGCCGGCACCTTTGTCGAGCTCAATATCACCGTGCTCGGCCAGCAAGAGCCGATTCGTGTGGAGGTGGGCGGAGTGATTCGCCGCCAGGTTGACACCGCGGGCCGGCGCCAATATGGCGTCGAGTTTCTGGCCGTTGACTCCAACGACAAGAAATCTCTGCAATGGCTCTATGCACAGGCATCGAGCTGACTTTTTGCCTCGGTTAAAAAAACCCATGAGTTGGATCGCCCTTATTGATGCAACCCGCCACACCGACGCGGCCCCGCCGGGGCGCGTGGTGGCGGGTTTATCGCTTCTTGAGCGCGCCGTGCGCCTGGCCAAGGTCAGCGGCTGCACCCGCGTGCTCATCGCCACCTCGCCGGCGCAACTCGACGCAGTCGACGCACTGCTCCGTGCCATTGATTTCGAGCTCACGCTGAATATTTTCCAACCTGATTCCAACGACCTGAGCTATCTTATACGCGCAGCTGCCTTGCTGGACGACGAGCTGGATGCCGGACAACGCTCACTGCTCATTCTGCGCTCGACCACCGTCTATGACCGCGGCCTGATCCATACCGCTGAGTTCGAAAAGGCAGCGGATCCGACGCAGCTAAAACCGGTAATCTCAACGCTTCAAGGCGACCCTGCGCATCTCTTTGAGATCCCGGCGGCGTGCGTGGCGACCTGGCTTGAGATCGCGCGAAATCCCGGTTTTTCGACCCTTTCCGACGCCACTTTGGTCGGCGCGGTCGAGCTTCGCGCGAGCGAAAAATGGCAGGCCGAAGTCCAGGACGACGCGAGCGCCCAAGCCGCCGAAGACCGCCTGTGGAATAGCTGCCGAAAAGACGTCGACGGCATCATCTCACGCCTGCTCAACCGCTCGATGAGCCTGGCGATCAGCCGGCGAATCGCGCATACAAAGATTCACCCAAACCATATCTCAATCATTACCTTTAGCCTGGGAATCATCGCCGCAATCTGCGCCGCAACCGGCGGCTACCTCGGCTTCTTGCTCGCCGGGCTCGCCTACCAGGCCAACTCCGTGGTCGACGGGGTCGACGGCGAATTGGCGCGGGTAAAATACGAGTTTAGCTTGCTCGGCGAGTGGCTCGACACGCTCAGCGATGACTTCAAAGATGTGCTATTTTACGCCGGACTCGGCATCGGGGCCTGGCGAAGTGTGCCGTTTCCGGGGGGAATCGACGCCCTGGGGGCCGAGACCTGGCTGTGGCTGGGCGGGATCGCGGTGGCCGGAAAGCTCGTCTCAATGGCCGCGTATTATACCTGGCTGCTGGCGAATAAACGCGGCGACCTATTGGCCTTTGAGTGGAGTTTTGAGCAGAAGTCCGCGCAGGAATCCACGGCGTTAACCCGGGCGATGAGCGCGCTGAAATACCTGACCAAAAATGACTTTATCGTCTTCTTCGCCATGTTGATGGCGATCGTTTCGGCACTCCCTTACTTCCTGTTTATTGTGGCACCCGGGCAATTCTTCATTGCGCTGAGCGTCATCATACAGCGGATTCAGGGGAGCAAATCCAGGGTGAGCTCATAGGGCTTGCATAGCGGGCTATAGGTGCCGCTCACGTGAATAAAATACAGGCCCGACGGCAGATCCATGGTGAGGCGCTCTTCGCCGCCGGCACCTGCGCGATTCACCTGGGCGACGCGCCCGCCCTCATCGTCGCGCAACTCAAAGCCGAGGTTGGCCGGATTGGGACTAAGTCGGATGGTCACGTTGCGGGTCTCGGAGGCAGGCGGCGCGGCGGCCACCGGCGCCTCGGTGCGGCGCGGATTTCCAAAAAGATCCGCTCCTGCCTCGTTGGCCTCCTCAACGACGGGCGCCGCCGCGGGGTACGGAACGGCGAAGGCGTAGACATCGACATCCTGGGGAGCACTGATAAACCCGACGCGTTTTTCCCCCGCAACTAATTTATCGGCCTGCGCGCTCGTCTCGTTGGGCTCCACCTCAAGGCCGCCTAATTTGGCGAGGTCCTCGGTGATGAGCTCGTAGTCGAAGTCTTGCTGAAGACCCGCGCTGGGGTACTCGATGGGGCGAAGTGAGATCTCGAGATAGCCGCCTGCATCGACCTGCTGGCTGCATAATATCGCCTCCGCGCCCGGCTGAGAGACCATCATATCATCGCTTCCCTGCACGGCGATCCCGACGCGCGCCTCCTCAGCTTTGGCTGTGGCGGTAACGCGCAGAAGATGCTCGGTGGGCGTCTTATCCGCGACCTTGGCGAGGGGATCGCGCACCTCGGGCTCGCCGTCCTCAGTTTGGGCATCTTCTTCCTCGGGCGCGACTTGCTCGGCGCTAGCGGCGTCCACACCATTATCGGCGGCATCGGCCGGTCGGGCGGTTTCGCTCGGAACTCCATCCACATATATTCGGAAATGATCGACATCTTCGGGCTGATGAAAATACCCCGATAGCGCCGTGCCTACTTCGATTTTCTGGGCCAATTCGCGGGTATTATTGGGTTCTTCTTCGAGTTTCCTATTAACCGGCGGATGCGCAATTAACCGGAGTTGATAGCTCTTCTCGCGGTTGAATTTCTCGCCGGCCGATAGCTCAATCCACAGACCCAGCGCGTCGGGCGGGATGCGCAAATTGGGGATGCCCGCCGCGCGATCGGGCGGAATCTGCATGGACAGATACGGCGTCTTCAGGTCCCGACTCACATAGAGATTGAGCGTCTGGACGATGCCGGCAATCGGGCTGACTTCCAGGTTTACCAGCGCGCCGCCGAGCCGACTTGGAGCGACATAAAAGATGTCACGGTCTGCGGGACGGTCATAAAATCCTTCGATCATCCCGGGCGCATCAAAAGGCGTCGCCGCGTCGACCTCATCATTGGGCTCAGCCTCAATCGCCCCGCCCGACAAGCGTTTTTTAAAGGTAATTTCGTAGTCGCCCGACGTCCCATCCGGCCCACTCTGAATCAGAATGCGCTGGGGTTTCTCGGTGACCGCCAGGATCGGGATCGTCTCGGCTCCGCCCGGGCCGCCAAGGTGGTATTCGGTGGGCGTCCCCGGGGCGCCGGCGACTTCGACCAGGATCATCAGGTCAAGGGTCGGCGTCGTCGGGGTGACGGTGAGTTCAACCTGCCAGGACTCCCCATTGCGCGAAGTCAGCGCGTACCAGTCGTGGTCGGTCGGGCTGCTCAATGAACCCTTTACCGGACGCAAATCCCCGCCCAATTCCAGCAGTGTTGCCTGGGCGGGATAGTCATTGGGCTCCTGCTCGCGCGGCGCCGAGGATTCACTCGGCGCGCGGCGCTGCTCGGCCTTTTTATCTTGCTCAGCGCGCCCACCCGGATCGCCAATCATGGAGCGAATACGCGACTCGCAATCACACGACGAAGTTGCCAGCAGAAGCAGCAAAATCGGGCCAAAATAACGCGCGCAGTATCTCACTTACTTGTCGTACCGTTTGATTAATTCGTTGGTCAGGTCCATCGAGTCTTTGGCGTAGAGCACCGAGGATTCACTCTTCTCCAGGATGAGGTCATAGCCCTTTTCGGTGGCGATGGCGCGCAGGATACCCTCCATTTTCTTGAAGATTTTCTGCGTCGCTTCGCCCTCTTTCTGGGCGAGGTCGCGCTGCATCTCCACATAGAGTTGCTGCAACTCGGCCATCTCTTGCTGCAACTCCATGGCCTTCTGGCGCTTGGCGGTATCGGTCATCATCGCCGCGCCCGCCTCCAGCGAATCCTTGAGCTTCTTGACGTCCTCTTGCTTGGTGGTCAGCGTCTTTTGCTTGGCGTCAAAATCCTTTTTAAGCCGCTTTTTGGCGGCCTTGCCCTCCGAGACTTCCGACAGCGCGCGCTGCAGGTCGACATAGCCGATCTTGGGCCCCTGGGCGAAGGCAGGCGTGCTGATGGCACTCACACCGAGCAGCAGCACCAGGCCGAGCGCCAGGTGCATGAGATAGCGAAGATAGGAGCGACGATTTTCAGTATGGTCAAGCATTGGTACTCCGATGAGTCAGAGAAAAGTTAAATAGAAGACGAGCTTTCAGGGTCGAGTCCGCTTTCGGGCAATCAGAACGCGTTGGCGATACTAAACTCGAAGACCATCGGCTGCTCTCCACGTAGACGCGACAGCGGGAAGCCCCATTCAAAACGAAGTGGCGCAATCGGGCTCAACCAACGGATTCCAAAGCCCGCCGCGGTTCGAAGTGAATCCTCGTAGTCATTCGCCGGGTCGGTGAGCAAGTCCGGGACCAGGGAAAACTTCTGGTCATTATCAAAGGAGTTGCCCATATCAGCAAAGACAACGCCTTTAATGCCGGCGGCCGTAAAGATCGGGAATTCAACCTCGGCCGTAAAGACCAGACTCTTATTGCCGCCCACGCGGAACTCATCGAGGGACGCCCCGGGATCGCTCCCATTCGACGCCACCTCGCGAATCGGCCCGAGCGTATAGCGCTCAAAGCCGCGCACGGTGCTGGGTCCGCCGACGAAATAGCGCTCAAATAGCGGCACCGTTCCGTTGGGGTCCGGGTTCATTACGAACCCCAACTCGCCCTGAAGCCTTAAGACGAAATCCCAGACAATCGGGAAATACCAGCGTGTCTCAAAATCAAACTTCAGGAACTCGTTCTCACTTAATGTCATGAGGCGGTCTGCAAATTCCACCTTTCCGGAATGAAATTGCCCGGAGGTGGGGAATCGGACGTTGTCGCGATTGTCATAAAAGAGCCCGCCGCGCACGCTGCTGGTAAATCCACCCTGGAAAAGCGTGCTCGACTCGGCCCCGGTGCGCGACCCGCGCCGCCCGCCCGGCTCGATATTCACATTCTCCAACTTATAGGTCAGCGAAGCGACCAGGTCGCCGTCAAGCTTCAGGTCGAAGACCTCCGAGAGCGGATACCCAAAGGTCAGGTCACCACCGGTCGAGGTGCGGATGAAGTCCTGGAAGGCGTACTCGAAATTATAGAGATTAACCGAGGAATTCCAACGGGTTCCGAGCAACCAGGGCTCGGTGAATCGGATATTGAATAGGGTGCGGATGCTGGAGAGCTGGAACTGAAGCGCCAGGTTTTGCCCGCGCCCCAAAAGGTTCGCCTGTGAGATCTGGGCGTTGGCGATAAAGCTCTCGGTGCTGGAGAAACCCGCGCCCACCTGGAAGGTGCCGGTGCGCGTCTCATTGACCTCCACGCGCGCATTGATCAGGTCGGGTCGCTCGCCGGGCTGGGTGGTGATCTCAACCTTGTCGAAATACCCCAGCCTGCCCACCCGTCCCTCGCTGGCGCGCATCTTCGCCGCCGAAAAAAGCTCGCCTTCTTCGATTCTCAGCTCGCGGCGAATCACATAATCACGGGTCTTTTCGTTGCCGACGATCTCGATGCGCCCGAAATAGACCTTCGAGCCCTGGGTGATGTCATAGCTGAGGTCAACAATATGCTCCTGGGCGTTCATCCGGGTCAGCGGCGTGATATTGACATAGGCATAACCCGCATTGCGGTACAGGTCGCTCAGGCTCTCGATATCCTGGCGCATCTGGCCGTAATTAAAGACCGCATCGGTCTCCAGCGAGACCAGCTCCATCAGCTCGTCGCGCTCGCTGAGCAGGTCCCCTTCCACCCCCACCTCGCCCACCGAATACTGGGCGCCCTCGTCGATGCGGATGGTGATATAAAGATAGCGCTTGTCGCGCGACAGGCGGATCGAGGGCATATTCACGCTCACCTCGACATAGCCATGATTATAATAATAGGCGGTGATGCGCTGCAGGTCGGCCTCGAACTCCTTCTCTTTAAAGGTGCCCATTTCGCTCAGAAACGACAGAAACGTCCCCTCCCGGGTGGCCATGATTGCGCTGAGTTCTTCGTCGCCAAGATTCTCATTGCCCAGAAAGGTCACTTTTTTAACCTCGACCTTGGCAAATTCTTGAATCTCGAAGGTCACGATCGACAGGTCGCCGCGCCCCTCTTTTTCGGTAATTTTATAGTCGACATCGGCCAGATAATAGCCTTTGGAGACATATAATTCGCGGATTTTCTCGGCGTTTCGCTTGATCTTGGCGATATCGAGGATGGCGAAGCGCTTAAGGTCGACCACCTCGCTGATATCTTCGAGGTCCAGCTCCTTATTGCCTTCGTATTGAATCTCGGCGATCGCGGGTTTTTCGGCGACGATAAACGAGACGACGAGCTTGCCGTCGGCCGTGGTCGTCGCGTCGACCTGGACATCGTGAAAATAGCCCATTTTATAGATAGACTGGATATCTTTGGAGATGCCCGCAAGATCAAGCGGCGCGCCGACCCTCGTCTGGGTCTGGTGGAGAACCGACTCCGACTCCACGCGCACGTTGCCGACAACCTGAATCGTGTCGATAATCTGCCCCTCGCGCCCAGCTTCGCCCTCGGGGACGGTCGCGCTGCTGACGGGCCGGTAATTCTCCAACTTCTCCTGCTCGCGCGCCTGAACGCCGCGCGAGTGCGGGTCGGTCGGGTCGCTACTCACCTGGCCGGGGTGCGTCTGAGCGAAGGCGCTCGAGCTAAATCCCAGCGCCATGAGCACCCAAATGCCAACGGCGAGCGAGCGCCTCAGCGAGCGAGCGCGCAGGTAAGCAACCGGTCGAGGTTGGGGAGAGCCTTGATGTTGATGCGCCCTGAGGCGTGCGCGAAAAGCGACACTCACGTGTTTCCTTATGTGCGCGACACGCACAATAATATCATCCATTCAGCATAAACGATTCGATAATTTATCCGCGCTCAGACTCCAAGCGCTTTGCGCTCTAAAAATCCGATACTAAACACGAACTCACCGAGCGACATCAATCAATTCATCGGCCAGTCGACCCCGCACCCGATCATCTCCGGGTTCGATGGCCCACAATCGACCCTTCTCGAGTTTGAGCTGGATCGGCATTTCCTGGGAGAGTCGGGGGTCATGGGTAGCCACGATCACAGTGACCCCGGTTTCCTCGTTCAGCTCCCGCAGCACTGCGTGTATCCCAGCCCCGGTCTTGAGGTCAAGGTTTCCCGTGGGCTCATCGGCCAGCAGCAGGCGCGGCTTCATGAAAAGCGCGCGCGCAATCGCCACGCGCTGCTGCTCTCCGCCGGATAACTCCCCGGGCTGATGCTGCACCCGCTCGGCCAGACCGACCTGGGCGAGCAATTGCTGGGCGCGCGCGCGCACCACCTCGCGGTTCTGCCGGGCGATCATCCCCGGGAGCATCACGTTTTCCAGCGCGGTAAACTCCGGCAGCAGATGATGGAATTGGAAGACGAAGCCCACCTCGTGGTTTCGAAACGCGGCCAGCTGGCGCGAGGTCTTCGAAAAGAGCGGCTGCCCGTCAAAGATAATCTCGCCGGCGGTGGGCTCATCGAGGGTGCCGATCACCTGCAAAAGCGTGCTTTTACCGGCGCCACTGGCCCCCATAATCGCAATGCGGTCGCCGGCGAAGACATTAAAATCCATCTTCTCGAGCACCGTGAGTGTCTTTGCACGCAGCGAAAAACGCTTGCTCAACTGGCGCATCTCGATGAGCGGCGCTCCCGTGGGGGCGTCGTTTTGAAAGGTTTGCATACCCTCAGTCATAACGTAATCCGTCGACCGGTTTGAGTTTAGAGGCCAGATAAGCCGGGTAAATCGTGGCAGCCCCGCTGATGCCGAGCGTGGCGAGCACCACGGCCAGCACTTCGGTGCTATTAATTTCGACGGGCAACTGGGAAATATAATAGACTTCCGAGTTCAGCGGCACCCCGTAGATCTGCAGATACCAGCAGATGCCCAGACCCACCACCACGCCTGCGCCGGTGCCCACCGCGCCGATCACGAGTCCCTGGACGATGAAAATGCGCCGGATTGAACCATCAGGGACCCCCATCGACTTCAGAATCGCGATGTCGCGCCCCTTTTCGATGACGATCATAATAAGCATCGCGACGATGCTGAAACTTGCGACCAGGATGATAAAAAGCAGCGCCACGAACATGCCGATTTTTTCGAGTTCCAGGGCGAAAAACAGGCTGGCGTTCATCTCCTTCCAGTCCAGCACATCGACCGAGTCACCGAGTTTTGCCTGAATCATATCCGCGATGGCCACCGCGCGCTCGGAGTTGACGGTCTTGACCTCAATGCCCGAGGCGCCCTTGCGATTCAGAAAATCCTGGGCGTCGCCAAACGCGGTATAGGCGGAATTGGAGTCGTACTCATACATGCCGGTTTTGAAGATTCCGACCACCCGAAACGGGCGCCCACGCGGCATCGGGCCGGTGGGGCCGATGCCGCCGTCGGGGGTGACGACGTTGAGCTCGGTGCCAAGTTGAGCCTGAAGACTCTTCGCAAGCTCCGGCCCAATCAGAAGCCCGGGAAGCTCGCCATATCCCGAGGACGCCGCCTGCGAATCCGCGGCCTCGCCTGCCGGCTCATCAAAGAGCGAGGGCATCTGCGCGTCTTCGGCCTCGTCGCCAAAGATCGGCGGCATCACGGAATCTTCGGCGTCATTGCCGCTCGCGAAGGGATCCTCGGATTTATCGCCGAAGATGGGCGGCATGACCGCCTCGCCCGCCGACGCATCCGGCGAATCCACCTCGGCTTCGAGGGGCGAGCGCTCTTTTTGCTGCTTTTCAAGCTCATTTTTTGCTTCGTTAAGCTCTTTTTTCCCCGAATTCACGCGCTCAAGAATCTCATCGATGCGCCGGTCGCGCTCGGTCGCAAGCGACTCAAGCAGCGGTTTGGGGTCCAGCAGATACTCGAGTTTCCCCTCGACCATATCGGCGCGAAGATCGCTGACCGCGTCGATATTGGCCGGATGAATCCCGCGCAGCACCACTCCGCTGAGATTGGTCGCGCTGGAAACCATGACGTCGGATTGCAAAAACGGCTCCGCCCCGGTCACCCCTTGCACCTGGCGGATGCGCTCGGCCATGGCGTCCGGGTCGAGCAAATCGACGCCCTCCACCGGCATCACAACGGCGTGCGCCTTGGTGCCCAGGATCTTATCCTTGAGGTCCTTTTTGAACCCGCCCATCACGCTCAAGACGACGATCATCGCCGTCACCCCCAGCGTCACCCCGCAGATCGAGATCAACGTAATGATCGAGACGACCTGGGTGCGTTTTTTGGCCATCAGATAACGAAGGCCTATAAAATTTTCATAGCGCATGATGACTCATCCCAGCCTAGTTCTCGCCGGCTTCCACTTTGTCGCTCGCCCCGCCCTGCATGAGCAGATACGCCTCGACAAACGGTTCGAGATCGCCGTCGAGCACGCCCTCGGCGTTTCCGACGGTCAACCCGGTTCGCAGGTCTTTGACCTGCTTATAGGGATGCAAGACATAGTTGCGAATCTGGCTGCCAAAGGCGACGTCCTGCTGCACCGAATGCTCGCCGGCGGCCGCCTCCTCGCGCGCGCGAAGCTCGCGCTCGTACAGGCGCGCGCGCATCATCTTCATGGCCGTCGCGCGGTTCTTATGCTGCGAGCGCTCATTCTGGCACTGCACCACCACGCCGGTCGGGATATGCGTCATGCGCACGGCCGAGTCGGTCTTATTGACGTGCTGCCCACCGGCGCCCGACGCCCGATAGGTGTCGATCCGAAGGTCCGACTCTTTCAAGTCGACCTCGATATCGTCATCAATCTCGGGGGCAACCGACACCGCCGCAAAGCTGGTGTGGCGTCGACTCGCGCTGTCGTACGGGCTGATGCGAACCAGTCGATGCACGCCGGTTTCGGCCTTTAAATAGCCGTAGGCATATTCGCCCGAGACCATAAAGTCGACGTGCTTGATGCCCGCCTCATCGCCAGATTGCTCGTCGACGATCTCGACCTTCCAGCCCTTCTTCTCCATATAGCGCACGTACATACGCATCAGGATCGACGCCCAATCCTGGCTCTCGGTCCCGCCGGCACCGGCGTTGATCGTGAAGATGGCGCTATTGCGGTCAAGCTCCCCGCCGAGCATCCGACGGGTCTCCAGGCTCTCCACCGACTCCTTGGTCAGGCGCAACTTCTCGCGCGCCTCACCCAGCGCCTCCTCATCGCCGCCGAGCTCTTCGGACATCTCGATGAAGACGCGCGCGTCTTCGATATTGGTTTGCAGCGTCTGGATCGACGCCAATAAGCCGTCGATTTCGCCGCGCTCGCGCATCAACTCCTGGGCGCGCTCCGAGTCATCCCAGAACGCCGGGTCCTGGCTAATCGCGTCTAATTCCTGAAGGCGAGCCCGCTTTTGCGGTAAGTCAAAGATACCTCCGGAGTTCTGCTAAACGAGCGTCCAACTCGTCGCATTTCGATCTCAATTCGCTGCTCATATTAGTCTCGAGTTTCGGGGCGCCGCCCCATTTTCCGGGAGGACGCATTGGGTGGAAGTGGGTTTGCTTATATGCCGCCGAAGTGGCGAAGCCGGGCGATCTAACGCGGGGCGGCCAGCAGTGTCAATCGGCGCGCATGTCGTGGGTTTGCGATTTGACACCCAGGATTCCACTGTCATACTAAGCAAGCAAGCACTCACTTGCCTAATCGGAACCCAATTTATGACGGATATGACGACAAAACGAAAAAGCAGCGAAGAACGACGCCTGGAAATTGCGAACGCGGCCATCAAGATCATCGGTGAAAAGGGGCTGCGTAAATTCACCACCGCCCAGATCGCCGAAGAGGTCGGCATCAAGGACGGCACGATCTTTCGCCACTTCAAGAATAAGCGTGAGATTCTCTCCGTGGTGATTGACCGCATCGAAGAGATGCTTGTGGCGCGCGCGTTTCTGCCCAAGGGGGAGCCGCTGGAGCGCATCGAGAGCTTTTTGACCAGTCGCATTGCGACCGTCGCGTCGAACCCTGCCCTGCTGTCGCTGCTGCTCTCCGATCAAATCGCCCACGCCGCCGGAGATATGGGGCAGCGACGCATCTCAAGCCTTCGCAACCGGGGGCGCGAATTTTTGCGCACCAGCCTTCAGCAAGCCGTGGATAACGGCGACCTGCCTGCCGACACCGATGTCGACAGCTGCGTCATTCTTATCAACGGCATGGTCTTGAGTATTCTGTACGCGGCAAAAGACCAAGCACTCGAAGCGCCCGTGCCAGTTGTCGCAGATCGGACCTGGAAGACACTTCTGCACATGCTAAAGGGGTAAATGATGTCACGCATCCTCATGAATCGCGCATTGCGCGGCGAAAATAAGCGAGCAAACACTCGCTTACCAAAACGCAGAACACAACTTTTTATTTCCGCCCTATTATTGCTGCTGACCCTGTCGAATTGCTCGACCGAAGCCCCGCCCAACCCTGCGCCCGCCGAGGCGGCGCCCCTGGCGATACGCACCGCCACGGTGGCATATCGCGACCTTCGCCATGAACTCCGCTATATTGGCACCCTGCATGCCCGCCACGAGATCAGGATTCTCGCCAGGATTGCCGGCACCCTGCACTGGCTCGCCCCCGAGGGCAGCCAGGTCGCCCAGGGCGAGCGCCTTGCGCTCGTCTCGGCCGACGAGATGAGCTCGAAGCTCGCGCGCATCGACGCCGAGGTCCAGCGCGTCACCGCCGAGCACGAGCTGCGCTGCACAACCTATGAGCGCGACCGAAAGCTCGGCGAGGCGCAGGCCATTCCGCCGGCAAAGGTCGAGATGAGTCGCAGCGCCTGCGACAGCGCGACCGCCGCGCTCGACGCCGTGCGCGCCAGCGCGAAAGAGGCGCGCGTCGGCAACCAGAAGACCCGCGAGAACGCCCCCATCGACGGGCGCGTCCTGCAACGACTTGCCGAGGCGGGCCAAAATATCATGCCCGGAGTGCCGTTGCTGCTCTTCGGCGGGCAAGACGCCGAGATACGCGTGCCCGTGACGCAGACAGACCTCGTCGAGAAGATCGCCCCGGGCACCCCGGCGCGTGTGCATCTTGGCCAGCAAGTTCTGGAGCTCTCAGTCAGCGAGGTCGCCCCCCTGGCCAGGGGACCCGGCGGCATCATCGAGGTGCGCATTCATCTGCCCGAAGGCGTCCCGAGCAGCCTTCGCACAGGGATCTCGACGCGCGTCGATTTTGTACTCGCCGAGCAGAAAAATGCGCTCGCAATCCCCGAGAGCGCGCTGGCGCAAGTGGGCGCAAAAAACGCCGTCTTCGTCGTCGACGGACAGACAGTCCAGCAGCTTCTGGTCGAGCCGGGTATCCGAGAAGACGGCTGGGTCCAGGTGCAGGACGAGCTGGCGGAGGGCACCCAGGTCGCCGCCAGCAACCTCGATATGCTCAAGGACGGTGCGCGCGTGTTTGCAGTCAGCCCAAAAGCTCACCAAGAGGTGAGCCCATGACCCGATGGATCCTCAATAATCGCCATATAATCTGGGCACTTACAATCGCCGTGGCGATCTTCGGCGTCATCGCATATAAGCAACTTCCCGTTCAACTTTTTCCCGACACCGCCCCGCCGCTAGTCAACGTTATGACCGCCTACCCGGGCGCAGCGGCCGAAGATATCGCCGAGCGCCTCACACGCCGACTCGAGGAGGAATTCGCCGCCCTTGAGGGCGTGGTGAAGGTGAAGTCATCGTCGCAGGATAACCTGTCGATGGTGTCGGTTGAATTCGTATACGATCGCGATCCAGACCTCGCCGCGATCGACACCCAGAACGCCATCGCGCGAATCCGTGGCGATCTTCCCGCCGGCATTCGCGAGCCACAGGTCCTTAAGTTTTCGACCGCCGACCGCCCGATCATCACCTTTGGCGTGGCTGCGCCAGAACTTACCGGCGCCCGAAAGCTCGCCGAAGACACCATTGCTCCGCGCCTTCAGCGCATCCCCGGCGTGGCCGCGGTCGACGTCTTCGGCGGCAGCAAGCCGAGCATTGAGGTCGAATTGGATCGGCGCAAACTCGAAGCCGCGCGCATTCCCATGTCGCGCGTGGTTGAGAGCCTTCGCGCCCATAACGCGTCGAGCCCGGCCGCGATGATCCGAAGCGAGTCGACCCAGACGATTTTTCGCGTCGACACCCGCGCCGACTCCATCGGCGACCTGGCGCGCATCCCCATCGCAACCCACGGCGGCTCCCACCTGCTGCTGGGGGACCTGGCCAGCATCCGAAACGCCGCCGCCGAGGATGACTCGCGCTTTCGACTCAACGGCAAACAGGTCATTGCCATGCAGGTATACAAGACCAGCGAGGCCAATACGGTCGACGTGGTCCGGCGCGCCCAGGCCAGCATTGCCGAGCTTGAGGGGGTCTATGAAGGGGTTGAATTTGTCGCCGGCGAGGAGAGCGCGACCTTTGCCCAGACCTCGGTCGACAACCTCATCGGCAATATCTGGCAGGCGATCCTATTTACCGCCATTTTGATATTCTTCTTCCTGCGCCAGTGGCGCACCTCCCTGTTGGTCGCGCTGAGCATGCCGCTGGCCTTCGGCATGACCTTTGTTTTGATGAAAGTCCTGAGCATCGAGCTCAACCTGGTCACACTCTCGGCGATCATCCTGGCGGTGGGCATCGTCATCGATAATTCGGTCGTCATGCTTGAGAATATCACGCGCCGCCGCGAGGAAGAGGGGCTAAGCCCGCCCGACGCCGCCATCGCCGGCGCCGACGAGATTCGCGGCGCACTGCTCGGCGGCACGACCACCAATCTCGCGGTGCTTGTGCCGCTGCTTTTTCTGTCGGGCTTTGTCGGCAAGACCTTCGGCCCGCTGGCGCTGACGCTTTTGCTGACCTTTATCTCATCGCTGGCGGTCGCGCTGGTGCTCGTGCCGTTATTCTCGGTCTACGCCGGGGGCGGCGGGCGCATCGACCGCGTGGCCTATATCGTGTCGATGCCCTTTGCCTGGCTCATGGAGAAAATAAAGCGCTTCTATCTGTCGATCCTAAAGACCAGCCTGCGCTTTCGCCCCGCCACCATCCTGCTCGCCCTGCTCATGGTGGGCGCGGGCGTCGCGGGGATTCGCTCCCTGGGCATGAGCGTGTTGCCGCTGATGGATAGCGGTAGCTTCTTCGTCTCCCTGGAGACTTCCACCGGCTCATCCCTGGAGCATACCGAGCGTGTGGTCATGGAAGTTGAGCAACTTCTGGCCGCCGAAGAAGAGGTCAAGCTGATTCAGTCCCAGGTGGGCTTTGAGCAGGGAATGCGCTCATTTTCCTCCTTCGGGGTTCAGGGGCCCACGCAGGGATTTATCACCGTGATGCTCAGCGACCGAAACCAGCGCGAAGAGAGCGTCTGGCAGATTGAGGCGCGGGTGCGCGAGCGCCTGGCGCGCATCCCGGGCATCCGCGCGGCGACGGTGCGCGAGCTGGGCAATACCGCCAAGGCGACCACCTCGGCGCCAATCGTGGTGCGTATCAGCGGCCCGGACCCGCAGATATTGGACCTATTCGGGGAGCGGGTTCTGCAGCAGATCGCCGGCGTCGAATCAGTGGTCTCACCGATGCGAAGTTGGCGCATCGACCAGCGCCAGGGGCGCGTGGACGTCGACGAATTAAAGGCCCTACAACACGGCTTCACGCCGATGATGGTCGGGCAACTATTGCTCGCCGGGAGCAACGGGGTGCCAGCCGGCGACTATTATGGCACGCCGGGCACCCCGATTCCGGTGAAAGTATCCTATCAACCCGGCGACCGACAGACCCCCGCGGAGCTGCTGCGATTCCCGCTCTTTAGCCCGTCCTCCCCGACACCTGTGGCGCTGGCCGAAATTGCCACGGTACGCGATGTCGTCGGCCAGGGGCTGGTCACCCGCCAGCATCTTATCCCGGACCTCGAGGTCTCCGCGTTCATCGAGGGTCGAGCGCTCTCATTTGTGCTGGCCGATATTGAGCATGCGCTTGCCGACATGCCCGTGCCCAGTGGCTACGCGGTCACGCTGAGCGGCGAGAAGGACGACCTTGGCGAGGCAAAATCGGAGATTGGGCTGGCATTGGCGATCGGAATTATCGGGGTCTATCTGCTTCTGGTGGCGCAATTTCGCTCCTTTTTGCACCCTTTGACCGTGCTGATGTCGGTGCCGCTGAGCCTGGCCGGGATCGCCGCGGCGCTCACCTTGACCGGCAAGCCGATGTCGATGCCGGTGATGATCGGCCTGATTCTCATCGTCGGCACGGTGATCAATAGCGCGATCTTGCTGCTCTCATTTATCGAACAGCAGCGCGCTCGGGGCGTCGAGCTCAACGAGGCCATCCACAACGCGGTCGCGCTGCGCTTTCGTCCCATCATGATAACCGCCATCTCAACCATCATCGGCATGGTTCCCCTGGCGGCGGAGTGGTCGCTGGGCGCGGAGCGCTTCTCGCCGCTTGCCATCGCGGTAATCGGCGGTTTCGCAACCTCGACGCTGCTCACCATCATTGTCATTCCGGTGCTCTATAGTTTATTCGACGGCCTCTCGCGGCGCGCGCGTGCGCTGCGCAGATAAGCTCCTGGGCACGAAAAAACCCCGCACCGTCGATAACAGCGCGGGGTTTTTTAGCGTTCAGCGCGAATCACTCACGCCGGCTTTTCGCCGCGCTTATGCCGACCAAGGCCGAGCAAAACCAGCAGACCGAAGCCATACGCAAGCCCGGAGAGCGGCGGCGCGGCGGAGGTCGCCGAGCAACCAGAATTCTCATCTGACCCGTCGCCGGGCGGGTTGACCTCTTGATCGATATTCTCGTCGTCAACGGCGGGTTCGCAGGCATCCCCCACGCCGTTGCCATCGCTATCGTTCTGGTCTGGATTGGCGACTTCCAGGCAATTATCCTCCTCGTTGGCGATACCGTCGCCGTCGATATCGGGGTCGCACGCATCGCCCACGCCATCGGCGTCGGTATCAACTTGCTCGGGATTGGCGTCTTCCGGGCAATTATCATCCTGGTCAAGAATCCCGTCGCCGTCGACATCTTCGTCGCAGCTATCACCGACGCCGTCGCCATCGCTGTCGAGCTGGTCGGGGTTGGCGACGTCCGGGCAATTATCGATGCCGTCATGCACTCCGTCTGCGTCGGCGTCCACCCACTCGGGGACCTCATAGCCGCCGGCGGCCGCCGCAATCATCGTCTTCTCGCGAATCCAATCGGACCACGCGCTCACGCCTGAATATACCGGCGAGCTGCACTCGGGACCGCCGCGCGACAGCGCACCGAGCACCCGTCCCTCACTGTCAAACGCGCCGCCGCCCGAGTCGCCCTGGCAGACACCATCGTCGCCGACCCATTCAGTGTCCTCAGCGGCGCCAAAACGATACGATGTGCACTCCGGCCCGCCACCGCAAATAGCCGACAGCCCCTTCAGAATACGCCGGACTCCCGAGCCCGACTCCTGGAGGTTGCCGATATGCCCGTAACCGACCGCGTCATAGGTATCGTGGCGCTTTACTGGAATGTCGACACGCGGCACCGCCGGGGTCGCCCGATCCGCCGAGACGTTAACCGCCAGCTGGACCAACGCGATATCAAAGCCGCAGATATCGTCGCCGGTTTCGGGAACATAGATCGCCTCGACTGCCCCATATTGGGAGTTTTGGCCCAATTGGGGATCGGTCGAGACGAAGAGCTGACTCGTCGCATAGGGGTTGCCAAAGGGCGTTTGCCCGCATCGAATTTCGGCGCCCGGCGAGCGGGCGACGCAGTGGCGCGCGGTGAGCACCAGGTTGGGCGCGATGAGTGTGCCGCTGCAGATCGAGATGCCGCGCGAGGATTGAACCACCAGGCCCACCGAAGCGCCCTTTTCGGTGTGGGTTTGGCCACCCTTGATTGCCTGCTGGGCGCGGGCGAATTGCTGGACACCACCGAACGACTCAGCCTCCGCCAAACCGGCGTCGCCACAGCCCGCGCCCGTGGCGAGCATTCCGAGAATCAACGCCCCAAAAACCACGACATTATTAAAATTTTGCATCCGCATACACTCCGAAGTTGGTTCGATATGGAGGCGTTCATCGCCTCATACTCGGTTCAAATTACCCATTTACAGCGGCCGACGCAAAAACTCAGGCGCGCCGCTTCAGCCGACCCAGGCCGAGCAATAGAAGCACTCCGAAGCCGTGAAAAAGTCCGGATAGCGGCGCCGATGCCGCGCTGGTCGAGCATCCGCCCTGTTCCTGGCAAATATTGGCCTGGTCGGGATTGGGGTCGTTGGGGCAATTATCCCGCACGTTGGGGATGCCATCGCCATCGAGGTCACTGTCACAGGCGTCGCCGAAGCCGTCGCCATCACTGTCCTTTTGGTCGGGGTTGGCCAGCAGTGGGCAGTTGTCCACGTCATTATGAATGCCATCACCGTCGTCGTCGCAGGCGTCCCCGACACCCAGCCCGAGCGTATCGAGTTGGTCGGGGTTGGTGATAAACGGGCAATTATCTGCCTCGTTATCGACCCCGTCGCCATCCAGATCATCGTCGCACGCATCGCCCACGCCGTCGCCGTCGGTGTCGAGTTGGTCGGGATTCGGAATATCGGGGCAGTTATCGATGCCGTTATGCGCGCCGTCGCCGTCGGAGTCGACCCAGGCCGCGGCCTCATAGCCGCCGTCAGCGGCCGCGTTGACCGCCTTGGCGCGAATCCAATCGGCCCATCCGCTCACCCCGGAATAGACCGAAGACGCGCAGACCTCCGCCCCGCGCGACAGCGCCCCGAGTACGCGCCCTTCGCTGTCAAAGGCACCGCCGCCCGAGTCGCCCTGGCAGGTGCCGCGACCGCCTCGCCACTCGGTGTCGCGCATAAAGCTGGAGCTAAACTCACAGTCGAGGCCGTCGCAAATAACACTGGTTCCCTCCAGGAATCGGCGAATCCCCGACCCCTCGCCGTTGCCGGTATGCCCGTAACCGATCGCGGTATAGACCTCGCCGGGGATCACAGGAATATCCACGCGCGCCTCCGCCGGGGTCGCCTCCTCGGCGGGTATATTCTCCCTGAGTTGGAGCAACGCAATATCATAGCCGCACATATCCGTGCTTTCGAACGGCACGAGAACCTTCTCGGCGTAGACGAAGCGCGTCGACTCCGAGAATAATCGGGGGCTGGTCGAAATATAAAAGCTGCTGGGTCGATAGGTCGCACCAAACCTGGAGCGCGAGCAGTCGACATACTCATCGGCGATCTCAGCGACGCAGTGGCGCGCCGTCAGCACCAGATTTGGCGCGATAAGCGTGCCGCTGCAAATCGAAAAACCCATCGGGGTTCGCACCATAAAGCCCAATGAGGGGCCCTTGTCGACATGAAAGTGTCCGCCTTGAATTCCCTGCTGTGCGCGCGCAATCTTGATCGGGCCTTGCAAAGCGTCTTCGTCCGCATCAGATCGCTCGAAATTGACATCGCCGCAGCCCGCGCTCAGCAACCCGATAAGCAGCGCCCCATAAATCCAAGAATACTTGAGTTTTCGCATCAGCACAGACTCCTAAAAATTTCAATATCGAGCGTCAAATCACTCGTTTTCACGCGCATTAGTTATGACCGGAAGTGCGCCCTAGGGCAACAAGGCTGGGCCAGACACAGTCGTTTGGCGCTCCCAAAGGGAGGTTCCCCAGGCGCGGGCGAGTCGCATGCAAGAATCACTCCTGTTAAGACGTTAACGCCCGTCTCAAGGCGCAATGGCGGCGTTGAGCTCCGGGTGGAGAGGCGATATAAGAAAGAGCTTGGAGCGGCGCGCACGCTTGAGTTACTCGCGTTCTCCAACTAGGTGCGGCTATGCTAACCTGGAGCACTTGCTCACTCCGAGCAAATTTCGCGCTTTCGCCGTGATTGAGGCGTCGCCCCGATCAAAGCGTTTCCCCTGAATGCAGCGCCCTTGATACCTGTATTTATGAGCGAATCAAAAGGACATATCCTCGTCGTCGATGACAGCGAGATGAACCGAGAAGTCCTCTCCCAGCGACTTCAAGCCAAAGGCTTTGAGGTCTCGGTGGCGATCGACGGGGCCCAGGCCCTGGCGATGATCGAGCGCAATCAATATGACCTCGTCCTGCTCGACATCGTGATGCCGCGCATGAGCGGGGTCGAGGTGCTCAGCGAGATTCGCAGCAAGCAGGCGCTCACCGATCTGCCCGTCATCATGCAGACCGCCAAAAGCGACAGCGCCACGGTGGTGCAGACCCTGAAGTTGGGCGCCAATGATTATGTCATCAAGGGGATGGAGTTTGACGTGCTGCTGGCCCGCCTGCAGACCCACCTGCATATCCAGCAGCGCGCCCGGCTGGCCAGGAGCGGGGGATTTTCGCGGCTTTCGGGCTCCGAAGCCGCCCGCCAGCGCTCCCACCGCTTCTACTGCGCGCACTGCAATTCCAGCCTGTCCCACGACGATTTGAGCTGCACCAATTGCCGCATCGAGCGCCCCGCCGCGGGCTGGGAAGAGGTCGCCAATAGTGGGTTTCCGCTGCTCGGCTCGATCATCGGGGAGCGCTATTTTTTAAGTCGATTTATCAACCAGGGCTCGGCGGCCAGCGTCTATAAGGCGCGCGACCTGGACCTCAACCGGGAATACGCCGCCAAGGTCGTCCACCTGTCGAACCTGACCAACGGGGTCATCTCGGCCGATGTCCGCGAGCGCACCCGCCGCGAGGTCGAGGTCATCTCGAAGCTGTCCAACCCGCATGTCGTCAAGATCAACGATGTCGTGGAGGTTCCGCCGGATGCGTTTGCGCTGATCCTCGATTTTGTCCACGGCCACAGCCTGGAGAAGATCCTGGGGCGCATCGGCAAACTCGCCGCCATCAAGGCGCTCGATATCACCCGCCAGGTCGCCCAGGGCTTGCACGAGGCGCATCAACTTGGCGTGGTGCACTGCGACGTCAAACCCGAAAATATCATGGTCGAGAAGTTGCCGGTGCGCGGGTATTTCGCCCATATTCTGGACTTCGGCATCGCCGAAATCCTGGACTACGCCCACGTAAAGGGGCAGTACGCGGGCACCCCGCTTTATAGCGCGCCCGAGCAAATTCGAGACGATCTGCAGGTTGACCACCGCACCGATATCTACGGGCTGGGGGCCACGCTCTACCACCTGGTCAAGGGCGAGCCGCCCTACCCGTCCACAAATACGGTGGATGTCCTGAAGATGCACCTGAGCGCGCCCATCCCCAAGCTTGGCTCGCCGGGAAATCATGACTCGCGCCTGGACCTCATCGACGAACTCCTGGCCAAGATGCTGGCCAAGGACCCCGAGGATCGCTTCGACAGCCTGTCGGAGTTCATCGAGTACGCCGACGCCATCATGCCGCTCTTGGAGCGCTCATCGAACGCCTGAGCGCGCCCCCCAAAATTGCTGGCTAAATACGATTATCAGGCAGAATACACAGCGCCAATCACTCGCCCAGAAGACGTTTGACCGTCGCCAGTAAACTGGAGATATCCACCGGTTTGGTCTCGAACGCGTCGCAGCCGGTCTCCAGCGCGCGGGTGCGGTCGGTCTCCAGGGCATGAGCCGTCAGGGCGATGATGGGGATCTCACGGGTCGGGGCGTGCGCCTTGATCTGGCGGGTCGCCTCCCAGCCGTCCATCACCGGCAGGCTCAGGTCCATCAAGATAATATCGAAGGTCTCGCTGCGGCTCATATCGACCGCCTGCTGGCCATCCAGCGCCACCAGAACCTCGTAGCCGCGCCGCTGCAGCCTGCGCGCGAGCATATCCCGGTTCATCTCATTATCTTCGACCAACAAAATTTTATGCATGACAACTCTTTGGGTGAAAGGACGGATATGTCGTGGATTGCATACCGCAAAACATAAGGTTTGGGGAAGACGGGTTTTTCGATGCCCCGCGGACCCGCGGAGCGGGCGGCACTTTTCTGGCGAAACTTACTTCGCGGCGAGTATCCCGACCGAATTCGCCAGGGCTTGGTGTTGGTAATGGGGGGCCGAAATCGACAGATGATTCTGCATATGCTCGCCCACCTCGAAGCGGTCGACCAGCTCGCGCAGTGACTCCGAGAGCGCGGCCAACTCGGAGGCCGCCACGCTGACCTGGCGAATCCCGGAGACGCTATGATTAACCAGCCCGGCCAGGTCTTCCATGGCCTGGTTGACCAGGTCGGTATTCTCGCGCTGCTCGCGGGTGACCACCTTGATATTAAGCGCGGCCTCGGTGGTGTCCTGCGAGCGGGTCAACCCCTCGTGACACGCGGTGGCGGTGGCGCGGGTGGAGCCCTGGATATCATCGACGAGCAACTTGATGCTGCCGACCGACTCCTTGGTATTCTCGGCAAGCCGGCGCATCTCATTGGCGACCAGCGAGAACCCCTTGCCGGCCTCGCCGGTGCGCGCACCCTCCAGGCTCGCGTTCAAGGCGAGCAGGTCGGAGCGGTCGGCGATGGTCTTGATGAGCTTTAGGATCTCCGAGATACGCGCGCTGAACTGATTGAGCTCGCCGATGCGAAGCCCAATTTGCTCGTTCTGGTCGCGGGTATCCTCGGCGGCCTGGAAGACGGCGTGCGCGCTCACCGCGATGGAGTCGGCCGACACCAGCAGGGCCTCCACGGTGCGCTGGGCGCGCCCGATGCGCTCGGCCTGGTCGTGCGCAGACGACTCGTGCTGGCGCATCACCTGGAGCATCTCCTCGGTGGAAGACGCGACCTGCAGGGCGCTGCGCATGATCTCTTCGACCAGTTGGCGCAAGCCCGTGACCATCGAGTTAAAGGCGTTGGTCAGATCCCCGTTGCCCTCCACCGAGCTGGTGAGGTCGCCGCGGGCGATCTCATGGGCGCGCCCGGTGAGATTGCGAAGATTGCGGATCATCAGGCCAAACGCATCCCCCAGCTCGCCGGGCAACTCCTCGTCGAGCGCCGGATTATGCAGTTGATCATTGGCGATAATATGGGCCTTGACGGTGAGGCGGCGCAGCTGGTTGGTCAGCTGCGCGAAGCTGCGGTTGAGGTCGCCCTGGCTGGCATTGGTGGGCAGATCGACCGCGGATAATTGGCCGGTCTGCAGCACCTTATCCTGCAGCGAGCGCACCCCGATAAAGCCGTTGGCAAGCTCGGTGGCCTCCTCGCTGAGCATCCGAAGTTGGGTGAGCAACTGGTTAAACGCGGTCGCCATGCGCCCCGCCTCCCCGGTCCAGGTGACCGTCAGACGCGGCTGCGACAGATCCCCGCCGGCCAGCCGGTCCACCGCTTCGCTCAACTCCTGGTAAGGCACCAGCGCCTGGCGCACCCACCAGCTCACACCGGCGGTGGCCACAAAAACCAGCCCGGCCTGCGCGTACTGCGCGCCAACGACCAGCAATACGCACGCCAAAAGCCCCAAAAAGGCCACCGCCGCCCCAACTTTATTTGCACTGCTCATGATTGAACGTCTCAACTAATCGTAATGAACCCGCCTGACGGATTCCCTCGAGACGCCCTGTTTCCTGCGGGAAAGCCGCACTCATCTGGGCGTCTTCGATACAAATACTACCTTCAATAAGATTATTTTCGACTCGCAACCCACAAAGCCGGACTCCTTGAAATCTGGAGCCCGGCCTCAGGGTGCTCTCTATCACCACGCGTCGCGCCACTGAGACACGCGGACTATCCTACTCATTGACACCAATTCCACAAACCCCAATCGAGATCATCGACGAATGCGTCGAAGATCGCCGCGGTCTGCGGGGCATCTTCGACCTGCAAGTAGTGACCCGAGCCGGGGAAATACGCCAGTTCGGCGTTGCAACCGATCGGGTCGACCACCAGGTCTTGCAGGATCGGCGCGCTCAGGAAGGGATCGTCGGAGACGATGACCTGGGTGGGCATCTTGATGCGCCAGAGCTGGTCGGCAAAATCCGCCTGAGTCCATGCGTCGAGCGACTCCTGACTGGCGACCGGGGCAACCGTGGCCGCCGAGGCGAGCAGGTGCGCCAGGTCCGCAGGCGTCAGGGCGACCGAGGAGATGCCAAAGACAATTTCCTGCAACGCGGCGTCATAGGCCGAGGCGTGGAAGAGGTCGTAGGCATCCTGGGGCAGCGGGAAGCCCGAGGCGGGCACCGGCGACATCAGCACCAGACCACGCACGCGCAGCGGGCGCTCGGAGGCAATTTTTTGCGCAATCGCCCCGCCCATGCTGTGCCCCACCAGAACGAAACGCAGCGCCAACGCATGATTGGCCACCGCCAGGACGTCGCGCTGATAATTATCCAGCGTATACCCGCTGGCCGGCTTATCCGACTCCCCGGTGCCCCGCAGATCGGGCACCAGCACGCGGTATTTCGACAAATCAATCTCGGTCAGGAAATTATCGTAAACATCCCCCGACACACTCCAGCCGTGAACCAGAATCACATTCTGATTCCCCGTGCCGTACGAGCGATAGGCGATGCATTTATTATCGGTGGTGCGCGCAAAATGCAGGTTATCGTGCCAATCGGAGTCCCAACAGCCGAAGCCGAATAGCTCTTGCTCGGCGGTTTGCAGCTCGGCGCTTTGCGCGTCCGCGCTCAGGGCTTCATCGGCTTCCAACGCTTTGTCGGGGCCCATCGCCTCACTGCAGCCGTTTAGCCCGATGATTCCAATCGCGAGCAACATTCCCATTAAAATCGCGTGATTTTTCATTCTAACATCTCCAAATTTTTGCGCGAGTATAAACTCCAAGATCGATACGATTCTGTTTTATGGGCGCATAGGACTCCGGGATTTAAAGGGTCGGTAATTACTCCCCCCCGCACTTTAATAGTTTTCGCGACTGCGCGAGCGATTTGCGCAATCGCTCAAATTCCTAGGCCAATAAAAAGTCCTCAATATTTCGCGCCGTCTCGGCGCAGCGCTCGACTTGAATATAATGGCCCGCCCCACCGATATGGGTGCTCGTCGCGCCGGCAATTTTATCGACGATCTCGGCCTTTAAAAACGCGACGGGCAAAAATGGGTCGTCGCTGGTGATCACCAGGGTCGGGGCGCTGATCTGGCCGAGTTTGTCGCCAAACCCGCCCTGGGTCCACGCGACCAGACCCTTCTGAATGCACTCGGCCGGGATCTTGATCGCGTCGTCGCAGAGCCGCTCCAGCGCGCCCGGCGGCAGATCCAGCGCCGCCTTGCCGAAGATGCCCGCCTGGGCCTCGCGATTCTCCCCGGAATGATGAAAAAATGCGTAGGTTTGCTCGTCCAACGCCGCGCCCGTGGCGGGCACCGCCGCCATGACGACCAGCCGCTTGACGCGCTGCGGGTAGGTCGCGGCAAAAAGCTGGGCGACCTGCCCGCCCATGCTATGGCCAACCAGGTCAAAGCGCTCGGCGCCCGCCGCATCCGCGACCGCCCGCACATCTTCGACCTGTCGGGCCAGCGAAAAATCATCGGCGTACCCCGACGAGGCACCCGTCAGCCGCAGATCCGGCACGATGATGCGATAGTCAGGCAATTCAAGCTCATCGAGGAGGTCGCTAAAAACCGCCCCCGAGACCATCCACCCATGAACCAAAATAAGGTCGCGCTCACCCTCGCCAAAGATGCGATAGGCGAGGTTGACTCCGTCATTTGTCGTGATATTCGGCATCTACTGCTCCACTGCTTAGGGCTGATTATTTCGCGACAATATCGCCTGACGCCCCGCGCTTGATATCACGCAGCGGCACGGCGATATGATCGCCCAAAACGCGCTCATGCGGCCATCTTTTGAGGCCGCAAAAACTCAAGCGCGGCACTCAGATGCAAGTTATTTCAGCTAGGTTTTCTAAAGAGATTATGCGCGATGCCTCGGCATGATGCAAGGCACCAAACACATAAAATACGCGCCAAAACGTGTTTTTTGGCGTGCGGCGTGCGGCAAGCGGGCGTTTGGAGGGATGGTGGTGCGCAAGCTAAGAGGAGGTCGAGACGTCGGCGATCCGCAAGACTTCCGAAATCACCTGCTCAATCGAGGAGATATTCTTGTCCATAATTCGCTCGACTGAACGACTGAGCCGTTGGCGCTCCGCCTGGCTGAGGTCCATGGCGGTGACCACGACGATCGGGATCGTCTGCCAGCGCGGCTCCATGCGCATGATTTCGGCGACCTCGAAGCCGTCCATCTCGGGCATCATCAGGTCGAGCAGGACCACGTCGGGGCAATGCTGGTCGAGCATGTCCAGCGCGACGCGCCCGTTCTCGGCGGTTTCTACCGTCCAGCCCGTCCGCTCAAGCTGGCGCGTGATGACCTCGCGGATCTCGCGCTCATCCTCGACCACCAGGGCCAGCCCGCCGCGCTCCGGATTAAAGCGCGAGAGCACGCGCACCAGCCGGTCGCGCTCAATCGGTTTGACCAGGTAATCGGCCGCCCCGAGCGCGTAGCCGATGCTCTTATCGTCGAGCATCGTCACCATCACAACCGGAATCTCATCGAGTTCACTGTCGGCCTTGAGCGCCGAGAGCACCGACCACCCGTCGCGCCCCGGCATCATCACGTCCAGCGTGATGACATCCGGGCGTAGCTCGCGGGCCAGGTCCAGGCCCGCCTCCCCGGCAAAGGCCGAAAAAAGTCGAAACCCGCGCGGTTTCAAGAAGCGGCGCATCAGCTCGTGAACATTCGGGTCATCGTCGATCACCAGCACGGTCGGCCCGTTGGCCGCGGCTTCCTCGCCGGTGGCATGATGAGCGAGGTCTTCCGACCAGAAAGCCACCGACTCCTCGTGGAACCCGTCCAGGGTCGCCGACGGCAGGTGCACGCTGACTGTGGTGCCCTTGCCCATCTTGCTATCGACCGCGATATAGCCGCCCATCATCTCACAGAAGCGCTTGCAGATCGCCAGCCCCAACCCGGTGCCGCCATGCTTGCGCGTGGTCGACTCATCCACCTGGGTAAAGGGTTCGAACATCAACTCGATCTCATCCTCCGGGATGCCCATGCCGGTGTCGATGACGTCGATGCGAACGCCCTCCTCGCCGTTGATCAGCGCGCGCTCAAAATAAAGGGTCACCGCACCATTTTCGGTGAATTTGACCGCATTTCCCGTCAGATTCAGCAAAATTTGCTTTAATTTGGTCCGATCCGCCACCAACTCGATTGCGGCGGCGTCGCTTCGGCGGATCTCGTTATGATTCTCGTTGAGCAACGGGCGCATCGTGTCAACGACCTCGTCGATCAGCGTGCCCAGATTAAAGGACTCCAGATGCAGGTCCATCTTGCCGGCCTCAACCTTGGACAGGTCCAAAATATCATTGATAAGCACCAGAAGATGCTTGGCCGCCTTATTCACCTTGCCGATATCGCTGCGAATGCTGGCAAGTGGAAGCGCCGTCAGCTCCTTCAGGCCGAGCTCGAGGTCCTCGCCGATTAACTCCGAATAACCGATGACCGCGTTGAGCGGAGTGCGCAACTCGTGGCTCATATTGGCCAGAAACGCGCTCTTCGCCCGGCTCGCCTCCAGCGCGGCCTCCTCGGCCGCGCGCCGCTCCATGACTTCCTCGTTGAGCCGATCAACGGCGGCGGATAATTGCAGGGTCCGCTGCTCAACGCGCACCTCCAGTTCGTCGCGCGTGTCGCGCAATTTACGCTCCGCGTCCTTGCGCGCGCTGATGTCCTGAATGGCCACCAGCGACCCCCAGCGCACCCCTTCGGCGTCGTGCATCGGCTTGGCCGACACCAGCGTCCACACCACCCCACCCTGCTGATGCTCCCAACAATGGTCGAACATCTCGGCGATCCCGTCGCGGCGCCGCCTGAGGTTATCGCGCGCAATATCCGCCCATTTCTGGGACATAAAGTCGAAGATCGAGCGCTCCAGCATCTCCTCGCGCTCATAGCCGATCATCGCCGCCATGCTCGCGTTGACATAAGTTATCGTCGAATCCAGACGCAATAAAATAATGCCGTCGTTGATGGTCTCAACGATGCTCGCAAAGGGAACTTCGCGCGCCGGCTCGGGCAATGTCCGAGCTTGGGGCGCCTTGGTGGGTTGGTCACTCATAAGAGCATTCGATCGCGTCTTGAGTTCCGGTGAGTATAACCGCCAGCATTACGGCGAAATAACCTTGGACGCACGCAGAATATGCGTCAAGAAAATTCTTGAGGGAATCCACGGCAGAAACCATGCGCAATCACCCGGGTCGATGCACAGGTGCGCCGCTCACGAAAGCTGCGCCTCGATCGCTGAGCGCGCCGTTTCAGGCTCGTCTTTGGGCGCGAATCGCTGCAGAATTTCGCCGTCTCGCCCGACCAGAAACTTGGTGAAATTCCACTTTATTTTCTTGGTTCCCAATACCCCGGGCGCGGCCTTTTTAAGCTGGGTAAAGAGCGAATGGGCGTCTTTTCCGTTGACGTCGATGCGCGCGTGCATCGGAAAACTCACGCCATAATTGACCTGGCAGAACTGCGCGATCTCCTCGTTGCTGCCGGGATCCTGGCCGCCGAACTGATTGCACGGAAAACCGAGCACCACCAGCCCCTGATCCTTATAGGTCTGCCACAGCGCCTCAAGCCCCTCAAATTGCGGCGTCAGCCCGCACTCACTGGCTGTATTGACGATCAACAAGACCTTTCCTTGGTAGGGCTGAAGGGTCCCCACAGTGCCATCAATGGATTCAATCTTGGTTTGATAATCGATTTTTGTCATCGCCAGACCTGTTTTTATTGGAAAAGTTATTACCCGTGCCGATTACTCTTTCAGACGCGCTAGGGAAAGTCTAACCACCCGAAGGCCGTCGGAAATATCGGCGGCTTTAGATTGTTGCTTCAAGTGGGTATGCATGCAGGGGTGTAAGATTCCGCTGCGCCTGGATCTGTTTTTCTCAAAAACTTCATATTTTCCTGGGGAAATAAAACCATATTGAGGAATGGCGTCGCGAGGATTAAACGCCAATTCCCTTTTTTATCAGCTTGTAATTTGACCCTTCTGCCGATGTGCCTATTATCCAGCACCTGATTGGGGCTTGCTCCCATAATATGGCACGCTGCGCTTAACGCCGGTGATTTCGATGATTAGTCGACCTATCACGAAGAGATCTCGTCATGATTTGTGACTATTACCAGATGCTTGGTGTTGCTCGGGATGCGACGCACGCCCAGATTAAGCGCGCCTACCGCGCGCTCGCGCTACAATGTCATCCTGATCGTAATTGCGAAAGCAGCGATGGGGCGTCGCGCTTTAAGCAGGTCGCCGAGGCCTATGAGGTGCTTTCCGACCGAAATCGACGCGCCCTCTACGACCAATATGGCCACGCCTGGGTCAAGCATCGCAGCCGTGCCGCCCAGGATATCAACGATATTTTCGCCGAATTTGGCGATATTTTCGGCGATGTTTTCGGGTTCGGAAGTTGCTCAAAGAACGCCGCGGGTGCGGCGCGCGGCGAGGATCTGCGCTACGACCTCACGCTCAGCTTTGAGGAAGCGGCGTTTGGGACCTCCAAAGTCATTCAAATCATGCACCGCGACGATTGCGAGGTCTGCGAGGGCAGCGGCGCTCAGCCCGGCACTCAGGCCAACACGTGCCGCACCTGCGAGGGCAGCGGCCAACTTCAGCACCGTCAGGGATTCTTCACCCTCTCATCAACCTGCTCGGCGTGCGCTGGAACTGGCGAGCGGGTCGACACGACTTGCCGGAGCTGCGCGGGGGTTGGCCTTCACAAGGAGGTACGCGAAGTCACGGTGAAGATTCCGGCGGGCGTCGGCTCTGCGACCAAACTTCGGCTGCGCGGCGAGGGGAAAGCCGCGCCCGGCAACGCCGAGGCGGGCGATCTTTTCGTATTCTTGCACGTCGAACCCAGCAAATATTTCGAGCGCGACGGCGCCAATCTGCGCTACTACGCCGACCTGTCGTTTATCGACGCCGCGCTCGGCTGTGAGATCGAGGTGCCGACGCTTGGTGAGCCGGTGCGCGTCACCTTTGCGCCCGGGACACAATACGGCGACACCCTGACCTTAAAAAACAAAGGAATCGCCCAGATCGGAAGTGGGCGCCACGGTGACCTGATTATCACGGCGCGCCTTAAAACCCCCGAGGTCTTAACCAGCGAGCAGCGGCGTTTGCTCGAGGACTTTGCCCGGCTAGGCCGCGAGCACGCCGGACAGCCGGAGGCTAAAAGTTCGCCTGCCGAAGCGCAATTCTCCGGCCAGACCGGCTGAACCCGCCCGGCGCTTCTGTGTGTATAACCGGACTAACTCAGGTAGGGCGCCAGCGTCGCGCGAAGATGCAGACGCGCACGGTGCAAGCGGCTCTTGACCCCGCCCACCGACAAATCCAGGACCTCGGCGATTTCGTCAAGCTTGAGTCCCTCGACTTCCTTGAGCACAAAGACTGTCTGGTATTTTGGGGGCAATTCGTCGACCGCCTCGATGATCTTCTGGCGAAGCTCGAGATTCTCCACCGCCTCGTCGGCCCGCACTCGCCACTGGGGGGCGGAGCCGTCGTAATACTCATCTTCGGGCAGGTCAAAACTCTCGTCATCCACCGGCACTTCGCCCAGGCGGCGCCGCTTGCGCAGCCGCATCAGCCCGGCATTGGCGACCACCCGGTACATCCAGCTGCCAAATTTTGAATCTCCCTTAAAGGAGTCCAATTTGCGGTATACATTCAGGAATGCCTCCTGAACGACATCCTGGGCCTCGGCATCGTTCTTGGTCAGGCTGAAGGCGAGTCGAAACGCCTTCTCCTGGTAGCGGCGCACGATCTCCTCATACGCCGCGTAGTCGCCGGCCTGAGCGAGCGCAACGAGGTCTTCGTCGGGCATCTCCTGGCGGTCCTGGTCGGAAATTTTTATCTCTTCACGGCTCATCGGGGCACAATCTCGGTGGAGCGTTCAATCGGGGAGAAGCAAACGCACAAGGCGAATCTCCCCACCGCTCGGGAATGTGTCAATGGAATCTTCATTTCAGTTCGTCGATCCGGCCACTCAGCGGGTCTGCTCAAAATGCTTCGCCTCGCGCTCAAAGCCTGCATTCTTCAGCGCATCGGCGGCCTCCTTTCGGCTCGCCGCATCTTTGGCGGGCGACAGGCGTACCAGAATCTTATACGCATCGCGCGCGCGCGCGCCATCTTTTAACTTCAGGCTTGCCTGGGCCATGGCGCGCTGGGCGCGCGGCTCGAAGAGCTCGATGGCGACCCAACGCTCGGCGGCCGCGGCGGCCCTGGCCCAATCCTTTTTGGCCATCATGCGCTCAAAGTGCTTTCGCGCGATCTGCGGGTCATTCTGGTTGAGGTCGAAAAGGCGCGCCTCGGCGCGCTCCTGGAGCGGCGCATCTTTTTGGCTCTCGGCCAACTTCAACAGATGCATCCACGCCTCCGAGCCATCTTCATAGAGCTGGGTCGCGGCCTCCAGATGCACCCTGGCGTCCACGGGCATCTCAAGCATCATCGCGGCGTAGCCGAGCAGAACGCGCAGCTCATAGCCGTCCTCAGCGCCGTCCAGAATCGCCATGGCGTGGGTATAGGCGTCACGGGTGTTGCCCCGGCGAAACTCGAGCAGCGCCGCGAGGTAGCGCACGGTCGCATTTTCGGGCGCCTGGCCCAGCGCGCGCGCGATACTGAGCCTGGCACGCTCGGACTCGTTGGCGTTCATCTCCGCCCAGGCGATCTGCGCGCGCAAAACCGCGTCGTCCGGGCGTGCGGCCGCCTGCTCACGCAGCACGCGCAGCGGCGCAATCGCGTCGACGCTCACCAGGAGTTGCTGCCTGAAATTGAGATAGCGCCGTTGCAGCCAGGCCTTGAAACCGGCGTCGAATTTTTCAACATCCACCTCCAGTGCCACCGCAATCACCTTGCCGGTTTGAAGATGCTCGGGGAACGCGTCGAGCATCTTATTGATGGCCGAGAACCCGTGGGTTTCCACGATATAATGAATCGCCAGGCTGGAGAGGTGATAGGCGCGCAAAATCCCCTGAAAGGAGCGCGCCTGGGTAAATCGCTTATCCAACTCGACCACGCTGGGCAGGTCATTTTCGCGCATCATCGTGACGATCTCGGCGTCTCGATGCCGCGACCAGGCCGGGTCCTTGATATTGGTCTCGTACTCGGCCAACCCCTCGGTGAACCAGCGCGGCACGCGGTAGCCCGCCTTCTGAATATGATAGACGTGGGCCATCTCGTGCCAGATGACCTGGCGCCAATTGAAGTTGGCGTCGCTCGGGCTGCGCGCGATCACAACCTGCCCGAAACACAGCCCGGTCGGGCTGATCTGGGGGAGCCCCACGCTGCGCACCCCGAAGGTCGCCGGGTCCGGGAAGACCTCCACGTCGACCTTCTCGGGAACTTTATATTTATACTTCGCCTGGTAGGTCTCAATCGACTCGTCGATCAGCGCGGGGAGCGCCATATTCAGCACCTCACTCTGGTCGCGCCGGGTGCGCAGCCGAAAAGTATCGTAGGCCTGAAACTCGTATTTCGACATCGTGCTATCGTAGAGTTCCACCATATTATAGGCGCGCAAATTATAGGGATCGGCCTTGAACGCCTGCTGCAAATACCCCACTGCATCGCTCTCACGGCCCACGCGCGACAGCCCGATCCCCAGATCCAGCAGGGCCGCCGGGTACCCGGGGCGCAGCTTGAGCGCGCGCTGGTTCAACGCGATGACCTCCCCGTACCGGTGCACCATCTGGGCGTAGGTGGCGGTCTCGGTAAAGATGCGCGCGAGGTCCGGCTTGATGGCGAGCGCCCGGGCGACGACCGCCTCAAACTCAGGCTTCTCGTCGGCCAAATAATGGCAGGCCGCCTTGATAATCAGCGCGTCGACAAAGCGCGGGCGAAGCGTCAGAACCCGGTCAGCGCTCTTCTGCGCGGCGGCGCAATCGGAGTCATAAATCTGAAGTTTTGCCCGGGCCACCAGCATCTTCGGGTTGGTGGGCCAGACCTTCTCGGCGCGATTGAGATAATCGCGCGCGTCGTCGAAATAGTTGCGCGTCTGAATCTCAACTTCGGCCATCGCAACCAGCGCGCCGGGGTGATTCGGGTTGTGCTTGAGCGCCTCCTCAAGGGTCTCGCGCGCCTCGACGTGGTTATATTTGCTCAGCAATAGACGCGCCCATACCTCCAGCCCGTCGACGTCGCCTGGGTCGAGTTTATACATTCGCTGAAACGCGTAATTCGCGTCGTCAAAACTCCCCATCGCCCACATCGCCTCGCCGACCCAGGCCATCTGGCGGGCGCTGCGGATGCGCCCGTGATTAAAGGCGTCGCCAAAAGGCTTCAGGATGGCGCGCGCCTCGGCCTGCGCGCCGCGCGCGCCGAGCAGGCGCCCGAGCTCCAGGCGCACCGGCAGCGCGTCGGAATGGGCGGCCAGGAATGCGCGCAGCTCGGCCTCGGCCAGCTCGACCTGGCCGAGTTCGTGCAGAAGACGCGCGCCAAGCGCCGCGGCGCGGGCGCGCAGTTCGGGCTCGCGCGCCGCAGCCTGGGCGTTTGCGGCGAATCGCTGGGCAAGCTCCAGGTCGCCCTCGTATTCGGCAAGGCGCGCGCGCACAAAGATCGCGCTGGCGTCGTCGCGCGCAAAGGCCAGGCGTTTCGCCCGGTCGAACTCCCCTTTTTGAAACGCAATCTCGGCCGGCGTCGTCGACTCGGCCACCTCGGCCCCACCGCTGGGAATGCCCACGCGCGACAACCACTGCGCTTGGGCAGGCGTCGCACACAGCAACCCGGTCGCCCAGGTCAAGGCCACGACACCGCCCAACAACAAATTGCGAAGATCGCGCATAGAAATTCGTCAGGTCGTCAGCAAAATCACCCGGCGCGACCGCTCATCGGCGCACCTTCAAAAAAGAGTATCAGCCCTGGATCAGAGCCCCGACGTAATGCGCCACTCTCCATCTTCGCGCACCAATTCGAGCCGATTGACGTCGATGCCGACATCCCAGGACGAATCCCCGCCCATCCCGTACTTGTAGGCGTACTCAAACTTATAATCGACCGTCGCCCGGTCACCCTTGACCCCCACCTCGCGCACCATGACCCCGTAGCGAATCTCCCGCGCGCCCTGGGCCATCATCTCAAAGACCTCGCTGAGGTCTTCGGCGTTATAATCATCCTCGGTCGTATTGGTGGTCCCGGCGTTATCATAATACTGCGGCGAAATCAGCCGTTTCAGGGTGCCGAAGTCCTTATTCACCACGGCTTTGCGGTAGGTGGCCAGCACATCGAGCACCTCGCGATTCTCCAGGGTATCTTCTATCTCGGAGTCCTCATCGATCCGAAAATCGGGGTCGTCCTTATATATTTGATCGTCACGAATATAATCGGTGCCACACCCAACCCCCGCCAAGAGCCCCGTCATCAGGAGCAGAGCCATCAAAAATCGTTGCGATAAAACCATGAAGTCCTTCTCCTTAAACACGTTACTCAGGGGATAATCGATGCTAAAAAATCAGAAAATTCGAACTGCGTGGGTTGATAACGCTAGGGTGTTCCTATCCTATTCCCCCGCTTCCATGCAATGCGGTTGAGCCACTCGCGCGCCTCGTCGGCCTGGGAGGCGTCCGGGCTCGCCAGGAGTGTCTCAAATGCGCGCTCAGCCGGGTCGAGCTCGCCCAGGAAATACCGCGATTGCGCGAGCATGCGCAGCGATTCGTGGGCCAGGGCACCCGGCCCGGCTGCGGCATACGCCTGCTCCAGATAAGGCAACGCCTGGGCCCACTGGGACTCACTCCACAGCCGGCGCCCGACCAGGTAGGCCGCCAGGGCATCCTGCGGGTTCTGCTGATACCAGCGCATCGGAAAATACAGGGCGATCGGCGCCGGATGCTGGCCGAGGAAATAATCAAAGGCCTCGCGTCGCCCCTGCGCTTCGGGCCGCGAAAGCGCGGCGATCTTGGCCTGCAACAGGCGGCGCATCGCGGTCGGGATGCCCAGGTCAAGGCATTGTTGATAGGCCGTTTCGGCTTCGGCAAGCCCGGATTCCGGCGCGCCGTCGCTCGCCTGGGTCTGCAACCAGGCCAGGTCGCCGCGCAGGCTGAGCAATTGGGCGTGCAGGACCGTTGCCTGCTCATCGGCGAGCATCGCCTCGACCTGCTCCAGCGCCAGGTCGTATTGCTTGGCCTGGATCAAAACCTGCGCATATCCGACGCGGTAGCGCGTATTGGTCGGGTCAAACCCGAGGATCTTCTCGTAGATCTCGCGCACCTCACCGACGTCTCCCGCATTCGCGGCGGTCTGGGCATTGACGGTGAGATCAGCGATTTCGCGAGCGCATACCTTGTCAAAAATCGTCGGGCGCTCATAGAGAAAACGCGCGAGCGCCATCTCATCGTCGGAGAGCTCAATGGCGTCGACAAAGCGCTCCCACTCCCCCACCAACTCGGCGGTCGACCTGGCGTAGGCGCCATCAAAATCTCCGCGTGGATACGCCTTTTTAAACTTCGCGACGCCGTATTCATCGATCAAAAAACGCACGAAAGACCCGACCAAAATATACGCGCGCCCTGAGGACTGGGTCCAAAATCCGGTCGCCCCGACGATGCCGCCGATATCAGGCGCCAAATTCAGCCGGCGCAGCGCCGCGCTGGCCTGGTGCGGGTCAAGGTCTTGCACCGGCCAATCCGCCGCGGTCGCCGCGCCCTCTACCAGCCCCATATTCACCCCGACGCCCGCCTGCATGCTCAGGTGAAGCGGCCCGGCGCCAAACGGCTCGGTGAAGATATGCGCCAGCTCGTGGGTGAGTCGGTGGTCGCCATAATGTGACCATAAAATATGCATTTCATGCAGCCATAACTTTGACACGAGCGTGCGCCGTCCGCCCATCAGGCGCCCCTTTTGATCGGGGTCGCGGTAGACATAGCTCTTGATCTTTCCGTCGCGCACCGGGTCGGTCTCAAAAAACTCGCGCAGTTGGGCGTAGCGAAATTCGTGGTCTTCGGCCAGGCGATCGCGCGCGTCGATAAACGCGCGGGTCTGGGGGTAAAAGATGATAAAATGCTCGGTTTCGATGCGCCCCCCGAGCTCCTCTTCGACATAATCAGAGGTGATCGAAATCCCGAAGTCCTGGCGATGCGAGGCCATTGTGGCAAAACTCGCCGCCGCGATCAGCGCGATCAAAATCGCCCAGTGCATCGGCATTTTAACCCGGCGCCGCCACACCGCTTCGAGCCCGCCGAGCACCGCCAGCACCGCCGCCAGATGCATTCCGCGATACCATAAAAGACTCGTCGGCAGGCTGAGCGCCTCGTCATAAATCGAGCCGCTAAAATAGCCCAAAAATATCTGATGGCCGATGATCGGCGGCTGCAAGGCCAGATGCGCGAGCACCGCTGCGGCGCTTGCCAGAATCGCCAGCAGCACCGCCGCGACCTGCACGCGTCGGCGCGTGCGAAAGAGCGCATTCGCCCCCCAGGCGAGCATCTGTCCGAGCAAAATAGCCGGCACCGAGATCGCCAGCCAGAAGCCTGCGCCCACGCCAAAGGCACAATTGATCACGCGCGTCGCGTTGAGGCTGAGCAGCAGGAATGGCCCCAGAAGCATCAATTCGTGGCGTACCAGGAGCACCAGAAAATCGGCTCCCGGCGAGGTCTTTCGCGCCGGGTCAAGCGGCCCGGACACCACCCCGCGCCGCAGCGCGTGCAGCGTCAAGCCACTCGCCGCAAATCCGCCGAGCACCCCAAACCCGGCTGCCGATTCATAGCCCACCAGGTTGAGCAGCGGCACAAAACAGAAGACCAGCGCGACCAGCACCAGCAACGCGTATACAATCGCGTACGCGCGCGTCGGCATCAACCACACCATCAAATGCTTGATTGGCTTCATCTTTGCCTTCGACAAGGTTGGCTAAATCGGATTCAAGTCAGGACTTGAAACGTCCGCCCTGAACGCCCACTTAGGGCTTCACGTCATATTTGGCGTCCACGTGGGTGAGCCGGATCTTCTGGCCGACCTCGATGCCGGCCTCGGCGGCCCGGCCGCCGCGAAGTTCGAGCACATAGCGCGCCAGGCGCGGCGATGTGCGCGGGGTGCGCGTCAGGGGTTCGGCTTTCGCAATAATATGAACGATCTCACCGCTCGCGTCGATGAAGAGCATATCGAGCGGGATATAGGTATTCTGCATCCAGAAACTGCGCACACCGTCGGCCGGATAGATGAAGAGCATGCCCCAATCATCGGGGAGTTCGCGCCGAAACATCAGTCCTTTTTCATGCTCATCGGGCGAAATCGCGAGCTCCAGATTAAAGGTCGCGCCGCCCCCGCTTTTGGGGGTCACGACTTCGAGCCGCGGCGTCTCATCGCCCGGCGCATCACTCAGAGATGGTGGCATGGCACAGGCCTTGTCGACGCAGGAAAGAAAGCTCGGGCAATCCTTGACGCTCCCACAGGCAATGCCCAGACCTTTGGGCGCGCCGGGGACATCTTCGTGCAAAACGCTCGCCTGAGAAGTCGGCCGATGCGCTCCCTCGGCGGTCGCACCGTCGCTTTTGCACCCCAGGCCCCCGGCGAGCAGCAAGATCGCCAGCAGCCCGGGCATGACGCGTGAGAGGCAAGTCGTGAGCATACCCATCAAATTCGGCTCAGCGTTTGCTTGATCAACGCCTTGAGGTCTGCGTCTTTTTCGACTTCCAACCGCGCCTGAAGTTTCGTCTTTGCCGCGCTGGCTTTAAGGTCGCCAAGCGCCTCGACCGCGGCGCGTCGGATATCCGGGTTGGCGTCGTCCAGCACGCTCACTACCAGCTCGACCGCGCTGGGTTGGCCGGTATTCCCCAGCGCCTCGACCGCCGCCACCCGCAGCGCGGGCTCCTTGGCGTTGAGCAAGATCGCGATGCCCGTGGTGACCTTTGGATCTTTGATGGTGGCCAATTGCTCCAGGGCGGTGATCTGGACGCGTGGATCCGAGTCGGATACCGCGCCACTGAGCAGACTGATCACCGTGTTGACGCCCTGCTTATCGTCGGCGGAAACCAGCGTGCCAAGTGCGGCAAACGCGCTGGCGCGCACGCCGGCGTCCTTGGATTCGGCGAGTTCGCGGATTTTACCCCATTTGGCCGCCTCGGCGCGCGCCGCCATCGCGTCCAGGGACGCGGCGACCACCAACGGTGAGGAATCATCGAGGTATTTTTCCAGGATTTCAAAACCTTCGCCTCCCTTATAATACGCAAGTCCCTGAGCGACGCCGACGCGCACATTCACACTCTTATCATCGGCGAGCTTCGTGATGACTTCGAGCCCGTCGGGGGACGCGAATGCGCCCAGCGCGCTGGCCGAGGCGCCGCGAATCTCGGTGTCGGCGTTCGCCGCCCCGCGAATCAACTTCTCTTTGACCTGGGCGTTGCCGCCGGACTTCACGGCCAACTCACCCAGCGCGCGGTAGGCAATGCGCTTGATGACCGGATCGGTGGAGTCGCTCTGGCTCAAAACCGTCGCCACGGGCTGTGCGGCCATCAGCGCATACGCGCTGGCCTCAAGCTGCGGGACGTCTTTGCCCTTGGCGATCGCGCCAGAGAGCGCCGGCAAGGCCGCGATATCGGCGCGCTCGGCCAGAACCTCGCCGGCGACCCGACGCTTGCGCGAGGTCTCGGCGGCCAAAAACTTCTCGACCGCCTGGCGCGCCGCATCGTCCTTGATGGCGCCCAGCTTGCGAATGGCGAGCTCGGCATCGCGCTCGTTTAGGTGCGTCGCGACATAGGTGTGGCCAACGATCGCAGAGGTCGCCTGGCTCTTATTGGCGAGCTGGCGGGCGATCTTCAGGCGAAGGTCGGCGGTGATTTGCGTATTCTCGAGCGCCGCAATTTGCTCGGCGTCGGCGCCAAGCGCTTCAAGCGCGTCGGAGCTTGCGGTGGCAACCGCGGCGCGCTTGTCGACCAGATGATTGACCAGCGCGCCCACAATTTTGTCTTTTAACCCGGCATTCTTATGGGCGATGGTTTCCAGGGATTTAACGGCCGCCACCGAATCGGCTTCGGCGCCCTTTTCAAGCACATAGAGCGGCTCTTGAACCGCGGCTTCGGCGGCCTTGGATTTACCCAGGAATGCAGCGGCCGAGCGCGCCAGCGTCGCGTCCTTATCGGTATTCATCATCTTCTCGACCGCGGCGAGCACCGGGGCATCGTCGCGATGCTTCTCCAGGGTCGACAGCGCGCGCCCTCGCACCCTGGTCGACGGTGACTCAAGCAGCGGAAGCACGTGATCGCGGTAGTCGAGCTTGAGCGTGGGCAGCAGCGCGAGCACCTGAATGACGGTGAACTCGTCGGAGCTTTTCAGATAACTGAAGAGCGCGGCGTGCAACTCGGCGTCGCTGGCCTTCCAGCGGGTATTAAACTGCGTCGCAGGAAGTAGCGTCCCATCGGGCAAAAGCACCTGCGCGCCCGTATAATCCTTGAGCGGCAGCGCTCGCCAGAGCGGAAGCGTGAGCGTATAGGCGTAAAACGGCACATCGGAGCGCGTCATCTTTCCGCTAAAATGCCCCGGAAACTCCACGCCGCCGATGACGCCCAACTCACTGAGGGTATAGACCGTCTCGGCCATGATGATCGGCGCAAACCCGGCCTTGGCCATGGCGGAGTCGATCTTCACCGAGATCTGGGCGCTCCCCGGCAGGTTCCCGGTGATCTTGATGCTGGAGTGGCCATAGGTGGACTTCTTCTTGTCCTTGAGCAGGTTAAAGGCGTCAAAAACCTTCGACTTACTCAGTTTTCCCGACAATTTCTTTTGCTCGCTGACCGGCACCAGTCCGTACTGATTATCACCGGCCAACTCGATGAGCTCATAGGAGTAGCGCACGCTTCCGCCCTCGGCAAAAACCGGCTGCGCGCTTCCCAAAAAGACGGTCGCGAGCGCGAGCGCCACACCCGCGCGCACACCGCGCTGCCATCCAAGGCGCGCCGCGTGCGCGCGAGGGTTGGTGGTATTGGCAGACAAAATATTGCGGAGACCGAAGCCGGTCAGAAAATCAAAACGCATGATACAACTCTCTATGGGGATCTTCTCTTGGGAATCGCCCGGCAAGTCCAGGGAATCCGACGGAAAAAGCGCGTTCATTCAGGGGACTCGGGGCTTCGCGCGCCGGGGAGCGCACAAGCTTACGCGAGATATAAGAGCGATGGAATGGCATAAAATTCCAACCTGCCCCACGGATGTTTTAGCGCCGCATCGAAGATTTCACAAATCAAAACGAAAAAACCCGCAAGCGCGGGCATTTTCGTCGAAGTTGAAAAATGTCATATTTGCGAAATTTCTCAACTTCCAGCAAATTGGTGCGACCGTTGGCGATTAGCTCAGGGCAAGCGGCTTGAGCTTGACGCCGGCTTTGGAGACGATCGAGGCGCACTTATAATTGCTGCAAACCCAGAACATTCCGCTGGGGCCAGCGTCGCGCATCATGCGGGTCATTTCCATGATCGAGTCGCATTCGCTGCAGGTTTTCTTGGTTCCCTCTTCGCGCTGCTGACTGGCGATTTTCGCGGGCTTACGTGCCATGATGGTTCTCCGGATCTATCGAGATGGATAGGCGCTTGAGCCTATAACGACTCTGAAAAAAGGATTTCACTAAAATGATAAGGGCCGCCGAGAGTTTGAAACTCGGTCTCGGCGACCCTCTTTCTCACAGTAGCCCGTACGGGATTCGAACCCGTGTTACCGGCGTGAGAGGCCAGCGTCCTAAACCTCTAGACGAACGGGCCAAAAAGAAAAAATTCGGGAACAAGGATTCGAACCCTGACTCTCTGGACCAGAACCAGATGTCCTGCCGTTAGACGATTCCCGAACAAGATCTCTTTGAGATACTCATTTTGCCATCTGGTTTTGACAAAATATTCACTCGGCTTGCGCCAAGTGAGCGGGTTTATAAAGGCTGCATTCGAGGCTGTCAATAGCTTTTTTATCTTTTGGCGCATTCTTTTTTAGATCGGCCCATTTGGGCGGCATTTCAAAATGAACTCCGCCGGCGCCTCGGGCGTTACGGGTTGCGAAAAGGGGGTAATTAGCGCATCATCTGGGCGCGCTACCCTCTTCTTTTGGAGCATTCTGTGGGCGAAGACGAATCGATACGTTTTGAATTTAAATTTCACGGCATCAAAATCGAGCTGTCGGGCGAGAGCCAATTTGTCGACGCCTTATATCGCGATTTAATGCGTGATATCGCCGCGGCGCGCCACGAGCTTGAGACCCCCAAGACGGTCGTCAAAACCACCCACTTCCCCACCCCGGTGTGGGTGCATCAGTGCAGCGAAATGATGCGCAAAATATATATGAGCAATACCACCGAGATGAAGGGTTCATCGCTGGGAAAGGCGCTCGATTTTGAGGCAGTGCGCACCTTTTATGCCGACGAGGCCGTCTTCAACACCTTCTTCCCGGCCCTGGCGAATAATCGCACCATGTGGGCCGAGCTGACGGATGAAGGTCAGCGCACCATCCGCACGCTGCCGCACGGCCAGTCGAAATCCTCGACGCGCTAAGCCCCATCCCACTCCTTTAGCTTCAGCCCGCGCTCGGCCAATCAAAGACGCGCGCTGCGTTCTCCCAGCAAGCCTGGGCGAGCGCCTCGGGCGACATCCCGCGGGCCTGGGCGATTTTCTCGGCGGTATGGCGCATATAAGCCGGCTCGTTGGGGCGCCCGCGATGCGGAATCGGCGCCAGGTACGGCGAGTCGGTCTCCAATAAGAGCCGGTCCAGGGGCGTGTCGCGCGCGATTTCCAGCAACCCCTGGGCGCTTTTAAAGGTCACAATCCCCGAAAACGACAGGTAGAAGTCGAGCTTAAACAACTCTTCAGCCATCCAGCGACTTCCGGTAAAGCAATGCAAAATGCCGCCGGTCACCCCGGTCTCTTTGAGCAATGCGATGCAATCTTCGTCGGCGTCGCGGCTATGGATAATCACCGGCTTCTTAAAATCCTTGGACATCTGCAAGAATTGGCGAAACGCCCACTTCTGCTGCTCCACCGGCGCATTATCATAGAAATAATCCAGCCCCGTCTCGCCGATCCCGACCACCTGCGGGTCGCCGGCGAACTCATCGCGCAATAAGGCGATGGCCGCCTCGTCGGCACTTTCGGCTTCGTGCGGGTGAAGCCCGATGGTGCAGCGAATCCAGTCATGCTGGCGCGCAATCGCCAGCGCCTGGCGATTCGACTCAAATCCACGGCTTGCGCCGATCGCCACGATCCGCTCAACGCCGGCCTCCCGGGCGTTGGCCAGAACCTCGTCAAGGCGCTCATAAATCTTCGGCGAATCCAGATGCGCATGCGTGTCGATCAATTTCATCGCGTTATCCTTCTCGATTCTATCTCGATTCTATTTTAGGTGCGTTTTTCGTCCGCCTTCGCCAGAAGCGCGGGCTCATAGAGCGAACGCCGGCCCTCAGGTATTCCACTCGGCGAGCATCTTCGAGGCGAGCGAGCGAACTTCGTGTTGGGCGTGATTCAGGGCAACTTCGGCGAGCAGCGCGCGGGCCTCTTCGCCCCCATAATCGGCCAGGGCGAGGACGGCGGTGTCGGCGTGGTATTCGGGACTTCGGGCGACATATTGAAGTTGCTTGAAAAACGCCTCGATACGCAGGCGCCCGACCAGGCGAAGCGCGTGGCCACGCGCATCTTTTCGCGCGCTCGCCAGAGCCTTTGCCAGGTAGCGCTCCCCCTCCTCACTCCCGAGCATATAGAGCGCGCCGGCCGCCTCAACCTTGAGAATCGGGTGGGAGAACCAACCGGCGACGATCTTCTCAAGCGGCTCGCGCGCCCGGGCGACGCGCAGTTTTTCCAGCGCGCTAATCGCGCTTGAGGTCGTCGTATCGTCTTTGAGCGCCGCGATAAATTGGTCGACAATATCGTGGAGCACCTGCGGGTCGAGCGCGGCGCCCGACTCGGCGACCAGGTCACTCAAACACAGCGCGAGCTGATATTTATTCGACCCATAAAGCGCTCGCCACTGCGAAACGATCACCTCGGTTAGCTCGACCCAGCCCGCCTGAGATGCGATCTGGGCGGCGACCACGACAACCTCGGGATCCGGGTCGAGCAAGCGCTGCGCGACCAGGTCGGCGAAGGCCGCGCCGTGGGCGTCCAACTCATGCAGCGTGATGAGCGCGCGGTAGCGCACATCGGGCTCCTCGTCGCTCGCTGCCTGGATCAGGGCCGCCTGGGTGCGCGCGTCCCGCGAGGACGCCAGGCCCATGCACGCGACCTGGCGCACGGCCGCAAAAGGCGGCGGAGTCCAATCGGCCTCCAGCCCCATCGCCACCGCCGCCTCAACCGCCCTTTCGGCGTCGCCGATAGCCAGCGCGCGCAGCACCTCGCCGAGCGCCTCATCCTGCATCTCGGCCGCCTGAACCCCGGCCTGATGGCGCAGCGGCGGATAAATATCCGCCATCGCCTCAAGCACCACGCGCCGGCGCTCCAGCAGCGTCCCCTCGCGCAGGCGATACTCAAACTCGGCGATCCGCGTCTGCGGGCTGTGAATATCTGCTAGATAGCGATAGCTCATCAGGAAATTTGCGTCCCGGGCACGATTTTATCGGAGAAAAAGGCCAGCTCAAGGCCGCCTTCAGGCGTCTTGACCGCAAGGACCATGGCCTCGGATTGAATGCCAAATAATTTTGCCGGCTTCAGGTTTACCACCATCGCGACCTGTTTGTTGACCAGCTCGGCGGGGTCAAACGCGCGGGCCAACCCGGCGACGATGGTGCGCGGCGTGTCTTCGCCCACGTCTGCGGTCAATTTAAGCAACTTATCCGCCCCGTCGACCCGCTCGGCCGTCAAGATGCGACCGACCGCCATCTTGACCTTGAGGAAGTCAGCAAACTCGATCAGCCCGCTGCCTTCTGAATCATCTGCGCTCATCTTCTTATCTGCCTTCTTCTTGGATTGTTTCTTGTCCTTTTTAACGTCGTTAACGTCGGGCTGTGCGACCTCCAACTCGATCTTCTCAAAGAGCACATCCGGGGTCGCGACGGTATTGCCAGCGGGCAGACCGCCCCACGAAAGCGCGTCGATCAGAGCGTCCGTTTCGGCGTCGAGCCCAAGGGCCACCAGGATTTTTGTAGCGGCATCCGGCACAAACGCCTGCACCAGCACGGCCACCCAGCGAATCCCCTCGAGCGCGTGATAAAGAATCTGCTCAACGCGCGCCGAATCGCCCTCCTTTTTGGCCTTCCAGGGCTGGGTCGACTGGATATATTGGTTGAGCTCCTTGCCCAGATGCATGATCGAATCGAGCGCGTGATGCGGCTCGCGCTTGTCCATATAATCGCGGACCTCGCGCAGTGTTTTCGCCGCGCAGTCGCGCAGCGCCACGTCGGCTTCGACGTCGGTCTCAACATAGGCCGGCACCACGCCCCCCAAAAACCCCTGCATCATTTTGGTCGTGCGATTGACCAGGTTACCCAGGTTATCGGCGAGCTCGGAGTTATTGCGCTCGACGATCCGCGCTTTGACGAAGTTGCCGTCGCTGCCAAGCGGGATCTCGCGAATCATAAAGTAGCGCAGTAAGTCGAGCGGATATTCGTCGGCCAGCTCAAACGCGTCGACCCAGTTTCCGCGCGATTTGCTCATCTTCTCGCCGTCGACCGTCCACCAGCCGTGGGCAAAGACTTGCCTGGGCAGCGCGACCTCGGCGCTCATCAAAAACGCAGGCCAGTAGACCGCGTGAAAGCGCAAAATATCCTTGCCGATAAGATGCAGGTCGGCCGGCCAGAATTTGCCGGTCTTGCCATTTGCATCAAAGCCGCCCACGCCGCTGATATAATTGGTCAGCGCGTCGACCCACACATAGAGAACATGCTCGGGGTCGCCGGGGAACTCGATGCCCCAGTCAAAGGTCGTGCGGCTGATCGACAGGTCGTTGAGCCCGCCGGCGACGAACGCCCGGATCTCGTTGAGGCGCGCCTTCGGGCGCACCGGCGCCTCCGGGGAATCATACCAGTCGAGCAACGCCTGCTGGTATTTACTCAGCCGGAAGAAATAGCTCTTCTCCTCAACCCACTCCACCGCCGAGCCCGATTCGATGGCCTTTCCGTCGGCGATCTCATCTTCGGCATAGAAGGCTTCGTCCGAGGCCGAGTACCACCCCTCATAGGCGTCCAGATAGATATCCCCGGCCGCCTTCATCCGTCGCACCATCTCATGCACGGCCTCTTTATGATCGGCGTCGGTGGTGCGGATAAAACGGTCGTGGGTGAGCTCAAGTTTGGTAAAAAGCTCGCGAAATTTCGCCGAATTCTGGTCTACCAGCTCCCGGGGGCTGATCTGCGCGGCTTCTGCGGCGCGCTGAACCTTCAGCCCGTGCTCGTCGGTCCCGGTCAGCAGAAAAACATCGTCGCCGCGCTGGCGATAATGACGCGCAAAAATATCCGCGACGATCGTCGTATACGCATGCCCGATATGCGGCGCGCCATTCACATAATAAATTGGAGTCGTAAGATAGAAATCAGCCATTTTTTTTCAACTCTTCGGATAGTTTGGAGCGAGCGATGGCGCGCAAATTATACGCGCAATACGCTCTGTGGGAGCACGTTGGCTCTGTAATGGGTGCGCCAATTTTTGGCAAGGTCTGGGTGGTGAGGCAGCAAAAAACGCCCCCGAGTCACGCAAATTGCATGCCTCGGGGGCGCCTTGAGCAAATGAAGTCGTCGAGCTTAGCTGCGACGTTTGCGCCGCCAGATCATCCCGGCGAATGCCGCGCCCAGCAGCGCCATCGGCGCAGCGTCGCCGCCCGAGGTTGAGGCGCATCCGCCACAGCCATCGCCGCCACCGACCATGGTGGCCTCAGACGGAGCCTCTTCGACGGAATCGATGGGTCCGGGCTCATCGCCGCCGCCTGCATCGGGCTCTTCGCCGCCGCCTGCATCGGGCTCTTCGCCGTTCTCGCCGCCGTCCACACAGGTGGCTTTGCACTCCTCACACGCCACGCTTTGCGGGGCTTCCTCACAGATGCGTTGACACTCTTCGCAGCTAATCGGCTCCGCCGGCTCATCCTCGCAGCCCTGGTCGGCCCGGCATTCCAGGCATGCCGCCCCCGTGGGGTCGTCGGCGCAGACTTCCTCACATTTCGGGCAGTCCGCGTCGGGGTCCACTGGTTCATCATCGCCGCAACGCTCCTCATAATCCGCGCATTGCGGATCGGTCGGGTCCTGCGCGCAGATTACATCCAGGCGCTCGCAGCTCAGCGGCGCGTCGGGATCATCGGGGTCAACCGGCTCCTCTTCGTCGCTGCACTCAAAGAACGCCAGACACTCGGTACAAGCATCGCTTGAGATGGGCTGACCGGTGGCCGGGTCCACGCAAAGCTCGTCACATTTTGAGCAAACGCAGAGCTCCTCATAATCGGCGCAGCTCGGGTTATCGGGCTCTTCGGGGCAAAAGGCCGCCAGCCGCTCGCAATTGGGCGCATCCGGGTCGACTTCATCGCCGCCGCAACGCTCTTCATAATCCGCGCATTGCGGAAGGTCGGGATCCTGCGGGCACAAAACATCCAAGCGCTCGCAGCTCAGCGGCGCATCCGGGTCGACTTCATCGCCGCCGCAGCGCTCCTCAAACCCCTCGCATTGCGGATTATCAGGCTGCTGCGGGCATAAGATCTCCAGGCGCTCGCAGCTCAGCGGCGGCTCGCCCTCCTCCAAACTATCTGCCATCGCCAGGGAGCTGCCCGCCAGCAGAAACACACAGCCTAAGAATAAACATCGAATCGATTTGATATATGAGCGTTTCATTTTGCGTCTCCTTGCTCGACCGTGAATAAATGGACTCACCCAAAACGTGAGCGACAAAGCTGCGATATGCACTTGATGGCTCGGTCGGTGAAGAATCGACATTCACCCCACGCGCTCCATCTATTCGTAATATAGCGGATATCAAATGCAGGTTGGGCGCACCTTTGGCGCAAACTTGGCGCAATTTACGGGTTCGGCAGTAAGCGTTCAGTTGGCTTATGAAAAAATCAACCGCAGCGGCGTCTTTATCCTGAGCGAGGGAGTCCCCGGTAGCCGGGGACTCCCTGCTGTGCAAAGGTATGTGGCGTCTCGATAAACCTTTTATTTTCAAGATCTTATGGATTCACGAGGGCTCACCCCCGGCCACAGAGGTGTGGTTCCGCTGCGCTCCACCACACGTCGCTTCGCTCATTAACAGCGTCCAGGATCGTTGGCATAAGCTGTTAATGAAAGGCGATATCATCCTCAAAGACCGCTTCGGCAAACCCGTCCAACCCCGCGAATGGTTTCTGGTCCCCCTCAACGTTATCCCAAAAGTCATCGAACGCATCCAGGCCAAGGGGTTATTTCGGGTCTATCCGGAAGTAATCGGCGAGGACCTGGTAGAGGTCAGGGGCCCGGCGTTTGAGGTGCTGGGGTCTTTCGAAGAAGTGTTCGGTGGCGACGGCGAAAAATTCGGCTTCGTTTTGGGCGCCGTAGGAGCGCAGGACTCCCCGGAAGGGTTTGTCTTGGAGGCGCGCGAAGTGCTGGCCCATGACGCGGGTCCATTCGGGGTAGTCGCTGCCCTGCTGGAGTTGGGGGGTTCCGTCGAAGAGGCCGTCGGCGACGTCGAGCACGTGGGCAAGTTCGTGGATTGCGGTGTCACGGCCGTCGTGGGGGTTGTGGATTCCGCCTTTGACGGCGTCCCAGCTCAGGATAATGGTGCCGAAGTGGTGAGCCTGGCCGAGGATGATGGAGTCGGGGTCGTCGGGGTGTTGATAATGGCTGGGGTAGACGACGATTTCGGTGAGGCGGTCGTAGACGAAAAGGGGCAGGTGGCGGGCGATGCGGGCGGCAGCGGCTGAGACGGTGACCTGGATTTCTTCGGTGATTTCAAGGCCGCCGGCGCCCTCCCAATACTTCTCCCACAAAAAGATTTTGAGGTGTGTGTGGAAGCATTCGCGCTCTTCGGGGTCGAACTTGTTATAAAAGGGAAACTTGGCGCCAAGGATATCGCCCCAGTGTTCGGGGAAAGGGCGGCGAGCGAGCTGTTTGCGGCGGTAGCCGCGGTAGAACGGTAAGACGTTGAGAATACTCATGATTTTCAGGCTTGGATGGCGCGTTTTTCGTTGGTTTTTGCGACGGCGTTTCGCATTGTCTGGATCCACCAGCCGCTCCCAGCCGGCTCGCCCGGCGGGTGAATCAGACGGACAACCCGATTGACGGCCAAACGCCTCTACTTTTTCGAATTCTTCGAATTCTTCGAACTGCGCGATCGCCGCGTCGCCCGCCGCCGCCGCGACTTCCCGGACGCCTCCGCATCCTCGTCGCTCTTCTGCCCGCCATCGGCGGCAAGATCTGCCATGCCCACAAATTCGACGCGCGCGCGCGCCGCCTCGGCGTCCTGAAGACGGTAGGTGGTCTCGGCGAGCTTCTCCTGGCCATCCTCCCGCGGCGCGTCGACGGTTTCCTCGCGCTTATGCGCGTCGATAACCTCGATATCGGCAACCCGAAAGGTCTCGCTATTCTGATCCTCAAGGCGCACCGTCACCTTGCGGTTGATCACGTCGAGCCCCAGAATCTCGCCCTCGCCAAGGCGCGTGCGCACGCGCTGGCCGGCGCGCGGCAAGGATTTGCGCATGCGCCGGTAGATCTGCTGCTCGTAGACCAAACAGCACATCAAGCGCCCGCACATCCCCGAGACTTTGGTCGGGTTAAGCGTAAGCCCCTGGTGCTTGGCCATGCGAATCGAGACCGGCGCGAAGTTATCCAAAAAGGTGCTGCAACATAATTCGCGCCCGCACGGGCCGATGCCCCCGAGCATGCGCGCGCCGTCGCGCACGCCGATCTGGTGCATCTCGATGCGCGTGCGAAATTGGTGGGCGAGGTCTTTGACCAGGTCGCGAAAATCGACGCGGCCGTCGGCGCTAAAATAGAAGACGATCTTGGAGCCGTCCTGCATATATTGCACGCGGATAAGCTTCATCGGCAGCTTTCGCCCGCGGATGCGCTCGATGCAAAATCGGTAGGCCTGGCGCTCGTGGCTCTCGTTTCGCTCGGCCTGCGCGATATCCGATTCGCTCGCCTTGCGAAGCACCTGGCTGATGCTATGGGCCGGCAGCATCCGCCGCTGAATCTGCCCGGTGACCTTCGCGATCAGCGGGCCGCGCTCGGTGCGCACGATCACCTGGTCGCCCGGGGCGAGTTGCAGCTCGCGCGCGTCGAAATAATACTTCACAAAATTGGTTCGAAAGCAGCCTTGAACGACATTATAAAGGCGTTTTTTTGCCCCGATAAGCGCTCGCGGGCCTTGGACCTTGGGGGAGGCTTCGGATGTGGAAATCGTCATCTATCTATCCAATATCGCAGCCTTGCTGCGATGATATAAAAGGGAGCGGCCTGGGTTCGTCGCGCGCTGGCTCAAGCGCGGCGCCGGCGAACCCGGCCGAGTAACTCTTCGGCGATCAGTTGAGCGTTGACGTTGGCCAATAGGTCGCGCTGGGCCTGGCGAATATCGTCAATAATTGCGAGGAGATCGTCCATCTTCAGCCGCTCGGAAAGCGCCTGAATCTGGGGGCCCAAGTCGCTATTCACGAGCCGCGCCGAATGCTCGGCTGCCTTATATAGCATGATATCGCGAAAAAAGAGCATCAGAACGTCCAGGCGACTGGCCATCTCGTCGCGGCTGGATTTGAGCTCCTCGGCCAGGTCGAGCAGCGCCACCGGGTGGCCCACGCTCAGGTTGACGACCTTGCCAATAAACTCCTTTCGCCCCTCGAGCATCCCCGACTCCACCACGGCCAACGCACGCCCCAGGCTTCCCTCACCGTAGCCGGCGGCGACCGATAGATCGGCCGCATTCTCGGGGTCTGCGCCACTTTTGGCCGACAAGATCCCGGCCAATAACTCGGCCACGAGCGCCTCGTCGAGCCGGTCAAATCGAATCAACTGGCAGCGCGATAAGATCGTCTCAAGCAGGCGATGCGGTTGGTCGCTGACCAGAATCAGGCGCATGCGCGCCGCGGGTTCTTCGAGCGTCTTGAGCAAGGCGTTGGCCGCCTCGTCCGTCATGGTATGCGCGTCGTCGATGAGCACAAAACGCACGCGCCCCTCATAGGGCGCGCGATTGGAGGCCGTCTGAATATCGCGGATCTGAGCGATCTTGATCGTCCCCTTGCTCGGCAAAACCCGCAGAATATCCGGGTGCTTCCACTCGAAGATTTTACGGCAACTTCGACATTCCCCGCAGGCATCCTTAAATATACCCTCGGGGCGGCGCTCGCAGTTCACCACCGCGCTGAGGGTGTGGGCGGTCAGAAATTTCCCAACGCCCTCCATGCCCGTAAAAAGATACGCGTGATGAACACGGTCCGCGTCCAGGGCGGTGCTCAAAATTTCAAGCGGGCGCGACTGCCCGCGGATATGGGACCATTTTAGCACACACAAACTCGTTGATGGCAAAGCTCACGGTGACCTCAAACGCACCAAGGTCGATATCTCAGCGCAGAAGATGTCATCTTATTGGACGAATGTCATCACTTCTTATATCCCCAAAAAATGATAGGCTGGGGATGGCGCGTATCGACTTTTTGCAATATCCAACCTGGCGGTGCGCCACCCGGGATTTTATTGCGCTTTCAACTTGAAACGATACCGCAATGCGGATATGAGATCCCGCGATCGGAACATATTTCCACGATGCCCCACCGCACCCAAACTCGCTCCACCGTGCCGACCTCCTCAGAACTTATGAATGTATCACAAACCACGGATCGCGGGGGACGCGCGCTACGCCCGGGCTTCTGGCAGCTTGTCTGTGCCATGACGGTCTTGTTCTGGCTCGGATTGCCGACCCACGCCCACACCCAGGAGCTTGACGGAGAAGTCGAGGCGCTGCTCAAAAAGCTCGATAATGACGAGGCGAATTACGAGAAGAAGCCGGTGCCCCCGTCGTCGGTCGACCCGGTCAATTTGGACGTGCACTGGCGCCTTTTCAAGCGCGTCATCAAGAGTGAGGGCGGCACCGGAGCCGAAGAACTCCAGGCGTTTACCCGCGACGGGATCAGCCTGGGACACCGCAACTCCCCGGCCTACGCCACCGCCGTTCACACCATCGCCGCCAGTGAGATGGCCAGCGGAAATCTGAGCGAACCCCAGGCCGCGCTATTATATCGCAGCGCCCAGGCGCTCGCCCCCGACCTCCCCTACCCGACCCTGGCCTATGGCGCGCATCTTATGCGCCATAATATGGGGCGTCTGCCGGCGATCGTCTCGCTGTATTTCGACGGAATTTCGCAGGGTTATCACTGGCTGGACACCCGCGTGCCCTGGTCGCTAAAGCTTGCCACGCTCGGCCTGCTGGCGTTTTTGGGGGCGTCGATTCTATTCCTATTTGCGCAGCTTGTGCGCAATTTCGGCATCGTCGTCTATGACCTTTCGCGCCTGTTGCCGGCGGGGTTTTCGAGCAATCAGACGGTTATTCTGGCGGTCGCGCTCATCATCGTCCCGGGGCTTTTATTGCGCTCGTCACTGCTGTCGGTGTTGATCATGCTGGCGGTCTTGTCGCTGGTGCAGAATCTCAACGAGCGCGTCGTCACATTGCTGATTTTTGGGATGCTGCTGGCGCTTCCGACGATCGACCAGCATCTTTCGCGCCAGATCACCTGGCCGTCAAGCGAGGCGCAGCGTATTTTCCACGCGCAATATCTGCACTGCGACGCGGATTGTGAGTCGGATTTGGAGGCGCGCTGGCTGGATTCCACCGGCCAGGACCCCGCGCTGACCTACGCGAATGCGTATCTAAAATACCGCCACGGGACGCCCCAGGATCTCGAGAATCTGCTGGCGATGCTCGACGAGGTTGAAGCCTGGCCGGAGGCCATGAGCGCGTCGGTGGAGAATCTTCGCGGCGCCGCCTGGGTCGCGCTTGCCCAGCCCGACAGGGCCATCGTGCACCTGGAAGCCGCGCGCGCCGCCACCCAGACGCGCGCCAAATCAATCCACGCCGCGGCCTCTTTTAATCTGATGCGCGCCTACCAGATGGACGACGCGCGCAGCTCGGCCTCCAGCGCCTACGACGACGCCATTCGCACCGATCTCAGTGCGCTTCGCGCCCACCTCGCCCTGGAGCGCCGCGACGTCAATAGCTTCTTGATCGTCAAGCCCCTGCCGACCGAGATCTTCTGGCAGCGCCACCTTACCCGGCAGCAAGAGACGGTCTCGCTCATCACCCCGGTGTGGCAGTCGCTGGCCGGGCATAAGGTGGGCCTTGAGCGCACGCCGCTGCTCGGGGGCATCGGAATTTTGATTGTGCTGCTCGGCCTGCCGCTGTGGGCCCGCCGGCTCACCAGCACACCGTGTCCAAGCTGCGGCATGGCGCGCGACCCCGAAGATGCCCCCCAAACCGGCGGCCACCGCTATTGCCTGCCCTGCTACCAGACCTTCGTCTCCGGCGCGTCCTTTGAATATAGCGCGCGGGTGCATAATGAGCGGGTTTCGGGGCGACGCGAGCGATTCCAGGAATTTTTGCGCCGCGCCCTCTCGCTGCTGATGCCCGGCACCGGACACTGCCAGTCGGGACACGGGCTCTATGGGTTTTTGGTCATCTTCACCACGCTCTTCGGGCTGGCATTATTATGGCAGCCGATGGGCGTTTGGCGCGCGCCGCACGAAATCCTGAGCCAGAATTGGGCCGGCCAGCAGACCATCGCCTGGATACTGGTGGCCATCGGCGCGTCCATCGGGCTGAGCGCGGCATTTCGCGGCATTCGCCCTACCCAGGTCTCGGGAGGAAAGAACGCGCAAAAAACGGCCGCCAACACGCCTATTTCGACGCGAGGAAAGCATGTCTGAACGCCCCGAGACGCCCCCGCAGGCGGCCGAAATCAGCCCCACTGACACCCGCCGAAGCGGCATGGGCGCGGTGGTCCTGCACCATAGCGTCACCGCGCTGATGATTATGCTGATCATCGCACTGGCGGTCTGGTCCTACCTGAGCTTTCGCAGCACCGACTTCTTCCAGGCCCCCGACCGCGACTCACGCATCGCTGCCTATGTCGAAGGCGCCCAAAAAGATCGAATCCACTTCGCTCTCAACGTCTTTTTCAGCCTCGACGGGCGCTACCCACTCACCCTCGCCGAGCTGGTCGAGCGCAATCTGCTCGACCCCTCCGACCTTTATTATCCGGCAAACTCGGCGGCCACCGGCGAGACATTCGTCTACGAGCGCACCCACAAAAAATACACTCTTGAGCTCGCCAGTCCCCTGCCGAGCAGCCCGAGCGGGGTGCCGGCTGAGCCGATTTTTTGACCCCGCCGACACCCTTTCAAAAGTATCTTTTGCCAGCGCTGCTCAGCGCGCGCGACGCCTAAATTTCGGTGCACCGCCGTTGACGCCGCGATTTTGCAACGCGCCCTTTCAAGCAGCCTCTTGGATGGGCCCCTGGCATGCCCAAATTCCGATTGAAAATATCCTGCCTAGAATTTATGACTCCGCCACGCTGTTTATCCGGGCGCGGGATCACCCTGCATTAGCGAAGGAAGGAAGTTTGAAGGAAATCATTCAGAAGACCCTGACATTTGCCGAAGCCGAAGTCGCCCGATTTATCTACGGGCGCCGTGATGCGCATCTGCGCCTGCTGGAGGCATCCTTCGAGGTTGAGATCGGCGCGCGCGGCAATAGCGCGACGATTTCGGGAAGCCCGCCGGACGTCAAGATCACCGCCACCGTGCTCAACCAACTCTATGAGCTGGGAAAAAAGGGGTTTGCGATCGGCGAGTCCGATGTGCGCCGCGCCGTCCAGGTGCTCTCGGAGAACCCGGAGGTCTCCCTGGTCAATATCTTCAGCGACGTCGTTTTTGTCTCGGCGAGCAAGAAGTCGATCGCGCCCAAGGGGCTCAACCAGAAGCGTTATGTCGACGCGATTCGCCATAATGATATCGTCTTTGGCATCGGCCCGGCGGGCACCGGAAAGACCTACCTGGCCATGGCCATGGCGCTGGCTGCGCTCTTCGACAAAGAGATCAAGCGCATCATTTTGGTGCGCCCGGCGGTGGAGGCCGGCGAAAAACTGGGGTTTTTGCCCGGCGACCTGGCCGAGAAGGTCAATCCGTATCTTCGCCCGCTCTTTGACGCGATCTTCGATATGGTCGAGCGCGAGCGCGCCGAGCGCCTGATCGAGCAGGAGGTCATCGAGGTGGCGCCCCTGGCGTTTATGCGCGGGCGCACACTCAATGACGCGTATATTATCCTGGACGAGGCGCAGAATACGACTTCGGCGCAGATGAAGATGTTTCTGACGCGCATCGGTTTTTCCTCCAAGGCGATTATCACCGGAGATATCACCCAGATTGACCTGCCATCGGTCCAGATGAGCGGGCTCATCGAGACCCAGCGCATCCTGGGGGATATCGACGGGATTTCCTTCTGCCACTTTCAGGGCACCGATGTTGTGCGCCACCCGCTGGTTCAAAAAGTCATCAACGCCTACGAGTCCTACGCACGCTGAGTACGCTGAGCACGCCGCCAGCCGTTCGACTCGCCAAACGCGCCCACTTTCCCTTATACTGCGAGCGCCCACGACACCCGTGTGTTGCCCGTACTGGAGTCGATCTTTGACTCACCGCGTACGCGACTCCGTTTAGAGGCGTTTATATGCCTGGCCCGAAATCAAAAAACAGAGGATTCTTCTCCTCTCAAGGCGCCGAGCGCCAAACCCAACTGGAGCGCCTGCTTCGGCACTCTTCGCTGCAATTTTTAGCCTTCGCCGCATTCATCGGCGCCCTGGTGACGATTGTTTCGGCGGGCTTCGACGTGCGCGGGCTGAATATCCGCGAGGACTCTATCGGCGAGGTGGCGCGCACCGATATCAAAGCCACCCGAGATTTCGAATTCATCGAGGCCGACGAGGCCGCCACCGAGGCTGCGCGCCTGCGAGTCGCGCAGTCGGTGCCGCCGGTTTTCGACTGGCAAGAGGGACTCGCCGCGCAGATGCGCGAGCGCATCAATACGGCATTCTCGGGGATGCGCCAGGCGCTGGCGGCGCGCGCGCGCGCCTACCTTGAGGCCAATCGCCCGGAGGTCTACGAGCGCCTCGCCCGGGAAACCGCCACCCATGACTCTCCACAATCCTGGCTTGAGCCCATCGCCTCGACCCGCCTGGTGAACTGGTCCCACGAGCTGCGCGACGAGTTTTTTGACGCCCATATCAACGCCGAGCTCTCGGAGGCGACCTTTGAAGCCTTCGCCAACGAAGGGTTTAGCGAGCGTGCCCAGGGCGTGATTGAGAACGTCATCGCCCGGGTGCTCTCCAATATGATCGTGCGCGATATGAGCACGCTCGAGCGCCACCAGGGCCAGGGGATTTACCTGCGCCGCCTGCGCGGCGAGAAGTTGCTGATCGTCTATTATATCACGGATATCCAGGAAAAATTCGTGCCGCTGGCGCGCGCCGAAACGCTGGTGCAAAAGTCGGCCGACGAAGTTTTGGCGAATAATCGCTCACGCGAATTTCGCCGCGCGCTGATCTCCACGGTCTCGGTCCTGGTGAGCCCCAATATCACCTATAATGAGGCTAAAACCGTCGAGAAGCGCGAGGCTGCGCGCCACGCGGTCAAGAATGTGGTGATTCGCGAAGATATCCGCAAGGGCCAGGTGCTTATCGAGGGCGGCGGGCTCATCACCGAGCGCCAGTACCGGATTGTCCAGGAAATGCTCCAGGAGGGGGCGTTCTTTAATCACGCCCAGATCGTCTCGGGAATCACCCTGTTGATCCTGCTTTTGGTGGGCGGGCTCTTTGTCTTCGGATACAAGAATTTGCGCCACTTTCGCCCCACCGCCAAGGATATCGTGTTCATCTCGACCACGATGGTGCTGATGCTCTTTTTGATCTGGCTGGGCGGCGCGCTGGTCGACGCGCTCGGCGAGCAACTGGAGTGGGCGAACGCGCGGGCGTGGTATTTTCTGATCCCCGTGGCCTCCGCCGGCATGTTGATCCGCCTGGTGCTCAATAACGAGCATGCCGTGGTCTTCACGGTCGTCTTCAGCGCGCTGGTCGGCATGGTCACCGACAGCTCGATCTATATGTTGATCTTCACCCTGGTCGGCACGCTGGTGGGCATCGGCGCGGTGCAACAGGTCAAGCATCGCATGGCGCTGATGTGGTCGGGGCTATGGGTCGGGGCGACCAACGTCGCGGTGGTGCTGGCGCTGATCTTATTGGAAGGCGAGCTATTCCAGCTCGACACGCTTCACACAATGCTTTTTGCCTTCGCCAGTGGCGTCTTCAGCGGGTTCTTCGTGCTGGCGGTCTTGCCGCTTTTTGAGACCGTTTTTGGCTATACCACCGATATCAAATTGCTCGAATTAGCCAACCTGAATCATCCGCTTTTGCGCGAATTGATCATGCGCGCCCCCGGCTCCTATCATCATAGCATGATGGTTGGCTCGCTGAGCGAGGCGGCCGCCGAGGCCATCGGCGCAAACCCACTTTTATGCCGGGTCGGCGCGTATTATCACGACGTCGGCAAGGCCAAAAACCCGCAGTATTTTGCCGAAAACCAGCGCCTTGGCGACAACCCGCACGATAAACTCAAGCCCAATATGAGCGCGCTGATTATCAAGGCGCATGTCAAAGACGGCCTGGAGATGGCGCGCCAGCATCGACTTCCGCTGGAGCTGCAGGATTTTATCGCCCAGCACCACGGAACCAGCCTGATCGCCTATTTCTACCACCGCGCCAAAGCCCTGGAAGATCCGAATATTCAAGAGGTCAATGAGAAGGACTACCGCTATCCGGGTCCCAAACCTCAGAGTCGCGAGACCGCGATCTGCCTGCTCGCCGACGGCACCGAAGCCGCCAGTCGCGCGCTGCCCGACCCGACGCCGGCGCGGCTCAAAGGGCTGGTTCAGCATATGATCAACCGGGCCTTTACCGACGGCCAACTCGACGAGTGCGACCTGACCCTAAAAGATCTCAACTCGATCTCCGAGGCGTTTAACCGCACCTTAAAAGGCATCTATCACCATCGTCCGGAATACCCGGATCAAAAGAAGCGCGCTGGCAAGAGCGCTGCAGAAGCCGCGCCCGCATCGCCGGCCTCCCCAACCTCGCGCACCCGCCAGGGTGCCGAGGTGGCCAAGCCGATCGAAGCGAAGAAGACCTCCACCCAGGAACTCGCCCCGGCCGATGAAAGCGCGGATGTCTGGGAGATTACCAAAGAACGTGTTGAATCCATGCAAAAGGAAGCCGATGCCGACGCAAATCGCGATTCAGGGGAAGGCCGAGCAGCACCCGCGGGCGCAGAATCTGACGCAGACGATCGCCAGGAGGGCCGCGAATCACTTCCGCGCCTTGGGCCTGGTTGACCCCGAATTATCGGTTCTTCTATGCGATAACGCCACGATTCACGCGCTCAATCAGACCTGGCGCGGCGAGGATAAGGCGACGGACGTGCTGTCATTTCCGCTGCACGAGTTCGACGCGCCGGGCGTCTTCGACCCCGCGCTGCTGGGCGAAGGCGGCGCGGATGAGCCGGGGTTATCGCTGGGCGATATCGTCATCAGTCTGGAGTATGCCGAGGGGCTGGTCGAGACGCGCGAGCATCATCGCCGCGTGGCTGCCGAGTTGGGCGTTGCGCCCGAGACTCTGACCTGGAGTCTGGACGATGAGGTTCATTTCTTGCTGATTCACGGACTTCTTCACCTGGTCGGCCACGACCATATGCATGACGAGGAAGAGCGCGCCATGATGGGCGAGGAGCGCCGCCTCTGGGAGCTGGCCGCGGCACAGGCCAACGCATAGAAGTTGGTGGACCCGGCGCTTACGGCGCGTCTTCGGTCAGGCCGGTTTCCAGGCCCAGCCGCTGCTCCCGGGCGGATGCCTCCATCAACACGATCTTTTGCTCCAATTTCTGGCGCATCGCGTCCGATTCGGTGAACTTCGCGGCCTGCTGATAGTGTATTTTGGCCTGCGCAGGATTCTTTAGAAAATCACTCTGCAATAGGCCGATCAGCTGCTCGAGTTCAACGCGCGCATGCGCCGGCGGCTCGCGCGCGATCATCGCCTCGGCCTGGGCGACGGCCTCGGCGTAGCGCTGCTGCGTTTGAAGCGCGGCAATCAAGAGGTTGCGCGCGGCGAGGCTATTGGGATACGCCGCGACCGCCCGATTGCCGAACCTCAGCGCCGCGACAGGATCGGATTGACTGAGCGAAAGCTGGCCCTTGAGCGTCAGCGCGCGCACGTCATAGGGGCGTCTTTGAACGGCGAGGTCCACCCAATCCGGGACCTCTTCAAGCCGTCCGATTCGCGCCGCCGCAATTCCGATATTCAGCGGCACCTCGCCCGCCGCGGGATACCATCGCTCGACCGTCTTATAGGCATCGATTGCGCGCGCGTACTCGGCACTGCGCATCCAATATTCGGCGTGTCCGCGATAATATGTCGCGCCGGCGTTGAGCGCGGTGGGCACCAGCATGGCGAGTCCACCAAGGGTCGCAAGCCAGGCGCCCACGCGCAGCGCGCCGGCACGCGGCTGCCAGGCGCGTGAGTAGCCCGAAAACTCATTATATTCTGCCGATACCCGCGCCAGAACGCCCAGCGTAACCACCCAGCTCAGAGCGGCGGGCGCCAGCGTCAGGAGCGGCGTAAATAGCATAAAGACCAGCCCTGCCATCGCCGCGCTGAGCATCGCCCAATGCTCCACGACCCAATGCGTCGACACACCTTGGCGCGCGCCCTTGGCCCCATCATCTTCCTCGGTGCGCCGCATCAGCGCACCAAGCGCCACCGCCAGAATGGCGAAGATCCAGGTAAAAAAGAGCAAAAACCCCACCACGCCGTACTCCACCAGGAGCCCGGTCGCGCCGTTATGCGGGCTACGAAATGCGGGATAAAATTCAAACTCAGCGGCGCCAAAGGCGTGGTCTTGGTGAGGGAATTCGGTTTGCGCCGGCCACCAGGCTCCGGCGCCGCTGCCGAGCAGCGGTTTCTGGGCAATCAGGCTCGCCCCGACCGACAGCAGGTAGGCGTGCGCCTGCAATGCGCGCACAGACTCCATTCGATCGGCCGCAAAGAGTAGTTCGTCCCGCGCCGAATCCCCGAGGGTGAGGTGCTCGGCGTCCGGGGGATTGGCGAGGGTGAGCCGCGGCAATTGAGTCGCCTCACCGGGCGCAGGCGGCTGGCCAAAACCGATCGCGATACCGCCGGCCATCACCCCGACAATCGCGCTCAACACGATCGCCGGCACCAGCACCTGCAGCGATTGCGGGCGGCGCAGCGCCCCGACGACAACGGCCGAGAAGATGTTCACCAGCGCAAAAATGCCCGCCCAGATCCAACCGCTGAGCAAGACGAAGTAGAAGACAGAAACCAAAAAACTAATCGTCAAAAAGACCCGCCTGGCCCGGCGCGCCCCGAGCACACCGCCCCAGATAATCGGCAAAACCACCACAAAATACGCCGCGCCAAATTCCACCGCGTCGAAGGTGCCCGCGGGACCCACAGGATCCCAAATCGCCCGAAAGACGCCCAGCCCTGCCAGGTCGAGCAGCCCGAAAATCGCCGCCCCGAGCGCACCCGCCCCAAGCGCTGCGGCGAGGTCGCCAAAGCGAAGCGCTCGCCCGCTTGGGGCGGCGGTGATCAGCAGCGCGACGCCCAGCGCGACAAAGTGCAGCGACTCCCATAAACCCCATAATTTTTGAGCCGCCCAGAGGGTCGCGCCCAGTGTATAGAGCGCAAAGATCACGCCCAGAATCGCCGCCGGTGCGGGCGCCACGCGCACCCGGGCGCTGCGCAGCGCGCCGATTCCCCACATCGCCAGAGCCACCCCCGTGCCGCCGATCAGCAGCAGCTCCTTGAGCGCCTCAAAGTTGCTCAAACCCGGGGCATGCGCGGCAGGCAATGCTGCCACCAAAATCACGAGCCCCCAGGACGACACGCCGAGGCGTTGCGAATGATTCGCCCTCTGGTCAGCATTCTTGGTCGATCTCGTCATCACCACTTCCATAAATGGGGGTGCGATTATTTCGATATCATGGACAGCCTATGCACAAATTGAATCTAAAAGATCTCCACAACGGCTGATTATTCAATCATTGCACCCGAAACCGTGAAGGCAAGTGCGGCCGCGGAGCTCAAAAATTGGAGCCCGGCGCAGGGTGGTTAGGCTTGGGATGATGACATCAGGTGTGAACCCAAAAGCCGAGCGAGAAAATCCCATGAGCTCAAAATCCATGTCATATGCGCATGATTCGAAATATCCATCGGGCACGGCCAAAGTTGTCGTGATTACGGGCGCAACGGCCGGTGTAGGGCGCGCAACCGCCGAGGCCTTCGCGCGCCAGGGTGCCCGAATTGGCCTGCTTGCGCGCGAGCAAAACCGACTTGACGCCACCCGCCGGCGCATCGAGGAACTTGGTGGACAGGCCATCGCCATCTCCACCGACGTCGCCAACCCCGCTCAGGTCGAGGCGGCCGCGGCCGAAGTTGAGCAGACCTTTGGCCCCATCGATATTTGGGTCAATAACGCGATGACCTCGGTATTTGCGCCCATTTGCGACATCAGCGCCGATGAATTCAAGCGCGTCACCGAGGTCACCTATTTGGGCGTGGTCTACGGCACACAGAGTGCGCTCAAATATATGCGCCCGCGCAACCGCGGCAAGATCATCTTCGTGGGCTCCGCGCTCACCCACCGTAGCATCCCGCTGCAGGCGCCCTACTGCGCGGCCAAACACGCCATTCAGGGTTTCTTTGAATCGCTTCGCACCGAACTTCTCCACGAGAAAAGCGCCATTGAGGTCACCGTTGTGCAAATGCCCGCACTGAATACCCCACAATTTGATTGGGTAAAAAGTCGGCTGCCCAACCGAGCTCAGCCGGTGCCACCGATCTTTGAGCCGGAGGTTGCCGCCCGGGCGATACTTTTTGCCGCCGCACATAATCGTCGCCAGATTTTTGTCGGCATGCCGACGGTCGTGGCCATCTGGGGCAATAAGATCGCGCCCTGGTTTGCCGACTGGTATCTGGCCAAAACAGGCTATAAAAGCCAGCAAACCAAGCAGCCCGAAAATCCAAACCGCGCCGATAACCTCTGGGAACCCGTCCCCGGCGACCCCGGAGCGCACGGGCGATTCGGCGCGCGCAACCCCCATAAATATAGCCTGCAATTATGGGCCTCCGAGCATCGCGGCCAACTCGGGTTGGCCGCGCTGGGGCTCGGGTTGCTGGCGGGAGCGCGCGCCGCGATGCGCGACTAGAATCAGGCGCATCGGGACATCATATTACGCGCCGAACTTCGCCAGGCGCAGCGCGTTGGCCAGCATCAACGGCATCAACTCCTTGCCCGGAAACCTCGGCCCAAGCGCCCCGCGAATACACGCACGCTCCCCGAAGGTCTGCACCTCATCGGTGCGGCAATATTTGGCGTGCAGCAGGACCGGCACCGGATGCCAGCTATGCTCGCGCAGTTGCGCAGGCGTCGAGTGATCGCCGGTGACCAAAATCACGTCGGGCTTCAACTTCAGCAGTTGCGGGAGTGCCTGGTCGGCGTTCTCAATCGCCGCGACCTTGGCGGCAAAGTCGCCATCTTCGCCGCGGCTATCGACGTCCTTTTTATGAATAAAAAAGAAGTCATAATCATCCCATTTCTCGGCAACCAGCGCGAATTTATCCTCCAATGTGGTCGGCGCATGCAGCGAATCCATGCCCACCAGCGTCGCGACCCCGCGGTACATCGGATAACTCGCAATGGCGCACGCCCGCAGCCCAAACGCCTCGCCAAAGGTCGGCCAATTCGGCTTCTCGGCCCACCCGCGCAGCAGCAGCATATTGGCCGGATGATGCCCGGCGAGCAGCTCGCCGGCCTTCTGGACGAACTCGGCAACCACGCGCGCGGTTTTCTCGGCCGCCTTGGTTTTTGCCACCACATCCAGCGGCTTGACGCCCAGGGCCTGCGGGTCGGTCGACTCCAGCTCCTGGCTGAGCCCCTCACCGCGCAGCACAAACAGAAAACGATGCTCCTTGACCGTGCGAATAAAGACCTCGACCCCCTCAATCTTGATGGTTTCGAGCAATTTGCAGAGCTCTTCATTTCGCTCGGTGCTGATGCGCCCGGCGCGCCGGTCGCTCACCAGGCCGTTGTCATCGAGCGTGCAGAAGTTGCCACGCGCGGCCACATCGCCCGGGCGCAGGTCAAACTCAATTCCCAGCGCCGCCAGGACCCCGCGCCCGACCTGATACTTGATCGGGTCATAACCAAAAAGTCCCAGATGCCCCGGCCCGCTGCCCGGCGTCAACCCGGTGCCCACGGGCAAATGAAGCCCCGAGATTCCCTCTCGGGCCAGCGCGTCCAGATTCGGGGTGTGGGCAGCTTCAAGTTCGGTCTGGCCACCCGGACCGCTGGGCAAACCGCCCAGCCCATCGAGCACCAACATGACGATTTTCGTATCGGCGGATTTGACCTGCTGCTGAATAAAATCGAGATTCATTTTAATTTTTCCTGCGGTGGAATAGAGAGTAGCTCGGGAACACTAATGACAATTGCGCCGCGGTCAAGAAGACCTTTGACCAGGCGGCGGCACGCCGCGAGATTCGCACTCTTCCAACCTTGTTTGGTGGCCCGTATTCCCATAGTTTAACTTTCGTTGATACCGATGCTTCATCGCAATTTGGCCGCCCGCATCAAAAGCCGTGATTGACCTGAATGCCCCGGCGTTTTAGGTTTTTGGGGACTTTAAGCGCATCCACGCAGCCGCGCAAAGATTGCTGGCTGCCGAATCCACGCCGCCTACCGACTGAGTTGCCATTCGTGACCACCGCAGAACACACAGACCTGGAGTATTCGGGCGAGATTCGTGAGCGCAAAAAATGGGTCGCCGTCCTGCTCACCTTTATCTGCCCGGGGCTTGGTTCGCTTTATATCGGCCAGATTCTGCGCGGCCTGATGATCAACCTGCTCTTTTTGATGGCCCTGGAGATCTTCATCATCGCCTGGAGCCTGACGCAGTTTTTCCCACTCTTGCCCTTCGCGGTTTTCGTGGCGGGGTGGTTGCTCATCAGCCTGCTTCTGGCGCTGGAGAATCTTCGCCGCATCGACGCCCAAAAACCGTATATCCTGCGCGGATATAATCACTGGACGCTGTATCTGGTGACGTTTTTATTGAGTTTTCTGCTTCCCATCGCGCTGACGATTGGCTTTGGGGCCCAGAAACTGTGGCAATTCGACCCGGTCAACTCCAACGCCATGTACCCCACGATTCAGGCGGGCGATACCGTCCTGAGCGACCTCAACGCCTTTCGAAATGGCCCACCAGAAGTTGGCGATATCGTCGCCCTGAAGACCAGCGACAGCCCTCATAACGACTTTCTGCGCATCGTCGCCACGCCCAACGATATCATCGAGATGGACGGCAATTCGCTGACGATAAACGAGACGCCGGTCCGTCACGCCCCGCTAAAACCCGAAGAGATCCTGGGCGCCAACCTGGACCAGACCAGTGAATTGCGCCCCATGGTGGAGCATAATCGCCAGCATCGCTACGTCGTGGCGACCTCGCCAATCACCTTCTCGGACTATTCACTTCCGCCCAATAAGCTCGGGAATGACGCGTATTTCCTGCTCGCCGACAATCGCAGCCAGACCCCCGACTTCGTCGACCAGGGTGTCCACCACGACCCGCGAGATAGCCGCAATTTTGGCCCCGTCGGCAGCGCTGATTTCCGCGGTGTCCCGCGCTTTATCCTCTGGTCGAGCGCCCCCGACGGCTCGGTACGCTGGGAGCGCATCGGGCTGCGGATTCAGTAATAAATATTGGCTGAACGCCTCAACCTTCTTGCAGCCCTAAGCGCATGAAAAAACACACGATTTCAACCTCTTCAGGCGCGCCGATCATCGTCGTGGGCGCCGGGCCCGTCGGCTGCGTGCTGGCGATTATTTTGGCGCGCCGCGGCCACCGGGTCGCACTCTATGAGCGCCGTCCGGATATCCGCCGCGAAGACCCGGCCGGGGGGCGCTCCATCAACCTCGTCCTGACCGAGCGCGGCCTTGGCATTTTGCAGCGTCTGGGGCTTCGCCCCCAGATCCTCGCCCTGACCGTCCCGGTCCTGGGGCGCATGATGCACACGCCCGAATCGGAGCTATTCTATCAGCCCTACGGAAAAGATGATTCGGAGTGCAATTATTCGATCTCGCGCACCCAGCTCAACGCCGCCCTGCTCGATGCGGCCGAAGATGCCGGCGTCGAGCTCTTTTTTAAGAAAACCTGCGTCGGGGCCGATTTTGACGCCGCTCAGGTTGAGCTCGAAGACGTCGATACCGGCGATATAAGCCGTATGCGCGCGAGCGTGATCTTCGGCGCCGACGGTGCGCCGTCGGCGATTCGCCGCGCACTTGTTGCCCAGACCGATACTATCGCCACCGTCGATAGACTCGATTTTGGCTATAAGGAACTCTTTTTCCCGGCCCCATCGCCCGCCGATACGCGCGGTGCGATGGCCGGCCACGCCCTGCATATCTGGCCGCGCGGCGAGCATTTTTTGATGGGTCTTGCCAACCTGGACGGAAGCTTTACGGGCACCGCCTATTTGCCGCTTGAGGGCGAAAATAGCTTCGCCCAACTCAATACACCCGCTCGGGTGCGCGCCTTTTTCGAGCAACAATACCCCGACGCGGTTGACCTATTATCCGACGATTTTGTCGATGCCTTTTTAAGCAATCCGGTCGGCTCACTCGGCACGGTTCGCTGCGCCCCCTTCCACCATACCGGGCGCGCGCTGCTGATTGGCGACGCCGCCCACGGCATCGTCCCCTTCTTTGGCCAGGGGCTCAATTGCGGCTTCGAGGATTGCCGGGTGCTCGACGATCTCTTCGAGCAAGCATCGCCACAAGAAGGCGAACTTGCCGCAATCTTCGCGCAATTCTCAGCGCAGCGAAAACCCAATGCCGACGCCATCGCCGAGATGGCGCTGGATAACTTCGACGAGATGCGCGAAAAGGTCGCCGACCCCGAGTTCAACCTCCAAAAACAGGTCGAATACCGCCTGGAAACCGAGCTCGGCAATATCTATCGCTCGCGCTACGCGATGGTGATGTATAGCCCAATCCCATACCATGTCGCCTTTGAGATCGGCGAGGTCCAGGAGGCGATTCTGAAGATATTATGCGAGGGGATTCAGGACGCTGCCGATGCAGATCTTGGGCAGGCGCAGGCTTTGATTGAGGCAAGACTTTTACCTATTTATGAGCGCTTTGGGATCGCGTTGGATTTTTGAGGGTTTGCAAAGCCTATGCGAACCGGGGACTCCCTGCTTTGCAATGGTATTTGGCGTCTCGATAAGTCTTTGATTTTCAACGACTTCTGGCGTCCTGTGGCGTCACCCCCGGCCACAGAGGAGTGGTTCACGCGAACCGGGGACTCCCTGCTTTGCAAAGGTATTGGGCGTCTCGATAAACCCTTGCTTTTCAATGACTTCTGGTGTTCTGAAAATTCACCCCCGGCCACAGAGGTGTGGTTCCGCTGCGCTCCACCACACGTCGCTTCGCTCATTAACGGCAACGGCCTCATTGATCGGAAGTTGTTAATGAGCGAAGGCGCAGCCGTAGCGTCGTCCTGCGAA